>FWWL01000485.1_pt1 | contig 109635 bp, 107 predicted proteins | sample 2228331 | NCBI WGS metagenome assembly FWWL01 (sample SAMEA103939775, study PRJEB20133) | metagenome | reverse complement strand
TTACGTAGAAATTCAGCGGTTTCCTTAGCAACTTCAGAAAGATAAGTATAGTAGTCTGCTCCAACCTGAGATGCTATTTTGATCCGCTCTTGTATATTTGCGGGCTTGTACCAACCAGTTAGGGCTGAAGCATGTCGTCGATACAGTGCTGCTGGCTCTCTTAGGACAACAAAACCACCAGTGCTATTGGCGATTAGACATGTTAGCTTATCGTGTGTTATTAACCCATTACTTTGAAAATAGCTTTTCGGTCTCCCTTGTATCTGGATAAGGTCAATAATGTTGCTGAGTATGCTTCGCCTAAAAGTTTTTATAAAACCTGGCCAAACCCAGAAGCCATACTGCGATCGCGGGGAATGAAAGCCGGGTGAAATAGAGTTTGGAAAAATTCTGCCATTATGTTTTAGCTGTTCATCACAAATATAGCTGTTTTGTGCAATCATAACAGCACTTGGATATTGTTCTATTGCGGCGACAGCATCTTTTAGCTTGTTAGGGAGCCAGACATCATCTTGATCGCAAAAGGCTACCCAATCACCTCTACATAAACTAGCCGCTTTGAGAAAGTTGTCAGCAAAGCCTAATCTGCTTTCATTCCTATAAATAGAGACTGGAAAAGGAGCTTCTTTGGCAAAGTTCTCAAGGATGATGAGGGTGTCATCACTAGAGCCATCATCACAGGCAATAAGCTCATAAGGGAGATAGTCTTGCTGAGCTAGGCTATCGAGTTGCTCTTGGAGGTATTTGGCACCGTTGTAGGTAGCCATTGCAATAGAGACTTTAATGGACATTACAATACTTCTACCCAATCATTGCCTTGAGCCATTCATTCATTAAGCTGACATGCTGTGCTAATCGGGAAAAAATGGTATCAGCAAGGGCTTCATGGTAAGTATGAGCGGTGAGGTTGCGATCATCTACCATTTGCAGTGCCCAATAAGCTTGGTCTTCTGTTAACAGTCCGACCTGAAAACAGCCCCGCACAACACCCTTGGGTGAGTTGATGTCCATGCCTTCCTGCACTCGCAAATAGAGCTGAGCGGCTTTCCATAGAGCCTCTAAGGTGTACTCGAAGCGTTGAATAGCAGCATCGCGAATCACTTTATCATTCGTCTGGCCTAAGGGCAACTCTTGTAAAGTAGTTAGGGCTCGTTTGGCCACATCTAACCGCTCCCTCAGCCGATCCACTGCTGCCCCTCTGTTTTCACACGCTCTACAAAATCGGAGGTTGCCTGAGAGAGATCCACAATCTCAACCGGGTGAAGCAAATTAGAATTTTCCAAATGCTCGCGTAAATTGCTGAGGAGGGCAGGGGGCAGGGGTGCAAGCGGTAGTACGCCGACATCTAAGTCGGAGCCCCGCCGAAGGGTGCCGCGAGCGGCTGATCCAAAAAGATAGACTTCCACGGGTAGGCCAACAAAGTATGCTTTGAGAATCTGCTGGAGATGTTCTAAATCATTGGCAGGTTGGGAATTAAGCATTGCCAAAGCTGGGGATAAGACCAACACGGGCAGGTTGGAGTGAGGGGAGGCTGTGGGACATTGGTTGGCGGGATTGAGTAGCAAGGAGGGTTTGCAGTTGGCGGAGTTCACTGCGCAGTTGCTCGTTTTCTTTTTGCAGGTGTTCGACTTTTAGGTGAACTTGTTTGAGGCGATCGCTAAATTTCTGGCGATACACTTCGGGCATCTCCTGAATGACCCGTTCGAGCATTTGGTTGCGATCGCCCAGTTCGATGACTTGGCGCTTGAGGTCAGCCACTTCTGCTTCGCGGGCTTGAATTTCCTGTTGGTAGGCAAGAATCTGTTCTTGGTAGCTGGAAATCTGAGCCTCGATTTGCTGAATTTGCTGTTGCAACAGTTGCAGGGCTTCGGCGTTGGCGGCTTCAGCTTTGCGCGCCTGATAGAAGCGGACAAATAGTTCCGGGTGCTGCACCATTAACTGGTACAGTTCCTCTGAGAGCTGTTGCACCAGTTGATCCCGTACTAGCAGTTCATCGGCGAGGTTAAGGGAGGACTCATTCAAGGTTTGATCGTTCACGGCGACTGCTCTCCAAGGGGATAGGCTGTGGCAAGTGTTACGGGGTGTTGTTGAGAATCATGCAGGATCTTGAGTTTTCAGAATACCATCAACCAGTACTGCCAGCGGCGGTTCTAGAAGCTCTCCAGCCGCAGCCAAATGGCTTATACCTCGATGCGACGGTGGGTGGCGGGGGACATACGGCGTTGCTACTCAAGGCGGAGCCGACTTGCCGCGTGGTCGCCATTGATCAGGATCCGATGGCACTGGCCGCTGCCCAAGCATTTCTGCAACCCTTTGGCGATCGCGTTCAGTTTTGGCAAGGCAACTTTGCTGACTTTAACGTGAATGAACCCCTGTTTGACGGCATTTTAGCGGATTTAGGGGTGAGTTCTGCCCAGTTAGACCGGGGCGATCGCGGCTTTAGCTTTCGCTTTGATGCGCCCCTTGACATGCGCATGAACCCCGAGACCCCCCTCACCGCCGCTGACGTGATTAACCACTACAGTGAGCGTGAGCTGGCAGACATTTTTTATGAATATGGGGAAGAGCGCTTTTCCCGCCGGATTGCTCGCCAGATTGTAGCCCAGCGGCCTCTCTACACCACCCAAGCCTTGGCACAGTTGGTGGCACGAGCGGTGAAATCTTCCCCACGTCAGCGCATTCATCCAGCCACTCGTGTTTTTCAGGCGCTACGCATTTACGTCAATCGGGAACTGGAGGTGTTGGATCGCTTTTTGGCTGCTTCGCCGCAGTGGTTGCGACCCCAAGGACGCATCGCCATCATTAGTTTCCACAGCTTGGAAGACCGGCGGGTCAAGCAAGCATGGCGCAACCATCCCCTCTTGACGGTCATTACTCGCAAACCAATTGTTGCTAGCGATACGGAAGTTGCGGCCAACCCCCGCTCGCGATCGGCAAAGTTGCGAGTTGCGGCGCGTGCTTTTGCATGAAGGATGGGGTTAATGCTTTATTTATGGTTGTCTTTGCAATGCGTCCTATCATTAACAACGTTAAAATGCTGAGGAGTGCTTGAGGATATGGTGGCTGCCCCTAAACTAAAATCACCGATCGCCCGATCGCGCCTATTAACGGAAATTCGTCCGCTGCGTCAACCCCAAAGACCCCTGTGGCAAAAGGTTTTAGGGGGGGTGCAGTGGGTGTCGGGTGTGGCAGCGGCCAGTTCCTTAGCAGCCTTGTTACCCCTTTATGGCTGGTCTGCGATCTCCGAGCAGCAGTGGAGTCGCACCTATGAGCAATTAGAACTGCTCAAGCGGCAAGAACGAGAATTACTGGTCAGTCATGAAGCCCTCCGCTATCGGGTGACCCAGCAAGTTCAGCAATCGCCGCAAGGATTGGTGCCCCAAAAACCGCAGCACGTCCTCTTTATTCCCAGTACGGCGACACCCGCCGCTAAGGCTCCCTTGCCACCCCCAGTGGCCACACCACCAACCCGCACGGTAAGCTACTGACCATGGGTTTGCTGGGAGAGCAACCATGACCGTTGTAGCACCAAAACCGACGTCCAATGCTCGCTTGTGGCTCATCCTTTTCTTTCTCCTCAGCAGCATGGCGGGTGTTTTGGCTCGGCTCGTCTATTTGCAAGTCCTAGAAAGCGAAACCTTAACGGCTAAGGCACGGCAGCAACAGCAGCACTACATCGCCCCGACGTTAGCTCGCTACCCCATTACGGATCGCCGCGAGACAGTGGTGGCGCTGGATCGGCCTGTGTTTACCTTATTTGCCCATCCGGCGCAGTTTAAGGTGCCCCGGGACAAGATTGCCCAAGATTTGGCGCCCCTGCTGCAGCAATCACCAGCGCAACTGTTGGCCAAGTTTGACATCCATCCGACGGGTGTGCCCATTGCCTACGAAATCAACGAAGAAGTTGCTGCTAAAATTCGCGCCCTCAGCTACGACGGCCTCGAACTGAACCAAGCATGGCAGCGCATCTATCCGCAGCAGGATCTGATGGCCGGTATTGTGGGGTATGTGGATCGAGAGCACCAAGGCCAAGCGGGAATTGAATTTAGCCAAAATGATTTTTTACAGGTGCCACCGCAGCGTCCCTTGCTGTCGATGAATGCCCTAGGACAGTGGTTACCTGCCCTTGCACCGACGGATCCGCGCGCCCTGACGCAGGGATATCACGTGCGCTTGACGGTAGATAGCCGTCTGCAGCAGACGGCTCGCCAAGCCCTGCGCCAACAATTGCGCAAATTTAATGCCAAGCGGGGCACTGTGTTGGTGCTAGAGGTGAAATCCGGGGCATTGCGGGCACTGGTCTCCGAACCCTCCTACGATCCCAACCACTACTACCGGGCTGATCCTGCCCTCTTTCGTAACTGGGCGGTTTCGGATCTCTACGAGCCGGGATCAACATTTAAGCCCATTAATACAGCCATTGCCCTTGAGTTGAATGCCATTACCCCTGACACCGTTTTGCCGGACGAGGGACGCATTACTGTGGGGGGCTGGCCAATCCAAAATAATGACTTCAACCAGCGCGGCGGGCGGGGAGCTTTAACGATTCCCCAAATTCTGGCCTATTCCAGTAATGTTGCCATGGTGCACATGATGAATCGTATCCCCAGTCGCCATTACTACCGCTATTTGCATCGCTTGGGCTTAACCCAAAAGGTGGGCAGCGACTTGCCCTTTGAAACAGCCGCGCAGCTCAAGCCGCCAGAACAGTTCATTCATTACCCCATTGAGCCAGCAACCGCTGCCTTTGGCCAAGGCTTTTCTCTGACGCCGTTGCATCTGGTGCAATTGCTGGGGGCGATCGCCAACGGGGGTGAACTGGTGGTACCCCACGTCATTGAGGGACTCTTTGACGAAAATGGTCAACTCCAGCGCAAACCCTCCTTGGCTGAACCGCGCCGTGTTTTTTCCCAGCGAACCAGTGCTGAGGTGGTGAAAATGCTCGGGGAGGTGGTGCGCTCGGGTACGGGTCAACCGGCTCAGATCCCCGGCTACCGCTTGGGGGGCAAAACCGGTACGGCGCAAAAGGCGATTGGTGGCACCTACAGCAATCAACGGATTACCAGTTTTGCTGCCATCTTTCCCCTCGAACAGCCCCAGTACGTTATCCTTGCCGTTGTTGATGAACCCCAAGGGGATGATGCCTACGGTTCCACGGTGGCGATTCCCATTGTGAAAGCAGTTACTGAGTCCCTGATTACGATTGAGGGCATTCCTCCCTCCCATCCGGAAGAATTACGGCGCCCCACGGCGACAACATCGGTGCCACAATAGGATAGAACACAGCAGTAGGACGGTATGGTACAGCGTTTTCTGGCCACGGCGGTGGCTCTCTTTGTCATGGTTTTAACGGGTTGTAGTGCCACCAGTGGCCTACAAGCGTTTGTCGATAGCTATGACGGCTATCAGTTCCTTTATCCCCGGGGCTGGGTGCAGGTACAAGTGGATGATCCTGTGGATGTGGTGTTCCATGACATTATTCAAACCACCGAAAATGTGAGTGTGGTGGTTAATGAGGTGTCTAGCGATAGAACGCTAGAAGATTTGGGGTCACCGGAGGAGGTGGGCGATCGCCTGCTGCGGAATATTATTGCCCCCAGCGAAAGTGGCCGCAGTGCTACCCTCATTGCCGCCAGTTCCCAAAAAGCCGATGATAAAACCTACTATATTCTTGAGTATGCTGTCACCCTGCCCGGGGATCAGCAAACAGCGCGGCAACGCCACAACCTCTCCAGTATTGCTGTCAGCCGTGGCAAAGTTTATACCCTTAGTGTGTCGGCGCCGGAAGAGCGCTGGCCCAAAGTGGAAGACCAATTCAAGACGATTGTGGCCTCATTTACCGTATATTAAAAATACTATGGGGAGTTAGCTCAGTTGGTAGAGCGTCGCGATCGCACCGCGAAGGTCAGGGATTCGAGTTCCCTACTCTCCACTTTTTTAGTTTGCCGCTTTTCAGCCTCCCAAATCAGGTTTCTAGAATATTGCCCCTAGCGGGCTGTTTCTACTTTGGGCATGCGGGTAAAGCGAACCTCAATACGGCGCCGGCTAGCATCGGGATTGCGGTTGGGGGCGGCAAAGTTGCCGTCTGGTCGGTACAGTTGACCCGCAGAATAGGCGCGAAAGTAGAGTCCTTGGAGAGCTGGTTGCGTTTTTTGCAGGCTGCGAAGTTCGTTGGCGATCGCCAGTGCTCGCAGCAGACCTAAGTCAGCATTCGAACCCGGCGTCAGCCGCCCTAAAGCATTGGTGGCCACCGCTTGCTCTAAGAAAAAGTCAAGGTTACTGCTGCGCCCCTGATTTGGCTGCCCGTCGGTATGACCAATAATTTCAATCGTATCGATGCCATACGCTTTACGGTTGTTAGCTGCCATTTTAGCCAACTCTTGACGAATGTAAGTACGAAACGCCGCCGATAGCTGAGCACTGCCGGTTGGAAAACGAAACTTTCCTTCATCAGGAATAAAAATAATGGGCGGTGTCCCTCGATGTTGTAACTCGCCCCTTAACTGATGAATTTGTTTCTGGCTCAATGTGAGAAAAATTAAGCTGAAGAATGTGAGCAAGCTTAAAATTAGTAGGCTGCCAGACATCAAATCAGTGTAAGAGATCCAAGGATTAAAATCCTCTGATTCATTGGGTAAAGGCTGGCGGGAAGGACGCATAAGGAAGCACCTAGGCCTTGGAAAAGCTAGATTTAAATTTATCTAACTTCTGCGAGAGGGTAACAAGATTACGATTGATTTGTTCGAGGGATTGAACACTTTTGGACAACGACTTACTGGAATCTTGAAAGTTGCTTGGAAATTCAGCGAGAGTGCGGCTAATCTGTTCAAGAAACTGGATTGTTTTGACCATAGACTCTTCAACAGAGTGAAGTTGATCTTGCAATTGTGGAATTTGCTCATTTAGGTGATTGGCTGTTTCAGTCACCAGTTGTTCTAGGTACCTATTAATGGTGTTGATCTGACCTTGGCGATCGCCATCAGTGTTGGAACGATGCCGACGGTAATTTTCAAAGTTGTTTCTTAATGATATGAGCTGATCTGAAAGAACTTTGTACTGATGTTCCATCTGTTGGCTAGTATTGGCAATCTGAGTTGCTCCATGGCTCATTTTTTCCAGATGAATTTCATGGGCTTGGAACAGGCGCAGAAGTTGCTCATGCTGCTTTTGGTTTTCACCCATAAGTTCTGAGACATGGGCTGAAAATTTGTTCACCGCCAGCCCTGTCTGCTGTAGGGTTTTATGACCTTCTAAGAGGTGTTGGCCAACATCGCGATTGACCTGGTGAATGCTCCGCTCATGACGCTTCGCGTTCATAAGCGGCTTCCCAATCCCACAGTAGAGAGAGGGTGACCGGCATTCTCGGTGTAGCGCAGGAACTTTTGCCTTTCGCTACCTGCCCATCCTTTCGGTGGATCAGCTTCAGCTTATAGGCCAGATATCGAGCGGCGATATTGTAGCTTGCTGACAGGTCGCAGTTGTACCTCTTCCCGTTGGCAAATGTCGCTAACTCATACTGGCTTTGGGAACGCTGCACCTTGCCACTACCATCAAAGGCCCAAGACGACGTTCCCCGAGCATAGACATACTCGACCTTCCCGCCTTCTTCCTGAAATTTTTGCTCCGTTAGCATCACCAGGCGACGATGCAGCCAACCATGAAACTTTTGCTTCAGGCTTGACCGTTTTCTGCCGCCTTTCGGTCGCCAGCCCTTTAGGTCTTCAAAGACGATAGTGCTGGCTCCATGCTCTAGGGCAAAGTTGACGATTTGCCGAGATACCTGCTGAGCAATATTGGCGTTGATGCCTCTTACCTTGCGGTACGGGGTCTTGGCAAATCCACGGTGCAACGTTTTGGTCTTTCGCGCCTTTTGCCGGATGATGTTGGCCTGCTTGTCTCGCCGGTCTATGTCAGAGGCCGGATGGATAAACTTCCGAGCCAATACAGTGCCGTTCGGACAAACAATCGAGGCTGTAGCCAGGGTGTTAATCCCCACGTCTACAGCACACACCACATCGGTTTTCCACTTCGGCGGAACAATCTCGAAGGGCACGGCCAGATGACAGTGCTTCTCCGAAATGACCAGATAGGGAGACTTGATTGAGCCGGTTAAATGCCGCTGCCGCTTGCTGGTGATGGGTACTTCTGCCCAGACCCAATCAGAGCCATTCCAAACCTTGATCCAGGCCACCAGCAGGTGAGCATCGAACTTCACCAACTGCCCTTTGTAAAGTGCGGGATAACAGCCTGCATCCACATTAAAGACAGGTGGTTTAGCATCCCGACGTTTCCGAATACCTGACTGCCATTCTCGGTATCGAGTCAGGTAAGACGAAACCTGCCCTTTCACAAACTCGATAGCAGCACGACGCAGGTAGGACGGAAATTTGTAGAACCGCTTCTCGAAATAGGAATATTTCGGACTCGGATTCTTGCTGGTGCGATGAATGAGCCGTTCTACTGCTGCACAAAAACTTTTGGCCTCAGCTAACTCCGGCCAATGACCCATGACCACATAGCTCAGAGCCTTGCAATAAGCTCGGTACTCGTCAACCGTTGTCAAGAGGTGAAGTCTCACTTCTAGCGACGGTTGCAAGCCCCATTTGTCAGTGCGTACAATAGCTTTACTCATAATGAAGTGATTCTAGCATGGAACGAGATTTTACGACTCTGAAGACGAAGAATCACAGTGCTTACAGGCTGTGCTATCACCTGATTTTGTCAATGAAGTATCGACATAAGTGCCTGAACGCAGAGATGCTGGGCAGGCTAGAGGTGATATTCACTGATTTGTTGGTCAAGTGGGGAGGAGAGTTGATTGAGTTTGGCGGGGAACCCGACCATGTTCATCTGCTGTTTGAGGTTGCCCCCACAGTTAGGCTTTCTGACTTTGTGAAGAACCTGAAATCGGTATCAGCCCGAAAAATGCGCCAGGAGTTTGCGGAGCAGCTACGTCCTTTTTATTGGAAACCTTATTTCTGGAACCGGGCTTACGGCCTGATTACGACTGGAGGACGAGCCAATATCGAAACTCTCCTGAAGTACATCGAGAATCAGGATGACCCGCGCAAACTCTGTCCGCCGCTAACTAGCGAATGACGCTTCGCGTTCATTCGTAGGATGCACGGCGGTTTTGCTCAAGGCCAGCCGTCATGGGAACAGCCTCAAGGATTTTGGGAAGATCAGCCTCGCCGCGGTACTCAAAAGCAATGGGCGATCGCGCCGTTGTTGCAAAAGGAATGATATGAACTGTGTCCCCTTCAGTCAGCGTTTTCTGGATAATTTGTCGCAGGTGTAGCCGTCCCGGATCGTTGAGGCCAACACTCTCAGTTAAGTCAATGGCAAGTACCACATCCCGTCCGCCCCAGCGCCCCACCCATGCCAGCCCTGTTTGCTGCAGGGGTGTCAGGGAACGGTTACCGGGAACAATCAGGGAAGCCATGACTGCGCTACTGGTCTTGGGCGATCTTCGTCTTTTAGGTTAGCTTACATTCTCCTAACCTGATAGGAAGTTTTCTAAGTTCTTTTGATTCTTTCAAAGGTCACTCAAAGCCTCAACCTTTTCTTGGACTTGGCGACAGTGTTGTTGCACTTTCCCGCTCTCAAGCAGCTCTTGGCTGAGTGCCATCCCCTCGCCTAAACTCGTTGCTTTACCCCCTTGCCAAAGGTAAAAACCACTATTCCAGATCACGGATGCCGTCAGGGGATGGAAGTTGCCGGCAAGAACCTGCTGCATCGCCTGAGCTGCCTCAGCGAGATTGATCCATGGCACATTAGCGCTGTTCATGCCGTAGTCTTGGGGGTGGAGACGCAATCGTTGCCACGGTTCGGGCTGCTCGCGAGCTAAACCGATAATGGCCGTCCGCTCGCGGGGGAGGTCGCAACTGCCTTCAAGACCTTTGACGGTGGTAAAGGTGGGCACGCCATGCAAGTGCAGGGCATCCCGCATAATCGTTTCGGTGGGGGGATGGACAAAACCAGCCACTAAATGGCTTGCCCCTTGGTATGGGTTCCAGATTAACTCTAACGTAGCAATGGGAGGGCGCTTGCCAATTTGTTCCCGATAGGGCACCAGTCCGTGGGCAGCGGGAAAATGGCGGGGTAAATAGACAAAGCCTAGCCGTCCTTGAGCGAGACAGGTTCTCACATGGGCAAGGGGAACGCGTGACCAGTTCACCCCCAGCTGGCGCCACAGATCAATGAGGGGAACGCCTTCTTTGGTCGGCATGCGATCGCCCCCGTGTTGCAGAACAGGAATCCCTGCCGTTGCCAGAACCAGAGCCGTCAAAGGGCTCAAGGGAAAGGTGCGATCGCGCCCATCGTAGGGCTGGGTGAGAATCATCACTGGCACGTCGCTGTCAAGGGCAGCCACTTGCGGCCCCAGCTGGCGGTAAGTATCGAGCATGCCGGCCATTTCCTCCGCCGTGGGGCGCTTGATGCGGTGAGCAATGAGGAAAGCACCAATTTGGGCGGGGGTGGCCGTTTGCTCAAGCATGAGCTTTAGGGCCATGGCTGCTTCGGCACGGCTCAAGTCTTGGTGGGTATGGGCGCCACTCCCCACTTTTTTGAGCAGATCACGGAAGATGAGGCTCATGGCTGGCGTGCTGGCGAATGAGGGTCAACAACTGGGCAATGGGGGGCAAACTGAGGCGATCGCGGCTGGTAATGGCTAACACCTGACGCGGTGGCGGCGCTACAGTGGCATTAAGGTCACGAATAACTAACGTATCATCCTTGAGAGCCTCTTTCAGAGCCGAGCGCGGTAACAAAGCAAGCATGTCACTTTCACGAATGACCGCAATAAAGGCATCGGGAGTATTTAGTTCCAAGGCGGGTTGCCATTGGAGGCCACGGCGGGCAAATTCCTCTGCGACGAGACGGCGCATGCCATAACCATCCTTAAAGACCACGTGGGGATAGGCCGCTAATTGCTCCCATGTCAGTGTGCTTTGATGGGCAAGGGGATGGTGTGCTGCCATCAGCACTTGTACGGGTTCACTGTAAAGGGGTTCAATGACCCATTCCGGCTGCTTAAAAAGATGGCGATCGCCCATGATAATAATCAAATCGACTAGCCCGTCCTGAAACACCTTGAGGGCGCGATCGCTTCCTAAAGCGGTTACCCGCAATTGCATCTGGGGAAAGGCCTGATGAAAGGTGGGCAACAACACCGGTAAAAAATGGCGACAAATGGAGTGAATCGCCGCAATGCACAGCTCTTGCTGTTGACCCTGTTGCATCGCCTTTAACTCGGCGTTGGCGGCCTGCCATTCCTGCCAAATCTTGTGGGCACGCCGCCGAAATAGGTCTCCTGCCACTGTCAGCTTGGCACCGCTAGACCGATGCAAAAGCTGAATCCCTAAATTCTCCTCTAGGGCTTGAATTTGCCGACTAATCGTGGGCTGGCTGACCCCACACCGTCGCGCTGCCGCTTGAAAGCTACCGGTTTCAGCAACCGCCAAAAAAGACTGCAACTGGTCAAGTCGCATAGGTGCTACTGTGTTCTCCTTGCCAAATTCGTGTTATGTGGCTGTTTTGTGAGGCCTCTACTCTATGCAATTTTGGTATTCCAAAAGGTGCTCGATGATACCGTCAGGGAGCGATCTTTGCCTCAGCAGTTCTCATGAATACCGTCTTAGACGATCCGAGGTGTCAGTTCCTGAGGCGTGCGAGGATAATGGAACAGCATTTACCGATCAAGGTCTAAATCATGAGTGAGGTATCGACCCCATCAGAACTGAGCCAAGTGCTGAGTGCTATTCAATCGATGCAGCAGGAGATAACATCGGTGCGAGCCGAAATTCAGACAATGAGATCTGAAGTTCAGGCCATGGATAAAAAGCTTGACATTCATATCGCCACGACGGCTGAAAAGTTCAATACGCTTGAAGAACGTCTATTCGGTGAAATCAAGGCAGCTCGTACTGAACTGCAGGGTGAAATCAAGGCCATCCCCACCGAGCTGAAGGCTTTAGATGAGAAGGTCTCTGATCTGAGCGATCGCCAACGCGTGGTTGATTCAAGGCTATGGGGTTTCATTGTGGCGCTCGTGGGGGCAATCCTGGCCTACCTTGTCAAGCTTTCGTTTTTTGATAAGGTCTGAAAAAGTCTGTTGCTAACCCTTCTGCATTAGTTAGGGGGGCATTTATGATGGTGCTATGACTCTTCCGCCTCAGCGTTGGCAGTTAGCACCGGTAGATGCGGTACTGTGTGAGTCCCTCATGGCTGCCTTGGGCTGCGATCGCCCCCTTGCCGAAATTTACCTGCGCCGCGGCTTGGCGACAGCCGATGCTGTGCAGCGTTTCTTGGTGCCGGAAACCCTTGAGCTGCCACCCCCGAGCACCGTTTTTGCTGATTTGGGTCTGGCGGTGGAATTACTGCGGCAGGCCATTGCGGGTGCTGAAAAAATTAGGATTTGCGGCGACTATGATGCCGATGGCATGACCAGTACAGCGCTGCTGCTGCGAGCCTTGCGGCACTTAGGAGCCCACATTGATTATGAAATTCCTTCCCGCATGCACGAAGGCTACGGCATCAATGAGCGGATTGTCCTTGAATGCTACGAACAAGGCGTCAAGGTCATTCTCACGGTGGATAACGGCATTGCTGCTGTGCAGCCGATCGCCAAAGCCCGAGAGCTGGGTTTGATTGTTATTGTCACGGATCACCATGACATCCCTGCAGAACTGCCGCCCGCTCACGCCATTCTTAACCCCAAACTCGTACCGGCGGATTCTCCTTACCACTCGTTAGCGGGTGTGGGGATGGCCTACATCCTTGCCCTTTCTCTGGCACAGCGGTTGGGAAGGGTGGAGGGTCTTGTGCGTCCTCTGCGAGAGCTGTGCACTCTCGGTACGATTGCGGATTTGGCGCCCTTGGTAGGGGTGAATCGCCGTTGGGTAAAGCGAGGGTTACAAACGTTGCCTACGACTTCTTTGGTAGGAATCCGAGCCTTGATGCAGGTCTCGAATAGTACGCCCACCACCAACACTGCGCTCAAGCCCAGTGCCGTTGGCTTTCGCCTCGGCCCCCGTATTAACGCCATGGGACGCATTGGTGACCCGCAAGTGGTCATTGAATTACTCACGACAGAGGATCAAGCGCAAGCTGTCACCTTAGCGGCCATTTGTGAAGAGACCAACCGCAGCCGTCAAGAATTGTGCACTGCCATTGAAGCAGAGGCGATCGCCCAGCTAGAAGCCCAAGGATTTGATCCAACCGCAGAATGGGTAATGGTGATTGTGCAGCCCAATTGGCACCATGGCGTGATTGGCATTGTTGCCTCTCGGCTAGTGGAACGCTACGGGATTCCCGTGTTTATTGGTACCTACGAAAACGAAACGACAATTCGTGGCTCGGCGCGCGGCATTCCAGAATTCAATGTTTTTGCAGCGCTAGAGGCGACCCGCGAACTGCTAACCAAGTATGGCGGTCATCGCGCCGCTGGGGGGTTTACGTTGCCAGCAGCGCATCTTCAGGAATGGGGCGATCGCCTGCGGGAATTTGCCCGTACTTGCCTGCGGCCAGAACACTTGCGTCCCTTGGTTCAGATTGATGCTGAAGTGAACTTTGAGCAACTCACGTGGGACTTTTACGAGCAAGTAGAGCGACTGCAGCCTTTTGGGAGTGAAAATCCGCCGCCGGTTTTTTGCACTCGGGGTGTTCAAGTCTTAGCCCAGTCCCCCATGGGTAAACAGGGGAATCACCTCAAACTCGTACTCCAACAAGGCACGAGCCCGCCGTTCATGGCAAAGGTATGGCGCTGGCAAGGGGCAACCCTGCCTGCCGAAGTGGATATTGCCTATACCCTTGTAGCCCATACATGGCAGGGGGAAACCAACCTTGAACTGGAGATACAGGGGATTCAACCCAGTCGTCCCGGGAGGCTAGTCTGGTCTTGTCCAGAGCCACCGTCCCATCCCGCTCCTCAGTGGTACCCTCTCCAGTCGGATTGGCGCTCGCAACTGCGGGGAACAGCACTGCTGTACGGCTACAATCGCCCCTACGTGCCTCCTGAGGCCACTACGGCCACGATTGACTACGATCGCCCCCGCCGTCGTTGCCAACACCTGATCCTTTGGTCGCTACCGCCCTCGTTAACTCACCTGCGCTGGTTGTTGGCGATCGCCCAACCGGAAACAGTCTATGTGGGGTCTTGCACGCCCCCATTGCCCAATGAACTTGACCTCATTGCTGCGGTAGAGGCAGACCTGCGCAGCAGCAAAACACTGAATTTGTTATCCCTCAGTCAAGCCTATTGGATTGCCCCTTGTACACTCGTTGCTGTTTTGCGATACCTTGGCTATGGTTGTGATGGTTTTGCACCTACCCTTAGCATTGCCGAGGAGCTGGCGCGACTTCAGCGATGGTATCGCTTACAAGCCATCCACTTGGCTCAATTCTGCTCGCAGTCAAAGGGGGTGGAACTCACCAACAGCCACCAGCAGGGCAGCCATTCGGTCGTCAAGGGTGAAGACCTGTGGATATTTCCCGCTTGCAATCCCAATGGCAGCAAATTAACAGTGATGAAACCTCGGAAGCAGTGATTGACCATGATTTCATTCACCCGCTGCTGACACTCCTTGGTTTTGGCGAGAGCGATCGCCTCACCTCCTTTGACACCGGAACGGGCATTGCCGATATTGCCGCACGCTTCCCCTCGCAGAACCGCCCGCCTTTTGCCCAAGAGCGACGGTATCCGGATTTAATCGTGGAAATTAAGGCGCCCGCCCGGCGCTCTCGCAATACGCCTAGCCAAACGGTTGCCATTAGTCTGGAAGAAGGTTCTGCCCACCAAGCCCGCGCCCTGAGTCAACTGCGCCAACTGCTCTCCGGAGAGCACTGTCGTAACACCCGTTGGGGCTTGGTAACCAATGCTCGCCATTTGCAACTGTTTCAGCGCCATGGTCACTTAGTGTATCCGGCAACCCCAAATTTTGAACTGCGGGGCGATCGCCTCGAAGCCATTGTCCAAGAACTGCGTGCTTGTCTCCAATCGCCAGCCCGCTGCACGACGATCTGTATCTATAACCATAAAGGCGGTGTCGGCAAAACCACCACCACGATTAACCTCGGCGCTACCCTTGCCGTTGCCGATCAATCCGTACTACTAGTGGACTGCGATCCTCAAGGGGATCTCAGCCGCTCCCTTGAAGTCACCCCCACTGCCACGAGCTTGGCCAATTGTCTGCAAGATCCGCACCTGCCGATCACGGCTGCCATTCGTCCGTTTGATCTACGTTTGCGCAGCGGTCACTCGATCAAATCAGCACACATTTTTGATGTCATTCCGGCCACCCTTCAGCTTCAAAATATTCTCCTTCAAGCCCTGCAGACGGCCACTCCACCCATCACCCGTCTGCGGGAGGTGCTCCAGCCAGTGCGCGATCGCTACGATTACATCTTGCTCGATTGTCCCAGTGCTTGGTTGTTTCTGAGCAAAAGTGCGGTCTATGCCAGTGATGTGGTGTTGATTCCCACCCGCCACACTGATTTGTCCTCCTTGAACAATGCCGCCCAAGTCATTCACAGCTTCATCTTTGGCGAAATTCACACGTTTCGCCGCGAGGGGTGTCCGCTGCCCTTGCCCATTTTCTTTAACGGTGCTCCCACAACCGACAAAGCGATGGCCGTTGCCACCAGCGAAATTGAACAAATTTTGCAAAAATTTCCCCACCTAACCCCTTACTTTTGGCCGCACTATCAGGCCAATGACACAACCGTGTTTGCTATCCCAGAATACGCCATTATTTCCCGTGCCGCCTTTGCGCGTGTCCCTGCGGTTTTCAAAGACAAGCGGGTTTTGGGCTTTTACCAGAACTTGGTGCAAACCTATTTTCAGCCCCTTGCTTGAGCTTGTAAGCAGGCTAGGGGGGCGGTGGCCAAGTAGCGGCGCTGAAACTGCTGCTCAGCGATCGCCCCTAAAAAAGCCTCTAGGGCTGTTGCTGTTACCGCTGAAGGACGGGCTTGGGCAGGCCAATGGCAATAGAGCCTCTCCCCTTGCTCGCGGATTTCCACTCCCAACGTTTGGAACACTTGAATTGCTAGCTCTAAACACACTTCGTCTAGCTCCAGCTCTGCTAATAATTGGTGGCGCTCAAGGGGCTGTTGGGCTCTAAAACGACGCACTAATGTTTGCCAAAGCAGCAGGGGATCCGGTTCTCCTGGAGGGTTGTAGGCCAAAATCAGCGGCTGCTGCTGAGTCTGAGCGCGCTTGACCCAGTCTTGCCATGCTTGAGCAGAGAGGGGGCAGGTCTCTAACCGTAGACCCGTGGTCGGTGCCGCTGCCGGACAATGGCGAAAGTCGTAGATAAACTCAGCCGGCGCTGTCGTAACCAGGCTAGTACCACTGGGCTGGAGAGCCACAATGTTAGCGGCGACCCTGCCTTGCCATTCTTCCAGTTCTAAGACCACATCACAATAGGTTTTGGGACAATCCTTGATCTGATGCTGCCACCACTTTGCGGCTATCCGCATGCCTGCCTCCGGATCCACGAGGTCAAGGGTGACATAGGAGATAGGCTTGTTCTTAACGGGGTTATCCTTGAGGTTGTTGAGGGCGACGCGACGCACCAAGAGCCGTGGTGTTGGATTACCCATGCCAAACGGCTCCAACAGTTGCAGTTCTTTGAATAGAGGCATCCCTATCTCCTCTAGGGTGACCTCCAAGTCAATCATCAAAGGTTGGGCGATCGCCCCCGCCGTGCCCTGTTGTTGCAGTAGGTACGCATTGAGGGCAGTTTCTAGGAGGGGAATGTCTTTAGTGTTCAGAGAAAAACCGGCAGCGTAGGGATGACCACCAAAATGGTCAAACAGATGTTGCTGCTGTTGTAAGGCTTCGTAGAGATCTATGGTGCCATCGGAGCGCGCCGAACCCGCCGCCTTGCCGGTTGCGGGATCCGTGTGCAGTAAAATAGCTGGCCGCCCGTAGGTACTCACCAGCTCGTTGGCCACAATGCCAAGAATCCCCGCTGACCAGTTATCATCTGTGAGCACAATGACCCGAGCCGTGGATAAATCCAGTTGCGCCACTTTTTGATGAGCTTCCTTAGCAATTTGCTTTTGTAGGTGCCGCCGACTGTCATTGGCTTGCTCCACCCGTTGAGCCAGTTGTTTAGCCTGTTCCGGATCCCAGGTCGTCAGTAGGTGAATTAAGGGGCGCACATTGCCGGCTACCCGACTGACGGCATTAATCCGTGGGGCTAACCCAAAACTAATATCTGTGGCTCGCTGGCCGTTCCGCTGACAGTTGGCCAAGAGTGCCTGAATCCCCGGTCGTTGAGTCGTCGCCAACACCTCTAAACCCCGCTGTGCCAAATAACGCGCCTCGTCGCGCAACTCCACCAAATCGGCAATCAGGCCAATGGCAACTAAATCCAGCAATGACTCAAGGGGAGGAGCGGCCTGCTGCGGCCAAGTTTGATAAACGGCTTCAACCAATTTGTAGGCCACCGCCACTCCCGATAACGAACGCAGGGGATGAGTGGCTGGCAACTGACGGGGGTTAATGAGCGCCACTGCCGCCAACGGTTCAGCCGCAAGGGTATGGTGATCGGTAACAATGACGTCGATGCCTAGCGTGCGGGCATAGGCAATTTGCCGGTGGTTCGTGCAGCCCGTATCACAGGTGATGATCAACGAGACCCCCTGCTGAGCAAGCTGTTGTAAGCCTTTTTCCGAAAGACCGTGACCCTCCTGGAGCCGATTGGGAACGTAAAAGCCTGCAAGGTGCTCCCTCAAGACGGGACGCAGCCCCTCCGTAAGAACTGCGGTGGCGGTGACACCATCAGCATCAAAGTCGCCCCAGATGGCTACTTTCTCCTGCTGATCCAGCGCCTGCTGCAGGCGTACCATAGCTCGCGTCATTTCCGGAAATTCAAAAGGGGATCTGGGTTGGTAATGGCGCCAATCTAAAAAGGCCGCCAGATCCCGTACGCCGCGCTGCCAGAGCAGTTGCGCGGTGAAACGCCCTGCCTTGGGATGCAGCGCCTCAACTTCCGCAATAAAATCGGCGGGTGCAGGTGCAGTGGTTTGGCGTTGCCATGTTGTTACCATGCTTGCGACGTTTCCCCTACGCAGTCGAATTTGTTGATGGCTAGTGGGTGGGCGTCGAGCTTAAGGGCTGACAGGCTCGCAGGGCGCGCACCAGTTCCTCAAGGCTGATGGGTTTACTGACGTAGTCATCCATACCAGCCTCTAGACAGGCTTGGCGATCGCTCTCCATGGCATTGGCGGTCATAGCAATAATGCGCGGTCGCGGCTGAGCAAGGGTTTGGAACAATTGAATCACCTCGCGGGTGGCTGTCACGCCATCCATTTCCGGCATTTGCATATCCATGAGAATCACATCGTAGGGCTGTCGCTTGACGGCCTCTAGAACCTCTAGGCCATTGGCGGCAATATCTCCTCGATACCCCAATTTGTCAAGGATACGGAGTGCCACCATTTGGTTCACCTTGTTGTCTTCGGCAACCAAAATGCGCAGCGGTGGTAAGTCCGCTTGCAGCGCGGCAGTGGCAAACTGCTTCGGTTTGGCAGTGGGGGGAATGGGGCAGTCACTAAACAAATCATTGAGGACATTGTAAAGCGTGGACTGCTTCACAGGTTTGCTGATCAGCGTGGCAAAGAGCTGACCTTCCTCAGGGGTTAAAGATTGCCCCAAAGAGGTCAGCAGAATCAGCGGCAATTGTGGGTAGGCAGCGCGGATCTGCTTGGCCAAGGTCACCCCATCCATCTCCGGCATTTGCAGGTCTAAAATGGCGACATCAAAAGAAGCATGCTGCTTAAGGAGGGACATAGCCGCAGCCCCACTTTCCGCAACTTCCGGTCGCATTTGCCAGTTTTGGGTTTGCAGTGCCAGAATCTGGCGATTGGTGGCATTGTCATCCACGATGAGAATATGACGGTTGGCTAGGGCAGACCCTTCATCGGTGGTGAGCTTGGCCGCATTCGGGTTGAGCAGGAGTTGGGCGGTAAAGTAAAAAACAGATCCGGTGTGATGAATGGGAATCGACTCGTAATGGCTGGGGGGATTGCCGCCGATCGCCAAGGGAGCATCCTTGCTTTTGCTTTCGACCCAAATCTGGCCGTGCATCCGCTCCACCAGTCGCTGACAGATGGCAAGCCCGAGTCCTGTGCCGCCGTAGTGACGGGTAATAGAGGCATCCACTTGGCTAAAGGGCTTAAAGAGGCGCTCAATTCCCTGTGGCGTAATCCCTACGCCGCTATCTTGAACCGCAAATAAAAATTGATAGCGATCGCTGCCCAGTTGCTCCCCCGAAAAAGGTTTGACGTACAAAATCAGGCTGCCATTTTGGGTGAACTTGACACCATTGCTCAGTAAGTTCACGAGAATTTGCCGCAATCGTCCCATGTCCCCAATCACATGGTGAGGGACTGCTGGATCAATGTGGGCAATGAGTTCCACCTTGCGTTCGAGGGCGCGGTTGGCCATCAGATCCAGCACATCTTCCACACAGGTGCGCAGGTTAAAGGGGTAGGCTTCCAGTTCCAGCTTGCCAGACTCAATTTTAGAAAAGTCCAGAATGTCATTAATAATCGTGAGCAGGGCATCACCACTGAGGCGGATGGTGTTCAAAAACTCCTGCTGCTGCGGGTTTAAGGGGGTATCTAAGAGTAATCCCGTCAGGCCAATGATGGCATTCATGGGGGTGCGAATTTCGTGGCTCATTGTGGCCAAAAACTCGCTCTTGGCACGGCTCGCTTCCTCCGCTGCATTACGGGCCGCTTCTAGAAGGTGCTGTTGCTGCATCATTTGGGAAATGTCTTCCCACGTGCCCACAAAGCCGGTGAGCACGTCCTCTTCAAAAGTGGGAATGACGCGAGCATTAATCCAGCGGGGATCTTGATCCGCTCCCTCGCTTACTAGGCGAAAGCGGTGGCAAAAGGGTTGCTGTTGGGCGATCGCCGACTGCCATGCAGTTCGCACTTGCGCTGCATCGTCGGGATGTACTCGATCCTGCCAAGCGGCCTCGGAGGATGGCAGGGACTCCAACCCCAACATCTGAAGAAATGTCTTATTGGTGTAGGTCAGAGCACCTGTGGCATCCAAGGTAAAAATGCCCACCGGCGCCAGCTCACTGACGGTGCGAAAACGAACCTCACTGGTGGAAAGGCGGTGAGCTAAATTCGCGCGGCGGCGGCGATCCCTAACGATCACCCCAATGAGCACACCCGAGAACCCCCATAACCCCAGAAAGAGCAATAAAAACTGTAGGTTAGTGGGGTAGAGTGCCCTATCTACGATAGCGGGCGGAATATGGCTAATCACCCAAAGGCGATAGTTATTTTGGAAGGCAACCGTATGATCAACAGGGTCAATAGACACATAGTTGGCTTTTAAGGGGGTCACTAAGCGATAGGCGAACAGGCCGTGGTGGTTGACCAGTCTTCCGGATGGAACTGTTTGCATCTGCTGCCACAGATCGGGATAGAAGTACCCCACGGTCAAATGTTGCCGCTGTGGGTAGCGAAAGCCCCATTCATAACTCGTGTTTTCTCCTAAGAGCCAATACCCCTGCTGATTGGCGAGCAAACAGGTACCCAGTTCGTTGCGACAACCCATGATCAAACTGTTGATGATGGAGTTGATCTGATACCGTGCCATTAAAAACCCCTCAACCTGCCCTGAGGAACCTCCCTGCAGCGGTACCGCCAAATACAAAACTCTAGGCGCTGTCAGGGGCATCTGTCCTGTTTCGTCATCAACATCAAAAGGAGAGATAAACACCTCATCAGCAGCCAACTGGTGAATAGCCGGCCAGTAGTGCTCTTTTAACTCAGGATTGAGGGGCGTCACTGTCAGTCGTTCACTAAAATCATCGGTATAGGCAATGCTCCACTGCAGTGTTCCCTTGCGGTCAAACAGGTAGAGGCGATCGTAAGTCCGCTTGCGCATCAAAACGGAGGATAGAGCTTCCTCAATGTCCTCTCGCTCTTTTACTTGTTCCTGATCGGGCTGCTTGTTACTGGTTGCCGGTTGCAGGCGCAGTAGCCGATGCAAGTAATGAGCCGAGGCTACTGTGAGGAGATCATTCACTACGGTCTCAATTTGACTCGTCAGGATAAGAGCGCCTCGCTCAACTTTGCTTTCTTCGCGCAGAAGAATATCATGAATTACCTTTTGGCGTTGTGCTAAATAAATGGGGCTAAGAAGAGCGGCGAGGGCGATCGTTGCCGGAGCAAAAACCTTGAGAAACTGGAGCAACGGACGCTGAGCCATGGGGAACACTACACACCTTTGGAGAGAGTCATAGGAGCCACAATCAAGCCCACCAGTAATATCGAGGATGAGTTCCCAAAAGAGAGTTGATACGCTAACTCCCCTAAGGTAGGCCGTAAGACCTCACTGGATTTAGTGTATCGTGAGGGATAGAGTTTATGTGTTGTGCAAAGGTCAGACAGCTATCATGATTGAGCCATTACTGTGTGGGATTGTTTTGGGACTAATTCCGGTGACCCTAGCGGGTTTGTTTTTTGCCGCTTACCAGCAGTACAAGCGCGGTAACCAATTTGAGCTGTAGGTGCTGGTGATTGTTCATAGACCAGCTCAGGAATAGATCAAATTTTCTGGAGAGGGGGCAGTGTCCCCCTTTGCCACTTCAAAGATGTTAAGACCTAATCCCTATCCCTGATGCTCCAGAGGTGCTTATGTCATTACCAATCGTTGCTGTTGTCGGTCGCCCCAACGTGGGTAAATCGACCTTAGTCAATCGATTGGCGGGGGAGCGGGATGCCATTGTTCACGATGAGCCCGGCGTGACGCGCGATCGCACCTATCGCCCTGCCTTCTGGCAAGACCGCGAATTCTTGGTAGTGGATACTGGGGGACTGGTCTTTGACGATGACAGCGAGTTTTTACCCCTGATTCGCCAGCAAGCGGAATTGGCACTCCAAGAAGCCACCGCAGCGATTTTTGTAGTGGATGGTCAAGCAGGTCCAACGGCCTTGGACTACGAGATTGCTGACTGGCTGCGGCAACTGTCGTTACCCATTTTGGTAGCTGTGAATAAGTGTGAGTCCCGTCGGCTGGGGCAGGTGCAGGCGGCGGAGTTTTGGGGGTTGGGGCTAGGAGAACCTTACCCTATCTCGAGTATTCACGGCAGTGGTACGGGGGAACTCCTCGATCAGTTGATTACCCACTTGCCGCTGCCAACCGCTGCCCCCGTGCAACCGGAAATTCAGGTGGCCATTGCCGGTCGCCCTAATGTGGGTAAGTCGAGCCTTTTGAATGCGCTGATTGGGAGCGATCGCGCCATTGTCAGTCCTATTTCCGGTACTACCCGCGATGCCATCGATACCGTTATTGAACGCAACGGTGTGCACTATTGTTTGATTGATACGGCGGGCATTCGTAAACGCAGCAGTGTTCAGTATGGCCCGGAAATGTTTAGTGTGCACCGCGCCTTTAAGGCTATTCACCGCTCGGATGTGGTGCTGTTGGTACTGGATGCCCTTGAGGAAATTACCGAGCAAGATCAGCGCCTCGCTGGGCACATTGTCGATCAGGGACGGGCGTGTGTCCTCCTGATGAACAAGTGGGATGCGGTTGAAAAAGATACCTACACCATCAATACCTATCGCGATCGCCTCTATCGACGGCTGAACTTTCTGGACTGGGCCGAAGCCCTCTTTGTCAGCGCCAAGACGGGGCAACGGCTCGATAAAATTTTTGCGGCTGTGGATGCAGCGGTTGAACAACACCGCCGCCGCGTCAGTACCGCCGTGGTTAATGAGGTCATTCAGGATGCCCTGCGCTGGCACACGCCCCCGGCCACCCGCCAAGGCCGCCAAGGCAAAATCTACTACGCCACCCAAGTGGCTACCCAACCGCCGACAATCGCTATTTTTGTCAATGACGCCAAACTCTTTAAGGAAAACTATCGTCGCTATCTTGAAAGCCAAATCCGGAAACAATTGGGATTTCAGGGAACCCCGATTCGCTTGTTGTGGCGCAGTAAAAAGCCGCGGGAGGTTGAAACCTAGCTTTCCTCAAAGACCTGTACCGTCCCCGAAGGCATGAGCACCAAACGCACGAGGATGGGTTGATCTCCGCCAAACGGACTGGCAAGGGGACTTTCCCGCAGAGGAATGGGCGTGCGATCAATAAAGCGCACCGCCGCCCCGTTCAGGGGTAGGGCTTGGGCAAGGGTGCCGTCAGGATTGATCACCAAGCGGTATTCCAACGGGGTGTCTAGGCTCGTGGGGGGTTGCCAGCGGTCTTGAAAGTAGGTTTTCACTTCCCGTAGGGTCGTGGGGCTGAGGCGGCTAGTGGCAGGGGGGGCAACGGGAGCAGCACTCATACCCGCCGGGGCACGATCTTGGGGTGACTCGACCACCACATTTTGATCGGGTACCGAATTTTGATTGGGTAGCAGGGTGGGTGACGGTTCAACGGCCACAGGGGGCGGCAGTGCTGCTGGCGGCGGCATCTCTGGTGGGGGCGGTAAGGGGATAAGTTCAGGGGTGCTGGGGGGCGCTTCGGGGGCAGCGGGTAAGGGAGCTAGTTCAGGGTTCAGGGGCGGCTCCGGCAGAGGCAGCGGCGCTGTTAGGGGGGGCAGGCTGGCTTGCTCTTGCGTCGAGGGGGCATCGCTGACGGGAGCGTGTGGCCACCACTGCTGGCTAAGGCTGAAGACGGCTAAAAGGCCTACGGCAACAGCGGTACTCTTGAGCCAAATCGGCAGTTGTGCCAGTTTGGCTTGGGCGCTGGCTACCAGTTCAGGTAAGGGCTGCATTGCCGCTGACCAGTCATCTAAAACCGTTACAAGATCGTATAGTTCGGTGAGTTGGAGAGTGACTGCTGCTTGATCTGGCCAATGGAGTTCGTGCTCAAGGGGCGATCGCGATCGCAGGCAAATACTCGCTTCCTTGACCTCAACTGGAGTGACGCGGCGACTCAGCAGCGTATCGATGTAGGTGTTGACAGCAGTTTTTAAGCGATACAGTTGGTGAGCATTTCCCCTGAGGTTTAGATGTTGGCCAACCTGAAGGGTAAAGTGGAGCGATCGCACCGGTGAGCGGGGTAGCTTTTGGCTCAGGGGCAAAAACTCAGCCGCAACTTCAAGCTGGCAGGTGGGTTGATGGTAACTGAGGGTTCTACTCATCAGGCATCTGAATGGGGAAACAGGGTGGGCAGCTCCGGTGCCGGAGGAACAACGGGTTCTGGCTCCAGTAGTTGCAGCGGTGTCTCGTCAGGGGGAGCTGTGCGCTCCAGCAACGTCATCCACAGGCGGCGTGCCCCTTGCGGTGTGCTGTAAAAGAGTAAATCGATGAGCAAGTCCAAGCCCAACTGAGCCAGATCGTTACCACTGAGATTCGTGCTGGTCATGCGCTCAGTGTATAAACGGGTAAAGCGATCTAAATAATCCCCCAGCAGGGGATCATGGTAGGGGGGCTGCTGTTGTTGCGCCTGCTGCTGCCAATGCTCAACCGCTGTGCGAATCGTCTGCTGATGGCGCTGGGCTAAGCGGCTACAGATCAGGGCAAGGGCACGGGCTTCATCTACATCCAGTTTCCGGCGACCTCTGCGCCCGCGCCGCAATGGGCTGGATTGCCGCAACCGCCATAACCCCACCCGATCTGGCAGGTAGGCCTCAAACCCCATGGCTTCTGCTAAGGCCAATACCTCCCCTGAGCCAACATGGGCGAGTGCCTCAAGGCTCAAGAGAATGAGATCAATCTGGGCTTTGATGGGCAGGGGACTCTCCAGCATCGGTCAGAGTGGCTCAGGCCACCGAAAGCCCCAGCATGGCTCGCAGCGTCAAGGCCACAAAGGTCAAGAGGCCCACCATGAGTCCGACGAGGGCGATCGCACTCGCTGGCCGCTTAAACAGGGGCACCAGCGGTTCTACGAGGTTCCAGACCACTCCCAGTAGCACCGTTACGAAATACCGTTGATACCGTAAAACGTTCTCCCAAAAGCCATCCATAATTGGTTTCCCCGGAAGTTGCCACCATCATACTACGTTCCCAACGGCGAGGTCTCCAAATGCTCAATCCTGAGGGAGTCCCCTACCGTTAGTCCCAGTTGTGCCGCCCGCCCCCCTGCCAGTTCTAAAACATAATCCACCGCAACCCCCGACTCATAGGTGGGACAGGGAGTGCTCTCACAAGGTGGCGCCTCTGGGGCAATGGCCACCACTTCTCCCCCACGAATAAAAACAAGATCGAGGGGAATTAAACAATTCTTCATCCAAAAACTCGCCACTTGGGGCGGTGAGAGCGGAAAGAGCATGCCGCGATTGGCGGGCAGTTCCGGGCGAAACATTAATCCAAGGCGCTGCTGCGCGGGTGTACGGGCTACCTCCAGCTCAATCCAATGGCCGTGAATTTCTACCTTGGCAGTAATAGGCAAGTACTGGGGCATTCCCCGACTAAGACTAGGGGGGCGATCGCCCTGACTCAGAGCTTGGCAGCCCAGTAACAAAGTGGCGGCCATCAGGATGCCGCCTACCAGATGAAGACTACGCTTCCCGGAGAACATACCCCACTCCTCGAACCGTGTGAATTAAACGTTTCTCGCCATCCGGCTCAATTTTCAGGCGCAGATAGCGAATATACACTTCAATGACGTTGGATTCCCCCAAAAAGTCGTAGCCCCAGACATTTTCTAGAATTTGCTCCCGGCTGAGCACCTCCCGCGGATGCTCCATCAAAAACTTCAGCAGCTCATACTCCTTCATCGTCAGGTCAATCGTGCGGCCATTGCGCTCAGCCCGCCGCGTGAGGAGATCCAACGACAAATTATCAAACCGCAGCACTTCCCCGTTCTCCACGGGCGGCTTCAAGTAGAGCTGGATCATCTCCAAAAAAGCTTTCGGGGTGTAGGGCAGCAGCAAATAATCATCCGCTCCTGCTTCGAGAACCGCAATGCGATCCTCAAGGCGATCGCTCTCCATTAGCAGCACAATCGGCAAACTCACCCCCGCCTGCCGCAAGCGCTGGCACAATTCCAGATTACTCAGGTTGCCCACACAGCGGTCAATAATCATTAAGGCGGGTTGCCACTCGTCGCAGGCTAGATGACACTCCTTTTCTGAAGTCGCAATCACTGGGTCATAGCCCGCCGCCTGTAGGTCTTGCCCGAGCCGTTGCGATAAACTGCTATCTGTGCCAACCAGCAGCAAGCGAGACGGCGCTGTCACAGACTCCATCGGCACTACCCTTCCTACGAGCGTCTTTTTCTAGCTTATGCCCTATGCGAAAATGATGGGTAATCTGCGCCCGTAGCTCAGCGGAATAGAGCACTCGCCTTCTAAGCGATTGGTCGTTGGTTCGAGTCCAACCGGGCGCGTCATCCGCCTTGCCTCATAAAATATCCCCTCCCAACTCGCTTGCCGGGAGGGGGAAAGGTTTAACGAACCGTTGCCCACTGGGCTTGGGCATCCACAGGCGGTAGCAGGTACAACCGCAATAGATGACCAGCAATTCCCAACTGGTAGGGCAGCTTCCGTAACGCTTTTAGCCAGCGCGGCGCCGCAGATTGACTGATTGCGCTCAGGCGTTCGTGGAGGCGAGTACAGGCCTGCAACCGGTCATAAAACTCTGGATGCTCAGTATTCAACACCACGGAGAAGGCACGGGCAGCAGTTTCATTGGTTTTGGCAATCACTTCCCGATCAAATGCCGTTGGATCCAGCCCCAGCGCCTCATAGAATTTGGCTCGCTCATGCACCGTTAGGGTGTGGGTGATGAAGACCATCAACAAAAAGAAGCGCATCCACAATTTTGCCCCCCAACTATTGATCAAGTGGGGTTGCGAGTGCAGCAGAGCCTTGAAAATATCCCCATGCCGGTTTTCATCTTGGCACCAGCTTTCAAAATAGTTGAAGAGCGGGTAGAAATTATTTTCTGGATGTTGCTGCAGGTGACGATAGATGATGATGTACCGCCAGTAGCCAATTTTTTCAGAAAGATAAACCGTGTACAGTACCCACGGCAAAGGGAAAAAGGTATAAGTGCGTGCCTTGGACAGATAGCCCAAGTCCATAGCATGGCCAAAGTCCAGCATCGCCTTGTTCAAGAATCCGGCATGCCGTGCCTCGTCCCGTGCCATCAGATGAAATAGCTCCGCCAGCAGTGGGTTGCGTCCCTTCAGCTTGCGGGAGAGCTCCTTAAACAGCAAAAAACCGGAAAACTCTGACACGCAAGAGCGCTCTAGGTAGTCTAGAAATGCTTTTTCGGTGGCGGGGTCTAGCTGCCACGGCCCCTGAAATGACTCATCCCGGACAAAGTGATGGCGGTTATAGTCAGCGCGCATCTCCGCTAACATTGCCTCAATTTCTGGCTGCTGCGGTGTTAGATCGAGGTTGGCCGCTGCCTCAAAATCTGTTGTGTAAAACCGTGGCGTCAACAGATTTTCTCGAATGGTTTTGCCGACACCCTGACCTTGAGCTGGGTTGGGAGCTGTGGCAACCATAGGCACCTCCACACTTGTATTTAAATAAATCTATGAAAGCCATATTGTTTTTACTATACTACATCCCTATAATCGGTCAAGTAGGCAGTTGCTGAACGTTAGCAAATGTGACGTTTTATGAGGTTTGTAAATTTGGCTTGACAACCATATATGCATTAAGCAATATTTTCCCTTAGTTTATTTCCAGTGTCTGGCCAACCCTTAACCCCTAACGGCGGCTACTGGTTTATTTGCAAATGATTTTAGTGAGGCAGCATCAGATATCGATGAGGTCTTAGCCACGAACGTGTCTGCTGTTGCCGCCTTGACCGCCGTGATTAAACCCGACTGTTCAATTGATGTTTAGGAGTCGTTCAATGGTTGCCCTGTCTTTAGCCCTGCGTGAAGGGACTGCCCAAGCCCATAGCTTGGCGGAAAACACGGCCTTTATGAAATGTTTTGTCAATGGTTTGATTGATCGGAATACTTTCCGTCGGTTTTTGGCCAACCTCTATTTTGTGTACCGTCAGCTTGAGCGGGTTCTATCGCAGCAACAGTCAGCGCCAATCGCCGCGATTTATTTTCCAGAGTTAAACCGCACGCAAAATATTGAACGGGATTTAGCGTTTTACTATGGCGACCAATGGCAGCAGCACATTACCCCCACCGCTGCGACCCGGGTTTATGTGAGTCGGATCAACGACATTGCCAGTACAGATCCGCTGCTGCTGATTGCCCATTCCTACACGCGCTACTTGGGAGATCTTTCGGGGGGGCAAGCCCTCGGCAAAATCGTGCGGACTAACCTGCAACTTCCCCCTGAGCAGGGAACAGCGTTTTACGACTTTGAGCAACTGCCAACGCCAGAGGCAAAGCGGGACTTTAAGCAGCGCTATCGGGAAACGCTCGATGCCCTTGACTTAGACCCGGCCACAATTAAGCGGATTGTGGCGGAAGCCAATTTTGCCTTTGCCCTCAACTGCAACCTGATGCACGCCTTTGAGCCAGAGTTGCAGGCCGCCCTCGGTCAAGAAACCTTGGCTGCCCTGCAGCAGTTAAAGCAGAGTGGTCGTCCTGGGAAGGCATCCCCCCAGTTGGTGCGCGCCTAGGTGATCCCTGTTGTCCCAAGGAGAAATACAATCCCATGAATGTGATGAACCCCGCAGTAGCCTTTGATGCGGCACTCCTGCAAAAGTACGATCGCCCGCTGCCCCGCTACACCAGCTATCCAACGGCAGCAGAGTTTACGCCGCAGTTTGACCAGCACTGTTTTCGCCAAGCTCTGAGGGCAGCAAACAATCGCCAAGACCCTCTTGCTTTATACGTGCACATTCCTTTCTGCCAAAGTGCCTGCTACTTCTGTGGCTGCAACGTTATTGTCACCCAAAGCCAGTCAATCGCCCAATCCTATCTCGACTGTTTGCAGCAGGAAATTCGTCAGATGGCGGGGATGATCGGTACCAGCCGCCCCGTGCATCAGATGCATTGGGGGGGGGGCACCCCCAACTATCTCTCCCTCGAGCAAGTGCGTAGCCTGTGGCAAAGTTTGACGCACCACTTTCAGTTTGCCCCCGAGGCTGAGGTTTCAATTGAGGTGAATCCTCGTTTTGTGGATCGGGAGTATATTTTTGGCCTGCGGGAGCTTGGCTTTAACCGCATTAGTTTTGGCATTCAGGATTTTGACCCGCAAGTGCAGCGAGCAGTGAACCGCCTTCAGCCGGAAGCGCTGCTCTTTCAGGTGATGGAGTGGATGCGGGCGGCAGCGTTCGAAAGTGTCAATATTGATTTAATCTATGGGCTACCGTTTCAAACCCGCCGCTCGTTTCAGGAGACCTTGGCCAAAACCCTGCGCCTGAATCCGGATCGGATTGCCGTTTTTAGCTTTGCCTATCTGCCCCAGTTGAAGCCGGTTCAAAAAAAATTACCCGCTGCGGCGCTGCCAACCGTGACTGAAAAGCTCGGCATCCTGCAACTGGTGATTGAGACGTTGACGGCCAATGGCTATCAGTATATTGGCATGGATCACTTTGCTAAGCCGGAGGATGAGTTGGCGATCGCCCAAGGGCAGGGCACCCTCAAACGGAACTTTCAGGGCTACACTACTTTACCAGCAGCGGATTTGGTCGGCCTTGGGTTGACTTCCATTAGTATGCTCGTGGATGCCTACGCCCAAAACCATAAGCACCTCAAAACTTATTTTCAGGCGGTTGCAGCGGGTGAGTTACCCATCGAGCGGGGGGTGCAACTGCAGCCTGCCGATCAGGTTCGTCGTGATCTCATTATGGAGTTGATGTGCCAGTTTGCGGTGTCGAAAACGGAATTTTCCCGCCGTCATGGGATCGCCTTTGACGACTACTTCCGCAGTGAGTTAGCACAATTACATGAGCTGGAGCAAGATGGTTTGGTATCCTTCCGAGGCGATCGCCTCGAGGTAACCCCCGTGGGGCGGCTCTTAGTGCGCAACGTCGCTGCCGTCTTTGACGCCTACCGCCAACAACCCTCAACCGCCGCGTTTTCCAAGGCCATTTGAGGAGCGCATCTGCTCCCTGCCATTCCTGTGTTGTGTTGTGAAGGAGTGTTATGACCTCTGCATTGAACTCCCCCCCCCAGTCGGCCATGAACTGGAGCTTTGTCCTATTTATTGGGGCAGTGCACCTATTCGCGGTGGTGGCTTTATTTTATTTTTCTTGGTCAGCGTTGGCGATCGCCCTATTTCTGCACTGGCTCTTTGGCAGCATCGGCATTTGCTTGGGCTACCATCGCCTGCTGAGTCATCGCAGTTTTCAGGTGCCGAAGTGGCTGGAGTACAGCATTGCCCTCATTGGTGCTATGGCGATGCAGGGCGGCCCCATTTTCTGGGTGGCGGGGCACCGTTTGCACCATGCCTACACCGAAGACGAAGTTAAAGATCCCTACTCAGCGCGGCGAGGTTTTTGGTGGAGCCACATGCTGTGGTTGGTGTATCCCCAAACAGATGTGTTTAATCCAGAGCAGTACGGGCGGTTTGCCCCTGACCTCACCCAGCAGGCCTTTTACCGCTGGCTGGATCGCTACTTTTTGGTTTTGCAACTGCCCTTGGCTCTCCTCCTGTACATTCTCGGTGGTTGGCCATTTGTACTTTGGGGGCTGTTTGTCCGTACCGTCTTGGTGTGGCACAGCACCTGGCTGATTAACTCCGCCACCCACAAGTGGGGGTATCGCACGTTTGAAACAGCTGATAACTCCCGTAACCTCTGGTGGGCGGCGCTGCTGACCTACGGCGAAGGTTGGCATAACAATCACCATGCCTATCCGCACGTGGCCAAAGCGGGTTGGCGCTGGTGGGAAGTGGATCCCACATGGTGGGTCATTCAGGTATTGCAGTGGCTAGGCCTTGCCCAAAAGGTGCATTTACCCCCCGTGACAACTCGTTAGTTCCCTGACCACCGTTGAACAATGACCGGGCTACTAAGACGGTTAAGACCGACCCCATTTGCCGTCATCAGTTCACTCCACAGCATTGCGGTAGTCGCATCATTAGGGTGCTGCTGCCGCAACTCCACCAACAGTTTCAGGGCGTCGTACCAAAGACCATTGGCTGCCAAGAGTTCGTACTGCTGAACAGGTGTGGCTTGAGCCAATTGTTTGGCGAGGGGTTCCGGCATGGCCACCCGCTGCACCCAACCTTCGGCAAAGCGAATTTGGGAAGGATCGGGGTCGGCAGCATTACAAATCAGGCTGACTGTCCAGCGATAGTCCACCCCTTCCATCAACGGAGGTACTTTGCCATCTAAAGTGAGGCTATCGAGGCGAGGCCGACCCGCCAAGGGGAAGCGCTGGGAATAGACTTCGACTTGGCCGCCATCGGGACGCGACTGGAACAGGGTAAATTCCAGCACCTGATAATTGTTGGCGGGTAGATACCAATAAAACGTGGGACGGTTTGCAGTCGTTAAGCCGATGTTACTGCTGGGTACCAGTGTGGTTAAATCCGGTTCAGTGGGACTGGTTTCAACTTTACAAGCCCCACGCGTGGCTGCCCCTTCGCGATTGCCGGGACGGGATAAGTTGCTGGGGGGGGTGAAGCCGGCCCAACTGACGCCCGCATTGAGGAGCACCACTGCCAACCCCCACGACAGGAACTGCGCAATTGAAATGGGACGAAATGGGTAACTCTTCATGGATTTAATCCTTAATACACGCGCAATAGGCAGAGAGTCATGCAATGGATCAACTGGATTAATGTGTAACCCCAAGAGTGGCTCAACCTACTGCCACACTATCACCTTACTGGACGGTACCTAGGGACGGGGTGATGTTGCCAACGTAGTGGCCATGATATTCGTCACGACGCAGTGTTGATAAAGCGCACAGCCAAATGGAGGTTTTTTGCTTTGATTGGGGTATGCCTATGGGACGCTGGCTCCAGGTTTTGAGTTCCACTGCAACGCAAACTTCGCTAGGAAATGAATTTGGCGTGTGGTGTTTATACTGGAATTGATTCATGTGTATTTCCCTCAATTGACCTCTATTGATCGTTTGATCGTTTATTGATCGTGGGTTACCTATGGCGATCAATCAGTTGCCCCCTTGGATTGCGTGCGGCTTGAAGCGTCACTGCTGCTGGTGATTTTTGTCTGTGAAGGGATTGGCTGAGAACACTCGTTGGTCATGGCCACTGCTGCTCATTGCAGGGGTCAACGTGCTATGGCTGTTGTGTTGGAATGGCTCTATTCAAGCGGCTGAAACTATTATTTTGCGCTACGGTTTTTTGGAGCGATCTCTCCCCGTTAAAGATTTAGAAATTTTTGTTGAAACTGGGGTTGCTTCAGCAGAATTAGCGGCCTACCTGCGCCTATTGCCGCAAGAGCGTTGCCAACAGTTGCGATCGGCACTGCAAGAGCGGCTGCGGCTTTCCCCCGTGGCGGTGGCACAACTCCTTTACTCTCCCCTTGGGCAAGACCTCTTAGAGCAAGCGGCAACCGTCATCCAAACCCAAACCCGTCGCAGCAATGCCTTAGCCCTGCGAGCCGCTTTGATTATGGCAGCGCAGGAACCCGATGGACTCACGGCATTGGGTCTGATTCGTCAGTATCCTTCCCAAAGTATGCGGGTTGATTTGCAAAAAGGCCTAACGATTCTCAAAAACTTTCAAACCACGATCCGCGCAACGGAAACCATTCTAGAAGTGGTGCGGACACAAGCGGCAGCCAGTGCAGAAGAGCAACCTGTGCCAACGGTTCAATTACTGTTGCAACCCGGGAGTAACCGCTGGCTGGAAATGCCTTGGGTGATTGAGGATCGCTCCCCGCAACGTTTGCAGTTGACGGGTCAACCCCGCACGATTGAAGTGGATCTTTACTTGCCCCTCGTCAGCCACTCCCAACCGCTACCTGTCGTTGTGATCTCCCATGGGTTGGGGGCAAATCGCCACAGCTATCGCTATCTGAGCCAGCATTTGGCTTCCCATGGCTTTGCCGTGATTGCCCTAGAACATACCGGCAGTTCAACTCGGCAACTGCTTTCCTTTCCCGTAGGCTACACCAGTGCCTATACTGCAGCGCAGGAATTTCTGGATCGCCCGCTGGATGTCACCTTTGTCCTCAATCACCTCCGTCAGTTTCCGCAGCAACTCCACCCGTGGCAAGGGCAACTGAACCTTGAGCGCGTTGCCATGATTGGGCAGTCGTTTGGGGGCTATACCGCCTTGGTCTTGGCGGGAGCACATCTGGACTTCGAGCAGTTAGCACGCCACTGTCCCAGTAGCATTCTGGCTTCATTTAATGTGTCACTGTTGTTGCAGTGTCAGGCCTTAACCCTGCCGCCCCGAACCTACTCCCTTAAGGATGAGCGGATTGCTGCTGTCATCGCTGTGAATCCAATTACGAGTGCCCTCTTTGGTCCGCGATCGCTGGCTCAACTGACGGTGCCAATCATGTTTGTGGCGGGCAGTAACGATACCATTGCCCCAGCGGTGTCGGAGCAAATCTACCCCTTTACTTGGTTGACGACGCCGGATCGCTATCTTGCCCTCATTGATGAGGCCACCCATTTTTCAACGATTGGCGAAGCCCGCGACAATGAACCTGTTATGCCTGTTCCTGCTCGCCTTGTCGGGGCAACATCGCCGCGATCGCGTGCCTACTTAAAAGCTTTGAGCCTCGCCTTTTTGCGAGCTCATCTCCTGCAGGAAGAAAGTGCCCGTCAGTGGTTAACCCCCGCTGCGGCGGCTACCTTGGGCAGTCCCCCCTACACCTTGACCTTGACCCATTCTCTGGCTACGCCCATGCTGGATACGGCCTTGGATCAATTGGCACTCACCCGGCGCGATCGCTAACGAGGATTTGCCACACCTAACGCTGCGCTTGAGCGCCATACATTGCCTGGAGGACAACGGCGGGGTTCACCAGTTGACCCCGATGGCGTAGGGTCCAGTGCAGATGCGGCCCTGTGGTGCGTCCAGTCATGCCCACGCGACCAATCCGCGCCCCCGTAGGAACTCGTTGCCCTTCCAAAATTAAAATGCCCCCTTGACGATCCACAATGGCACGACCTTGGGGAGTTTGCTCGACCCGTCCTTTCATGTGGCAATAGACATGCTCCCATGCCCCTGAACGGATGCGCACTAGCGTACCGCAGGCGGTGTGATCGGACACTTCAATGACCTGTCCCGTCCACCAATTGCGGATGTAACTGCCTTCGGGAGCGGCAAAATCCAGACCATTGTGAAATTCAGTGGTGGGTTCCCCCGTGGGCGATCGCCGGTAACCAAAGGGCGAGCTATAGCCCTGAAAATTTTCCACCGGAAATGAGGCATCACTCCAGCGCAGCATTCCTTGACCACTGTTTTGGGAGGTTTGGCTCATTTGGGGAATGCCTAACGTCCCCCCGAGGGCGATCGCCAATGCCAGACTGATCCGCTGCCAGTGCATAGTTCACTCCTCACCATCGCTTTTTAGCTACGCATTTAGACCGCGCTTGATGCACACCGTTCCCCATTCTAGGGGAATAGCCCAATCCTTGGGGTATCGAACTTGATACCTATTGAGATTTTTTTGCAATAATAGAGCAGGAGTAACATACGACCTCCACCCTGCCGATCGCCCCGAATAGTCCTAGGAGAACACCAGAATGCAACGACTTAGAGGAATCAATCAATGGCAAAAATTGGCTTATTCTATGGTACCCAGACGGGCAATACCCAGATGATTGCCGAAAAAATTCAGGCAGCCTTTGGCGGTGCAGACGTTGTTGACTTGCACGATATTGCCGATGCCGAACCAGAGGATTTTAACAACTACAGCTATTTAATTATTGGTTGCCCAACGTGGAATGTGGGTGAGTTACAGGCGGACTGGGAAGGGTTTTACGATGAACTCGATGCCATCGACTTTAGCAACAAAAAAGTGGCTTACTTTGGCCCCGGCGATCAAGTGGGCTATGCCGACAACTTTGGCGATGCCATTGGTATTCTCGAAGCCAAAATTAGCGAGCAAGGCGGCATGACCGTAGGCTATTGGCCGACGAGTGGTTACGACTTCAACGAGTCAAAAGCCCTGCGAGGGACTCAATTTGTGGGGCTACTGCTGGATGAGGACAACCAATCGGAGCTGACGGATCAACGCATCCAACAGTGGGTCGCCCAACTGAAGAGCGAGTTCGGTCTTTAGAAGGGCGGGGGCAACTCTTCTTGCTTGAGGAGTGCCCCTATCGTTTCAATAATGATAATCATGCTCATAACTTGAGGAAGAGCCAATGCTAGCGCTGGATCTACGCACCCATGCTGAGAAAACCTACCGCTGCCACGATTTGCGCCCGAAAGCGTCGTTGCTGGTGCAAGAGCAGTGTTGGCTGGTGCAATCGGGAACTGTTGAAATTAACTTGGTGGACAGCGAAGGAGAACTTTTCTTTGTGGGGATCGCCACCGCCGGCATGGCTGTTTGTGGTCTTGCGGTGGGTTGCTATGAAATTGAGGCATTAGAGCCTAGCCGCTTGCTCTCCTTCAGTGTTTCTGATGTGGAGCAGTCGAGCCACCTCCTGCGGCTGTTGTGGGAAGGGCAACAGTATCGCCAGTATTATAGTGACCTGCTGCTACGAGCCACCCATTGCCCGACGGCGCTCGAACGGTTGCACAAGGTGCTGGTGGTGTTAGCGCAACTTCTAGGCATCCAAGTATCGACAGGCGTGCGGCTGCCCCTGCGGCTCACCCATGCCCGCTTGTCCCACTACACGGGCATTAGTCGGGTCACCGTGACCCGTTTATTGCAGGAACTGATCAAACAGCAGCGTCTTTTTTGGGGGCGCGATCGCCACTTTGTATTGCCGATAAGCTGCGTACCGCCAGCCTCAATACCGCTGGTGCCAAAACGTCAGCATTGACCAGATCCCCGTTAGCCAACTCGCAGCCCCCAAGAGAAGGAGTCCCCCCCCCGGAATCATCGTCAGCCAGCCCACACCCCGCAGGATATAAAGCCCCAGAAACAAACCCAAGCAAACGGCAAAGCTGTAATAGGCAACGCGCACAGCAAATAAGGTGATGAAGTGTTATATTGATGTCGTAATGTAAGGGCATGAGACTTGTCAACCGTGCATCCATTAACGTTGATGGGCTATCCCAACATCACAACGTGGTACCTCGAAATGGGGTTGCGGCAACGGCGGGCTGCAATTCCCGCCCTCTCCGTTGTGGATAACTGCGAAGGACCGAGTATGGGCTGATCGGCCTGCAACTAGAGGTTCACACCCTTGTGAACTGGGTCGATCAGATGCGTGCTGAGCACACTTGAGTTTTTGAAAGTTAACAATATCTCCCAGTGAGCATAGCCTTCTTGCGGCTTAGCAGTTTTAAGCGCGAGCGGCTCTGTGGGCTGGAAGCCTAGCGTGAGAGGTTATAACTATGTCAGCATTTGCTACTCCCATTACTCCGGCTCCAATTCCTGAAAACATTAGCCTTACGGATCTCATTGACAACTATTTCACAGCCTATAACTCCGCACGCCTACGGGAAGTGTGCCAACTCCTGACCCAGCGAGTGTTCCAGCCAGAGGTCACCGTTGGCCTCAGCTTATCGGGGGCAATGACTCCCACAGGGCTGGGGATTTCTGCCTTGGCTCCTTTAGTGCGGGCGGGATTTATTGACTACATCATCAGCACCGGTGCCAATCTTTACCACGATATTCACTATGCCTTGGGCATGGATCTCTATGCGGCACATCCTTTTGTGGATGATGTGCAGTTGCGCAAAGAGAGCAAGATTCGCATTTACGACATTATTTTTGATTACGATGTCCTGCTTGAAACCGATGCCTTTTTGCGGCAGGTGCTGCGCAGCGAAACCTTCCAGCACCGCATGGGCACGGCAGAGTTCCACTACCACTTGGGGCGCTATGTCCGCGAGCTAGAACTCCAGCGGGGGCAAACCCACTCCTGCTTGCTGGCAACGGCCTATGAGTGTGGGGTGCCCATTTACACGTCCTCCCCTGGGGATAGCTCGATTGGTATGAATGTGGCGGCGATCGCTCTCGAAGGCTCGAAACTGGTGATTGACCCCGCCATTGATGTGAATGAAACCGCTGCCATTGCCTATTTTGCCCGGGAAGCCGCAGAAGGCAACGGCAAAAGTGCCGCCGTCATTATTGGTGGGGGTAGCCCGAAAAACTTCCTGCTGCAAACCCAGCCGCAAATTCATGAAGTCCTCGGCTTGCCGGAGCGCGGGCACGACTACTTTATCCAAATTACCGATGCCCGTCCCGACACGGGCGGCCTTTCGGGAGCGGTACCCAGCGAAGCCGTCAGTTGGGGCAAAGTGGATCCCCAAGGGCTGCGGGATACGGTGGTCTGCTACACCGACAGTACGATTGCCCTGCCCATTCTCACGGCCTACTGCCTCAACCGCTGTTCGCCCCGGCCGCTCAAACGGCTCTATGACCGCCGCAGCGAGATGATGGAGCGGTTACAGCAGCTTTATCTGCAAGCCCAACTGCACCACAAAGTCCAGGACTTACCACCACAACCGAGCGTGGCCACGTATCCCTGTGGTACGCCCATCCGGCGTAGCTAGTCAGGGTCTCGGGGGATCCTTAAGGGATCCCTCGAAGGCACGGGCAAGGTTTTCGGGCGTAAACACATCGGCGGTGGTGCCGTAGGCCAAAATGCTGCGATTCACCAAGATCACCTGATCGCAAAAGGTGGTGATTGAGGCCAAGTCGTGGGTGGAAATGAGAATCGTGCGTCCCGCCTGCCGCTGTGCCAAGAGTAAATCAATAATCAGCTTTTCGGTTTTAATGTCCACCCCAGCAAAGGGTTCGTCGAGGAGCAAGACCGCTGCTTCTTGGGCAAAGGCACGGGCGAGGAACATGCGTTTTTTTTGTCCCCCTGAAAGCTCGCCAATTTGGCGGTTGCGCAGCGGCCAGAGTTCAACTTGTTCGAGGCTTTGGCGCACGCGCTCCTGATCGACGGCTCGTGGCTGCCGCAGCCAGTTCATTTTGCCGTAGCGCCCCATCATCACCACATCCCAAACTCGCAGCGGAAATTGCCAGTCCACGTCTTCACTTTGGGGAACGTAGGCCACCAGCGATCGCCGCTGCACTTGCCGCAAGGGCAGACCGTGGATGCGTACCTGACCGCGCAGTGGTTTGACGAAGCCCATCATGGCCTTAAAGAGGGTGGATTTCCCGGCACCGTTCATGCCGACAACGCCACAAATCGTACCGTAGGGGAGTTGCAGCGTGGCACCGTGCAGGGCAATCGTGCGGTGGTAAGCAACGGTAACCTGTTGTAGGTCAATGGCAGGGGGGCGGATCATAGTGTGGGTCTCCCAGTGAGGCCGTTGATGAGGGTCTTGATGTTGTGGCGCAGCATCTCGAGGTACGTGGGGGCATTGCCCGCAGGGGGGGAGAGGGAATCCACATAAAAAATGCCGGCAAAGGTTGCGCCGGACTCTTGCGCCACCTGCTGTTGAGGCTTGGGGCTGACGGTGCTCTCACAAAAGACGGCGGGAATTTGTTGGGCACGGATGGTGGCGATCGCCTGCGCCATCTGCTGGGGGGTGCCCTGTTGCTCAGCGTTGACCGGCCACAGATAGACCTCTTGCAGGTCGTAGTCCCGTGCCAAGTAAGAAAAGGCTCCTTCACAGGTGACGATGTAGCGCTGGTTGGGGGGCAGCACCGCTAAGGCTTGCCGCAGTTCGGCATCGAGGGCTTGAATTTTGGCTTTGTAAGCTGCGGCATTGGCAGCGTAGGTGGCCGCTCCGGCGGGATCTAAGTCAGTAAAAGCTTGGCGAATATTTTCAACGTAGATGAGCGCATTACGGGGAGACATCCACCCATGGGGATTGGGTTGGCCGCGGTAGGCATCAGCAGTAATGGGAATGGGGGTGATCCCCTCACTCAGGGTGACCCGCGGTACCTGCGGCAAACTGCTGTAAAACCGATCGCCCCAGCGCTCTAGGCCCAGGCCATTTTCCAAAATCAGGGCAGCCCCTTGCCCCCGCACCAGATCACTGGGGGTAAATTCGTAGCCATGCACTTCAGCCCCCGGCTTGATCAAAGATTCTACCCGCAGGCGATCGCCCGCCACCTGCTGCGCCATATCTGCCAGCACTGTAAACGTGGTTAACACCAAGGGGCGCTCCTGTGGATTGGCAGGCTGCTCAGGTACGGGAGCATTGCTTTCGGGCGGTGGCGCAGCACAGCCGCCCATGAGTAAGACTCCCAGTACAATCCAGCGCAACCCGCCCATGACTTTCATAATTCTTTCATAATTCCCAGCCTAGCACAGGTGTGCCAAGAAAATGAAAAGAAAATGAAAGGCTGCCCCTTGGAGGGCGATCGCCCCGTCCGATACACTGAGGGGGTGGAGTCCTCGGAGCAAACGGTGAACACACGCAACTATTGGCTGAGTCTTCTTGCTGTGGTGCTGTGGCTAGGCACTTTGGTGATCATGCCCGCCCCAGTCGCTGCTGCGCCCGTTCTGCTAGCGCGGTTGCCCGAAGGCAATGCCATTACAGATCCCAAAGCCCTGCTGCGCTGGGCACTACCCATTGACAACCCCACCGTGCGGGAACTGCAAAAGGATCTCGAGCAGATTTCTTTCCTCGTGCGGGGTAAACAGTGGTCAAAAATTGCGGGCAACATCAGTAAAGCGAAAGCCATTGTGCGCGATCGCGCCGATACGCTCCTCAGCAGCGTGCCACCGGAAAAGCAAGAAACCGCTAAAGAATTGCTTGCTGCCTTAACCGACTCCCTAGAAAAATTGCAAGAGGCTGCTGCAACCAAAGATCGCAACCAACTGCTGCCAGCCAAAGCGGCGGCCTTAGATCGGGTGGGGGAGCTGGAAGCGCTGATGGTGCAAGGTTACAACTATACTCCTCCCAAAGAATATGCCCATCTGCCCTACTTAAAGGGGCGCGCCACTGTTGAGATGGAAACCACGAAGGGCAATCTCACCATTGTGGTGGATGGCTACAGTGCCCCCCTCACGGCAGGTAACTTTGTTGACTTGGTACAGCGGCACTTCTACGATGGTTTGCCCTTTACCCGTGCCGAAGAATCCTACGTCCTGCAAGCGGGGGATCCCCCAGGGCCCGAAGAGGGCTTTATTGACCCCAAAACCCAAGAATACCGCGCCATTCCCTTAGAAATTCTTGTTGAAGGAGATAAATCTCCCCTCTACGGCATCACCCTTGAGGATGCAGGGCGTTACCTAGAGCATCCGGTCTTACCTTTTTCCGCCTACGGCACCCTTGCTTTAGCCCGTCCCAATGACGATCCCAATGGCGGCTCTTCTCAGTTTTTCTTTTTGCTCTTTGAGCCGGAGTTAACCCCTGCTGGCCTGAACCTCTTAGATGGTCGCTACGCTGTCTTTGGCTATGTGGTGGAGGGCGAAGAAACCCTACGGCAATTGCGCCAAGGGGATAAAATCCTCGCCGCCAAGGTTGTTGATGGTCTTGAGAACTTAGTAGAACCCAGCGCTAGTTAGGCAATTACCTCTAGGCGTCTCCTAGAGGCCAACAGAGGTTTGCTAGAATGGCGTTGCGGCTGTTGGGTTGTCTATTCCGGGCGAGGAGCGCAAATGTCATTACGTCAGCAATTGCTTTTGGGATGTGCCGCGCTGGTTCTTTCGCTGGCCAGTGTCACTGTTGAAGCTGCACCCCTGCCTAAATGGATGGAGCGCTTGAATCTTTCTCCCCAACAAACCCAGCAAATGCAGGCGTTGGAGCGAAAATACAGTGAAACTGCACGGCAGCAGCAAGCCGCCCTGAATGCGGCGGAAGAGGAACTGGAAAAACTCTTGGTGGTGGGTGCCCCCACTGCCCAGTTACAGCAATAATTTGATCGGGTCATGAACCTACGAGATATGCTCCATCGCACCCGTTTTGCTGCCGCCCTTGAAGTGCAACAAATTCTCACACCCACGCAACGGCAGCAGCTTGCAGCGATGAATCGGCAGCGCCTAGAGAACCTGCGCAACTCACTGCAGCAGGGTACCATGATGCCTTAAAAGATGTCACCCCTTTTGCTTGCATAGGATTTTTGCCGTGGGTAGCGAGTTCCATCCTCATCCGCCGGAGTCTCCCTCTGAGTCTCGGAGTTTGCACAGTCACCCCCATCACCACAGCGAGGAATCTTTGCAGGGGATTCTAAATCGCCTTGCGCGGATTGAAGGCCATGTGCGGGGTATCAAAACGATGGTGCAGGAAAGCCGCCCTTGTCCAGAGGTGCTTATTCAAATTGCGGCGGTGCGGGGAGCGTTGGATCGAGTGGCACGGTTGATTTTGGATGAACACCTGAATGAGTGTGTCACCCGCGCGGCTCAGGAGGGGCGCATTGATCAGGAGTTAGCAGAATTGAAGGCTGCCCTAGATCGCTTTTTGGGCTAAATACTCCCCCTTTGATAGACTAGGGACACGGGTTGCTGGGCATGGCTATGTCTGCTGTTGTTGTTACCAATGGATTGCTAGGAGTTGTCTTTGCGGCACTGACCCTTGTGTTCATTGTCCGCATTGTGTTGACGTGGTATCCCCAAGTGAATATCCGTCAAGGCCCTCTGGCGCTCATCTATTGGCTCTCGGAACCCGTATTGGCACCAACGCGACGACTGGTGCCGCCTCTAGGGGGAGTCGATATTAGCCCCATTATCTGGGTAGGCATTGTCACGCTGTTGCGGCAGCTCTTGGTCGGCCCGCAAGGGCTGTTGTTTATTCTGTTTCGGCCAGCTTAGGGGTGGCGGTAAAACCTTTCCTGAAGTGGGCTGGGGGTAAGTCGCGGCTGTTGGCGCAAATGGCTCCCTATCTACCGCGACAGTGCCGCCGCTATGCCGAGCCTTTTTGTGGCAGTGCTGCCCTATACTGGTACCTCTATCAGCAAGCTCAGCAGGGAGCCTTTACGTTTGAGCAGGCTTGCTTGAGCGATCGCAATCCGGAACTGATTCACTGCTACGAAATTGTGCGCGATCGCGTCGAAGATCTGATTCAACTACTACAAAACTATCGCCAGCAGCATAGCAAAGCGTTTTATTACCATATCCGCAGCCTCAACTCCCAATCGCTGGATCCCCTCAGCCGTGCCGCCCGCCTCATTTACTTAAATAAAACCTGTTTCAATGGCCTCTATCGCGTCAACCGTACCGGTCAATTTAACGTTCCCATGGGCAGCTATCGCAATCCCCAGATTCTGGATGCCCAAGTGTTGCGCCAAGCCAGTGTGGCGCTAAGGAAAGTCTCGCTGGCGGTGGCTGACTTTACCGCCGTTCTGGCATGGGCCCAAGCAGGGGATTTCCTCTACTTTGATCCTCCCTATTATCCTCTCTCAAAGACTGCTAGCTTTACCAGTTATACCCACCAGCCCTTTGGGGCGGCTGAACACGCTGCCCTAGCGGAAGTGGTGGCAGAACTAGATCGGCGAGGCTGCTTTGTCATGGTCAGTAATGCGTGGGTAGAGCCGATTTTGAGCCTGTATCAGCGCTGGCACTGCATTGAACTCAAGGCAGCCCGTGCTATTAATGCCAACGGCCAGAAGCGCGGCAAAATTAGTGAGCTATTAGTGGTTAACTATGCACTGGAGGGGCAGCAATGGACTTAATCAGTGTGCAGGAAGCAGTGGCGATAATTGCCCAGCACTTGCCCGACTGGGGAACAGAAACTCGTGCTTTAGAAGAGCTGCCCCAAGGGGTCTTAGCAGAACCCATCTATAGCGATCGCCCCTATCCCCCCATTGATCGCATCATGGTGGATGGCATTGCCCTCTCTTGGCAGCGCTATCAGGCGGGACAGCGCACGTTTACGATTCTCGGGACAGTTGCCGCTGGGGAGGTGCCACCCTCCTTAACCGATAGCAACGCCTGTTTTGAAGTGATGACGGGGGCTGCCTTACCCCCGGGCTGTGACTTCGTGATTCCCTACGAGGCTTTAGACATTAGGGAAGGGCAAGCCCATATCCGTGATCCTCAGGCTGGGGCACCCTATCAATTTGTCCACCGCTGCGGCAGTGATACGCCTCAGGATGCGTTGATTTTGCCGGAGGGCACGCCCCTAACCAGCGCCGTTTGGGGAATTCTGGCCTCCTTGGGATATACCCACGTTCGGGTTAAACGCTACCCCCGTACGCAAGTGATCGCCACTGGCAATGAACTGGTGCCGCCAGAGCAGACTCCCCAGCCCCAGCAACTGCGCCTCTCCAACCCCTATGCCCTTGCGGCTGCCCTGCAACACCACGGCTACCCCCACGTCAGCATCAGCCATTTGCCGGATGATCCCGAGGTTTTAGCCAGCCACTATCAACAGGCCAGCCAAGCCTACGATCTGCTCATTTACTGTGGTGGTGTCTCCAAAGGAAAATTTGACTATCTCCCGCAAGTGTGGCAGCAGCAGGGAGTGCAGCCCTATATCCACGGTGTTGCCCAACGCCCCGGCAAACCCCTCTGGTTTGGGGTGGATGACCAACGGCAAACGGTAATTTTCGGTCTGCCGGGCAATCCCGTCTCCAGTTTGGTGTGCTTGCATCGCTATATTCTCGAGACCCCTGTGCGCTACGCGCGCTTAGCAACCCCCTTTCGCTTTGATCCACCCTTAACCTACTTTTTACCCGTTAAACTAGTAAGCACCCAACGGGCGGAGTGGGTGGCTCACCCCTGTCTCCTGCAAAATTCTGGTGATTTTTTGGCACTTGCCCACAGCGATGGTTTTGTCGAATTACCCGCCCAACAGCAGATATTTGCTGCTGGCGAGTGTTACCCCTATTTTCCGTGGCGCTAAGGACGAAGAGGATGGTTGCTAGTCTGCCGCAACTGCAACTGATTGATGGGCAGCAGCGCCGCATTCGCAAGTTGCGCCTCTCGCTGACGGATCGCTGCAATTTGCGCTGTACCTACTGTATGCCCACCGATGCCACGTTCATGTCACCGCAGCACTATCTGACGGCGGCGGAGTACGCGAGGATTGTGGCTGAATTAGTGGCGCTGGGGGTGGAATCAGTCCGGCTCACGGGGGGAGAGCCCCTCCTGCGGCCAGAGTTCCCGGAAATCTTGGCAGCATTAGCGGCAGTGGGGGTGCCGGATTTGAGCTTGACGACGAATGGGGTGAGGCTCTCGCACTTTCTAGAACTGCTGGCAACTTATGGGGTGCGGCGGCTGAACATTAGCCTTGATAGCCTGAATCCGCAGACGTTTGCCACGATTAGCCACGGCAGCCAGCTTGAAGCCGTCAAGGGGGCGATCGCCCAAGCGGTACGGCAGGGGTTTCAAGTCAAGCTGAATATGGTGGTGATGCGGGGGGTGAACGATCACGAGCTGGTGCCAATGGTGGAGTATGCCAAGTCCCTAGGCATTGAAGTGCGCTTTTTAGAATTGATGCGGGTGGGCTATGCCTGTCACCTCCCCAGCAGCCAGTTTATTAGTGCCGCCGAAATGATCCGCCGCCTGCAGCGGTTTTATGAGCTCCAGCCGGTGCCGCAACCACTGGATGCCACCTCGTTTAATTTTGTGACCCCCTGTGGGGCGCGCATTGGCTTTATTGCCTCTGAGTCGCAGCCCTTTTGTGGCCACTGTTCCCGCTGGCGACTGTCGGCGGATGGGGTCTTACGAGCCTGTTTATTTAAGGAAGCGGGGGTGCCCTTGCGAGGACTCACGGCCAAGGAACGGCAGCAGGCCTACCAGCAGGTGTTGGGGATGAAACCCGTGCTGCGGGGAGCTGAGGTACACCACGCCATGTACCAGATTGGAGGCTAGAGCCATGTTCTCCCACATTGATGAGAACCAGCAACCGCAAATGGTGGATATTAGCGCCAAAGAGGTGAGCGATCGCCGTGCCGTCGCCGTTGCCCTGATTGATCTGCCCCCTGTCTTTCTGGCCTACCAAGAGCGGAACGAACTCTGCCTAAAAAAAGGCCCCGTGCTGCAAACAGCGATCATTGCCGGCACAATGGCCGTCAAACGCACAGCGGAGGCCATTCCCTTTTGTCACCCCCTGCCGATTAGTGCCTGTCGCTTTGAAGCAGAGCTACAGCCCCGAGAGGATCGGCTGCACATTCGCTTGCAATGCGAGGTGAAAACCCGCGATCGCACCGGTGTGGAAATGGAGAGTCTGCACGGAGTGACCGTTGCGGCGCTTACCGTCTATGACATGTGCAAAGCCCTCAGTCATGACATTGTCATTCGCGAGGTGCGGCTGTTGGCCAAAAGTGGTGGCAAAAAGACCCTCGGCCAATATCCGCTTTATGGGCTGGTGCTCACGGGGGGCAAAAGTGAGCGCATGGGGCGCGATAAGGCGCTCTTAGAGTACTACGGCCAACCCCATGCCCAGTACCTCTACCAACTCCTGAGCCAGTACTGTGAACAGGTCTTTCTCTCGGCGCGATCGCAGCAGTGGCAGGGCACGCCCCTAGCAGCTCTGCCGACCCTCACTGATACCGTGCCTAGCGAAGGTCCGATTGCCGGCATTTTAACTGCCTTGCGCACGTATCCCCAAGTCAACTGGCTGGTGGTGGCCTGTGATCTACCCTATCTCAGCGACCAAACCTTGGCGCCCCTGCTCCAGCACTACCGCGAAGATGTGGTGGCCACCTGCTATCATCATCCCCAAGAGGGCTTTCCGGAGCCCCTGTGCGCCATTTATACCCCCCAAGCCCGCGAGGTATTTGAAGCAGCCCATGCCGCCGGCCAACGTTGTCCGGTGAAGGTGCTGCAACAAGCCGGCTGCCATCGCATTCCGCCGCCCCATGCAACAGCTACCGCCAACATCAATACCCCCGAAGACTATACCCACGCCCTGCATCATGTCCGTGCCCAACGTGCCTAGTTCCAAAACCGTCTGCCTGCGCTATTTTGCCCTCTTGCGGGAGGAGGCCGGTACTCCCAAAGAACAGTACGCCACGACTGCGAGTACCTATGCCGACCTCTATCGGGAATTGCAAGCCCGCTACGGCTTTTCCTTACCCCTAGAGCAGATGAAAGTTGCGGTTAACGATGCCTTTGTGGAACTGGGCACCCCTGTGCAGACGGGGGATGAGGTGGTATTTATTCCGCCGGTGGCCGGGGGGTAAGCATGACCATTTGCCAATTTTCCCTGACCGCTGAGCCACTGGATCCGGGCGCTCTAAGCCGTCCCTTGAGTGATTTTGCTGCCGGAGCGTTTGTCAGCTTTGAGGGATGGGTGCGCAACCATAATGCAGGCAAACCGGTGGTGGCACTCGAGTATGAAGTGTATGCCAGCCTTGCCTTGAAGGAGGGGGAACGGATTGTGGGTGAGGCAATGGCGCGGTTTGACTTGCTGGGGGCGATCGCCTGCCATCGGTATGGCTCTCTTCAACTGGGAGAGATTGCGGTGTGGGTGGGTGCCACAGCGCCCCATCGGCGACAGGCCTTTGCGGGGGCGGCCTACATCATTGACGAAATTAAACACCGCCTGCCGATCTGGAAAAAGGAGTATTATGCAACAGCACCAGCGGCATGGGTGTACTGTCGTGAGCACATTCATGAGTGACGTGAGGCGATCGCCCCTAGGGTATGATTGTAAGGTTAACGGTCAGTGCCTCATTCTCAGGCATACCCATAGACGTCCTGAGGAGGTTCCTGCTGCCAGCGCCTACCATGGAAACTGTCATTGAGCATGAGCACCCCTTTACTCCTACGTGCTGCCCGCGGTGAACGGGTTGAGCGTCCACCGATTTGGTTAATGCGCCAAGCTGGGCGCTATATGAAGGTCTATCGGGATTTGCGCGATCGCTATCCTTCCTTTCGGGAGCGATCGGAAATTCCAGAGCTAGCGATTGAAATTTCCCTGCAGCCCTTCCGTGCCTTTGCCCCCGATGGCGTCATTCTCTTCTCTGACATTTTGACGCCCCTGCCAGGGATTGGCATTCCCTTCGACATTGTTGAAAGTAAAGGCCCCATTATTGATCCGCCGATTCGCACCCTCGAGCAGGTGCAACAACTGCATCCCCTTGAACCGGAAGCGGCTTGCCCCTTTATCCGCCCCATTTTGTCAACCCTGCGCCAAGAAGTGGGCGATCGCGCCACAGTACTGGGCTTTGCCGGTGCCCCTTGGACCCTTGCCGCCTATGCCATTGAGGGCAAAAGCTCCAAGGACTACATTGAAATTAAAACCATGGCCTACCGCGAGCCTGATCTCCTGCACAAGTTTCTCAGTCACTTAGCCACGGCGATCGCCGACTATCTCTGCTACCAAATTGACTGCGGTGCGCAAGTGGTGCAGCTCTTTGACTCTTGGGCGGGACAACTCAGCCGCAAAGACTACGATACCTTTGCGCTGCCCTATCAAAAACAAGTGGTACAGCAGGTGAAAACCGTCTATCCCGATGTGCCGATGATTCTCTATATCAATGGCAGCGCCGCTGTTGTGGATCGGATGGCCGCCACGGGGGTGGATATCGTCAGCCTTGACTGGACGGTGGACATTGGCACGATCCGCCAGCAATTTCCTACTAACATTGGCTTGCAAGGCAATCTGGATCCAGTGATGCTCTTTGCACCGCAATCTGTCCTCCAGCAGCGCGCCCTTGAGATTATTGAGGGTGGTCGCAGTGGTCCCTATATCTTTAACTTGGGGCATGGGGTGCTGCAGGGCACGCCAGAAGAAAACGTTGCCTACCTCTTTAATCTGGTGAAATCGCTTGCCTAATGCGCATTCTCATTACCGGTGCCAGCGGTTGCATTGGCCAATATATCAGTGAAGCGCTCATTGCCGAGACCCATCACGAACTGTTCCTGTTTGTGCGCAACCCTGCCAAATTAACAGTCGATCCCCAGCAGCGCTCAGGTGTCCATGTGATTCAAGGCGATCTGCGGGATTTATCCCCCTTGGCAACCCTCCTGCCCACCCTTGATATCGTTATCCTCACCGCTGCCGCTTGGGGCAACAAAAATGCCTTTGCCATTAACTTTGAGCAGACTTGTGCCCTGCTGCAACAGTTAGACCCCCAGCGCTGTCAGCGGGTCTTTTACTTTTCTACCGCCAGTATCCTAACCCGTCAGATGACGCCCCTACCGGAGGCTGCCACCCTTGGTACCGCTTACATTCGCTCCAAGTACGAGTGCTTGCAGGCCATTGACCGTCTTCCCGTGGGCGATCGCGTCGTGAAGCTCTTTCCCACCATGGTCTTTGGTGGCGGCGCCGATGGCAAACGTCCTTCCTTTATCACTCAGGGCATGAAGGAAGCACTGAAGTGGCTTTGGTTGGCTCGGTTCTTCAAAGTGGAGGCCAGCTTTCACTTTGTCCACGCCCGCGATATTGCCCAAGTTGTGCTCTACCTCATTGAACATCCGGAGTATCCGGTGCCGCAACGGGTCGCTCTGGGTAACCCAGCCATTACCGTTAACGAGCTGCTCACCCAGCTTTGTCAAGCATATAACCTACGGATTTATTTTCAGATTCCCCTCACGCCTGCCCTTGTGAATTTCTTCATTAAAGTCTTTCGGATTCAAATGGCACCGTGGGACTATTTTTGTCTGAACTATCGTAACTTCACCTATGACACCCTCCTCAATCCTCAGACTTTGGGCTTAACCCCCTACTGTGCCACTGTCGCGGATGTGCTGCGCTGTAGTTGCTAGAGACCCCCCCATGGCGGGATATTGGCTCCTGAAATCCGAACCGAGCGTCTTCTCTTGGCAAGCCCTCAAACAATTCTGTGCAACCCGTCAGCGAGCAAGAATGGCAGATCATCCTCAGCTTACGCTCGTAAATTTGCCCTCACTCCAGCCGTGTCAGTGGGGTTTAGCGTCCCTGCCGGTTAACCGCCCTCCCCCTCCTTCAATGCTCAAGGGTACACTGAAAAAAGCACACCTGTTGGCGGAGTCTAGTCTGGCACGGTAACTATGAAAAAGCGTTGGCAATTCTTAAAGTCTCTTTTAGCAACTGTTTTAACTGTTGTTTTGGTGGCACACCTTGTCCTTGACACAGGAGCCGCGTGGGCAGCTCGCAGTGGCGGTCGCATTGGTGGTGGTTCCTTTAGCCGTCCGGTGCCGTCTCGTTCCTATCGTAGTGTCCCCCACAGTGACTATCGTTACTCGCAACCGGTGTATGGCGGTGGCATTGGCTTTCCCTTTTTAATTCCCTTCTTTGGGTTTGGCGGTGGCTTTGGGGGGCTGTTTACCATCCTCTTGTTAGGGGTGATGGCCAACTTCCTCATTTCTGCATTTCGGCAATTTCGCGAGGCCGGGGAAGAGGCAGAAAACGATAATCCAGTTGTCTCCGTCCATACCCTTCAGGTGGGTCTCCTAGCACAGGCACGGGAACTGCAGCAGGATCTCAACCAACTGGCCTTAAGGGCCGATACCCAAACCGCAACGGGCTTAGCCCAGGTTCTCCAAGAGGCTACCCTTGCCCTCCTGCGTCACCCAGAATACTGGGTTTATGCCCATGCCAGCAGCCAAACCACCCGCTTACTGCAAGCGGAAACCACCTTTAATCAACTGGCTTTGAGCGAACGCAGCAAACTGACGGCAGAAACCCTCTCCAACTACCGCCAAACGATTCAGCACCGCGAGATCACCCTTGCCCCGAGCCAAGACGTGGGTGAGTACATTGTGGTCAGCCTCCTTGTGGCCGCTACGGGTAAACTCACACTCCCTGCGATCAACAATGACTTAGACCTGCGGCAAGCCTTGCAATTGCTGGGGGGTATCGGGAGCGATCGCCTCTTAGCCGTTGAAATTCTCTGGCAACCCCAAGCCCTTGGCGACACCCTAACCGCCGATGAATTGCTGCTAGCCTACCCAACGCTGAAACATCTCTAAAGCGGCTATTTAGCTATTTAAATAGGGGGCTAGTAACATCCCCCTTTTTTTAATGAGAACGATGCTGTGCGCGTAGCTACTCCTTTCAGTGTTGGAATAATCAAGTTTTGGCGTCTAAATGAATGGGCGATACTGGATTCGAACCAGTGACCCCTTCCGTGTGAAGGAAGTGCGCTACCACTGTGCTAATCGCCCGTATAAACCGATCTATTATTCTAGGCTAAGGTCACTAAATTTACAAGCGCCTCACGGCTAGCTGTTGAAACCCTAGGCGGCTCAATCACGTCTTTAGCTTGCACAACCTAAGGAAGCGATCCGTTTAAGGTATGCTAATCTTTCAGGCAGGGCGATCGCCAACCCGAGCCGTGTAATACCACAAAATGCTGCCATATATTTTTGTTTTCTTCCTAACGTTGACTCCAGCAATCATTGAAGTGCCACGCTGGTATCAAGGATTTCTTTATGCTGTGTATGTCCTTTTCATCGGACTAAGGTTTGAAGTTGGCGGGGATTGGGGAAACTATCTTTTTATTCTAGAAAGAGCAAGATTTGAACCTTGGTTTGGCTACGAAGCTATTTTTAATGACCTAGGTTATCACTGGCTCAACAAGCTGGCTATTGCCTTAAATCAAGACATCTATTTTGTGAACTTATGCGTCGCAGTTATTTTTGTTTCCGGTCTTTTTACATTTTGCAATCGATTAAAAAATCCTTACCTTGGCTTAAGTGTTGCCTTCCCCTATTTAACCACAGTAGTTGCCATGGGGTATACTCGTCAAGCCGCTGCTATTGGTTTTGGCATGTTAGCGCTGCTAGCACTTGCTGATAAAAATAAACGAAAGTTTTCTGCCTACTTATTTTTAGCATTTCTTTTTCACAAGACAGCTATCTTTTTTCTTCTCATTCCACTTTTGATTCTATCAATTAATGCAATCGAATCAGGAAAGATAATTAACTTTGTCTTGCTGCTTATCCTAGGTTTGTTTGTTTTAGTAACGGCATCAGTGCTATCTCAGGAATTTATTGGTGGATATATAGAAGCCCAAATGCAGTCTTCGGGAGCCCTCATTAGGTTGACAATGAACCTTTTTCCAGCACTTATATTTCTTCTAGAATATTATAGGGGGCAGAACTTTTTTACGCGTTCCCCAAAGGTTTATTTGGCATTATCTTGGCTGGTTATTTTTTCACTTGCACTACTGTTAACAGGTTCATCTACAGTTGCCGATCGCCTCGGTTTATATCTGATTCCCATTCAGCTCTATGTTTTCGGGAACTTACCTTATCTTTTCTTTCCAAAACAACGGGAGCTATTTTTTCGTTGGCTACTTCTCGTGATTGCCTACAGTTTCGCAGTACTATGGGTGTGGTTGCAATTTGCAGATCATGCCTTTGCATGGTTGCCTTATCGCATGTATCCCTTTATCTAAGATGACGGTGCAATCTTTCTCTGATAACGCTTATTTTCGACCACGGTCAATCGTGTTACTGTGTAACAGTGCTCGGATGTTACTCAACTTTCGGGGTGAGCTAGTTGCAGATTTTTCTGCTGCTGGCTTAACCGTTCATTGTTTGGCTCCAGATTATTCTGATTCAGAACGAGCAGCACTAACAGCTCTTGGTGCAGTGTGCCATGATTTTTATCTCATTCGCAATAGTACGAATCCCCTCGATGATATTAAAGCCTTGTTTTCATTGATCAAACTCATGAAAATAATCAATCCTGATTATATGCTGGCAATTAGTTCAAAGCCTATCATATGGGGTTTGTTGGCCTCCACTTTTGCGGGTATAAAATCACGATTGGCATTATTTACTGGATTAGGCTATGCATTCACGCCCACTCCTGAATCGGCTGATAAGCCCCTCAAAGATGTTTTAGTCTTTCTCTACAAGTTGACACTACCTCTTGCAGATAAGGTTATTTTTCAGAATCAAGATGATTGCACTGAAATCTCTAAACTCTGTGGTCTGAAGGATGAGAAGACGCTAGTGATTGGAGGAACTGGCATTAACCTTGATAAGTGGTCATTTTGTCAACCGCACCTTGATCCACTAACGTTTACCCTTGTTGCAAGATTACTTGTTGAAAAAGGCATCCTTGAATTTTTGGAAGCTGCGAAATATCTAAAAACAATCTATCCACACATTCAATTCTGGCTCATCGGCGGAATCGACACGAATCCGGGTAGCTTATGCCAATCGCAGATAGACCCGTATGTTACTTCAGGGGTAGTTGAGTGGTTCGGTTTTGTCGATGTTAAAGCCTACCTACCAGCAACCAGTGTTTTTGTCCTGCCCTCGTACCGAGAGGGGGTTCCTCGCAGTACCCAAGAAGCAATGGCCATGGGACGACCCATCATTACCACCGATGTTCCGGGATGTCGGGAAACCGTTATAGATGGGCACAATGGTTTTCTGATTCCGCCGCGGGATGTTCCTGCCCTGATCAAGGCAATGCAGCGTTTTATTGACAATCCTGATCTTATCCCCCGCATGGGCTACAACAGTCGTCAAATGGCGGTGAAGTTATTTGATGTTAAGAAAATCAATGCCCAGTACCTTAAATTATTGCGGGAATGCTAGGTTTGTGGCTTTTCTCAGATGAAGTACTACTGTCGTGAAGCGACGAACCGTTGGCGATCGCCCAAGCCAGAAACTCGTCCATCTAATCCTTGATATTGTTCTTCAACGGGCTTGGAGGGACTCGAACCCCCGACCTGCTGATCCGTAGTCAGCCGCTCTAATCCACTAAGCTACAAGCCCTTGTCAGGATTTTTATCCTAGCATGACTACGCAACAATGCCAATGTCTGACCCAGAAACCTCGACACAATAGACTCAAGCCCAGTTGCCTAGGAGGCAAGGGAAGCTCTCGAACTGGCGGCAACGGCATCCATCGCCGCTAGCGTATCGGTACGGTTGAGGGCGGTTAAGCGACTGGGAATGCCCATCAGGGAAGCTGCAAAGAGTTGACGGTAAAGTTCACCCATTTGCAAAGCGATCGCCTGCCAGTCAAACTGGGCAACCACTCGCTCGCGACCATTGGCTCCGAGGGTGCGTGCCCACTCGGGTTGATCAATCAGCCGTTGAATAGCAGCCGCCAAGGCAGTGGCATCTTGGGGCGGCACCAGTAAACCTGTTTCCTCATGCACAACAGTAAACTGCAACCCACCCACGGCAGAAGCAATGACGGGGGTACCGCAGGCCATCGCTTCGATCGCCACCAAGCCAAAGGGCTCGTAATAGCTTGGCACGACACACATGTTGGCAGCACTGTAGTAGGTCACCAGCTCTTCGTGGGGGACTTCACCGACAAAAGTGACGCGATCGCCCAAGCCATAGCTGTGCACCAGTCCTTCAATGCGGCGCCGCTCTGCCCCATCACGGCGTTGGGGATGACTGCCGCCAACAATGAGCAGGTGTCCTTGGGGTACCTGAGCCATCGCCGCCACCAACGTTTCTATGCCTTTACGGCGGTCAAAGCGTCCCACGTAGAGGATTAAAGGCTCTGAGGGGTTCACTTGTAAACGGGATCGTGCTTCAGGTAAGGGATAAAATAAGCTCAAGTCAGTCCCACAGGGAATGAGCCGCGTGTGCCCCTTCGTTGAAACGAGCGATCGCAGGTACGTTTCTTCTTGGGGACTCGTGGCAATGACACAGTCAGCATTTTCGAGAATGGTTTTTTCAACCCATAGACGGGTTTCATCGCGGTTCCCCTGTTCGGACTCTACCTGATACTTGACAGCCCCAAGGGAGTGATAGGTGTGCAGCCACTGAAAGTGGAACTGTTGCCGTAACTGATACCCCACCCAGCCGGAGAGCCAGTAGTTGGTGTGTACTAGGGGATAGCCAAATTTTCTGTGGTAAGCCTTAAATGCCTCAACAAACGCTGGCAACGTCTCAAAAAGGTTCTCCCGTGGGATATAGGTGATCGGTCCTGCTTCCAGACGAATCGTGCGACAATGGGGAGTATGCTCAACAATATCGGCATCCTCAGGACTCACTTTGCGCGTAAACATATCCACTTGCCAACCTGCTGCAGCTAAGGCTTCCCCCAGTTGCCGCACATAGATATTTTGTCCCCCAGCCGACTCATGCCCCACAGATGCAGCCGGATCACCATGAACAGAGATCAGTGCAATCGGCTGACGAGCAGGAATTTGGGGCTGAGGTGCAGCAAAGGCTCTTGGGAGTGTATTTTTTGCTTTACGGATGGCAGTTGGGACTGATTGCATAAATACACCTTCAAATGAATAACTACTAAAGAAAAATTAAAAACATCGGTAGAACTCTAGATTGCCAACCATTCTAGAGCACCTTTCCGGTGATCATTATCGAGAAAACGCTTGCAAAGAACAGTATCACAGATTGCCTCCTGTGAATTGTTGGTCAAAACCAATGAGAATGTTCAAGAGGTTGTGAACACAGTCAAGGGAGCGCTCTAAACTCCCAAAGTTGTTAGGACATTCCTGACGCTACCCCAAAGGTAATCAACCGATCCCTGATCGCCAAGGGAGAAAATCCCTACTCTGCACTTCGGCAACCCGTACCTATCCAGTTCTGATCTACAACTGGCGCACTGTTGTGCAACTACTCGTAGGTTCTCAAAAACAGGGTATAATTCTTGAATTTATAATCTGTAGCTAAATTTAACGGGGGCGATCGCAAAAGCACAATGGCTGGAAAGGTCTTCCCGTCGTAGGCGTGCTCAGACGATTCCCCCTGTTCTACAGAGATCCTTTCATGACGCAACAGGAGTGTGATTTTGCGTTACTTATTCAGTTCGGAATCGGTGACTGAGGGGCATCCAGATAAAATCTGTGATCAAATTGCCGATGCTATTCTCGATGCGCTGCTGACGCAAGACCCCCAGAGTCGGGTAGCAGCAGAGGTGGTGGTGAATACGGGCTTGGTGCTAATTACGGGTGAAATTACCACGAAAGCGCAAGTCAACTATGTTCAGATTGCCCGCCAAAAAATCCAAGAGATTGGCTACACCGACGCTGAAAACGGCTTTGCAGCCAATAGTTGTGCTGTCCTCGTGGCTTTGGATGAGCAGTCGCCAGATATTGCCCGTGGTGTGGATACAGCTCAAGAAGCGCGGGAGCAACTGAGTGATGCAGAACTGGATCGCATTGGGGCTGGTGATCAGGGCATTATGTTTGGCTATGCTTGCAATGAAACGCCAGAATATATGCCCCTCCCCATTAGCTTGGCGCATCGCATGGCAAGGCGCTTAGCAGCCGTTCGCAAAACGGGGCAACTGCCCTACCTGCGCCCTGATGGCAAAACCCAAGTGACGGTGATCTATGAGGATGGTCGTCCCGTTGGCATTGACACCATTTTGATTTCTACCCAGCATGCTCCCACCATCGATGACCTAAGGGATGAGGCGCAGATTCAAGACAGAATCAAGAAAGACCTGTGGCAGGCTGTGGTGCTGCCGGTATTTGCTGATCTAACAATTCAGCCCGACAGCAATACTAAGTTTTTGGTAAATCCGACCGGTAAGTTCGTTATTGGCGGACCGCAGGGCGATTCAGGATTGACGGGGCGCAAGTTGGTGGTGGATACCTATGGCGGCTATGCCCGTCATGGCGGTGGTGCCTTTTCCGGTAAGGATCCAACCAAAGTAGATCGCAGTGCGGCTTACATGGCTCGCTACATTGCTAAAAATATTGTGGCGGCAGGACTGGCCGAGAAGTGTGAGCTCCAGATTAGTTACGCCATTGGTGTTGCCCGCCCGATGAGCATTTTTGTGGATACCTTCGGGACTGGCAAGGTAGCAACGGAGCAAATTTTGGAGCTCATTAAAACCCACTTTGATTTACGACCGGCTGCCATTATTCAAACCTTTGGCCTGTGTCATTTGCCGGGCGATCGCAATGGCCGTTTTTATCAAGAAGTGGCCGCTTACGGTCATTTTGGCCGCAACGATCTTGACTTGCCTTGGGAAAAGCTCGACAAGGTTGATGCCCTCAAGGCGGCTGTTGCAGAGCAACTCAGTACCGTTTAGCAAAACGAGGCCAGTAGGGATCTTCTTAGGTCTCTACTGGGTAACCCGCTGGAGGCAAGTTTGCGCCGTATTGGTGAGCATTTGCCGCACTTCGGGGCTGGCATTGGCTTGGACATTCTGGCCAATGGCATTGAACTCATCCAAGGACAGGGAGGCCTGTAACTCATTGATGACACAGGTGCAGTAGGCGTTACCATAATTGGCCATTTGCGGCACCTGTTCCTTTAAGGCCGTTGTACATTCAGTGGTAAACCGGGAAACTACTTCCGGTGGATAGGGAGTAGCGATCGCCCCACCTGCTACACCAAGGGATAAATAACTAAAACTGAGAAGGCTAATGGTTGACATCCGCATAAAAATCCCTCGTGTAACAGTACTTTGAATTTATTATCTTTAGTGACGCATCTACTCTAGATCAGTTCCAAGAAATGTGCCACTTGCCAAGATGGCTCGTTCCCTGAGGGGCACTGGTTATGCTGCGATCGCAAACGCGGTCTGATCAAGCTAGGATAAAGGATAGCGAATAATACGTGAGACTACACCTGTCGTCTATGACCCTATACAATCCTTCCTTGTACGAAGAACCCATCTCCCAAAAGAATCTAACTTCGGCAGGGCGCTCTGATCGCTCGATTCTTGAATGGCTCCAGCAAACCGGACGGTTTATTGCCCGCGATGGCAATGAAGCTGACCCCATCATCGAAACTAGCTTGGACGACATGGGAGAAATTGAAGAATTTGTCAGTGATAGTGTTACCGATTTTGAAGAAGACGATGATCTCGGCTTAGATGAATAACTGCCCAGACGCGCCGAATTTTGTAGAGTAATGCGCTGGTAAAGCAACAATGCCCCGAACAAACAGGGTTGTGGTGCCGCAGGTGAGCGGGCGGGGGCTCTTTAGCCTGCTAGGTGTGGCGTTGCTCATGGCATCTGTGGCCTATGATACTGGTCTTGCTCGCTGGCAAGCACCGCTACAAACCTTAACGCTGCCGCTGCTAGTCAGTTTCGGCCTTACAGGAGCAATTGGTACAGGGGTAGTGCCCCTGCTGCGACAGCTCAAGACGGGGCAAGTGATCCGTGAAGATGGCCCGCAATCCCACCTGAAAAAATCGGGAACGCCGACAATGGGGGGGATTTTTTTTGTACCGACAGGGTTGCTCTTAGGGGTTGTTTGGGCTGCTTTGGCCTTGAGACCGCTCTCAGGGGCAGTGGGGGCGATCGCCCTGCTGGCGTTGTGGTTTGCCGCCATTGGCTGGTGGGATGACTGGCAAGTTCTGCGGCGCAAATCCAACAAGGGGTTGTCGGCACGGCTACGGTTACTTTTAGAAGCTATCGGTGCCACCTGTTTCTGTGCATGGCTTGTGGGGCACCAACCGGAGGTCACCACCATTACTGCGCCGTGGGGTTGGGTTTGGCCCCTGGGCATTGGCTTTATTCCCTTAGCGATTTTTGTGCCCATGGCGGAAGGGAATGCCTTAAACCTCACTGATGGGTTAGATGGTCTGGCGGCAGGCACAGCGGCGATCGCCCTGTTGGCACTAGCAACTGTGATGGGGGCGCATCCCGATCTGCAAATTTTAGCAGCCACAATGAGTGGCGCCTGTTTGGGGTTTCTCTGGCACAATCATCACCCCGCCCGCGTCTTTATGGGCGACACCGGCTCCTTGGCTCTAGGGGCAGTGCTGGCGGGCTTAGGGCTAGTCAGTCAGCAATTATGGGAGCTATTGATCGTCAGCGGCTTATTTTTTGTGGAATCTCTGTCGGTCATCAGTCAAGTCCTATACTACAAAGCCACTAAAGGGCCCGATGGTGTCGGTAAACGGCTCCTGCGCATGGCACCCCTGCACCACCATTTTGAATTGGGCGGCTGGTCGGAACTGCGGGTGGTGAGCACATTCTATGGGGTTGTGGCGGTTTTAGGGCTATTGAGCTGGCTTGTGCAACACCGCTAATTGCAGCGCTCAAATCCGCAAGACAACTGCTAATCTGCCGTATTAGCATGAAGCCGGTAGGACAACTGGCACGGTGTGAGGGAGTGGGCAATCATGACACAGCCATCGCAGGGATTTCGCTGGGGTCGTCATCAACGCTTTTGGGGAACCGCGATCGCGCTGGTGAGTGTGGGGGCGATCGCTGGCGGTGTCAGGGCTTGGTGGTTTGTCAACTACGAGCTGGCACCCGCAATTAGCCAACAACTGCAAAAACGCCTAAATCGTCCTGTGCAGATTGGCGATGTCGAGTCCGTGGGTCTCAACAGGATTCGCTTTGGCCCTTCCGAAATTCCTAGTTATCGCGATGCCGAGCAGGTGGAGCCTGACAGTGCTACCCTCGAAGGGATTGAGGTTTCCTTTAACCTATGGCAACTGCTTACGGGGCAAAAATTAAGCATTGGCATTACCCTACAGCAACCGCAGATTACCGTTGTTCAAGACAGCAAAGGACAGTGGTGGCGAACCGAATTCACGCTACCAGCAGATCAGGAGACCCCGTTTCAAATTGGTGAGCTCTCCCTACGCATCCGCAATGGCTCGGTGCTGGTTCAGCCCTTTCAAGGGGAGTCCTACCAACTGGAGCAGATTCACGGTAGCCTTAACCTCAACCCCAACATTGAGGCGCTTGCCCTGCGGGGTCACCTTGAGGGGCGGCTAGCGGCTGGCGGACAGTGGCGCTTAGAGGGAGAGTGGAACCAACCCACCCGCACCGGCACGCTGCAGATCCGCGGTAAAGATATTGCTGTTGCCCTCCTCAACGATTTTTTACCGGAAACGCTGGTAGTGGAGCAGGGACGGCTAGATGGCCAGCTCACCCTTGCCTTACCGCTGACGGATACTCCGGACATCACTGGCCAACTGTGGTTGCGGGGAGCGGCGCTGCGCAGCACTGAGTTGCCCCAAGGACTGAAAAATGTAAATGCCCATGTGCAATTGCAAGGAGATCAAGCCCGCGTGCACGATCTGCGCGCGGAAGTGGCAAATGTGAAGTGGCAAGCCAAAGGGACGGTGGGACTGCGAACGGGCTGGCAGATTGATGCGGAAGTGGGCAAGTTCGATGTGGCGACCACCCTGTCAGCTTTGGAACTGGAGCCGCCAGTACCACTGAGCGGTCAAGTGCATGTGCCGCGGCTGGCCATTCGCGGAGAGTTCAACAACCCCCAAGTTGCCGGAGAATTGCGGAGTCAGACCCCATTGCAGGTGGATCAACTCCGGCTGCAATCCGTAGCCATTCCTTTTGTGGCCTCCTTGGAGGGGTTGCAAATTGCTAATGCTTCAGCAGCATTTGCCGATGGTGGCACCCTGTCCGCTGATCTGGCGGTGTTGCCAACGGGACGCTTCCAAGGGCGTGCTCAAGTACGGCAGGTTGGTTTGGAGGCACTGGCAACTGCCTATGAAATACCCCCCCCCATCGCTTTGGGGGAAGGCTTTGCCCAAGTGGCGCTGAGCGGAGAGTTGGCGGCCCCCGAAACATGGTTGGCAGAAGCGGTGTTTGAGCTGCCGACGGCTCAGTATCCCCTCAGCGGTATGGCTCGCGTCAGTCAAGCCGAACTGTTGGTGCCAAGGTTTCAGGTGCAATTGCCCTATGGTCGGGTGCAGGGGCAGGCGCAAGCTCGCGGTGGACGCTGGCAACTGGCGGCAACGGCTGAAAATGTGGCGCTACGCCAGTTTAGCCCCCAACTCCAAGGGTTTTTAGACGGTGGAGTGATCGCCCAAGGACGGGTGGATCAGTTGAGCCTGAGCACGATGACGGCTCAAGGCACGCTCAAAGTTAGCCCCACCCCCACAGGGGATACCCTGCAGGCACGGCTGGGCTGGGATGGCCAACAGTTAAGGGTAGAGGAGGCCGCCCTAGGAGAGGTGCAAGCCCAAGGCACGATTGATGTGGATGTGAATGCGCTGCGCTTGGGGGAAGTTCGGCTGGCAATTGCAGCCAACAATCTTGCGCTCAACCGGTTAGAGGGACTGTTAGCGCCAGTGTTGCCCATGCCGCTGGCGATCGCCGGTACCAGCAGTCTCCAAGGCCAGCTTAGCGGTACCTTAGATGCCCTCCAGTTTCGGGGAAGGCTGCAAACCCGCCAGTTAGCCGTCAACGATTTACGTTTTGCACCACTGCTGACGGGGACGGTTGCCTTCCAGCAGCAACGGGGGGGCTTCTTGCAACTGCAAGGGGGAGGCGATCGCCTCGCGGTGCGCTTGGATCAGAACTGGTTGCCGCAGTCTTTTGAGATTCAGCAACAACAAGCACGGCTGGTGGGACAACGGGACGCTGATCGCTTTGCCATTGCCCTGCAGCAGTTTCCGATTGAGTGGCTGCGGATCACGCCACCAGAACTGCCAGAAACGGCGATTCTTGCCGGGACCGCCTCCGGGGAATTGAACTTGCAGGGGGGGCTCACGGGCCAAGGTCGCTTGAGGGTTGAACGACCAGGGCTAGGCGCATGGCGGGGCGATCGCCTCGATGTTCAGTTTGCCCTTGCCCCCAACCGTCTGCGCTTAGGGCAGGGGGAGTTGCACAAAGGGACAAGTCGTTACCTCTTTAGCGCTGATGTGCAGCCAGAACGCTTAACGGCGCAACTGGACATTGCCCAAGGTCATTTAGAAGACCTGACCAGCTTAGCCACGGTTTTAGGACTGGATGCCCCTAAAGCTGATGGGACGGCTGCGGACTTGGGAACCCCCACTGCAGGTCAAGGACCAGATGCCCTGCTGCTGACTCAAATTCGCCGCCTTGCTGAAATTGAAATGCTGCAAGCCCAAGCAGCCCTCGTGCGGCGGCCAGAATTAATTCCACCGCTGCGGGATCTGCAGGGAAGTTTCCGGGGGCAAGTTGCCCTCAACTTCACACCCCAATCCGGACTGGTGGCCAGTTTTGATCTGGCAGGACAAGACTGGCAGTGGGGAACCTATGCGGTGGAGCGCTTTTTCAGTCGCGGGCGGTTTGCTCAAGATCAGCTAGTGCTCTCTACGATGGAGGTGGTGGCTAATGGTGGCCAACTGCAACTCAATGGCATCATCGGTGGCCGCCATCAGAAGGCGCAGCTTAGCCTGCAACAGTTTCCCATTCATACCTTTGCCAGTTTGTTGCCACCCGGCATTGATCTGGAGGGAACTATCAATGGCAACGCCGTCCTCACCGGTACGTGGCAGCAACCCCTGCTGGTGGGAGAAGGTTTCTTGGCCGATGCTCGCCTCAATCAACGTCCCCTCACGGCGGCAAATGCCCGCTTCCGCTACGGTCAGAATCGTTTGACGCTGCAGGCGATCGCCCGTTTTGACACGCCGGAACCCCTCACCATTACCGGCTCGGTGCCCCTCCGTTACCCCCTTGATCCGGAGCCGATGGCCGATCAACAACTGGCGCTGGATGTGGCAGTAAAAGATGAAGGGCTTTCATTAATTAACGTGTTTACTGATCAGGTGCAGTGGCAGCAGGGGAAAGGTGTCTTGCAAGCTCAATTGCGGGGCACCTGGCGGCAGCCCGTGATCAACGGTGTCCTCAGCGTGGATGATGCCGTGTTGAAAACGACTACTTTTACGGCTCCCCTCACCAATCTGAGCGCCCGGGTGCGTTTTGATCGCGATCGCCTGCGGGTGGATGGTGTCCAAGGACTGTTTAGCCAAGGCCAGATTCGTATGGCGGGAGTACTGCCACTGCAAACTCCCCTGAGTGCCACCGATCCCGATGCCGCAACTCCTCTCACCATTAGCATCAATCAGCTTCAGGTGAATGCCAACAACATCTACCAAGGAATCGTGAATGGCTCGTTAGTGATTACCGATACCCTGCTTAGTCCCAATATTGGCGGTACGGTGCAACTGAGTCGCGGACGTCTGGATCTGGGGGCGATCGCTGGCTTAGGCAATGGCAACGGCGCAATCGTTGCCACCAATCCCCTCTTTGAGCCACCGGTCTTTGACAACTTCAACATCGAACTTGTGGATAATTTGCGAGTGACCCGTGCACCTTTTCTGAACCTAAACGCTAAAGGCAGCCTGACCCTCAATGGGGGGCTTGACACCCTGCAGCCCGAAGGGGAAATCCGCCTCACTAGCGGCCAACTCAACCTGTTTACCACCCTCTTTTTACTGCAACGGCAAGCTGATAATTACGTTCGCTTTACTCCCGCCGCTGGCCTCGACCCCGAACTAAACCTCACCCTTGCCGCTGCCGCCACTGAAGTGTTGACCCCGGGCACCACACGGCTGGGGGACTTTAGCACGGCTCCTGCTACCAGTATTGGCACCCTCAATACCGTGCGCATTACGGCTCGCATCAATGGGCGTGCCAGCCAGTTTCAAACGAATTTACCAGCGGTGTTAGAACTCTCGAGTAGTCCACCTCGCAGTAATGCCGAACTATTAACCTTAATGGGGGGAGGAACCAGTCGCGATCAAGATCAAGTCACGGGCGAGGCCTTGGTGGCTAACATTGCCGGTTCTGCTCTCTTTAACAACCTGCAAGCGGCCATTGATCGCGCCACTGGCAACCGTACCTCTTTTCGCATTTTTCCAGCCGTGGTGCCCCCGGAGCGCAAGGCACAGTCCTCAAGTCCAGCCCTAGCGGTTGGGGCAGAAGTCGGCTTTCAAATTAACAACTTTACCTCCATCTCCCTCTTGCAACTGTTGACCGCCCCCTCCGACCCCACTCGGTTTAATTTGGGTTTTCAGGTCAACGAGCACATCCGCTTGGGCTCCCAGGTGAGCACCAATGGCCAAGGAACCGGCTTCTTGGAGTTCCGGCGCCGTTTTTAGATTACCTACAGTCGCATGGCCAAGGAAATCACGCCAAAGGCAATCAGCAGGATGCCACTGAAGGTCGTCAGCCAACCAGACCACTGCCGCAGCGAGAGGAATGTTCGTAGCAGGCCGCTAAAAGTCCCCACGAGGATCAACGGCACCACATAACCTACGGTATAGGCCAAGAGTAACCCCGCGCCCACCACTAACTTTTGGGTGCTCGCCACCCATGCCAACAGTGTGGCTAAAACAGGAGTACTGCAGGGCGCTGCCACCAACCCAAACGTGGCTCCCAAGGTATAGGATTGCAAACCGGCGGGCACCCGCTGGGGCAACTCTTCGAGAAAGCGACTGCGGGGAAAGGTCAAAGGGAGGGCGTTGAGCAAATTTAACCCCATGAGAATGGCTACGAGGCTGACGACAATGGTTAAGCCCCAGCCCACTTGACCGTAAATCCGCCCCGCCAGCGCCGCCACCATACCCAAAGCGCTAAGGGTTGTGGCCAAGCCCAAGGCAAACCAGAGGGACTGTCGCGCGGCTGACCCTTTTTGTTTGGCGGCATAGCCCGCAATGTAGCCAACGGTAATGGGCAGCATCGAGAGGGTGCAGGGGGTCAGGCTGGTCAGTAAACCGGCTAAAAAGACAATCCCCAGACTGAGGACGGTTAAATCACTCAGTTGGCTGAGAACCCACTGGTTAACCCACTGCTCAAGCTGATAGAGGTAGAGGCTGAGGTCACTCATGGGGAGGGGGGGTAAAGGTCACAGCCGGACCTGCGGTGACAATCACGAGGCGATCGGGGTCAATGATCTCCCGCAGCGCTTGGTTGACTTCTTCAAGGGTAACAGCCTCAAGGCGATCGCCAAAGGCTTGCAGTTCCTCCGGTGGTAAATCCACACTGGCATTCCCCAAGAGGGTGCGAGCCACGACATCTACACTGGCCAATTCCACCACATAGCTATTCCTTAAGCTCTGCTTGGCGCTAGTGAGCTCTGCGGCACTAAAGCCCTGAGCGCGTGCCTGCCGCAGCAGTTGCAGTGTGGCCTGAATTGCGGCAGCAGTGTCTTCCGGTGCCGTTTGCAACTGAATCAAGAACGGACCGGCTTGGCTACTGGCGGCAAAAAAGCTGTAAATGCCGTAGGTGAGTCCTTGGCGATCGCGAATTTCAGTTCCTAAACGACTGGCAAGGGTATCCCCCCCGAGGAGGTGGTTCATCACTATGGCCGCATAGAACCTCGGATCGCGGCGATCAATGCCGAGGGTACCAAGGTAAGTAATGGCTTGGGGTTTGCCCGGAATGACGGCATTCTTGAAGAGAATTTCGGGTGGCGGTGTCACTGTTGGAAACGGTAGGGCAAGAGGATCCGCTGCCGGTTGCCACGCCCCAAAGAGCTCATTGAGCAGCGATCGCACCTGGGCAGGGTCAAAATCTCCCACCAGTGTCAAAATCGTCTGATCCGGCGCATAGGCGGCTTGGTAAAACGTTCTGATCTGCTCTGGCGTAATGGCTTGCACTGACTCGGGTGTGGCAAAGGGATGCAGCGGATGATTCGGAGGGTAGAGGGTTTCTTGAAAAACGCGGCGCCCTAAACGGACTGGGTCATCCGCCTCCAAGCTGAGGGCGGTGAGATAGCGTTGCTGACTCCGTTGGAAGTCTGGTTCTGGGAAAGTAGCATTTTGCAGGACATCGCTGAGGGTATTCAGCAGCGTTGGCAGTTCGCTGGCCAAGGCATAGCCTTCAATATCAACGCCATCCCGAAAGGCACTGAACTCTAGACTAATGCCGCGATCCTCAAGGGTTTGGGCAAGGGCTAAGGCATCTTGGCTGCGGGTGCCATTGAGCAAATTGGCAGCTGTCAGGTTGGCCACGCCGGGTTGGGTGAGGAGGTCGTAGGCGGTGCCTGCATTCACCCGCCCAGCCAAGGTTACGGTAGGCGTACTGCGATCCACTAGGAGCAACGCCCGCAGGCCATTTTTGAGGGTAACAGTCTCGACGGCGGTGGTGGGCGCGATCGCCCCTTGACGGGCTGTTGTTCGAGGAAGATAGGCGGCAATCATGTCAGGATCCACCGGATCCCCCAAAAGGTTGTGCTCCGTGGTTTGGGTGCCCCCCCGACCCAATAATTCCACCTCGGCGAACTCACTGGGAATAAATTCCCCCACCACCCAGCGATCGCGCCCAAAGTAGGTTTGCACCACCCGCTGCACATCCGCAGCGCTGACCCCTTCAATGGCTGCCAAGAGGCGATCGCTATAGCGATAATCTCCAGCGACTGCCTCATCATTGGCCAGTTGACTGGCTTGGGCATCAATATCGCGGTTGCGCAGGACAAAGTTGGCCTTCAGTTGTTGTTTGGCGCGTTGGAGGGCTGGAGCACTCAGGGGCACCTGTGCCAATTGGTCGAGTATTTGGCTAATGGTGGCTTCAAGCGTGGCTAAGGATTGCTCCGGCGCGGCGATCGCCCCAATTTCAAACCAACCCCCTGCTTGCAGCGCCGCACTGTAGGAGTAAGCGGAGCTTGCTTGTCCCGTTTCCACAAGACCTTGGTAGAGTAAGGAACTGCGTCCCCCACTCAGGAGCATATCCACCACCTCCAGCACGGGAATATCCCCATGGCTCAGCGCCGGAATCGGCACCACCAGTTGCAGTAGCGGCGCACTGCCGGGTTCGCGTAGGGTAATGCGCTGGGAACGGGCGGTGGGCAGGGCAGGCGGCAAACTTGCCGGTAGAGGCTGCGATGACCGAGGAATTTGACCAAACGTCTTTTTGACCAGTTGCAGTGCCTCAGAGGGGCGCACATCCCCAGCAATCACCAAGACAGCATTATCGGGTCGGTAGTACTGGCGGTAAAAATCTTTCACCTCGCCGAGGGTAAACTGCTCCACATCGGTAGCGGTGCCCCCCACCGGCAAGCCATAGGGATGCTGGGGATAGAGTGCTGCCATGACTGCGCGACTGAGGCGATATTCTGGACTATTTTCGTAACCTTGGAGCTCGGAAATCACCACCCGCTTTTCACTTTCAAGCGCCGTCGGCGTAATGGCCGTATGTTGCAGCCGATCTGCCTCCAGAATGAGCAGTGCCTCAAGCTGATCTGCCCTCACGGTGTGGTAGTAAGCGGTCATATCGTAGCTGGTGAAGGCATTTGAGACACTACCCAGCGCATTGAACAACTGGCCAAACTGGACAGGACGGGTGTCAGTGCCCTTAAACATCAGGTGCTCCAACTGGTGGGCAATGCCATTTTGTCCTTTGGGCTCGTGGCGCGACCCCACCCGATACCACACCTGTAGGCTGATCACTGGCGCGGTCGGAATTTCCTTTACCAGAACCGTTAAACCATTCTCCAAAACTGTTTTTGTCACACTACTCCCTAAGCCTTGTGCTGCTGACATGAGGATCACTAGGCTGGCACCCATGATGACGAAGAGCGCCCGCGCCATGATCTTAAGCCATTGCCGATGCTGGGTCAGGAATCTTGGCATTAATGAGGGTGTCCTAGCTACCTTGGTGGGCGATCGCCGTCACAATGCGGATGCTCTCTACATCTGTACGTAGTGCCTGTAACTCACTGAGTACCTTGGCTTGAAACTCCTGTTCACTCATCCGGTGGTCTCCGCTGCTTGCCCTCTGCCTTCTATCCTGACAGATTCCCTAGGGCACAAAGCGCAGGAACTTTTTCTTGCCGACTTGGAGGACTTGGTTCACGTAGGTCTCTGGTGCCTTCAGGGTAAAGTCAACATCCGTCACTTTTTCACTGTTGAGGCGCACGCCCCCCCCTTGAATTTGCCGCCGCGCTTCACTACTGCTGGGGCACAAACCCGTTTGACTCAGAACATAGGTCAGCTTGACGGGGAACGTAAATTGACTTAAAGAACACTCGGGAATCGAACCCGCTTGTGCAGTTTGGCCTTGGGTGACAATAGCGGCCAGTTCCGCTTGGGTTTGCAGTGCCAAGTCGCGACCATGGTACTGGCTAACCACCTCAAGCGCCAGCGCCTTTTGGCGATCGCGGGGATTTGGGGGCAGCGTATCAAGGGGCAGATCGGTAAGCAGTTCGATGTACTGAGTCACAAGGGCATCGGGAATTTTCTCCAGCTTGGAGTACATACTGGCAGCAGATTCCCGCAGTGCCACGTAATTCCCTAGGGATTTGGACATTTTCTGTACGCCATCGGTACCAATGAGAATCGGCATCAGCAAGCCAAACTGCACCGTCGGCAAGCCGAAGTGACGTTGCAGATCGCGACCCACGGCAATATTAAACTTTTGATCCGTACCGCCAAGTTCCACATCTGCGGCCACCGCCACCGAGTCGTAGCCTTGCATCAACGGATAGAGAAACTCGTGCAAAAAAATTGGCGTTTCTTTGGCGTAGCGCTCGGCAAAGCCCTCCTTCGCCAACATTTGCCCTACGGTCATCGTGCCCAGTAATTCCAGAATTTGGCGCAGATCCAGCTTTGCTAGCCACTCGGAGTTGTAGCGAATTTCCAACCGCCCGGGGGTCTCAAAATCAAGAATCGGTCGCACTTGGTCAAGGTAGGTTTGCACATTGCGGGCAACATCCTGCGGCGAAAGTTGCTGCCGTACTTCTGACTTGCCGGTGGGATCCCCAATTTGGGCGGTAAAGTCCCCAATAATCAGCACCGCACAGTGCCCCGCATCTTGAAACTGGCGTAATTTGCGCAAGACAATACTGTGGCCAAGATGAATGTCACTACCGGTGGGATCAATACCTAGTTTGATCCGCAAGGGGCGATCGCCTTGGCAAAGCGCCGCCCAAAGATTTTCCCGTGGGTCATTGGAATTGGGGACATGGGGAAAAGTTTCCACAACACCCCGCTGTAAGCGGACAAGCGTTCCCGCAAGTTCATCTGCACACATTTTCATTGATGATTAATCAGTCACGTTTGGCTGGAACATTTTTGGCCTAGGATGGCTATGATAACAATCAATGGCGATCGCTAGGCATCTTCTGCCGTATTCCTCAATGCTCACCTGCCAATTCCTCAGTTAGGAGTGAGGACGTTACCGCCGTGTCAACCACTACCCTTGGCCAGCAGCGCCCCCGGACGCAACCGCAGGACGAAAACTTTTGGCGTGGCGTTCTCCGTATTGCCAACCGCACCTTTTGGGTGGGGATGACCCTTGGCTCGGCAGCCCTGGGAGGTGGCCTCCTTGGTTTAGCCATTAGCTTTCGTAACCTCCCCGATGTGCGATCGCTGCGGGGCTACATTCCCAGCGAAACCACCCATATTTATGATGTTAAAGGCACCCTACTGGTGAGTCTCCACGATGAAGAAAATCGCGAGGTGGTGCCCCTTGATCAAATTTCTCCGAACCTAAAGCTGGCGGTGATGGCGATCGAAGATAGTAGTTTTTATCAGCATCGCGGCATCAACCCCATTGGTATTTCCCGTGCCCTCCTAGTGAACTTGACCTCGGGTCGCACGGCACAGGGAGGCTCCACCTTAACGATGCAATTAGTCAAAAACCTCTTCCTCTCGCCAGATCGCTCCTTGAGCCGCAAGGTGGCCGAAGCGGTCTTGGCCATGCGCCTTGAGCAAATTTTTAGCAAAGATCAAATTCTGGAAATGTACCTCAATCAGGTGTATTGGGGACATAATACCTACGGCGTTCAAACGGCGGCTCAAAGTTACTTCAAAAAATCAGCAGCGGATCTCACCCTCGGCGAAGCGGCGATGATGGCTGGGATTATTCAAGCACCAGAAGCCTTTAGTCCTTTTGTCGATTTTGAGACCGCCAAGGAGCGGCAGCAACTCGTGCTAGATCGCATGGTGGAACTGAATTGGATTACCCCCCAAGAGGCGAGTGCCGCTGCCCAAGAGACGCTGGAATTGGGGGAAATTACCTCCTTTCAGCGCAGTCGCAGTCCTTGGATTACCGATGCCGTGCTACAAGAGCTCACGCAGCAGTTTGGCCGCGAAGCCGTCATTCGCGGTGGTATGCGGGTACAAAGTAGCTTGGATGCAGATCTCCAGAAAATGGCTGAAGCAGCGGTGCAACGGGGCTTCTCGACGCTCCGCGCCAGTGGCATTCGCGCTGATCAGCTTGCCTTGGCAGCCGTTGATCCCCGTACCCATTACGTGAAGGCATTGGTGGGAGGCGTGGACTACAATCGCAGTCAATTTAACCGCGCCACCCAAGCGATGCGCCAGCCCGGGTCTGCCTTTAAGCCCTTTGTCTTTTATGCCGCCTATGCCAGTGGCAACTATACCCCTGATTCGGTGATTAATGACTCCCCCGTCAGCTATCGCGATGGCATGGGATGGTACACGCCTCAAAACTACGATCGCACGTTTATGGGGCCGATGTCGATGCGGATGGCGCTTGCCACGTCCCGTAACATTCCGGCAATTGTTTTGGGTCAGCAGGTGGGCATTGACCGCGTCATTGAAATTTGCCGCACGCTTGGCATTACCAGCCCGATGTTGCCAGTGGTATCTTTGCCGCTGGGGGCAGTTGACTTGACCCCCCTTGAGATGGCAGCCGCCTACGCCACGTTTGCTAATAATGGCTGGCAGTCCCCCACCACCACCATTATTCAGGTCACGGATAACAGCGGTCACTTGCTGTTGGACCATACGCCCCGCCCTAAACTGGTCTTAGATCCTTGGGCAGCAGCAGCCACCAATAACACGCTGCAAAGTGTGATCACCAGTGGTACGGGCACCGGTGCCTACATTGGTCGCCCAGCGGCAGGGAAAACGGGCACCACCTCCTCGGAGCGGGATATTTGGTTTGTCGGTTATGTGCCTCAGCTTTCAGCAGCAGTGTGGGCAGGAAATGATAACTATGCCCCCCTTGGGCAGGGGGCAACGGGTGGTGGCTTTATGGCACCCATTTGGCGCGATTTCATGAGCCAAGCCCTCAAGGATGTGCCCGTCGAAGACTTTACCCCCATGTCAAAGTTTCAGCGCCCGAAACCGCAGCGCGGCAGTAGCAATTAGCGTTCGGGGCGCACAGCGGCAAAAATTTCCGCCAGAATTTCTGAGGCTCCTTGCTCCCGTAGCTTCAGGGCAAGGGCGGTGCCAAGGTCTTCGGCAGTACTCGGATCCCCCGTTAGCGCATCTTTAACGAGGCGTTGACCATCCAAGCTGGCCACTAAACCCGTTAGGGTAAGCTGACCGTGCTCAATAACGGTATGGACACCAATGGGCACTTGACAGCCTCCTTCCAGTTGTCGTAGGAATGCCCGCTCGGCACGACAGCGAGCAGCGGTTTCGGGATCTTCAAGGGTTTTAATGAGGGCAAGGGTGTCGGGATCATCGCTGCGGCACTCAATGCCAAGGGCACCCTGCCCTACCGCGTAGAGGGACACACTCGCGGGTAACACTTGACTAATGCGATCGCCAAACCCGAGCCGTCGTAAGCCTGCCACCGCCAAAATCAGGGCATCGTACTCACCCGCATCTAATTTGGCCAAACGGGTATTCAGGTTGCCGCGCACATCCTTAAAGGCAAGGTGGGGATAGTGATGCCGCAGTTGCGCCAGTCGCCGCAGGGATGAGGTACCAATAACGGTACCCGCCGGTAAGGTGTCAAGGGTGTGACCCGCCCATTTTGCCCCTAGTACAAGGGCATCAGCGGGGTCTTCTCGCTGGGTAATGGCTCCCAGCATGAGTCCTTGGGGGAGGGTGGTGGGTAAATCTTTGAGGGAGTGGACGGCTAGGTCCGTTTCCCGCCGCAGCATCGAGAGTTCCAGTTCCTTGGTGAACAACCCCTTATCGCCAATTTTGGCAAGGGCAACATCAAGGATGTTATCCCCCTGGGTGCTCATGGTGACCACTTCAAAGGTGCGATCGCCATGGTGGGCTTGCAGTTGTGCCTGTACCCATTCCGTTTGTACAAGGGCAAGTTGACTTTTGCGAGAACCAATACGGACAGGCCGCTGGGTGACGGGGGTAGCAGTCATAGGGTGAGTTCAGGAGATTTTATGATGAGGAATGGGTGTGCAGCACCAAGCCATTATAGGTCGCACGGATCCCAGCGAGCAAGGCGATCGCCCAGACAAAAAGTGTACTGCACAGAACAACTTGCCCATTTGATCCGTGGCATCCTCAAAAATAGTGAGGGTGTGAGTGGCAGTGAAACAGCAAAAGTTGTGGTTGGGGGTTATCCTTGCCGGTACGGTGGTGAGTCTCATTTTGATTCGCCACTGGTATGCCCACCAAGCCATAGAAAGGGCGGAAGCAGCAGCGCAACAGCAATTGGTTCTGGAACTAGAGCGTGCTTTGCCTCCCTTAGAGACAGCCGTACCGACCCCTGTGAAGTGCGCGATCGCCACACCAGTGATTTCCTTGCCACAGGTGCAGCAGATAGGGCGCGATCGCCCGCCCGAGCGTTGGGTTTTGGCGCATCCCTCAAACTACGGCGATCGCGTTGCCGTTGATGTGCAGGGTCGACCCACCCATTATCCGCTGCTAGTGGTATTGCACGAAACCGTCTATAGTGCCGCCAGTGCCCTTGACTACTTTCAGACCTACCACGAGCGGGACGAAGATCAAGTCAGCTACCATGCCATCATTACCCGCAGTGGTGAAATTGTTTACACTGTGCCTGCGGATAAGCGTGCCTACGGCGCTGGTAACTCTGCCTTTCAAGGCGAACAGGTGCAGACCAATCCACGCATTGCCCCATCGGTGAATAATTTTGCCTACCACATTTCCCTAGAAACCCCTTTGGATGGGCAACATGACGGCTTGAGCCACAGCGGGTACACCGAAGCACAGTACCGTTCCCTTGCTTGGCTTGTAAGCCGCACCCAAGTCCCGTGGCAGCGCATTACTACCCATGCCGCTATCGATTTGGGGGGAGAGCGGGCAGATCCTCGCAGCTTTGATTGGACAAAATTTGCCCGTTATTGGCAGCCCTATCACCAACTACAGCAAAACTATTGTGCCCTGCTGGCAAATCGCCAACAAACGGTCAAGACCTCTGCAAGCTAGATTGAATTAGTCACAGGCTAGGATAGAGGAGTTTTTGACAGGGATGCTCCCATGGGCTTGAAACGCTTTGTCTCAATTAGTTTCTTGGTGTTTATTCCCCTCTCAGTTGCCGCTGAACAGTTGGAATGGGGGGCACTCATCATCTTTATTTTGGCAGCGCTAGCCATTGTGCCTCTTGCCATTTGGCTGAGTACCGCTACGGAAGAAGTGGCACTGGCAACGGGGCCTACGATTGGTGGCCTCTTAAATGCCCTTTTTGGCAATGCAACGGAGTTAATTATTGCCATTGTGGCGCTGCGGGCAGGGTTGGTGGATATTGTCAAAGCCAGTATCACAGGAACCTTAATTGCCAATTTACTCCTTGTCATGGGGTTGTCGATGTTTCTTGGCGGTATTCGCTACAAAGAGCAAGCGTTTGCCCCCGTGGTAGCGCGGGTGAATGCCTCCTCGATGACCGTGGCGATCGCCGCCATTTTGCTGCCAGCAATGGTCATTTACACCTCCACGAGTGTGCCACCAGCAGCCATTTCCAAAATGTCCGTAGTGGCCGCTGTGATCTTAATTCTGGTCTATGGCCTGACCCTGCTGTTTTCGCTGAAAACCCACAGCTATCTCTACGAAGTGAGCCAAGTGGAATTGGGGGATGAAGAGGGACATCATGAAAAACCCAATCTAACTCTGTGGATTATAGTGCTGATCCTTGCCACCCTTGGGGTCGCCTTTGAATCGGAAATTTTTGTCGGAGCTGTAGAGGCCGCCACCGAAGGCTTGGGACTCACCCCCCTCTTTACAGGGGTCATTTTATTGCCTTTGGTGGGAGGGGCCGCGGAATATGTCACGGCAGTGGGAGTTGCCCTCAAGAACAACATGGATCTATCCGTTTCCATTGCCTTGGGGTCTTCGCTACTGGTGGCCTTGCTCGTGGCTCCCGTCTTGGTGGTCATTGGTCAAGTGATTGGCCAGCCCATGGATTTAAACTTTAGCCTGTTTGAGGTGGTCACCGTCATCATTTCGGTGGTCATTGCCAACGTCATTAGCCTTGATGGTCGCTCCAACTGGCTGGAGGGGGCACTGTTACTGGCCACCTATGGCATTCTGGGCACTGCCTTTTTCTTTCACACCTAAATTTGTCTGGGTCGCCCCGTCCTAAGGCGGGGTGTCCTACATTTTAAAGTGACCCAGCATTGGTTCCAGAGGGATTACTCGTGGGGAGAACAGGAGTGGGAAGATCTATGGGCTGACATCCTTGGCACACTGCCGGAAAATGGGGAGCCTGCTCATTACATGGGTTATCTAGTGCTACAAACTGCGGATAACCGTTTCTTTGAAGTTATTGATGGCCAACAGCGTCTGACAACTCTTAACCTGATCGTGCTAGCTGCAATGCGGTTAATTAAGGAGCTAATTCAACAGAAGAAAGATGCCGAAAAGAATCAAAAACGTCTAGAGCAGTTACGTGCCAGCTATGTGGGCTATCTTGACCCAGCACCCCTGAGGTCGCAAAGCAAACTGACGCTGAACCGCAATAACAATGATTACTACACTGATTATTTGGTGACCCTTGCAGATCACCTGCCCCAGCGAGGATTTACCGCATCAACCCATACATTGCGGAAAGGATTTGAGTGGTTTAAGAGACACTTGAATCAGTCTGTCAAGACCGAACCAGATGTAGGAATGGCACTGGCTCGGTTAATTGAGACGATGAGTGACAAGCTCTTTTTCACAGTGATTACTGTGGCTGATGAATTGAACGCCTATAAGGTGTTTGAAACCCTCAATGCCCGTGGTGTGCGCTTGTCCTCAACTGATTTACTGAAGAACTACCTCTTTTCGGTGGCAGCTCGCACTCAGCATAGCACTCAGGAACTGCCTGACTTGGAACGACGCTGGGAGAACCTTGTCGGACGATTAGTACGCCCAAAAGCGCTGCATCTATGCCCGCAATCAGTTTTGCCTCACAAGGCAACTGGCTCAAGAGAATACGGAATGGACTCCGCAGCAGTTACAGCAGCGCCAACAGCAGATGGCAAGACTAGCAACAGGAATTTGGCGAATTGCCCAACCGTCCTGAAGGTTTGCTGTGCATTACCGTGCCAACGCTCTTTAAGGCAACGGGCGGATGATTGCCGTCAATCCCCAGGCCATCAGTGCGGCACCCGGAACCGTGAACACCCACGCCCCTAAAATACGTCCCCACGTTTGCCAGTTAATGCCAAGTTCAGGATGGCGATAATAGCCGGCACCCGTAATGGCACCTACGACCACTTGGGTGGTACTGACGGGAACGCCGACGAGGCTGGCCACTCCCACGGTTAAGGCGGCACTGAGGTTGGCGAGGCAACCACTGACAGGGTCAAGGGTGGTAATTTTTTCGCCAGTGGTGTGGATAATGCGGCTGCCGCCACCATAGGTGCCGATCGCGATCGCCAACGCACAAGCCCCTATCACCCAGAGGGGAATACCCGCTGCAGGGGAAATTTGCCCAACACTCACCAGCGCCAGCGTGATCACTCCCATGGTTTTTTGGGCATCATTGGCACCATGGGCAACAGCCATTAAGCCCCCCGTGGCAATTTGTAAATACTGCCAGCGGTTTTGCGGGACTTCGCCCCAGCGCTGTAACCCCTGCTCGACCAAGGCGACCAAGAGGATGCCGACCCCGACGGCGAGCAATGGGGACACCACCATCGGTATCACAACGAAGCGCAGCAGTCCCCGCCAACTGACAGCGCTGCTCAACCCTTGGGAGATAGCTGCCCCCACCAGTCCACCAATGAGGGCATGGGAAGAACTACTGGGCAGCCCCCAATACCACGTCAGTAGGTTCCAGAGCATGGCTCCTGCCAAGGCCGCAGCAATTACCACCAGCCAATGGGAACCCAGTTGCTGGCTATCGAGAATACCGTGCTCAAGGGTTACGGCCACACGGGTACTTAAAAAAGCGCCGCCAAAGTTGGCGATCGCCGCCATAATTAACGCCGTCCGCAACGATAGGGCACGGGTGGCCACCACCGTGGCAATGGCATTGGCGGCATCATGAAACCCATTGGTGACATCAAACAGGAGGGCGATCGCTACCAAGAGGATCACCCCCCCATCCCCAACCAGTAGGGAGGCCATGCCCCTAGGCGCTCACTTTATCCTTAGCTAAAAATTTCTCTAGCTCTGCTAAGGCATCAGCATCCACTTTGGTTTGCATCGGGCAGAACTTCGGCCCACACATCGAACAAAACTCAGCGGTTTTGTAAATGTCCGCCGGCAGGGTTTCATCGTGGTATTCCCGGGCGCGATCGGGATCAAGCGCCAACTCAAACTGCTTATTCCAGTCAAAGTTATAGCGTGCCCGAGAGAGTTCATCATCGCGATCCCGTGCCCCCGGGCGATGACGGGCAATATCCGCCGCATGGGCAGCAATTTTGTAGGCAATTAAGCCATTGCGCACATCTTCAGCATTGGGCAAGCCCAAGTGTTCCTTCGGTGTCACGTAGCAAAGCATGGCCGTACCATACCAACCGGCTAAGGCCGCGCCAATGGCACTGGTGATGTGGTCATAGCCCGGCGCAATATCGGTCACCAATGGTCCCAAGACGTAGAAGGGGGCTTCTGAGCACTCCTCCATTTGCTTGCGCACATTAAACTCAATTTGATCCATGGGGACATGGCCCGGGCCTTCCACCATCACTTGCACATCGTGCTCCCATGCCTTGCGGGTGAGTTCCCCCAGAGTTTTTAGCTCCGCTAGTTGCGCTTCATCGGAGGCATCGTGCAGACAGCCCGGGCGCAGCGAATCGCCAAGGGAAAAAGAGACATCGTACTTTTTGAAAATTTCAATGATGTCACGGAAATGGGTATAAAGCGGGTTTTGCTTGTGGTGGTGCAGCATCCATTTGGCGAGAATGCCCCCCCCCCGCGAGACAATGCCCGTAATCCGGTTTTTCACCAAGGGCAAGTATTCAATCAGAATCCCCGCATGGATGGTCATGTAGTCCACCCCCTGCTGGGCGTGCTTCTCGATGACGTGGAGAAAATCGTCCGCGGTCAGCCGATCGATGTTGCCGTGCACACTTTCTAAGGCTTGATAAACGGGCACCGTCCCAATGGGCACCGGCGAAGCATTAATAATGGCGGTGCGAATGGCATCCAGATCGCCGCCCCCCGTCGATAGATCCATCACTGTATCGGCACCGTACTTCACGGCTAGGCGGAGCTTGGCCAGTTCTTCCTCCAAATTAGAAGAATTCGGCGATGCGCCAATATTGGCATTGACTTTACATTTAGCGGCAATCCCAATGGCCATCGGCTCCAAATTAGGGTGGTTGATATTCGCAGGAATAATCATCCGTCCCCGCGCCACTTCATCGCGAATGAGTTCCGGGGGTAAGTTTTCGCGCCGCGCCACGTAGTACATTTCTTCTGTGATAATCCCTTGGCGGGCATAATGCATTTGAGTGACGTTGTCTTGCCCCTTACGGGCTGCAATCCATTCGCTACGCACCATTGATAGAATCCTCTCTAGACAGCTTCCCTGCGCCAGCATGATCTGGTTCAGGTTCTAAGGGTTTACTCTCAGCCTGCTCTGACCACAGACACCCCTAGCATGTCGTTCATTCTATCATTTTGCCTTTGGGGGGGTGGGGATCAAGTAATGCTGCTCCCCCCTGTAGGTTTATGGCAAAACATCAATGCGGACGGGGCCAACCCCGGCACCAATGAGACCAATGGCTGCCGCAGCACCACGGGAGAGGTCAATTTCGCGACCCGGGGTAAAAGGACCGCGATCGTTAATGCGCACAATGACCGATCGCCCGTTATGGAGGTTGGTGACCCGAACGCGGGTGCCAAAGGGCAAGGTTTTGTGGGCAGCGGTCATGGCATCCTGATTAAACCGCTCGCCATTGGCAGTGCGGGCACCGTGGAAGCCGGGCCCATACCAAGAGGCAAGGCCAGTCATTTGCATCCGAATCGGCCCTAGAGCCACGACGGTATTTTCGGAACCCTCAACGTTGGTGAGGGCAGGTGCATTCCCTAACTGGCGCCGAATGAGGTTGGCAATACGCAAGGCATTCTCATCACTGCGCTGCTGATTTTCCGGCAGTAGAATTTGGCTATTCAGGGTGAGAAGATGCTCTTTGTCGGCATAGATGTGATAGCGCTGGTGCTGCTCATCCCATCGCACCCGCACAAGATTGGCATCAAACCCTTGTTCGTACAGTTGGTTTAGGCGCGCTGTTAAGACGGTTGCCTGTTGGGCTGCATCGGAAAGGGTGGTTTGCTCTGGTGGGGCGCCACCACTGGCGGCGGCAACTTTTACCCCTGCTGGCTGGGCGGCATGGGTGCCCATGAAGGTGAGAATTGGAATACCACGGAGATAAACGGTAATGGCTTCCCGACCCTGTTTTTCGTGGCGGTGCAGGGTGGCGATCGCCCGAGTTGCTGTAGGTGCAGTGGCTTGGCGTTCCCCCACTTTGCTAGCAACAGTTGTAACTTCCGCAGCAGGGGCTGAACTGGCAGTGGGGGCTTGGGTATTGGCACGACTATCGGAGAGCACCCCGAACACCACCAGCGCAGAGGTCGTCAAACCAATGTAAAGTGTTTTCTTCATAGGCGTCCGTTAAAAAGGGCATCCAGGCAGGCACCAAAGACACAGGCTAACCCGTACTGGTGCCGTGTTCGCTCTCATAGCGGAACTGTTTCAACCTACCATGAACCCCAAAACGCAATCATCTATGGCTTTTTGTTTGCGGTAAACATTTTGCTAGAGAATAAAAAAGACTCGAAAGCGTTAAACCCTACACAGGCTGGCACCTTGACGGAATTTTCAGTCGTCAATAAACAATAAGTAAATTTTATAAACTTTTTCTAAATTATTTTTAATTTCTGAAGTATTTTGTGACTCAAATCACAGAAAATCAAGATTCTTCTTTCGGATAAAATTTGCTTTTTCCCCCTTTTTCTGTGTGACACGGGACGACTTTGTAGGGTTGGACAGTAGGGATAGGATAGGGGTCTCAAGCCAGTTCAACCAGTTCAAAAAGTGTATTGCCATTATTGAGGGTGAGCACGGTAGCGCATAGAACAGAAATATGTTTCGTAGGTATTTTTTGATGCCTGATATGGCTGACATCGATGATCTGCGCCATCGAGTCGAAGTTTTGGAATCAACGGTTGCAGATCTGCAGCGATCGCTACGGAGCCTGCAAGAAGCGGTGTTGCGGGAAGATGTGCCCCCGGCTGCGCCGTCGCCTGTGGTGACCAGTGAACAGATCGCCTCAGTACAAACGCGCCCCGCCGCTACCCCAGAAAAGCCTGCTTCAGTAGTGGCACCGCTGCGTCCGGTGGTGGTAAACACTGCTAGCAAAACGGATTGGTTGCAGAACTGGGAGTTGTGGCTCAACCGCTTGGGGATTGGGCTTTTGTTGCTGGGAATTATTTTTCTTTTTAAGTACGCCATTGATTTTGGCTGGCTCACTGATGCAGTCCTCGTGGCGATGGGGCTATTGATGGCCACCGCCCTCATTGGACTGGGGTGGCGGCTCCAGCAACGAGCAATTTTTAGTCAGTTTCTGCAAGGGGGTGGGCTGGCCACCTATTACATCACGGGCTTTGCCGCCTATCAGCTTTTAGAGGTGGTGTCGATGGCGATCGCCTTCCCCTTGATGGTGGCGGTGACGCTTGGGGCTTTCTTCTTGGCTTTGCGCCAAAATCGCCCCATCTTTTCGGTGATTGGCACCTTGGGCGGCTTAGCCACTCCCTTTTTACTTTACGTCAGGGCGGGGAGTCCCTTAGCCTTGGCCGCCTACACCTTTGTGATTGTGGTGGGCAGTTGGGGGATCTATGCCTACAAAGGATGGCGATCGCTCCTGTGGTCAAGCTTTTGGCTTGGTTGGCTCGTGTTGGGCATTGCCGTTATTGGTGTGAATAGTCCCAGCGTCTCTGCGTGGTTCGTGCAAGTCATTTTGGGGCTGACGTGGCTGGGCTTTACCATTTTGCCGCCTTGGTACCAGTGGCGAGACCCTGAGAGTGCTGCCGTGCCCCATGGCCAAGCCTTGGCACTCTTTAACCCCCTGATTGGTGTTGGGTTGTCCGCGGCGATGTGGAACTGGTCTGCCACCAGGTTTGGCGGAGTTGCCATTCTGCTGGGAGCTCTATACTTGGCCACAAGTTTGCTGTGGCGACGCATTCCCCCCTCTTGGCGTTGGGTCTATAGCCTCACGGGCTTACTGCTCATCTTGGCGGGCATTGTCTATCGCTACCACAGCAACTCCTTGATTTTGGCGCCCCTTGCCATTGAAGGTCTCATTCTGCACTACCTTGCTCAGTACTACCGCTCTACCCCCCTACGAACCATTGCCCATTTCTGGTGGGCAATCCTTGCCGTTGTTATGGCCTCACGCTTTTTAATTTTGGCAGCAGGCACACCACCTCTGCTGAATCGTTCATTTTTCACTGATCTAATTGTCATGGCCTCGGGATTTGGCAGTACGCGCTTTTTGGCACCCACCACCCGACCTGTCTATTGGGTATTTGGCTACGCCCTTACCTTGGGCTGGATTCAGCACGAACTGGCCAGTTTGGGAACGGGTGCGGCCACCCTTGTCTGGGGGCTTTTTGGTGTTGGCTTGCTGATCTATGGCCTACGCCGCGATGTGTCAGGAGTACGGACTGTTGCCCTCATTACCTTAGTCATTACAATGATTCGTCTGTTTGTTGTCGATCTGATCCACTTGGCACCGGTGTGGCGAGTCCTGCTGTTTATGGGGTTCGGCTCCATTTTTCTGGTGCTGAGCTACTTTTTCCGTGCCCTGTGGCGACATCCTAGACCAGAATCTTCTAGGATCGAGGAAGAAAATGCGCCTGTTGAGTCCGAAGAGAACCCATGACCCGCATTGCTGACCTCCGCCGTGATTATCGCCGCCAGCGCCTCCTTGAAAGTGAAGTGGCGGCCAATCCTCTCCATCAATTTCAACTATGGTTTACCGAGGCAGTGAATGCCGAAGTCCCGGAACCCAACGCCATGACGTTGGCAACGATTGGCCTAGATGGCATGCCCGCGGCGCGGTTAGTGCTTCTGAAGGAACTCGATGAGCGGGGCTTTGTGTTCTTTACCAATTACCGGAGTCGCAAGGGACAAGAGTTGGAGAAAACCCCCAAGGCCGCCTTGGTTTTTTGGTGGGCGGAACTGGAGCGGCAGGTGCGCATTGAGGGAACCGTTGAGCGCATTAGCCCAGCAGAATCCGATCACTATTTTGCAACTCGCCCCCTCGGCAGTCGTTGGGGGGCATGGGCCTCCCAGCAAAGTGAAGTTCTCTCCTCCTATGAAGAGCTAGAAGCAAAATTAGCCGAAATTGAAGCCCGTTTTGGCGAAACCGTACCGCGACCCGAACATTGGGGGGGTTACCGCGTTTTGCCGACGCTGATTGAATTTTGGCAAGGGCGACCCAACCGTCTCCACGATCGCCTCTGTTATCGGCGCCAAGGAGAAAGCTGGCAGATGGTGCGGCTTTACCCCTAGGATGGGATAAGAATACTCAGAAACCCTATGATTCCAGGTGAACTCATTCCTGCCGAGGGAACACTTGACCTTAATGTGGGTCGCCCGACAGTGACGTTGACCGTGGCCAACACGGGCGATCGCCCCATTCAAGTGGGTTCCCATTACCACTTTTACGAGGTGAATCCGGCACTGGACTTTGACCGCGAGCAGGCTAAGGGCATGCGCCTTGATATTCCAGCAGGCACGGCCATTCGTTTTGAGCCGGGGGACGAACGTTCAGTACGGCTCGTTGCTTACGCAGGTCAGCGGCACATTTACGGTTTTCGGAGCAGGGTCAATGGTGCTCTCGACCGTGCATCTTAGGGGCTAGTCGGCATTCTAGGCATCCTGTAGAGTAGAAATACTATGGATGACAAGGACTTCCCTCTCCTCGAAACCCCCGAAACTGAAGATGCACTCGCCGCGCTCCCGAACGAGGAGGGCGATCGCCCTGATCCGGATGTGATGCTGGGGCTGCTTACGTCTGCTGATGTTACAGAACGAATGCTGGCAGCGCGAGCCTTTTGTGAAATTCAAGATGAGCGTGCGACCCCTTATCTCATCCAGCTTTTACAAGAATCCTGTCCCCTTGTGCGCGTCAGTGCCGCCTATGCCTTGGGGCGCAATCTGAGTACGGCTGCCGTGGATGCCCTCATCCAGCAATTAGATCGCGACTGGAACGGCTATGTCCGCAAAGGCATTGTTTGGGCTTTAGGGAACTGTGGCGTTCGTTTTCCCTTTCCCGAAATTTATCGCCGCACCTTAGATCCCCTCATTCGCGCTCTCCAGACTGATATTTCAGCCGTGCGTTTGTGGGCTGCTAGTTCCCTAGCTCAGGTGGCTGAAGCCAGTGAAGAGGCTGCCGCAACGGCCATTCCCGCCCTTGCCCTTGCCCTTGCCCACGATACCATTGCAGCGGTTCGCAGTAACTGTGCTTGGGCCTTGGGGCATGCCTGCCGCAAAATTCCTCTCGGTCAACTTTATACTGACGCCATTGATCACCTGATTGCGGCGCTGCAAGACAGCGATATGGGGGTGCAAGAAGATGCTAAAGCGGCTCTTTTTAAGCTCGGGGATGCCCGTGGCTTGCAGGCCATTGAAGCCCTTGAACTGCATACCTTTGGATAGCAGGATCTAGAATCATGCCCGAGCCATTAGTGGAACTGCGGGGGGTCTCCAAAGCCTTTGGCAATCAGCGGGTATTGGACAACATTGACCTTTGCATTTATCCCGACGATGCCTTAGCAATTTTAGGCCCCTCCGGCACAGGCAAGTCCACGGTACTGCGGATCATTGCTGGCTTACTTGAACCCGACAGTGGTGAAATTTATATTGCTGGCGAGCGGCGGCAAGGATTACTCCAAGACGGCCATCACCATGTGCGCATGAGCATGGTGTTCCAGCAGTCAGCCCTTTTTGACTCACTGACGGTGGCTGAAAATGTGGGGTTTTATCTTTACCAGCACACCCGGTTGCCGGAGGCGCGCATTCGCGAAATCGTCAGTGAAAAACTGGCGATGGTGGGACTCTCGGGCATGGAAGACCTCTATCCCGCCCAGCTCTCGGGAGGAATGCGCAAGCGGGTCAGTTTAGCCCGCGCCATTGTGGATAATCCCGATGACAGCGAAGATGACCCGCGCTTATTGCTGTACGATGAGCCCACCGCAGGCCTCGACCCGATTGCCTCGACCGTGGTCGAACAACTCATCCGCGATCTGAAGCAGCGCACCGGCCATGCCTATGCCATTGTCACTCACCAGAACAGCACCATTGAGCACACGGGCGATCGCCTCATTCTCCTCTATCAAGGACGCATTTGTTGGCAGGGGAGTCGTGCCGAGGCTCACACCAGTGATGATCCCTATCTGCGCCAGTTTCTCAACGGGGACGTGGAAGGCCCCATCCGGGTCGTGGATCAGGTAGGAACAGCTACGCTCTAGCGCCGGCGATCGCCCCCAAGGAGCGGTCGCAAGGGAACTAGCCCGGCAAAAATGCGCAGCACTAAGACCGCATGCGCCAAAAAGGTCAACCCCACCCAAAACAACGGAAACCATTGCCAGCGATCGCCACTCAGGGGGGGGAAAATCTGCTGCCCCAACCAAATGAGCAACGGCGGTAGCGTCATCAGTAGCACCCCCAGAACAATTGCTGTATAGGTCAGCGTGACCGGAGGCGTGTTCAAGGAGCGCCATGTGGTGCCCGTCCATTGCCAACGAAAGATCATGGCCGTATCTTCAAGCCGTGCCGTTTGACGGGTCGTATCAAGGCTGAGAATATGGCGGCAAAAATTACAGGCATAGGTCTCCATGAGCACCATGGGGGCAATCTGACCGTGGCGACACACTGGACACAGATAAACCCCCTCAGGCTCCAACGGCTTCGGTGCAGGCAGCGACTCCGCCATCGTCATCCTAATCCTGTCTTATGCTTGGGGATGTAACACCCGCTGCTCTAAGCCACGGTAGAGCCGGTTGAGGGCATTCATGTAGGCTTGGGCAGAGGCAACAATGATGTCGGTGTTCGCCGCATGGCCAGAGTAGATGCGATCCTCGTGCTGCAGGCGAATCGTGACTTCGCCAATGGCGTCAATCCCTGCGGTGACCGATTGCACCGAGTACTCAATGAGGCGGTTGGGAATTTGCACCACCCGGTTAATAGCGCGATACACCGCATCCACCGGCCCTGTACCAATGGCTGCATCAGTGAGTTCCTCGCCGCTCGGGGTGCGCACTGTAACCGTTGCTGTGGGTCGGGCATGATCCCCACAGGAAACCTGGACAAACTCTAATTGATACCCCCGCAGATCAATGCCTTGGGTTTCATCTTTGGCGATCGCCTCTAAATCCCAATCGGTGATTTCTTTTTTCTTGTCCGCCAGATCCTTAAAGCGCAGGAAGGCTTTGTTGAGTTCCGTTTCGCTTAACTCAAACCCCAACTCTCGCAGGCGGGTGGCAAAGGCATTGCGACCGGAGAGCTTACCCAAGACAATTTGGTTATCCGTCAAGCCAATGAGCTGCGCATCCATAATTTCGTACGTGCGCTTGTTTTTGAGCACGCCATCTTGGTGGATACCCGACTCGTGGGCAAAGGCATTGGCACCAACAATTGCTTTGTTCGGCTGAATCAGCATCCCTGTCAGATTGGAAACCAGCCGAGAGGTTTTGTAAATTTCGCGGGTATTAATGTTCGTCAGCGGCGCTTCCGACTCAGCCGGGCGCCCCAAGAAGGGGTTGAAATACTGGCGCCGCACATACAGAGCCATCACGAGTTCTTCTAAGGCAGCATTGCCAGCCCGCTCACCAATCCCGTTAATGGTGCACTCTAGTTGGCGAGCGCCATTTTTGACCGCCTCAAGGAAGTTGGCAACTGCTAAACCAAGGTCATTGTGGCCATGAACGGAAATCACAGCTTGATCGATGTTGGGCACGTTTTCCTTAATGCCCTTAATCAAGGCACCAAACTCCGCCGGAGTTGTATAGCCCACCGTATCGGGAATATTAATCGTGGTGGCACCTGCGGCAATCACCCGTTCCAGCACTTGGTAGAGAAACTCCGGATCCGAGCGTCCGGCATCTTCTGGGGAAAACTCCACATCATCCACAAAGGACTTGGCGTAGGCCACCATTTCTGGCGCAATCTCTAAGACCTCGGCACGGGTTTTCTTGAGTTTGTACTCGAGGTGAATATCGGAGGTGGCAATAAAGGTGTGAATGCGAGGATAGTAGGCTGGCTGAAGGGCTTTCGCGGCTGCTTCAATGTCGGCTCGAGTCGCCCGCGCCAAACCACAGATCACCGGCCCCGTCTCGGTACCTACGGTTTCGGCAATCCGCTGCACAGCCTCAAAGTCACCCGGGCTGGCAAAGGGAAAGCCCGCTTCAATAATATCCACCCCAAGTCGTGCCAGTTGCCGGGCGATCGTCAGCTTCTCATCAACATTCAGCGCGGCTCCTGGAGACTGCTCTCCGTCCCGCAACGTCGTATCAAAAATTAAGATGCGATCAACCGTCTGGGGAGGATATTTTATGCGCATAGACAAGCCCCATCCAAGCTTGAAAAAAAGGGATCAGTAACCTTTAGTCTAGCATTTTCGCTTGGGTGCCATACCCTGCCTCTAACGCAATGGAAACATTTTTGTCATTGAACAGATTTAGCCTGTGAACAGGTGGGGGTTAAGGCGCGGCAATGGAGCAACGCGGAGTTGCTACATAGGGTTATACGCCAGCGGTTTCACCGCTGTTAAAGGCCATGATTTGCACCTTCACCGAACTGAAGTGGCAAGAGGTTGGAGGCAAGGTGATGGATGTAGTTGCCGCCTACACTTTTAGTGAATCAGGGCAAACTGGCGATCGTGGATGCCTACTATAATCTTCGTTCTGGGGAGGTCACCCTCATTTAGTGAGGGGCTCATGGCTGTGGCAAGCAATGTTTTTGCAGCCTAGTGTCTTAGAATCAGTACGTTGTATTGCTCGGCCAATTAGCATCATGATCAGACACCCAGCCCTCAGATCCCTTGGTAAAATTTGGCGCCTGCTTGACCGGGGCGATCGCGCTCAACTGGTAGGGATTGGGTTGCTGATGCTACTGGGCAGCGTTTGGGAAGCCATCGGGGTCGGTTTGGTTCTTCCCTTCATTGCCATTATCGAAAAGCCGGAACGCTTAAACGATCTCCTCTTTTGGCACCAGAGTAGCCTGCCCTTGAGCGATCGCGAACAATACGCATGGTTAATCCTCCTCAGCATTGGATTTGCCGCACTGTATATCCTTAAAAACTTGTTTCTTGCTGGCAGTAACTATATCCAATTGAAGTTTTTGAATGAGAAACAACGTAAGTTTTCTGTTTTATTACTGCGCAGCTACCTATTTAAGCCCTATACTTTTCATTTGCAAAATAACACTGCCAAGCTGATTCAAAATGCAAAAACAGAGATAAATAATGTTTTTAATCAGTACTTATTTCCCCTTTTGATTCTGATTTCAGAATTATTGATTGTATTTTCTATTTTTACTGTTATCATTTTTACAAACCCTCTTATTTCAATTATTGTTATTACATCTCTTAGCTTATTAAGCTATTTATTTTTTAAGGTTTTCCGCAAGAAATTAAAAGAAATCGGATCTCAGCGGGTTTATTACGAACAACAGGTGGTTCAGGCCATTAACCAAAGCCTAGGAGGCATTAAAGAAGTCAAAGTCCTTGGGCGGGAGCAGGTGTTTCTCAATGCCTATGAAAAGAATTTAATTGAGGATCGTAAAGCTAATTTTTTCTTAAACTTTATCAACCAACTGCCGCGCTCGTACTTTGAAACCCTTGCGGTTACAACAATTGTTCTGATTATTATCTTAACTCTTGTGCAGCGAGGTTCAATGGCACAGGTGCTGCCCCTCATTTCCCTTTTTGCGGCGGCTGCCTTTCGCTTGCTTCCTTCGGCAACCCGCCTGATGAATAGTTTGAATACCACTATTTTTTATTCTGCTTCCGTGGATGTGGTTTATGACGATATTCTTGAAGCGCGCCAGACACCTGCGCTTCCCTTAACGGTGGCCAATACCGAGGCTCAGCCATTTAGCGATCGCCTCGAACTCATTGACATTCATTACTTTTATCCCAACACCCAGCGACCGGCGCTCGATGGGGTATCCTTGACGATTAAGCAGGGGGAAATGATTGGCTTTGTAGGGGCTTCCGGTGCGGGCAAGACCACCATTGTCGATGTGATTCTTGGCCTCTTGCAACCCAGCCAAGGCGATATTCTTGTGGATGGGGTAAGCATTTACACAAACCTTAGTCAGTGGCAGCGGCAGATTGGCTACATTCCCCAAAGCATCTATTTGTCGGATGATACGCTGCGGCGCAACATTGCCTTTGGCTTAGCCGATGAGGCCATCGATGAGGAAGCACTGTGGGCAGCGGTAAAAGCCGCACAGCTATCCACGTTTATTTCCGGGTTACCCCAAGGACTAGATACCATCGTGGGTGAGCGGGGGGTGCGTCTTTCCGGGGGACAACGGCAACGGATTGGCATTGCGCGGGCGCTTTATCACAATCCATCGGTGTTGGTGATGGATGAGGCCACTGCTGCCTTGGACAATCAAACGGAAGCCGGGGTGATGGATGCCATTCAGGCGCTCAGTGGTGAGAAAACCATTATCATGATTGCCCACCGCCTGAGTACGGTGATGAATTGCGATCGCCTCTACTTGATGGCCAATGGCAAGGTGGTGGCCATGGGTGCCTACAGCGAACTGCTGGAACAGAGTCCTGAGTTTCGTGCCATGGCCAAGGGCTATGACACCGGAATGGATGCTTAGGAATCGCAGGCATCAGCCGCTTGCAGTTCTTTGAGGGTACGCGCCATTAAGACCGCATGGGTGCCGCGTTCCGGCTCACCCGGTACCGGTTGACGTTGCCGATAGCTGCCATCTGGTTGCAGTTCCCACGCTTGACGATTGTCTGCCAGCATAATTTCTAGGAGCTCGTGCAGTTTCCGCTGAATCTTCGGTTCAACAATGGGGGTGATGGCCTCCACCCGTCGATCTAAGTTGCGCGATCGCCAGTCCGCACTGCCAATAAAGTACTCTGGCTCACCATTGTTACCAAAATAGAAAATGCGTGAGTGCTCCAAAAAGCGGCCAATAATACTGATCACCCGAATGCGATCGCTCACCCCCGGCACCCCGGGGCGCAAACAGCACATGCCGCGAATAATCAGATCAATTTCAACCCCCGCCTGGGAAGCCTCGTACAATGCCCGGATGATTGGAGTATCGGTAATGGCATTCATCTTGGCAATGATCCGACCCGGCTGACCATTGCGGCAGTGCTCTATTTCCCGATGGATCAGCGTCAACATCCGATCTCGCATGGTTACCGGTGCTACCAACAGCGTGCGATAGTGTCGCTGCCGGGAGTAACCGGTCAGGAAGTTAAAAAGTTCTGTTAAATCGGCGCCCAACTCTTCCCGACAGGAGAATAGCCCCAAATCTTCGTAAAGACCTGCCGTTTTCGGGTTGTAATTGCCGGTGCCAATGTGGACATAGCGGCGAATTTGTCCCGCTTCTTGGCGCACCACTAAGACCGTTTTGGTGTGGGTTTTCAACCCCGGCACGCCATAAACGACGTGCACCCCCACTTTTTCGAGCTTCCGCGCCCAGAGGATATTATTCTCTTCGTCAAAGCGCGCCTTCAACTCCACCAAAACCGCCACCTGTTTGCCATTTTCCGCTGCCTTAATCAGAGCACTGACAATCGGGGAATCTCCCGAGGTGCGGTAGAGCGTCATTTTAATGGCCAGCACTTGGGGGTCGTGAGCTGCCAACGTGATAAACCGCTGCACTGTGGCTGGAAAAGAGTGGTAGGGATGATGCACGATTAAATCCCGCTCACGAATCAAGCTAAACAGCTCATTAGCGGTTGCTTCCCAATAATCCGTACCGAGGGTTGTAATCTCACTGCTGGTATCAAACAGGGATTCCCGTTCATCCACCCGCTGAAAACTGGGCGGCACTTGCGGCTGCCACTCCACATCCTTGTACTGCGGCAAGGGCAAACTCATGAAGGCAAACAGATCATTGAGGCACAGCAGCCCATCAAGTTCATAAACATCAATCTCCTCGAGATCCATTTCCTCCATTAGGGTGTGCTTCAGCAGGGGTGGAATTCCACGCTGCACTTCAAGGCGCACCACCGAGCCAAACCGTCGTTTGCGAATTTCCTGCTCAATGGCAATCAATAGATCATCCGCTTTGTCAGTTTCCAGTTCTAGATCAGCACTGCGGGTAATGCGAAAGGCAAAATAGGCCTGAATATCCATTCCCGGAAAGAGGGCATTGAGGTTATGGGCAATAATCTCTTCGAGGGGTACCCCCACCCAGTGGGTCTTGGCAGCAGAATGCAGGTGTGGCGGTAAGGCAATGAAACGAGGAAAGCGATTGGGCACCTTCACCCGCGCCAGACGCTCTTGACCCGACTCGGGATCGCGAATGAGTACCGCCAAATTTAGACTCAGACTGGAAATGTAGGGAAACGGATGCGCCGGATCCACGGCGAGGGGGGTCAGTACCGGAAAGACTTGTGCCTGAAAGTAATCGTTGAGGTAGCTTTGCTGTTCTGGCTCCAATTCTGAAAAACGCTTGAGAAAAATGGCTTCCTTGGCAAGGAGCGATCGCAACTCTTGGTCAAAATAGCGGTGTTGCTCCGTCACAATGGGCATGAGATACTGCCGCACTGCTTGCAGTTGCTCAGCCGGTGGCATGCCATCGGCCCCCCCTTGCCGAATGCCACTTTCCACCTGCTGCTTTAGACCGGCCACCCGTACCATAAAGAATTCATCAAGATTGTTACTAAAAATGGCCATGAACTTGAGGCGCTCAAGCAGGGGGGTGCGGGGATCGTAGGCTTCGTGCAGGACGCGCTTGTTAAACTCCAACCAACTCAAGGAACGGTTGAAGTAATACTGGGGATTATTCAAGTCAATCAGTTCTGAAGCTTTGCGCCGACTGGATTTAGCCGATGTCATAGCAGTCTGTTCCAGTTCTTCTGTTGCGTTAGCATCCACTGTACTTGATCCCCTTGCCTAGCCGTTTCTGATTTTTCTCAGAGCGTACAATGGTAAGGTTAAGATTTGCTGATTGTGGAGAATCGTTACAGCCATGGCTGAGGTTGGGGCAACGGGGGCAGAAATTCGGGCAACGCGGATTGAAAAAGCCACTACATTGCGAGAGCGGGGCCTAAACCCCTATGCCTATCGCTGGGAACGCACCCATACCGCTGCTGTTCTGCAACAGAAATATGCAGATCTGGCCGCCGGCGAGGCCGTGGGCGATCGCGTTCGGGTGGCAGGCCGGATTATGGCACGGCGAGTCTTTGGTAAACTGGCCTTTTTTACACTGCAAGATGAGAGCGGCAGCATTCAACTTTACCTCGACAAGCAAACCATTAGCACGGCTATGGGAGAAACCGCCTTTGCGGATGTCAAGCAGCTCACCGATGTGGGGGACATTCTCGGTGCGGCGGGCACCCTCAAACGGACGGAAAAAGGGGAACTTTCGGTCGTTGTCGAGGACTACAGCATTCTTACCAAAGCCCTGCTGCCCCTGCCGGATAAGTGGCATGGCCTCACGGATGTGGAAAAACGCTATCGGCAGCGCTATGTGGATCTCATTGTCAACCCCCAAGTGCGCGAGACGTTTCGCAAACGCGCTCTGATTACTGCTGCCATCCGCCAGTACCTCACTGAACAAGGGTTTATTGAAATTGAAACGCCAGTGCTGCAAGCGGAAGCGGGGGGGGCGGAGGCGCGACCCTTCATTACCTATCACAACACCCTAGAGATGCCCCTCTACCTGCGAATTGCCACAGAGCTCCACCTGAAGCGGCTCGTTGTCGGGGGCTTTGAAAAGATTTTTGAACTGGGGCGCATCTTCCGCAATGAGGGAATTTCCACGAAGCACAACCCCGAATTTACCTCGATTGAAGTTTACCAAGCCTACGCCGACTACACCGACATGATGGCCTTAACGGAAGCCATTATTACCACCGCAGCTCAGCAGGTGTTGGGCACCCTCACCCTCAGCTATCAAGGGGAAACGATTGATCTAACCCCCCCATGGCAGCGGGTCACGATGCACGAAATAGTAGCCCAAGTCACGGGGCTAGATTTTCAAGCGTTCACCAGCCTAGAGGCAGCAAAAGCTGCAGCGGCGCAGGTGGGGGTAAAGGATATTGACGAGTGCGATACCATAGGCCGGGTATTGAACGAGGTGTTTGAGCAAAAGGTGGAGCCCACCTTGATTCAGCCCACATTTGTTCTCGACTACCCCGTAGAAATTTCGCCCTTGGCCAAGCCCCATCGCCAGAAACCCGGTCTCGTGGAGCGGTTTGAACTGTTTATTGTGGGGCGTGAGCACGCCAATAGCTTCTCGGAACTGACGGATCCGCTGGATCAACGGCAACGACTGGAGGCACAAGCGGCTCGCAAAGCAGCAGGGGATTTAGAAGCCCACAGTGTTGACGAAGACTTTTTAACGGCGCTGGAGTACGGCATGCCCCCCACCGGCGGCCTTGGGATTGGCATTGATCGGTTGGTGATGCTGTTTACCGACTCCCCCAGCATTCGAGATGTGATTGCCTTTCCCTTGCTGCGCCCAGAGTAATTGCAAGTACAGGTAAAGCTAGCTTATTACCAAGGCAGCGGTCATAGAATCGGGGTATGCCCCTGTTTGGGAATGGGTTATGAGCGAGGCGACAACACAGTCAGAACTGAACCAAGTACTTGATGCAATCAAGCTGATGCAGGACGAGATGAAGGCCATGCGGTCTGACATCAAAGCCATGCAAACTCAGCTTTATGATCTGACGCTCGAAGTGCGCACGAACCAAGCAGCCACTAACGAAAAATTCAATACGGTAGAGCAAAGATTTTGACTGACTTTAGCGATCGCCAACGTGTCGTCGATTCCCGACGGTGGGGCTTCATTGTTGCTCTGGTGGGGGCGATCATCACTTATCTTATCAAGCTCTCCTTCTTTGAGAGGGTATAAAGGTAAAGTGAGCTGCCCAAGGCAAATTGAAGCACTCCTGTTGTCGTAGCCCCTGAAGCATTTGTTAAAATCTTAAGCATCTTTACTGATGAATGCCCAACTAGAATGGAGGCATGGCAAGTAATGTCAGTGCAAACCATTGAAAAACCAGCAACCGTTCGTAAGTTGGCACCGCGTTACCGTGTGCTGCTGCACAACGACAATGTGAACTCCATGGAGTATGTAGTGGAGGTTCTCCTGAAAACGGTGCCCAGTTTGACGCAACCGCAAGCGGTGGACATTATGATGGAAGCGCACATGACAGGGGTTGCCTTGGTCATTACCTGCGCCCTTGAACATGCCGAGTTTTACTGTGAAGGCCTGAAAATGGCAGGGCTGACAAGCACCATTGAACCCACTGAATAACGTTTGGCGCTCCATGATCCGCCGCCCTTTGTGGGTGCGCCTCTTCAGTTTTGCCCTGACGCTGGTCGTCCTCTGGTTGCCCATTGGCCTGACGATTTTCTTTTTGTGGGGCGAGGGGGGTACAGCAAGCTTTGTGAATATGGGGCTGCTGTACCTCATTTTCATCCTCCTGCTCAGGGTTTGGGGACAGCGGGTGCATCAGCAGCGATCGCCCCTTGGCTTTTACGGCTTGCAAGGGGGCTGGAAGTTTGGCCGCGATGCCCTTTGGGGTTGGCTGTTGGGGGTGAGCCTAGTGGCACTGCTGTTCCTTGTTGAGGGGCTGCTGGGCTGGGTACAGTGGCAGGGGCTGCCGACGGGGTTTGGTCTGTTGCTTTTAGAAGGATTGGCAACCGGGGCTGGGGTTGGCTTTGCGGAGGAACTGCTGTTTCGGGGCTGGCTGCTGCAGGAGTTGGAGCTGGAATATCAGCCGTGGTTTGCCCTCGGTCTTAATGGGCTCATTTTTGCTGTTTTGCACTACCTGCAGCCGCCAGAGGTAATCCGCGCCACTTGGCCCCGCTTTTTTGGCTTAGTGGTCTTGGGTCTTATTTTGGGTTTGGGGAAATGGGTATTTGGCCGCCGCCTCGGCTTTCCGATGGGGTTCCATGGGGGGCTGGTGTGGGCCTATTTTGGCATTAAAGTGGGGGACTTGGTGAGCTACACAGGCGTGGTGCCCGAATGGATCACGGGCATTGGGGGGAACCCCATTGCTGGCCTGATGGGCGTGGGGATGCTCTTGGGGGTGACCCTCATCCTTGGCTATCGCGCCGCCGCAACCGCACCATAAAAAAGCCATCCATGTCGTGGCGCTGCGGCCAGACGGTCAACCACCCCTCGGGGGAAGCCCACTGATCCAAGGGAGCTGGTAGCGGTTCAATGCACCATTCGGGATGCTGGCTGAGGAAGTGTTGAATTTGGCCTTCGTTTTCAGCCGGCTCGAGGCTACAGGTGGCATAGACCAGTACGCCGTTGGGTTTGACCCACTGGCTGACGTTGTGCAGCAGTTGCGCTTGCAGGGCTAGGAGGCTGGCAAGGCGGGCGGCAAGGGGCTGCCAGCGGGCATCGGGGTGGCGGTGCAGCGTACCGGTGCCGGAACAGGGCACGTCTAAAAGGACGCGATCGCCCACGTCTTTGAAGTCTTGGGCGGTGGCGCTATCGAGGGTGTGGATTTCAATGCAGGTCAAGCCCAACCGATCCCGATTTTGACGGAGTTTTCGCAGGCGGCTGGGGGTGCGATCGCAGGCAATGACGTGGCCTTGGTTCTGCATCAGCTCGGCGATATGGGTGGTTTTGCCCCCGGGAGCAGCGCAGGCATCAATCACGACCTCACCGGGTTGGGGATCCAATACATGGCTCACCCACTGCGCGGCGCGATCCTGTACCGACCAGTACCCTTCGGCAAAGTAGGGCAGAGCCGTCATCGGCACACCGCAGTGGTTTAGGGTTAATCCTTGGGGCAAGTGGGGGATAGGAGCCAGTTCATAGCCAGCAGCGGCAAAGGCTTGAATTAAATGCGGGCGATCGCCCCGTAGGGGGTTGAGGCGCAGATCTAGGCGGGGCGGTTGATTAAACCAACGACAGAGGGTCTGACACTCTTCAGTGCCCAGTTGGTCAAGCCAACCAGCAATCAGTTCATCGGGAAAGCTATACCGGCAACCCAATTGGGAGACAAGCGGCAAAGAGTCAATTAAAGGGGTCAGCGGGTCGCCCACAGCACGGGCATAACGGCGCAGCACCCCATTCACGAGGGGCGCCAGCCCCGCCAACCCGACGGCCTTTGCTAAACGCACACTAGTATCCACTGCCGCGTGGGCGGGCATGTGATCCAGATAGCGCAGTTGGTAAAGACCTAAGCGGAGAATGAGCCGCAGCCGTAACGGTGGAGCTTGGCGACAAAAGCCAGCAATGAGCGTATCGAGCGTGCGCTGCTGCCGCACCGTCCCATAGACCAACTCCGTGACAAGGGCGCGATCGCTGGCTCTTAGGGAAGGCAAGACCTTGGCAAGGGCCACATCGGCATAGGCACCGTTGGCGATCGCCTCAAGGGCCTTTAAGGCAGCCTGCCGCGCTGTTAATTCCACGCTGACTGCTGAATCATCTCCCGCTGTTCACTGGTGGCGATCGGCCACTCCGGATGGTCACCGCCAATCACAAGGTTGGCGATCGGCACGTAGTCCTCACTAAACTGACTGAGGGCATTAATGAGCACATCCAGTGCCAAAGCATCACTCGTGCCCAAGTCAAACCAACACCGCGCCCAGTTGCCGTTGTACTCAAACTCCCCCATGTTGTGCATCACAGCCATGAGGGAGCTATCTGCTTGAGCAGCGTTGTACTCCAAATGGCTGAGATCCAGTCCGGTATCCTGCACCTGTAGGTTCTCCGCGTTAAAGCCCCCCAGCTTCCCCAAGAAAAACCACGAGTTAAACAACTCCTCAACGTATTGCTGCTCAATGGTTGTGGGGGGATCCACAAACTCAATCCAAATCCACAGATCAAAAGGATTCACTTCCCGAAAAATGACATTCATGCGCTTACTCCCAGTAAACCTTTCTGGAATGCCGGACGCGCTTGCAACCGCTCAGTGTAACTGGCAACGGCTGGGTAAGCGCTCAAATCCACCTGAAAGAGCATTTGCAGGTAGGCCAAAACCGACCCCAGCGCCACATCCGCCACAGAAAATTCGGCTCCCAAAATGTAATCATTCCCTTGGAGAACCGTTTCTAGGCCAGAGAGCAGTCCCGGTAGTTGGCGATCGCGCACGTCCGGCGGAAACATCGCTTGCGAGAGGGTAGAATTGGCAAACAGAATCCACTGATAAATCTTCGCTGCCTGAGCCGCATCCGCGGGCAGTTGACCGTGCTTTTGCGCCAGATACAGCAAAATTGCCCCGGATTCCCACAGGACAAAATCTCCGTCCACAAGAACGGGCACCTTCCCCATGGGGTTGAGGTGCAAAAACTGTGGCTGGCGGTGCTCCCCTGCCTGCATATCGAGCTGCACAAACTCGTAGGGGAGCCCCAGTTCTTCTAAATACCAACGCACAATTGATGCCCGCGACTTGGCACCACCATAAAGCTTTAGCATAGGCAATCCATGATATGGTCAGCGACTGATTGCTATTATCAGGCATTCCCTCAGTGCCCCAATCTCCCATGGAGGGAGTATGTCAAAATCAAGGGAGGGGCTTGTTAACATTTCTACAAGGTTGTCGCTAGATTCTTATGACCGACGTTCCAGTATCCCATATTCGCAACTTTTCGATTATTGCCCACATCGATCACGGCAAATCGACCCTCGCCGATCGCCTACTGCAATTTACCGGCACAGTCGATGCCCGGGACATGAAGGAGCAATTTCTTGACAATATGGAGCTGGAGCGCGAGCGCGGCATCACGATTAAGTTGCAAGCCGCCCGGATGACCTACACAGGACGCGATGGCCAAACCTACATCCTCAACCTCATTGATACCCCCGGTCACGTGGACTTTTCCTATGAAGTGTCTCGCTCCCTTGCCGCCTGTGAAGGTGCCCTGCTGGTGGTGGATGCCTCCCAAGGGGTGGAAGCCCAAACCCTTGCCAATGTCTATCTGGCGCTGGAGCACAATTTAGAGATTATTCCGGTGCTCAATAAAATTGACCTGCCGGGTGCCGAGCCGGAGCGGGTTAAAGGGGAAATTGAGGAAATTGTCGGCCTCGACTGTTCCCAAGCCGTGCTGGCGTCCGCCAAAGAGGGCATTGGCATTGAGGAAATTTTAGAATCAATCCTCCATCTGGTGCCGCCACCGCGGGATACTGTGAATGAGCCCCTGCGCGCCTTGATTTTCGATAGCTACTATGACCCCTACCGCGGCGTGATTGTCTATTTCCGGGTGATGGATGGGGTTGTCCGTCGGGGCGATCGCATCCGCCTGATGGCCTCCGGTAAAGAGTACGAAATTGATGAGCTGGGGGTTCTCGCACCTAACCAAACGCCAGTAGAGAGCCTCCATGCTGGGGAAGTGGGCTACCTAGCTGCTGCCATTAAAGCGGTGGGGGATGCCCGCGTCGGCGACACGATTACCCTTGCGGCAAACCCAGCAGCAGCTCCCCTGCCGGGCTACACCGAGGCCAAGCCAATGGTGTTTTGTGGCTTATTTCCCACCGATGCCGCTCAGTTTGAAGACCTGCGGGACGCGCTAGAAAAGCTCAAGCTCAACGATGCTTCGCTCCACTACGAACCGGAAACCTCCAGTGCCATGGGTTTTGGCTTTCGCTGCGGCTTTTTGGGGCTGCTGCACATGGAAATTATTCAAGAGCGACTGGAGCGGGAGTACAACCTCGACCTAATTATTACGGCGCCATCGGTGGTCTATCGGGTCACCACGATCAAAGGGGAGGTACTCATGATTGACAATCCCAGCCTCTTACCTGAGCCCCAGTACCGCACGAAAATCGAGGAACCCTACGTGCAGGTGGAAATGATTACGCCCGAAGCCTACGTCGGCACCCTGATGGAGTTGGCACAATCGCGGCGGGGGGTGTTCAAGGATATGCGCTACCTGACCCAAGGCCGCACCACCCTTGTGTACGAGTTACCCTTAGCAGAAATTGTGACTGACTTTTTTGACCAAATGAAGTCGCGATCGCGGGGCTACGCCAGCATGGAGTACCACCTCATTGGCTATCGTGAGAATGATTTGGTGAAGCTGGATATCCTCATCAACAACGATCCAGTGGATTCCTTGGCCGCCATTGTTCATCGTGATAAAGCCTACTACGTTGGCCGTGCCTTAGTGAGCAAACTCAAAGACCTGATTCCACGCCATCAGTTCAAAATTCCCATTCAAGCTGCCATTGGTTCGCGCATTATTGCCAGTGAGAGTATTCCTGCCCTGCGGAAGGATGTGCTAGCCAAGTGCTATGGTGGCGACGTGTCCCGGAAACGGAAACTGCTGGAAAAACAAAAAGCAGGTAAAAAACGCATGAAGGCGATCGGCAGCGTCGATGTTCCTCAAGAAGCCTTTATGGCAGTTTTACGGCTGAAGGACGAGTAGGGAGTGAGTAAATGTCTAAATCTAAGTGGGTGGCCGTGATCACAGGGGTCATTTCCTTGCTGTTGGGGGTGGGCTACCTCCTGCTGGTACAGCTTTTAGATTGGCGAGGGGAGTTGCAACCGGCACCCCTAGGGCTGTTATTGTTTCTGGTCACCCACAGCGGCGTGCATTACTAGACTGGTACAGAAGCAGTGGTGAGCACAGTCGTTCTTCTTGAATGCTTACAGATCATGCCAGCATTGCTCCATATTGTTACGGAAATCGCTGTATCTCCACCGTTGTCAACGTCAATGAGAAAAGTCCCTCTCTCGCTCTGGGAGAGGGATTTAGGGTGAGGGCTACATGGTTACATTGTTTCTAAAAGTATCGTCCATATCGTCACGCGAAACGCTCTATCTATAAAGGGATGAGGAGTGTGCCTCGTCCCTCTCGCAAGAAACCGCTTAGGGTCTAGTGCACCTGAGTATCTAGAGATTAGTGAACTACAAAAATCTAGGTGTCGGGTCATGGCAACCACTGCTAATGATGTGTGGCGTTTACTCGCTGAACTCGTTGAAGCTCAAAAAGAAACTGAACGCCGACTTCAAGAAACGGAGCGTCTGTTAAAAGAACAGTCCTTAGAAACGGAGCGCCTGTTAAGGGAGCAAGCTCTAGAAACGGAGCATCTTCTGAAAGCGACGGAGCGCCTTCTGAAGGAAGAGGCTCGCCACCTAGGCCAACAAATTGGCAAACTGGGCAATCGCCTTGGGGAATTTGTTGAATGGCAAGTTCGACCGGCAGTGCTGCGATTATTTCAGGCTCGGGGGATTGCCGTGAACCAACTCTATGGTGAATTAATTCTCCAAGATGGGAATGAGACAATTGAAATCGATTTGCTGGTTGTGAATAGTGATACCGCCATTTTAGTAGAGGTCAAAAGCAAGCTCTCCCAAGCTGATGTTAACGACCATCTTGAACGCATTGCCAAGTTTAAACAACTTGCACACCAGTATCAGTCCACAAAAATCCTCGGAGCGGTTGCGGGCATGGTGGTTCCCCCAGACGTTGCTCGCTATGCTTACCGACAAGGTTTGTTTGTTTTAGCCCAGTCTGGGGATGGGGTCGTGATCCTCAATGACGATAAGTTTCAGCCAAAAGCATGGTAGGTCGGCTTACGAAATCACTGTAAAAAAGGCTGTACACTAGCCTTGACAAGCTCAGGATGGGACATGGGTATTCAAGTCATTCCTACGACACCTTTTAAGGATCAAAAGCCGGGCACCTCAGGATTGCGCAAAGCCGTACCGGTCTTTCAACAACCCCACTACCTCGAAAACTTTATCCAAGCTATCTTTGACACAATTGGCGATCTGCAAGGACAAACCCTCGTCCTAGGGGGGGATGGTCGCTACTTCAACGCTGAAGCCATTCAAATCATCCTCAAAATGGCCGCGGCCAACGGTCTGGCGCGGGTGAAGGTGGGGCAACATGGCATTCTTTCAACACCAGCTGCCTCCTGCGTCATCCGCAAGTACCAGACTATTGGTGGGATTATCCTTTCGGCGAGCCACAACCCCGCCGGCCCGCAAGGGGACTTTGGGGTGAAATTCAACATCAGCAATGGGGGGCCTGCTCCCGAAAAAGTGACCAATGCCATTTATGAGCGCAGTTGCTGCCTGCGGGAGTACAAAATTTACACGGCACCCGATGTGAACCTGCACACCCTGGGGGAATTTCCCTTGGGGGACATGGTGGTGGAGGTGATTGATCCAGTGGCCGATTACCAAGCGCTGCTGGAGAGCCTCTTTGACTTTGACTGCATTCAGAATGCCATCCGCACTGGACGGCTGCGGCTTGTTTTTGATGCGATGCACGCGGTAACAGGACCTTATGCCCATCAACTGCTGGAGAACCGCTTAGGGGCACCCCGCGGCACGGTGCAAAATGGCGTTCCCTTGCCGGATTTTGGCGGTGGCCATCCGGATCCGAATTTAGTTTATGCCCACGATTTAGTGCAGCAACTGTTTGGCGAGACACCACCGGACTTTGGCGCGGCTTCCGATGGTGATGGCGATCGCAACATGATTTTAGGGGCAAAGTTTTTTGTGACCCCTAGCGACAGTTTGGCAATCCTCGCTGCGAATGCCACGTTGGTGCCGGGCTATCGGCAGGGGTTAGCCGGGATTGCCCGCTCGATGCCCACCAGCCAAGCCGCAGACCGCGTGGCAGCGAAGTTGGGCATTGACTGTTACGAAACCCCCACGGGCTGGAAGTTCTTTGGCAACTTACTGGATGCAGGGAAGGCCACCCTCTGCGGTGAAGAAAGCTTTGGCACCGGTTCCAACCATGTGCGGGAAAAGGATGGGTTGTGGGCGGTGCTTTTTTGGTTGAATTTGTTGGCGGTGAAGCAGCAGTCGGTGGCTGAGATGGTTCAGTCCCACTGGCGCACCTATGGCCGCAACTACTACTCGCGCCATGACTACGAAGGAATCGATAGCGATCGCGCCCACACACTGATGAGCCAACTGGAGCAAAAACTCCCCCAGTGGCGGGGGCAATCCTTTGGGGCTTATACGGTTGCGGTGGCTGACAACTTTAGCTACACGGATCCGGTGGATCACAGCGTCAGCACGGGTCAAGGCCTGCGGCTAATTTTTGAGGATGGCAGTCGGATTGTCTATCGCCTGTCGGGCACGGGGACGCAAGGTGCCACCCTGCGGGTCTATCTGGAGCGGTTTGAGCCAGATCCCCAGCAGCAACACCTCGATGCCCAAGTGGCGCTAGCCGATTTGATTCAACTGGCCAATGAGCTGGCCAATATCCAAGGGTTAACGGGGCGCGATCGCCCCACGGTGATTACTTAAAGCATGAAGATTCTCCACCTTGCGGATATTCACCTTGGCAGTGGCCTCACCCATGGCCACCTCAACCCGGCAACGGGACTGAATACGCGCTTGGAGGATTTTATTGCGGCGCTGGCCACCTGCATTGATCGCGCCATCGCTGAGCCGGTGGATCTAGTGCTGTTTGGGGGCGATGCCTTTCCCGATGCCACACCGCCGCCATTGGTACACGAAGCCTTTGCCCAGCAGTTCCGCCGCCTTGCCGATGCCCGCATTCCCACGGTGCTGCTGGTGGGGAATCACGATCAGCACGCCCAAGGGCAAGGGGGTGCCAGTTTATCGCTGTACCGCACGTTAGGGGTGCCGGGCTTTATCGTGGGCGATCGCCTCGCTAGCCATCGCATTCCAACCCGTGCTGGCATGGTTCAGGTGATCACGCTGCCGTGGCTGACCCGCTCGACCCTCCTAACCCGACCGGAAACCGCTGGCCTCTCCCTAGCAGAGGTGCATCAACTGCTCTTGGATCGCCTTAGGGTGGCTCTCGAAGGGGAAATTCGCCAACTGGATGCCGATTTGCCCACCGTGTTATTGGCTCATGCCATGGTGGATACGGCGCAGTACGGTGCCGAGCGCTACCTCAGTGCCGGTAAGGGATTTACGCTGCCCCTGAGTCTGCTAGCACGCCCCTGTTTTGACTATGTGGCCTTGGGGCACGTCCATCGGCACCAAGTGTTGTGTCAATCTCCACTGGTGGTCTATCCCGGCAGTATTGAGCGAGTGGATTTTGGGGAAGAGGGGGAAACCAAAGGCTATGTTCTAGTCGATTTGCACAAGGGCAAGACCGAGATGCAGTTTTGCCCCCTGCCCACCCGCCCCTTTCACACAATCCGCGTTGACTTAACCGAGGTGGCGGAGCATCCCCAAGCTGCCCTTTTGGGGGCGATCGCCCACCGCCCCATTGACGGTGCCGTAGTACGGGTGATTTACCAACTGCGCAGCGATCAACTCTCGCAAGTAAACGTGGGGGAACTGCAACACGCACTGGCAGCAGCCCATAGCGTCAGTTTTTTACCGCAACTGGTGAATGCCCAACCCATCACGCGCCTGCCCAGTGTTGCCCTCGAACAAGCCCTTGACCCCGAACACGCTCTCCAGCTTTACCTCGATCATCATTCCGAACTGGAGCCCCTGCGGCAGGAGCTCGTGAATGCTCTGCATAGCCTTCAGACCACTGTCCAAGAGGTGAATACCCAACCTAGACAAGAAGAGCCGGAACCGCCACTGGAGCAGCTACGATTGAGATTAGAGTGAGCGGTGAAGGAGAGGCTGGTACGGCTATGAAAGCGATCGCCATCAGTGAATTTGGCGCTCCGGAAGTGCTGACCCTCCGAGATGTGCCTGACCCCCAGATTCAAGCCCCGGACGAGGTGAAAATTCAACTGCGCGCCGCCAGTGTGAACCCCATTGACACCAAGCTGCGGCAGCGGGGCACGTTCTTTCCCGATCAATTGCCCGCCATCTTGGGCTGTGATGGGGCAGGGGTGATCGTTGAGACGGGCACGGCCGTACAACGCCTCAAGGTGGGGGATGAGGTCTATTTTTGTTACGGTGGCTTAGGACATCGCGGTGGCTGCTACGCCGAATATACTGTGGTTCCAGAGCGGGTGGTTGCCCTCAAGCCTAAATCCCTCTCGTTTGTTGAGGCCGCTGCTCTTCCCTTGGCGGTCATTACCGCTTGGGAAGCCTTGGGCGATCGCGGCGGTGTGCCTCCTCTGAATATCCTAACCAACGCCCAAACCGTGCTCATTCATGCCGGTGCCGGCGGTGTTGGCCATCTGGCCATTCAACTAGCCCGTCGCGCGGGCGCCAGCGTTGCCACAACGATTAGTTCCCCCGCGAAAGCCGAGTTTGTCCAGCGCCTTGGAGCGGCCTTAGCCATTAACTACACGACGACCCCATGGGTTGAGGCAGTTCTAGAGTGGACGGGCGGGGTTGGTGTTGATGTTGCCTTGGATACGGTCGGCGGCAGCACATTTAGTGAAACGTTTCGGGCGGTGCGCCCCTACGGCACGTTGGCGACACTCCTTGAACCCAGCGCTGACACCCCATGGAAAGTGGCGCGCCAGCGGAATCTGCTGGTGCAGTTTACATTAATGCTAACGCCCCAACTGCTGGGTCTGACCCCCGCTTTAGATCACCAACGCCACATCCTTGAGCAAGTGGCCATGCTTGTGGATCGAGGAGAGTTGCAGCCAGTGGTGGATAAAACGTTTCCCCTCGGGGCTGCTGCCGATGCCCACCACTACCTCAGCCAACGCCGAGTGCAAGGGAAGGTGGTGTTAGTCCTGTGATCTTCTAACTTGGGGATAGCTCATGGTCGCCCACCTGCTCCTGTTACTCAGCCTTCCCCTTGGTCTGACCCCACTCTATCACGCGAGTGGCGCAAGCGACATCTACCGTTACTGCCGCGTTAATTTTGGCATTGTCAGCCATTGTGGCCGTTGGTTTACAGGCCGCACTGTCCTGTGGGAACGCAACGCCTATCGCACCTGCCATGTCTTTAACGGGCGGCTCAGTTACTGTGGCCGCTGGTTCACGGGTGAAACGGTGGTGCGCATCGATAATGCCTATCGCACCTGCCGCATTTTCAATGGGCGACTCAGCTATTGTGGTCGGCGCTTTACAGGTGATGCCATCCTCAATGAGACCCCCTAGCAACGGGCTAAGCCTTGGGAGCGAGCACACTGTTCCACCGCCGTTGCCACTACATTGGCCACGCGCCGGTCAAACACCGAAGGGATAATGTAGTCCGGACGTAACTCACTGGGACTGACCAAGGCGGCGATCGCCTGCGCGGCTTCTAGGTACATTGTGGTTGTCAGAGCGCTGGCACGGCAAGCCAAGGCTCCCTTAAACACCCCCGGAAAGGCTAAGACGTTATTAATTTGATTGGGATAGTCACTGCGTCCCGTGGCCACCACGGCCACATGGTCGTAGATCAACTCCGGCTGAATTTCCGGAATGGGATTGGCCATGGCAAAAACAATGGCATCCTTGGCCATAGATTGAATCATCTCCAGCGTTACCACGCCGGGGACACTCACCCCCAAAAAGACATCCGCTCCCTTGAGGGCATCGGCTAAGGTACCGTGCTCGGCCACGGCAAACGCCTGCTTGGTCGCCGTAAGCTGGGGGCGATCGCGGGAAATAATCCCTTGGGAGTCACACAGCAAAATGGTCGTGGCTCCTGCTTTCTTGAGGAGTTGGGCAATGGCAATCCCCGCTGCCCCAGCGCCATTAATCACAATCCGCACCGCTGCAAGCGATTTGTTGACCACCTTGAGGGCATTGCTGAGCGCCGCTAGGGTGACAATGGCAGTGCCGTGCTGATCATCGTGGAACACCGGAATATCGAGCTCCGCTTGTAGCCGTTGCTCAATTTCAAAGCAGCGCGGGGCACTAATATCTTCAAGGTTCACCCCCCCAAAAACCGGGGCAATGCGCTTGACCGTGGCGACAATTTCCTCCACATCTTGGGTGGCCAAGCAGATGGGAAAGGCATCCAACCCAGCAAATTCCTGAAAGAGCATGGCTTTACCCTCCATCACCGGCAGAGCAGCCTCAGGGCCAATGTTCCCCAAGCCCAGAACAGCGCTACCATCGGTGACAATCGCCACGGTGTGGTTCTTAATCGTGAGGCGATGAACGAGGGCAGGTTCCTCGGCGATCGCCCGCGAGATACGCCCCACGCCGGGCGTGTAGGCCATGGCCAAATCCTCCTGATCCCGCAGCGGCAGTTTACTGGTCACCGTAATTTTGCCGCCCTCGTGGAGGCGGAACGTGCGATCAAAAACATCGAGCACTTTCGCCGCCGTTTCCTGCTTCACCGCATTGACAATTGCCGCCGCGTGCTCGGTACTGGCGGCAGCCACCGTAATATCTCGAACCAGGGCAGTGCGGGTGTGCTGAATCAGGCTAATTTGCCCCACCTGCCCCTTTTCTTGACCGATGACTTGCAACACACTGGCCAACATGCCGGGCTGCTGGGGAATTTCTAGCCGGAGGGTAACGCTAAAACTGGGATTCGGGGTTAAGTCAGCCATGACTTACGGGACTCAAGGAAAATAAGTGAAGTACTGTAACATCCTAGCGAGACGGCCATCAGAAGTACAGCCCATGCGAGTGTTCAGCGGTTTGAGGTAGGTCGCCATCAGTCGGGTTCATTTTCCAGCATGGCTTTGGCCTGTTGCAGTTGTTCTTTTTGGGCTTCGCTGACCACTGGATAGTGCAAATCAAGACGAGCCAATTTCTGATAGATAAAATGAGCCACCATCAGGCGGGCAAACCACTTGTGGTTGGCGGGAATAATATGCCAAGGCGCCCACTCCGTACTCGTGTGGCGAAAGACATCGGCGTAGGCGTCTTGATAGTCCTGCCAATGACTGCGATCGCGCACGTCCTCGATCGCAAACTTCCAATTTTTTTCTGGGCGGTTAATGCGCTCAAGAAATCGTTTCTTTTGTTCATCTTTGGAAATGTTGAGGAAAAATTTCAAAATCAAGATGCCATTGCGGGTGAGATAGCGCTCGTAATGGTTAATATCCTCAAAGCGATCGCGCCAAATGTGCTTGCCCTTGGCCGCCGGTGGCAGTTGCTGCCGATTGAGCAGTTCAGGATGCACCCGCACCACCAGCACTTCCTCGTAGTAGGAGCGATTAAAAATCCCAATGCAGCCGCGCTCGGGTAAGGCACGATTGGCACGCCACAAATAGTCATGATCCAACTCTTCCGCACTGGGTGCCTTAAAGCTATAGACGCTACAGCCTTGGGGATTGAGGCCACTCATCACATGCTTAATGGTGCTATCCTTCCCTGCCGCATCCATGGCCTGAAAAATAATGAGCAGAGCATAAATATTCTGGGCATAGAGCATATCTTGGTAAGCCGCCAACTTTTTGATGCCTGCTTCGAGAAGTTCCCGCGCTTCTACTTTGCTTTTTAAGCCCGCTGTGTCCGCTGGATCGTAATCCCGCCAGTGGAATTTTTCACCGACGGGGACAAGGTAGCGTTGGGGATTGATCTGATCAAGGAAATCTTGGGGAATCATAGGCATCACTGATTGCAATGTATCCCAGCCTACATTCTCTTCAAATAGGAAAATTACAGAATTGCTCCTAGGGCAAAGCTGTTAACAAATTGTATAAGTTGCTAGCAAAACGAAATTCTCTTTGTATGCTGTATCAATAGGCGGGCGATCGCCCCCGAGGGTTGCGAATTCTGTTGACAGGGGAGAGCCCCATCACTGTTACTGCTATTGAGATCAAAGACCGTGGCTGCGATCAAACCTCATAAGCTGGATCTAGATGCAAGTTACCCCTGTCCCTGCCGCCGTCAAGGGGAATTGATGCCCATTGCCCTCACCGAAGCCTTTGGCTGTCGCCGTTGTCAGCAAATTTTTGTCGTACGTCCGGATGGCTTTTCTATCGAGCAGTTGGCCACGACTTACCCTTATAAGCGGGTGTGGTACTGGACAGGGTTGCAGTGGAGTGTGCTGCAACGCGGCTTTTCGGAAAACTACTGGTATTTTGCCATTGGTTTGAGCTTCTTTTTACTGATGCCCATTCTGTTGTGGTTGCCTTTGCTTCTACAATTGTCCTTAAAACCGGAAGGGCTACTATGGATTATTGCTTCCCTACTGTTGGCACTGACGCCCGCCTTTTTAGTTTGGGTGGCGCTGTCGTCGCGCCGCTAGGTAGTGTGCGCTAATGCTGCCGGAACCTTTAGCAGCGGCACGTTTGGCCAGTACCCATCTTGCCCAAACCCCTTACCCGCGTCGGCAGGAGGCCATCCTTGCCCTGATCAATGCCCTCAAGGCGGCAGAGCCCTTACTCCTAGAACAGAATACCCTTGACCTTGAATCCAGTCGTGATTTAGCAACTTCGGGAATTGTGCTCGCTTGGCTACGCCTCACCCATGAGCGTTTGGGGCGCGTTTGCCGTTGGCTGGAGCAGCTCTACCATGCCCCGGATCCCGCGGCACAGGCCTTACCAACCACGCAAGAGAGTTTTTGCTTTCGGGTGCCCTTGGGAGTCATGGGCTTAATCTACGAAGGGTTGCCTACTTTGAGCCTGATGCTGGCCGGACTCGCCATCAAAACTGGCAATGCCTTGGTGGTGTGGGGCAGCCCCAGCAGTCGTTTCACGACCCAAGCGATCGCCAGTGTCTTTACGGAGGCGCTGAAGCACACATGGCTCCCCAGTGCCAGCGTGCAAACCCTACCCGTTGACCTGCTCCCTGCCCGTTGGTTGGCACAGCCGCTGGCCGTGGATGTGGCGATCGCCCATGGTCGCCCCCGCTTTATTGCCGAACATCGCCCCCAAGCAAGCTGTCCTTTCTTACCCTTGGCCCTCGGGAATAGCTACCTCGTGTGGGATAGCTCAGTTTCACCAGATGCCATTTTGGAGTGCATTCAGAAAAGCCACGAGGGAGCCCCGGATCGAGCCCTCGCCATTGAAAAAATCATTGTTCTTGGGGGTGTGAACCCTTCCCACCTGACCTATGTCATGAACGAATTAGCGCAAGCAGGCTATCCATCCGCTGTGGATGAAGCGCTGCACGCCAGCTACGCCGAGTTACCGGTCGTTGCCGCCTCAGAATGGGGGCTGCCTTACCTTGACCAGCGCTTGGCATGGCACTACGAGGAGGACTTAGACCGGGCGATCGCCTGGATTAATCGTTACGGCAGCAGCGCCAGCGTCATTGCCTCCGCCAACTACGACGACTGCTACCAGTTTTACCAAGAGGTGCGCACCCCCTTGGTCTATCTTAACCGCCCGCCCCAGCTAGAGCGGCTAGGTGCCCTTGCCATTGGCATTGTGGCCGAGCGGGGCGCCTACCAAGGCGTGTTTGGCCTTGAGCAATGCCTGAGCCGCAAGCAAGTCTGGCTCTAGTTTGGGCTGGGTAGGGTTTCCTGTGGCTGTTGCAGCGGTGCCGTGGGGAGTTGTTGCGGTTCCTCGGGGCGTCGCTCCGGCACGGGCAGATGGAAGAAAATTGCCGCCATCACCACGAGGCTGGCCGCGCCAATCCCTAAGGGCGTCAGTTGCTGCCGCAGGGGGACAGCAGGGGCAATGGCGTGCCGCGGCAACGATTGAAACGTCGGTGTGAGGGTCGGCAACGTTTGGCTGTCGCTGCAGAACTGATCTAAGGCTTCCACCAGATCCGCAAGCTGCAACCACGTGAGGCGCACGTTCACCTGCTCCCCGGGACGACCCACCAAGTGCCCCGAAATGTGTAACCACACTTCATTGAACCCATGGGTATCTACCTGAATTTCCCTCTGGGGCGATCGCCGCAGTTTAACGCCACTTAACCAAGTCTGAGCCGCTGCCGGAACACTGTTGAGCAACGCCACCAAGAACTCCTTCCCCCCCTTCAGCGGCATCGGCTGACCGACAATGTCACACTCACACACTGTCACGATGTCCAACTGGGCTGTCCCCTGCCCTTGGCTACTCATCCCCTCAATCCGCAAGGTGCAGTTGGGCAAGCGATACTGACGTTGCAACAGCATTCAAGCCACTTCCCCATCAAATAAACTAAACCACAGGCGTTCCATCCCCTTGGTACCCGCGCAGAACAGTAGCTGCACCAGTAATTGCAATCCCAGGGCATTCAGTGCGCCATTGTCCTTGTAAAGAAAGAGGCTCGAGCGCTGCAGGTTCATCCGCTTACGAAAATGCCGCCGAAAGCGATCCAAATAGTCCGCCAAGGGGGCATAGGTTTCCGGGGGCAAGTTTTGGGCTTGCAGTTGATCTAAGACCAACAATAAATGCCGCAGCGTGGCCGTATGCCGTCGCGCCACCTGAACGACCACCGCCGTCAGTGCCTTTGTTTCCGCCAAGGGGAGAGGGGTGCGCTGCGTCACTTGCCGAAAGGGATTCGTGCAGCGAATTTGCCAAAAAATAACCCGATTGGGAATCATCCCCTGCAATTGCAGATCCCGCACCACCTGCAACATCTGCTCCGATGCACTCAGGTCAACCGCCTCCAGAGCCAACAGCAATAAATCCAGTTGCCAGCGGGCCCGCCGTGGACACACACTCACCCCCGGCGGATCCGGCAGCACCGCCAAGAGGGGGGGCAAAAGTTCCGTAGGGGTCGATTCAACGGTTGCTGGCATTGAGTTGGCCGTTTCCATCACTGCGAGGCATTGTCAGGGGCTGCTCTTATTGACGGCGCTAGGTTGCCGCTTTCCCCATTCCAACCCATTGTATAGCACGGCAACGCTTGCCCCCGCGGTATTGCCCCTAGACCCCAGCGGCTTGGAGTGCCTCCACTTCCTGCAGCAGACGGGAGATGGGGGCATTGGGTTCCAAAAAGGAAAACAGATGCTTGTAGCGCAGCTTCCCTTGCCGATCAATCAGGAACTGGGCGGGTAAAGGCGCCCCCAGAGCTTGACCCGTGCGGTACTTGCGAAAGAGTGAGCATTGCGGATCCACCAATAGGGGCATTTTCAGCGCCAAGTCCGCCGCCACCTTTTCACTTTGCGCCAGATCGGTGCTGGTGACCACAAGAACGGCCACACCTTTACTTTGAAAGGCTTCGTAGGTTTCATTCAGCTCCTTCAGGTGCGGGTAACACAGGGGGCAGTATTGGTGCTCCGTAAAAATGCGGGTAAAGACCAGTAAGAGGGGCTGCGCCTGCCATACCGCCGACAGCCGCACCGGATTGGCTAAGCCCACCGCCGGTAATTCGCCATCGGGCACCGCTGCCCCAAGGGTTAGTTGATTGCGCGCCGGAATCGGCCAAGCATTTTGCCAAAAGCGCTCATTGAACAGGCCACTGAAGTTACTCGACGTGAAGAATGGCAACTGCACCGCCATAACATCTCCTGATACATTTACGCGGCATTTTCCAGAACATTATCTAGACAACACCACGATGGCACCATTACCCATCAAGGTAAATGAGGTCGTATTCTGCAAAGCCTTCAGGAAAGTCCCAAAGGATGCTCTTGGAGCTCAGTACCCTCCTACCGAGTCCTCGGCTACCCTGTCGGCAAACTCAAAGGTTAAATAACTCAGTAGTGTTGAAGCCTGAGAGTTATTAAAGTCTATCGTACACTTTTCACGACTTTCAAGACTGGTGTCTCGTTCCAAATCTTGGGCTTTGTTGTAGCAAATTTTTTCGTTATATACCGCAAATCAAGAATTTAATACTACTCCATTGGTAAGTCACACCCCCCAAGCAGGGCATAGAATGTATCCCTTTAGGCTATCATGCCCCGCCATGGTTTCCAACAGCAAAATCCGAAAACATTTTGAACCCCCTGTTTAGTTTTCAGGGCAAAATGGGTATATTAATTCTGTGTGTTACCCATCTTGAATGAGAGGCTCTCATCTATGAAAAGAGGACTGGAAGCGAGATTGCTTCAACACCTGCTGGCCAAGAAAAAAGCTAACGAAGGCTTGACCCTCATTGAACTGTTGGTGGTAGTGATCATCATCGGCATTCTGGCGGCCATTGCTTTGCCCTCGATGCTTAGCCAAGCGGCCAAAGCCCGCCTTGCGGCTGCTAAAACTGCCGTTGGTTCTGTGAACCGAGCGCAGCAAGTGTACCGTCTGGAAAACCAAGAATTCGCTCACGGCGATGAAGTTTGGGAAAAACTGGGCATCGGGGAGCCCAAAGTTCAGGGATATGCCCCCTTAGAGGTTACGTCAGGTTACCATCCCGACGGTCATCCTAATCCTCCACAGTACTATATGCTCGTTAACGCAACTGCCCTCGATCCGCAGGGCACAGGAGTAACCGGCTGTGTTAGAGTGCACTATGGTGGCGTTGTCCAAAGTGGCCTTGGTGTCGAAGGCAACATTGCAGAGGGTCAAAGTCGATACGCCCCTGGTCATTGCAATGAAGCTTTTCAAGCGCTGGGCAATTGAGGCTCTTGAAAATTACGGAATTATAACAACGTAGATAGTACTTGAAAGTAAAGTATTGGTACGGGGCTCAGGATTTGTCTTGGGCTTTTTTTTTGAAAAGCCCCCCACTTTAGTTGGCGGGAAGTTTACGAAACCTTCCTACGGCTCATACATTTACGCAGCATTTTCCAGAACATTTCCGGACACCGCCACGATGGCACCATTACCAAAGCCTTCAGGAAAGTCCCAAAGGCTCCTTTGAGGGGAAGAAGACAGTTGTAACAGAACTGTAAAATTGGAAAATTTTTGGCCGGCCTGTTAATTTTTGAGGGGGAGGTGGGTATGTTGATCTCTAGAGACAACTAGTCTTGAACTGAAGGAGACTCATGCATTATGAAAACTGAACTCAAAGCTAAATTCCTCCAGCACTTGCTGGCCAAGAAAAAAGCTGACGAAGGCTTTACCCTCATTGAACTGCTGGTGGTGGTGATCATCATCGGTATTCTGGCGGCCATTGCCCTGCCCTCGATGCTCAACCAAGCCGCAAAAGCCCGCCTGTCGAGCGCTAAAAATGCCATTGGTGCCGTCAACCGCGCTCAGCAGGCCTACCGCCTTGAAAGTACCGAATTTGCCCCTGATATCGCAACTCTCAAGATTGGGGTTTCCACGCCCGATGGCTATGGCGAAGTAAAAGTTCAGAGTGCCAATGCATCCGCGACCGTGGCGAACACAAGTGCAATTGACAGTACTGGGACAGGGGTGACGGGCTGCGTCACTGTTACTGATGGGGTTACCACGGCTACCATCAAGACAGCTGCCAAGAATACTGCTGATGGGAGTTGTACGTAGTAGCTAATTGTTATAGCACTTAACCAAGTAGCATCTTTTTACTCTAGGCCAAGGCGCTGTCCTTGGCTTTTTTGTTGCCTTAGCGTTGGCGCAGGTGCTGCAACATGGGGTTGCGTTGGGTGGGCAACTG
>FWWL01000484.1_pt1 | contig 109866 bp, 114 predicted proteins | sample 2228331 | NCBI WGS metagenome assembly FWWL01 (sample SAMEA103939775, study PRJEB20133) | metagenome | reverse complement strand
TGCAGGAAGATCTGGCCCTTGCCGTCGATGGCGATGGTGATCGGCTTCTGGTCGACATTGATCGGCTTGGCGCCGGTCTGCGGCAGGTCGATCGGCACGCCGGTCGCGATCAAAGGGGCTGCGACCATGAAGATGATCAGCAGCACCAGCATCACGTCGATGAACGGCGTCATGTTGATCTCGGCGATGGCGCCGTGGCGGCGACCCCGTCGCCCCCGTCTTCCGCCGGACTTCGCGCCGGATGCTGCGGACATGCCCATTGCGCTATCCCTTCAAGCCGCCAGCCGCTCGTCGATCTGCCGCGACAGGATCGCGGAGAACTCGTCGGCGAAGGCCTCAAGCCGGTTTTGCGCCTTGGCCACCTCGGACTGCAGCTTGTTGTAGGCCATCAGCGCCGGAATCGCGGCGAACAGCCCGATCGCGGTGGCAAACAGCGCCTCGGCGATGCCGGGCGCCACGACCGCCAGCGATGAGTTCTTCGAGACGGCGATGGCGGTGAAGGAGTTCATGATGCCCCAGACCGTGCCGAACAGGCCGATGAAGGGCGCGGCCGACGCGATGGTCGAGAGCACCAGCAGCTTGCCTTCCAGCCGTTCGGCCTCGCGCTGGATCGTGACGTCGAGCACCTTGTCGATGCGCTGCGACAGGCTGGCGACCGAGCGCCCGCCATTCTCGAAGGAGCGCTTCCATTCGCGCATCGCCGCCACGAAGACGGCGGCCATGTCGTTGACGGGCTTGCCCGACAGGTCGCGGTAGAGTTCCTCCAGCGAACGGCCCGACCAGAACACCTCCTCGAAGGCGTCCATGTCCCGACGCGTGCGGCGGTAGAGCAGCGTCTTGTCGACGATGATCGACCAACACCAGACCGAGGCCCCGAGCAGCCCGATCATCACCAGCTTGACGACGATATGGGCATGCCAAAACAGCGACCAGAACGACATGTCGATCTGCGGAGCCGCCTGCGCGATCTCGGCCGGGTTCATCTGGTCTTCCTTCTTGCATCGCGGCGGAGTCAGGCCTGAGAAACCAATTCTCTTGGCCATGTCCCGCCGCACGCGTCGCAGGGTGACCCCGCGCCGCCGCCCGATCTGCGCTTCCGGGAAACTGACAAGGCCCTCAATCGCTTGGGAATCCGGCGAAAGATGGGCGCAAGCGGGCATTTCCTGCGAAACGCATGTTTCCCTTCGAGTTAAGCCTCCAGCAAGGTTAATGCCGGGTATACATGGCGCATCTGCAACACTGCGGCAGCGAATACGCGACATGCGAAAATTCCCGCCCCGGTCTCCCGGAGCGGGCATCGCTTTCGGCCGAATGGATCGGCGTGGAGGTTCAGGCGGCCGGCGGAGGCGCGGCGTCGCCGGCCCTGCGATCGGCCATGAACTGGTCGAACTCGGCCTTGTCGCGAGCCATGCGCAGGCGGCCCAGGAAGTCCTGGAACTCGCGCTGCTCGTCCTCGAGCCGGCGCAGCGTCTCCTGACGGTACTCGTCGAAGGCGCGGTTGCCGCTCGGCGGGCCGCGATGCCAGCCGCCGCCGCCAAAACCGCGCTCGCCGCCTTCACCGCCGCCCATGCGCTGGCGCAGGCGGTCAATCTTCTCCTGCAGGCGGCTCATCTTGTACTCATGGCGCCCTGCGCCGGCATATCCGCATCCCATGCGTCCGCTCCAGATCACAAAGGCCAGGGTCGCGAGACCCAGAGGCCACCACACGATGAAGCCAAGGACCGCGAAGGCGATCCAGGCCCCTCTCCCAAACTCGTCCAGCTTCGCGACGATCGGCATCGTTCCCTCTCTGACGTGAATGTAAATCACATTTACATAGATGGATGTGGTCGAGCGGGTTGTCAAGATCGGGCCGACCAGCAGTTTCGCCTTTGCCGCGGCAGGCGCGCCTATTGTCATTCCAGGGCTTCGCGCAGCGAAGAACCCAGGAACCCGCTACGGGACTCGACGCGTCGTGGTGATTACCCGGTCGCGGGTTCCGGGATCAGCCCTACGGGGCCGCACCGGAATGACAGAAGTTCAGGTCCGCTCGCGCCCGAGCCCGAGCCCCTGAAGATACACGAGCATGCCCGCCTCCAGCAGGTCGGCCGCCGACATCGGCAGCGGCCGCCGGCCGCCATCGGCCCGGCCGAACAGCGCCGCCACGCCATGCGACATCGCCCAGACATGCAGCGCCATCATCAGCGCAGGCGGACGTTTTCCGGCCGGCAGCAGCGCGATCAGCGCCTCCGAAGCGGAGCGCAGGCCCTGAAAGGCGCGGTCGGCGGCACCGCGCAATTCCGGGCTGGCGTCGAGCGGGACACCGGCCTCGAACATTGCCGAATAATAGGCCGGCTCGTCATGGGCGAAGGCGAGATAGGCCCGCCCCAGCCGATGGAACGCCGTCTCCGGATCCGGCCGGCCCTGGTCCCAGGCGCGGGCGAGCGCGGTCTCGAAGGCCTGAAAGCCGCGCGTCGCGACGTCCGCGAGCAGCGCGTCCTTGTCGCGATAATGCCGGTAGGGCGCGGCCGGGCTGACGCCGGCGACGCGCGCCGCCTCGGCGAAGGTAAAGCCGTTGGGCCCCTTTTCGCCGATCAGCCCAAGCGCCGCGCGGACAAGCTCCTCCTTGAGGTTGCCATGGTGATAGCCGCGTGACGGATCGGGAGGGGTGCGCTTCCAGCTCATGTAAGGAGCGCTAACATGGTCGGGCGCGGCCGTCGATGCGTCAATCCGGCAGCATCAGGCGCCGCCGCAACCCGTCGGGAATCCGCCGCGCCCGCCCACCGCCGACACAGGCGACCAGCACCTGCGCGGTGACCAGAATCTCCTCGCCGCGCAGGATGCGCTGCTCAACATCCATGGTCGCGCCGCGAGCCGCAACCGAACGCGTCTCGATCGTCAACAGGTCGTCCATCACAGCGGGCCGAATGAAATCGATCGTCATCTTGCGCACCGCGAAGCCCAGCGCCGTATCGCCGTCGAACAGTTCTCGCTGCTCGACGCCGAGCGAGCGTATCAGCTCAGTGCGGCCGCGCTCCATGAAGCGCAGATAGGAGGCGTGATAGACCACGCCGGAGAAATCCGTGTCCTCGTAGTAGACGCGGACGGGGAGGAGGTGGACTGTCACTCCTCCCCATCCCCGAACAACCCAAACTGCGCCGCATCCCGGCTCGGCTCCGGCATGCCGAGATGCCTGAACGCATGCGGCGTCAAAAGCCTTCCGCGCGGGGTGCGCTGGATAAAACCCTGCTGCAGCAGGAAAGGCTCGATGATCTCCTCGATCGCGTCGCGCGGCTCCGACAGGGAAGCGGCGATGGTCTCGATCCCGACCGGACCGCCGCCGAAATTGATCGCCACGGTGGTCAGATAGCGCCGGTCCATGGTGTCGAGGCCGATCGCATCGACATCGAGCAGCGACAAGGCTTTGTCCGCCACGCTGCGCGTCACCACCGGATCGCCGTCGACGATGGCGAAGTCGCGCACCCGCCGCAGCAGTCGGCCCGCGATGCGCGGCGTCCCGCGCGAACGCCGCGCGATCTCGTTCGCCCCGTCCTCGGACATGCCGACCCCGAGCACACGCGCCCCGCGCGCCACGATGCTCTGCAATTCCTCGACCGTGTAGAACTGCAGCCGGATCGGGATGCCGAAGCGGTCGCGCAAAGGCGTCGTCAGCAGGCCCTGCCGGGTCGTGGCGCCGACCAGCGTGAACTTGGGCAGGTCGATCTTGACCGAGCGGGCGGCGGGTCCCTCGCCGATGATCAGGTCGAGCTGATAGTCCTCCATCGCCGGATAGAGGATCTCCTCCACCGCCGGATTGAGCCGGTGGATCTCGTCGATGAAGAGCACGTCGCGCTCTTCGAGATTGGTGAGCTGAGCCGCCAGATCGCCTGCCTTGGCGATCACTGGCCCCGAGGTCGAGCGGAAATTGACGCCGAGCTCGCGTGCCACGATCTGCGCCAGCGTCGTCTTGCCCAGCCCCGGCGGGCCCACGAACAGCACATGGTCGAGCGCATCGCCGCGCGACTTTGCGGCGTTGATGAAGACCTGGAGATTGGCCCGCGCCGCCGCCTGCCCGGTGAAATCCGCGAGCGAGAGCGGCCGCAGCGAGGTCTCGCCGTCGTCGTCGCGGCGCTCGGCGGAGAGGAGGCCTGGGCGGCGCGGCTCGTTCACAACCCGATCTCCAGTTCGAGCGCATCCCGCACCGGAATATCCTGATGCCCGTTCCTGATGATCGTCGGGATCACCGAGCGGTAATGGTCGATCGCCTCGACATAGAGCCCCGAGAAGCGGAAGCCCTGCTTCTGGTAGAAGGCCATCGCCGGCAAATTGTCGTTGGTTAGCATGGCGCGAAGCCGCGTTGCGCCCCTGGCCTTCGCGGCCGCCTTGACCGCGTCGAGCAGCCGGATCGCCGCGCCCTGCCCCGGCGACAATGCGTGGAGTGCGCAGAGAACCGCGACGTCGCGGTCCATGGCCCAGCTAGCGACCGCCAGCGGCTCGCCCTTGGCAGAGAACAGGCCGAGCAACGGCAGTTCAGCGCAATCATAGACCTGCAGTCCGATCATCATGCGATGCGAGCCCCAATGCCGCATCATCAAGGCGAGGAACGCCGTCTTGTCCTCGATCTCGCGGATCAAAGGTTGGTCGGCGTTCATAATTCGCTATGTCCTGCCAGCATCGGCAATTGCGATGGCCGTAGTCGCAAACCGCGCGTCCATTTTGTCATCAAGAGCGCTACCGTTCCTCCTGTTGCCGCGAAAGTCAGGACACCACCAAGCGGCAAGCTCATCGGACTTCCGTCACCGGACGAGAAAGAACTGAACTCAGTATAGGTGCTGGGCGAGAGCAGAGCTCCTACGACTGCCGCCATAAACAAAAGGCGCTTTTCGTCAGCGATCCAGCTTGACGCGAATCCGACCACCAGACCCGTCAGGGCAGCCGGCACAATTCCGATTGAATAGGATACGAACACGCCGAACGGAGCCATGAAGAATATACCGGCGAATATGTCCATCAGGGAGGTTAGGCCGAACTGCGAATTGAACCACGCGTAGCCAACTAGCCCAAAGCTCATAAAGAAAGCGGCGACGGGATATGCAACCAGAGGGCCTAGACCGGCAAAGGCGATGGCGTTCAGCAGCAAACCCATAAAATAGTGCAGCCATCCTCGACCATGCCGCGCTCTCACTTCGCCAGTTCCTTCAAGCCCAGCTTGATCAGCTGCGCCGTCCCCGCTCCCTCGCCCGCGGCGCGCGAGGCGGCTGCGACCGCAGCCACCGCCTGCGCCTGCGGATAGCCGAGATTGGCCAGAGCCGAGACCGCATCGGCCACCGGCGGCGGCAGCTTTCGGTCCTCCAGCGCGCCGGCGAGTTGCGCGACGCCGGGGTCGATATGGCCGAAGGCCGGCGCTTTGTCCTTGAGTTCGGCGCAGATGCGCTGGGCGAGTTTCGGCCCGACGCCGGGCGCGCGCGCCACGGACGCCTTGTCGTTGGTGGCGATCGCGGTCGCAAGCGCGCCGGGCTCCAGCGTCGAGAGGATGGCGAGCGCGACCTTCGCGCCCACCCCCTGCACCATCTGCATCAGCCGGAACCAGTCGCGCTCGGTGTCGGAGATGAAACCGTAGAGCCGGATCGCGTCCTCGCGGACATGGGTCTCGATCGAGAGCGCAGCCGCCTCGCCGGGCTTCGGCAGCCGCTGCAGCGTGCGCGACGAGCACTGCACGACATAGCCGACGCCCTGTACGTCGAGGATGACGAAATCCTCGCCATAGGAATCGATCAGCCCCTTGAGCTTGCCGATCATCGCGCTGCGTGCCCCATCCTTGCCAATCGTACCGCGTCAGGCGCTGGCGCGCATCTGCGCGACAAGCGTCCTGATGCCGCGATGCTGTGCATGGCAGATCGCCACCGCGAGCGCGTCGGCGGCATCCGCGCTCTTCGTCTCGGCCTTGGGCAGCAGCACGCGGATCATCGCCTGCACCTGCTTCTTGTCGGCATGGCCGATGCCGACCACGGTCTTCTTGACGAGGTTTGCGGCGTATTCTGCGACGCTTAAGCCCGCCAGCGCCGGCACGACCAGCGCGATTCCGCGCGCCTGACCGAGCTTCAGCGCTGATTGCGGGTCGCGGTTGACGAAGGTCTCCTCGACGGCGGCCTCGTCCGGCGTCCATGCGGCGATCACGGCGTCGAGCCCGTCATGCAATTGCCGCAGCCGCTGCGCGAGCGGCACGTGCTGATCGCTCTCGATGCAGCCGCAGGCGAGGAACGACAGTTTGCTGCCTTCGCTGACGATGACGCCCCAGCCGGTCTTGCGGAGACCGGGGTCGAGGCCGAGGATGCGAATCGGAGGGTTCATGTCGTGTGACGCTAGCTTGCGGACACGCTTTGTTCCATGCCTCCTCCTAACGATCGATGACCGGCGCGCATCGGTCGCATCACGAGATCGGGGGTTGTCGCCGGAGGCGTCTGCCTGTTGGTGCAATCGACGCCCGCCACCTGCTGCGACATGACCCAGTTTCTCGCCCTCGCCTTTCCCGGCATCCCCCTGTCGGGCATCGCCACGCTGATCGCAGCCACGCTGCTCGGCGGGCTCGTACGCGGCTTCACGGGCTTTGGCTTTGCGATGGTGTTCATGCCGCTGGCGAGCCTCGTGATCGGCCCCGTCGCGGCGCTCGGGCTGATCTGGTTCATCGACGTGCTGTTTGCCGTGCCGATCGCGGCGCGCGCCGCACGTCGGGCGGAGTGGCGCGAGGTGCTGCCACTGCTGGTGACCGCGAGCCTTGCACTGCCGATCGGCGTCTGGCTGCTGATCTGGCTGGACCGCGAAACGATGCGCTGGACGCTGGCGGCGCTGGTGCTGACGGCTGTGGCGCTGATGGCCTCAGGCTGGCGCTATCACGGCCGGCCGGGCGTGCCGCTCTCGCTGGGCGTCGGCGTTCTGTCGGGACTGTTCAACGGCATGGCGAGCCTCGGCGGCATGCCGCTGGCGGTGTTCTGGCTCGGCGCGCAGCGCAACGACCGCCACAAGACCCGCGCCAACCTGCTGACCTTCTTCGGCCTATCGACCGTGATCAGCGGCGTGACGCTCTGGCTGACCGGCATCCTCACATGGGCCGCCGCCCTGATGGCCGCGCCGCTGCTGATCGTCTACGGCGCGGGACTATGGGCCGGCACGCACGCCTTCGGCCTTGCGTCGGAAACGACCTTCCGGCGCATCGCCTTCCTGGTGATCTTTCTGAGCGCAGTGGTGAGCCTGCCGCTATGGGACGGGCTCATCGGGCGCTGAGGGCATAGCCGCGCCATGACGGGGCATGGCGAGGCTGTACTTGCTCAGGCCGCCTTCTGCGTCCCAAAGGTCGGATCGAGCTCGCCCTTGGCGTAGCGCTTCGCCATTTCGGCGGTGGTCGCCACGCGCTTGATCTTGCTCGCCTGGCCTGCCGTGTTGAACTCCTGCAGGCGCAGTTTGCAGAGCGCCGTCATCGCTTCCATGGCTGGCTTGAGATATTTGCGCGGATCGAACTCGCCGGGATGCTCCGACAGGATCTTCCGGATCTGCCCGGTCATCGCCATGCGGTTGTCGGTGTCGATGTTAATCTTGCGCACGCCATGCTTGATGCCGCGCTGGATCTCGGCGACCGGCACGCCCCAGGTCGGCTTCATCTGCCCGCCATACCGGTTGATGATGTCCTGCAGATCCTGCGGCACGGACGACGAGCCGTGCATGACGAGATGCGTGTTGGGCAGCTTGGCGTGGATTTCCTCGATGACATGCATCGCCAGGATCGCGCCGTCGGGCTTGCGGGTGAATTTGTAGGCGCCATGCGAGGTGCCCATGGCGATGGCGAGCGCATCGACCTTCGTCTCGGCGACGAACTTCACCGCTTCGTCGGGGTTGGTCAGCAACTGGTCGTGGCTGAGCTTGCCCTCGAAGCCGTGACCGTCCTCGGCCTCGCCCTCGCCGCTCTCCAGCGAGCCGAGCACGCCGAGTTCGCCCTCGACCGAGATGCCGCCGAGATGGGCCATCTCGGTGACCTGCTTCGTCACCGCGACATTGTAGTCCCAGTCGCCCGGCGTCTTGCCGTCGGCCTTGAGAGAGCCGTCCATCATCACCGAGGTGAAGCCGGCCTGTATCGCGGTCATGCAGGTCGCGGCCTCGTTGCCATGGTCGAGATGCACGCAGACGGGGATGTGCGGATAGATCTCGGTGACGGCGTCCATCATGTGCTTGAGCATGATGTCGTTGGCGTAGCTGCGCGCGCCGCGCGAGGCTTGGATGATGACCGGGGCGTCGGTGGCGTCGGCCGCCGCCATGATCGCCAGCGCCTGCTCCATGTTGTTGATGTTGAAGGCGGGCACGCCGTAGTCGTTTTCGGCGGCGTGATCGAGCAACTGGCGAAGCGTGATGCGGGCCACGATTGGCACTCCCCTTTGCAATGGATGTCGGGGAGGGATGTAGTGCGGAAGTGCCGCGCGCGCAAAGCGAAAGCGGCAAAAAGCCTTAAGCGCTCAGCGCTTCGGCAAAAGCGTCTCGAAGCGATCGGCAAAACGCACCAGACGATCGATCTCGGGTTCCATGGCTGCTAACCCGGCCCGCCTGCCGCGCATCAAGGCAGCCCAAGCCTCGCGACAACGGACGACCATGGCTTTAGCCAAATCGCGCAGATGGTCTTTCATCCGTACCCGCTGGGCAAGCCAAACGGCGGCAACCTCCTTCCGGATCGCGCATCGCGGGCGCAGACCTTGTGCGTCGCTCATCGCGCTCGCGAGCCAAGGCGTAGCAGCGAAGCGAGCCACGGCAAGGGGCCGTTCGCCAGGCGCTCACCCCTTCCGCAGCGCCTCCACCCCCGGAAGCGGCTTGCCTTCCATCCATTCGAGGAAGGCCCCGCCCGCCGTCGAGACATAGGTCAGGTCGTCGGCTACGCAGGCATGGTTCATCGCCGCCACCGTGTCGCCGCCGCCCGCGACCGCGACCAGCTTTCCGGCCGTCACTCGCTCGGCGGCAGCCTTGGCGACCGTCACCGTCGCGGTGTCGAAGGGCGGCAGCTCGAACGCCCCGAACGGCCCGTTCCAGACCAGCGTCTTCACGGAATCGAGCTTTAGCACGACCTCGGCGACGCTGACCGGCCCTGCGTCCAAAATCATCTCGTCGGCCGCGACCTCGCCGACGGGGACGACCCGGTGGCCCGGATTGGCCCTGAACTCGCGCGCGACCAACGCGTCGACCGGGAGCATGATCTCGCAGCCGGCGGCTTTCGCCTTTTCCTCGATCTCGCGGGCGGTGGCGACGAGGTCATGCTCGCAGAGCGATTTGCCGACATCGACGCCGCGGGCGGCGAGGAAGGTGTTGGCCATGCCCCCGCCGATCGCCAGCACATCGACCTTGCGGACGAGGTTGCCGAGCAGGTCGAGCTTGGTCGAGACTTTTGCGCCGCCGACGATGGCCATCACCGGACGCGCCGGATTGTCGAGACCAGCCGACAGCGCTTCCAGTTCCGCCTGCATGGTGCGGCCGGCATAGGGCGGCAGCACATGGGCCAGCCCCTCGGTCGAGGCATGGGCGCGGTGCGCGGCGGAGAACGCGTCATTGACGAAGAGATCGCCATTTGCGGCGAGCGACTTCACAAATTCGGGGTCGTTCTTCTCGTCGCCGGCGTGGAAGCGGGTGTTCTCCAGCAGGAGCACGTCGCCGGTCTTGGCAGCGGCGATCGCCTTGGCGACATCCTCGCCGATACAGTCCTCGACGAAGGTGACCGGCTGCCCCAGCGCATGCGCCAGCGCCGGCACCACCTGCCGCAGGCTGTCCTTGGCATCACGGCCCTTGGGCCGGCCGAAATGCGCCAGCAGCACGACCTTGCCGCCCTTGCCCGAAATCTCGCGGATCGTCGGCAGGATGCGGTCGATGCGGGTCGTATCGGAGACCTCGCCGTTTTCCATCGGCACGTTGAGATCGACCCGGACAAGCGCGCGCTTGCCGGCGAGGTCGGCGTCGTCGAGGGTCGCGAATATGGTCACGGCAGCAGCTTCGGCATGATGCCCGGAACGCCGAACTTCAGCACCAGGACGGTGAGGACGACGGTCAGCAAGGCTGTCACGATCGCAGTGGTGAACAGCGTCGCGGCGCGCGGCGTCGCGTCGACGCGATCGCGCAGTGCGGCGATCTCGCCGCGGATCGAGGCGAAGTCCATCGTGCCGGCGGCGGCGTCGACCTTCTGGGCGCTGCGTTCCAGCGAGGCTTCGGCGCGGGTCAACACGGCCTCGTAGCGGGCGAACTTCTCCTCGATGCGTGCCGCCTTCTCCTCGATGCGGGAGAGCTGGTCGAGCTGACGCGGCTCTCTCGCGACCGGCGCCTCAGCGGGCACTCCCGGCGTTGCGCCGCCCACCACGTAGGGCGCACCAAAGCTCGGCGCGGGCGTAACGGTCGTCGGCTCGGAGGCGGTGGCTGGGCCGGCGACAGTCGGCTCAATCTTGGCCATGGTCGTTCCGTTCGTTTCGAGAAGGAGGAATTCGGCGGCGCTGACGAGCGCCACCCATGCCGGGAAGCAGCGTCAGATGAGCTTGGCCATTGCGACCGCCGTGTCGCTCATGCGGTTCGAGAAGCCCCACTCGTTGTCGTACCATGACAGCACGCGGACGAACTTGTCGTCCATGACCTTGGTCTGGTCGAGTGCGAAGGTCGACGAGGCGGGGTCGTGGTTGAAGTCCATCGAGACGTTGGGCTGGTCGGTGACGGCGAGGATGCCCTTGAGCGGACCGCGCTTGCTCGCCTTCAGGATCGCGTCGTTCACCTTCTCGACCGTGGTCTTGCGCTTGGCGATGAACTTGAAATCGACGACCGAAACGTTCGGCGTCGGCACGCGGATCGAGGTACCGTCGAGCCGGCCCTTGAGCTCCGGAATGACGAGACCGATCGCCTTGGCCGCGCCGGTCGAGGTCGGGATCATCGAGAGCGCGGCGGCGCGGCCGCGATAGAGATCCTTGTGCATGGTGTCGAGCGTCGGCTGGTCACCGGTATAGGCATGGATCGTGGTCATGAAGCCCTTGTCGATGCCGATCGCGTCCTGCAGCACCTTCACCACCGGCGCGAGACAGTTGGTGGTGCAGGATGCGTTCGAGACGACGAGGTGGTCGGCAGTCAGCGCGCTGTGGTTCACGCCGAAGACCACGGTGAGGTCTGCCCCGTCGCAGGGGGCCGAGACCAGCACGCGCTTCGCGCCGGCCGCGAGATGGGCGGCCGCCTTGTCGCGGGTCGTGAAGATGCCGGTGCATTCCAGCGCGATGTCGACGCCGAGCGCCTTGTGCGGCAGGTCCTTGGGATCGCGGATCGCGGTGACCTTGATCGGTCCGCGTCCGACATCGATCGTGTCGCCCGACACCGTCACCGTGCCGGGGAAGCGGCCATGCACGCTGTCGAAGCGGAAGAGATGCGCGTTGGTTTCGACAGGACCGAGATCGTTGATCGCCACGACCTCGATGTCCTTGCGCTTCGACTCGATGATCGCGCGCAGAACATTGCGTCCGATGCGGCCGAAGCCGTTGATCGCCACCTTGACCGTCATCTCGAATCCTCTCCGTCAGCCCGATGCACGGCGCTGCCGCGCCATTCACGGGGGCAAATCGGCCAGAATGGGGCAAAGCGCAAGTGCTTTGCGCGAATATGACCTGCTTTGCGCGAATATCAGCCGTTATGCCGCTTCATGGCGGCCTCGACGATCGCCTCGGTCGTGATGCCGAAATGCCTGTACACATCCTTGTAGGGACCGCTGGCCCCGAAGGAATCCATGCCGACGAAGCCGCCATCGGGGCCGATCACCGCATCCCACCCGAAGCGCATCCCGGCCTCGACCGCGATCTTGATCGGTGCGGAGCCGATGATGGCGTCTTGCGTCGCCTCGTCCTGCTCCAGCAGCAGTTCGAGCGACGGCACCGATACGACGCGCGCCCGCACGCCCTTCTCCGTCAGCAGCTTGCGCGCCGCGACCGCAAGTTCGACCTCAGAGCCCGTGGCGAAGAGCGAGACCTGCGCCTTGCCGCCTTCGGCCGCGAGCAGTTCGTAGCCGCCCGTGGCGCTGCGGTTCTTCGCGGTGGCGTCGGTGCGCAGCTGCGGCAGGTTCTGGCGCGAGAGTGCGAGCACGGTCGGCCCGTCCAGCCGCTCCAGCGCGAGCTGCCAGGCCTCGGCCGTCTCGATCGCGTCGGCCGGGCGGAAGACGCGCATCTTCGGCATCGAGCGCAGCGAGGCGAGATGCTCGACCGGCTGGTGCGTCGGCCCGTCCTCGCCCAGCCCGATCGAATCATGGGTCATGACATAGACGACCGGCAGGCCCATCAGCGCGGCGAGCCGCATCGAGGGCCGGGCATAGTCGGCGAAGACCAGGAACGTGCCGCCGGCCGTCCGGAAGCCGCCATGCAAGGTGATGCCGTTCATCGCGGCGGCCATGCCGTGCTCGCGGATGCCGTAGCGGACATAGCGGCCCTTGGGGGTCTTGGGCGTGAAATCCTCGGCGGCCTTGGTTCGGGTGTTGTTCGAGGGCGTGAGGTCGGCCGAACCCATCACCAACTCTGGCATCACCGGGATGATAGCCTCCAGCGCCAGCTCCGACGCCTTGCGGGTCGCGACCGCCTGCGGGGCAGCGATCAGCGCCTTCTTGTGGGCGAGGATCGCCTTGTCGAGCTTGGCGGGCACGCCATGGATCTGGCGGCGCTCGAACTCGGCGCGCTTGCGCTCCGACAGGGCGCCGAACCGCGCCTTCCAGTCGGCATGCGCACCGGCTCCGGCGGCGCCAGAATCGCGCCAGGCCTTGAGCACGTCGGTCGCGACTTCGAACGGCCCGCCTGCGATGCCGAGCTTCTGCTTGGCCGCGGCGAGTTCTTCCGCGCCCAGCGCCTCGCCATGGGCTTTCGACGTGCCCTGCTTCTTGGGCGCGCCGAAGCCGATGATCGTCTTGCAGGCGATCATGGTCGGCTTGCTGGATTTCTGCGCCCGACGGATCGCCGCCTCGATCGCATCGGGATCATGCCCGTCGACGCGCTCGGCGCGCCAGCCGCTGGCCTTGAAGCGCGCCACCTGATCGACCGAATCGGAGATCGACAGCGGCCCGTCGATCGAGATGCCGTTGTCGTCCCAGAGCACGATCAGCTTGTTCAGCTTCTGGTGGCCGGCCAGCGCGATCGCCTCATGGCTGATGCCCTCCATCAGGTCACCATCCGAGGCCAGCACATAGGTGTGGTGGTCGACGATCTTCCTGCCGAATTCGCCGGCGAGCATGCGCTCGGCCATCGCCATGCCGACGGCGGTGGCCAGCCCCTGGCCGAGCGGGCCGGTGGTGGTCTCGATGCCGGCGGTCATGAAGTTTTCGGGGTGCCCCGGCGTCTTCGATTCGAGCTGGCGGAACTTCTTGAGGTCGGACAGCTCCATGCCCGGCGCGCCCGTGAGATAGAGCAGCGCGTAGAGCAGCATCGAGCCATGGCCGGCCGAGAGCACGAAGCGGTCGCGGTCGGGCCAGCGCGGATCGGCCGCATTGTACTTCATGACGCGGGTGAACAGCACGGTGGCGACGTCGGCCGCGCCCATCGGAAGGCCGGGATGGCCCGATTTCGCCTGCTCGACGCCGTCCATGGCGAGGCCGCGGATGGCGTTGGCGAGCCTGTCGTGCTGATTGCGGTCGATCGTGGTCATGTCGTTCCGGGCTCCGTCTGGCGGATGGGCAAGTCAGTCGAGCGCGATCCTGCGCAGGCAGGCCGCCGACGGGTCGGTTCAGGCGGCCAATGCATCGTGGTCGGTTGGGTCGCGCCCGATTAGGCTGCCCCTTCTCCCCAAGTCAATTCGCAAGCCGGCGGCGTGGAGAGGTGCGTCGTCGCGCGCCGCCGCATGCCGCAACTCAGCAATCGCGGCCAAGCCTTTGGCAATCCCTTGGTTTAAGTGCGCTCCTTGTCCATCCGATTCCCGCTTTCGATCAGGATGCGCTAGGCTGCCTCCGAATCGTGTGAGCCGGCTTCGATCGGACAGGGGGAAACGGCCGTGGCGAGCCTGATGCTGGACAATGCGCTGGCGCGACTCGACGGCGCGCTCGGTCAGTTGGAAGCCGCCGCCCGCCGCCGCATCGAGGCCGAACGCGGCCGCGCCCATCTCGAAACCGAACTCACATTGATGCAGGACGACCGGGCGCGTCTCGCCTCGGAACTCGACGGCGCGATGGCCCGCGTGGCGCAGGTCGAAAGCGCGGCGCGCGAGGTCGAGCAGCGGCTGGAACGGGCGATCGGCGTCGTCGGCGCGGTGGTGGCGCGGGCGCAGGGCGAACAGCTCCATAGCGAGCATTGAGCGGAGAACGCGATGCCGCAGGTCAATGTCACGATCGCAGGCAAGGCCTACCGCATGGCCTGCGGCGAGGGCGAGGAGCCGCATCTCGAGGGCCTCGCCCGGCTCTATGACGGCAAGATCGAGGAGATGCGCCAGTCCTTCGGCGAGATCGGCGACATGCGGCTGCATGTCATGGCGGCGCTGATGGTCGCCGACGAGGTGTCCGAACTCAGGCAGCGTGTGGCCACGCTGGAGACGCGGCTGTCCGATCTCCATGGTGACGCCGGCGCAGCCGATCAGCGCCTCGCCGAGGTTGAGGACCGGGCGGCCCACGCGCTGGTGGCCGCCGCCGAGCGGATCGAGAGCGTGGCCAAGAGCCTGATCGCAAGTCCTGCCGGCTGACAAGCCCCGCCGGCTAAAGTGCCACTGGCGCTTTCCCTACCCTCGGCATACATAGGTCGGGCTGGGCTGCCTGGTGCGTGCGAGAAACTGTATTCCCGGGCCCATACGACTCCCTAGGGAGCTGTCCCTGACCGGGTCCCTGGACCCGGACACACGGCGCCCACCTACTTTAGTAGGTGTCCCGGGATCGAAATCTCCACGGCCGAGGTGGCTCAGCACTGCTTCCATGACGACGCCCTCCCCCGACAATTTGGCCAGCCGCAAATCCGCCCTGCGCGAGGCCGCGCTCGCACGCCGGGACGCGCTCGAAATCGACGACCGCCTGATCTGGGACGAGGCCATCTGCGAGCGGGCGCTAGACCTGCCCGCGCTCGCCGCCGGCGGACCCGTCTCCGCCTATTGGCCGATGCGTTCCGAAGCCGATCCCCGGCCGATCCTGGAGGGGTTGCACGCACGCGCCGTCCCGCTTTGCCTTCCGGCCATTGTCGACAGGCGGATGATCTTCCGACGCTGGGCGCCCTATGAGCCGATCGTGCCCGGCGGCTTCGGCACGCTCGTCCCGCAGCCCGAGCAGCCGCTCGTGACGCCCACCATCCTGCTTGTCCCGCTGGCGGCCTTCGACCGGCGCGGCTACCGCATCGGCTACGGCAAGGGCCATTACGACGCCAAGCTCGCCGAGCTCGCTCCTGTCGTCAGCATCGGCATCGCCTATGGCGCGCAGGAGATCGAGGCGGTGCCCGATGAGCCGCATGATCGGCGGCTCGACTGGGTGGTGACGGAGGCCGAGACGATTCGCTGCGGTTGATTCGCGACGCCATTCGCGCGACGGAGAACGGGCTGAAGCCCCGGACACCTCCCCATGCGCTTTCTCTTCCTCGGCGATGTCGTCGGCCGCCCCGGGCGGCTCGCGGTGCAGGAGCGCCTGCCGACCCTGCGCCAGCGCTGGAGCCTCGACTGCGTCGTCATCAACGGCGAGAACGCGGCGGGCGGCTTCGGCATTACGGAAGCCATCTGCGACGAGTTGCTGGCGGCGGGCGCGGACGCCGTGACGCTGGGCAACCATTCCTGGGACCAGCGCGAGGCGCTCGTCTTCATCGAGCGGCAGGACCGGCTGATCCGGCCCGCGAACTACCCCTCCGGCACGCCCGGCCGCGGCGCGACCGTGGTCGAGGCCCGAAACGGCGCGCGCGTGCTCGTCGTTAACGTCATGGGCCGCATCTTCATGGACGCGCTGGACGATCCCTTTACGGCGGTCGAGCGCGAGCTTGCCGCCTGCCCGCTCGGCGAGGTCGCTGATGCGGTGATCATCGACGTCCATGCCGAGGCGACCAGCGAGAAGCAGGCGATGGCGTATTTCGTGGATGGCCGCGCCAGCCTCGTCGTCGGCACGCACACCCATACGCCGACCGCCGATACGCGCATCCTGCCCGGCGGCACCGCCTACCAGTCGGATGCCGGCATGTGCGGCGACTATGATTCGATTATCGGCATGCAGAAGGAGGAGCCGATCCGGCGCTTCCTGCAGAAGACGCCGGGCGCGCGCATGGAGCCCGCCACCGGCCCGGGCACATTGTCGGGCATCGCCGTCGAGATCGACGATGCGACGGGTCTGGCGAAGGCTGTCTGGCCCGTCCGTATCGGGCCGCATCTGTCGCAGGCCCTGCCTGGCTGGGAGCCGACCTGAGGCATCTCAGGCGGCGTCGCTCTGGCGCATGAGGCTGTCGAAGGCCTCAGTCAGCGCCGCGGCCTGCCGCGCGAGCGCGCTCGCCACGCCGAGCACTTGCGTGACGCCCTCTCCCGCCTGCTGGACCATGTCGCTGACGCCGCAGATAGTCTGCGCCACCTCCTGCGTGCCGAGCGCGGCGCGGCCGACGCTCTGGGCGATCTCCTGCGTCGCCGTCCGCTGCTGCGCGATGCCGCCGGCGACGGCGGCCGTGGTCTCGTTCATCTGCTGGACGAAGGCGACGATGCGCTCGATCGCGGTGACCGCGTCGCGGGTCGCCGCCTGCATCGCCGGCACCTGCGCGGCGATGTCGTCGGTCGCCTGCGCGGTGCGCGCCGAGAGCTGCTTGACCTCGGTGGCCACCACCGCGAAGCCGCGCCCGCTTTCGCCGGCGCGGGCGGCCTCGATCGTCGCGTTGAGCGCGAGCATGTTGGTCTGGCTGGCGATGGCGCGGATGATCTCGACCATCGAGCCAATGGTTTCCGCCGAGTGCGCCAGACTTTTGACGATCACACCCGTCTTGATCGCCGCCATGTTGGCGTCCTCTGCCATTTCAGCAGCCTGCGTGACCTCGCGCGCGACCTGATCGAGCGAGATCGACAGCTCCTCTGTCGCGCTGGCGACGCTCTGGACAGAGGTCGAGGCCTCGTCGGACGCATGCGCCGCCACGACAGCCTGTGCGCCGGTGTCCTGCACCACGCCGTTCATCGTCTGCGCCAGCGTTTCGACGGTGCCTGCTCCGGCATTCACGGTGCCGACCACGTCGCGCACCGTGACGGCGAAGGCGGCGATCTCGCCCCGCGTCTGCTCGCGGCTCTGGCGCTGGACCTCGGCATAAGTCTCCAGCAGCAGTTCGAGATCGAACTGCGCCGCCTTGTTCAGCGCGGCGCGCAGCGCGATGCGCCGGATGAACTCCTTGCGCTGCCAGAAGCCGTTCATCTTCTGCAACGCGTCGCGATCGAGCCCCATCTCCTTGCCGATGCGGTTGCTCACGATGGCGTGGCAGATCGCGACCGCATAGGCCGGCACGCCATGGCGGTGAAACGCCTGGGCGAGGCGATCGGCGGATTCCATGAAGCCATCGGTGAGTTCGCCGGACGCCAACCTGATCCAGTGCGCCAGCCGCAGCTCATGCACCTCCGGCACGGCAAAGGCGCGCCGGATCTCGGGCCAGGGCTCGAACTGCCCGTCGAGCTCAGGCAGAAGCATCGGCAAGCGTGTGCGCGCGAACTCGGCTTGCTTGCGCAGTAAGGCAAGATCTACCGGGCCGATCTGGAAAGCGCGAAAGCGCAATTCCTGTTCCGCGATCGGAGAGTGGGGCAGCGTGTCCATGAGGCCTGGGGGCGGCGTCGCAGCGCCGGGTTCGTCGTCGCCACCCGAAGCTGTCCGAGACTGGCGAAGAATGACTTAACGGCAGGATCACGAATGCGCGGGCATCGAACGCGTTTCGATGGCTCCACCGCCGCCGGCCGGGGACGAGGCGATGGCTTGCCTGCCGCCAAACGAGCCGCCTATAAGGCCGCTCCGGCCCGTTCCCGCCAATCGTCGCGGACCTGGCCGACGCGTCGACCGCCACAGCAGAGGCATCCCCATGGCCGGGCATTCCCAGTTCAAGAACATCATGCACCGCAAGGGCAAGCAGGACGCGGTGCGCTCCAAGCTGTTCTCGAAGCTCGGCCGCGAAATCACCGTGGCAGCCAAGATGGGCCTGCCCGATCCGGCGATGAACCCGCGCCTGCGCATGGCGGTGCTGGCGGCGCGCGCCGAAAACATGCCCAAGGACAACATCCAGCGCGCCATCAACAAGGCCGCCGTCGGCGACGGCGACAACTATGACGAGGTCCGCTACGAGGGCTACGGGCCGGGCGGGGCTGCCGTCATCGTCGAGGCGCTGACCGACAACCGCAACCGCACAGCATCCGCCGTCCGCTCCTATTTCACCAAGGCTGGCGGCGCGCTGGGCGAGAGCAATTCCGTCTCGTTCATGTTCTCCCGCGTTGGCGAGATCAGCTATCCGCCGCAGGCCGGCGATGCGGACAAGGTGATGGAGGCGGCGATCGAGGCCGGCGCCGATGACGTCATCTCGGACGAGAACGGCCACGTCATCCTGTGCGCCTTCGATGCGCTGAACGAGGTCTCCAAGGCTCTGGAAGCGGCGCTTGGCGCGCCGGCTTCCGCCAAGCCGGTCTGGCGGCCCTCGACGTCCGCCCCGCTCGACGAGGAGAAGGCCGCCTCGATGATGAAGCTGATGGAAGCGCTCGACCATGACGACGACGTCCAGAACGTTTTTGCCAATTTCGAGATCAGCGACGAGATCATGGGCAAGCTCGGCGCGGGCTGAGCCGCGCCGAGCCTGATGCCGCTCAAACGCCGATCTTGCCGCCGCCGCGCTTCGTGATCGCCACCACGGACGGCCGCACCGGCATGTCCGGCTTGAAGTCCGGCCAGCGCGTCGAGAGATCCTCGTAGTAGGAGCGGCGGCCGAAGGCCGGCCAGTCCGGGCCGTCATCGCCGGGGTGCTGCACCGCGGCGAACAGCGTCTGATCGTCGGGCGTGAAGCAGGGTCCGCAGAGTTCGGCGCCGTGCGGCACGCGGTAGAACAGCTTCGAGGTGGCGCGCGCCTCGCCCTGCGTATCGACCGCCCAGATGCCGTCCGTGCGGCCGGTGACGTCGGGACCATTGCCGTCCGTCGAGACCCAGAGCCGGCCGGCGGCATCAATGGCGCAGTTGTCGGGCATCCCGAACCAGCCGTTCTTGGTCGTCTCGGTCGAGAAGGTCGCGCCGACCGCGGCGACGTTATGGTCGCCGCATTTCAGCAGAACCTCCCATTTGCCCTTGGTCGCGGTGAAGTCGCCACCATCCTCGATGATCTCGATGATGTGCCCGAAGGCATTCTTGGCGCGCGGGTTGGCGGCGTCGACCTGCGCGTCGGTGCGGGCGGTGTTGTTGGTCAGCATCACATAGACGCGGCCGGTGACGCCGTTTGGCTGGATGTCCTCGGGGCGGTCCATCTTTGTCGCGCCCAGAAGGTCGCCGGCCCTGCGGGTCTCGATCAGCACGTCGGCCTGGCTCGAGAAGCCGTTGGCAGCGGTCAGCGGCCCCTGTCCGAAGACCAGCGGCAGCCATTCGACCGAGCCGTCGGAACCGAATCTGGCGGCATAAAGCGTGCCCGAATCGAGCAGGTCCATGTTGGCCGCTCGATTATTGGCGTCGAAGCGGCCGGTCGTGACGAATTTGTAGACATAGTCAAAGCGCTCGTCGTCGCCGAGATAGACCACCACGCGGCCGTCGCGCGCGACGATGCTCTCGGCGCCCTCATGCTTGAAGCGGCCGAGCGCCGTGCGCTTCTTCGGAACGGAATTGGGATCCATCGGATCGACCTCGACGATCCAACCGAAACGGTTCGGCTCGTTGGGCTCCTTGCCGATATCGAAGCGCTCCTCGAAACGACCCCAGGCATAAGGCGGCGAGGGCAGCGCCAGGCGCTTGTAGTTGGCGGCCTCCTTGTGGCCCTCCGGCAGCGTGCCCGAGAAATAGCCGTGGAAATTCTCCTCGCCCGTGACGAAGGTGCCCCAGGGCGTCAGGCCGCCGGCGCAGTTGTTGAGGGTGCCGAAGACCTTCCGCCCAGTCGCGTCGGCATTGGTTCGGACACGCTCCGTCCCGGCGACCGGACCCGACAACTGCATCTCGGTCGCCACAGTGATGCGGCGGTTGAACCTGGAATCCTTGACCAGCGCCCATTTGCCGTTGGTCTTACGGATCTCGGCAACGGTCGCGCCATGCGCCATCATCTCGATCGCGGCGCGCTCCTTGGTGGCGTTCTTCATAACCGGCTTGCCGTCCTTGATCTCGACGACGCCGGGAAACATCAGATGCGGGTTGGTGTATTCGTGGTTGACGAAGAGCAGCCCATGCGCCGACGGATCGGCGGCGCCCGGCATCGGCGTATAGCCGACATAGTCGTTGTTGTAGCCGAACTGCTTGGCCTGCGCCTCGGGCGTCTGGTTTGCGGGGTCGAACGCGGGGGAGTCCGGGAACAGCCCGTCGCCCCAGCGCAGCAGCACATCGGCGTCGTAGCCTTCCGCGATGTGGTGGTTTTCATCGACGCCGGCCTCGACCTCCTTGAACGAGAAGGCCGAACCCTTGGCCTGGGCCTTAGCCTCGTCAGCGGCGAGCAGGGCCGTCGTGCCGACCGTCGCGGAGATGGCGGAGACAGCCAAAGCACCCTTCAGCAGGCCGCGCCGCGAAAAACGCGCCGAGATGAGCTCGCCCATGGTCGAGTTCTGCGTCGGGTTCAGGGGCGTCGCATCATCATGCTCCAGCATGCTCGCGCCGAACGTGTCTTCGAACTGGGTCTCGAACTGGTTGTCTTGGGTCATGTCCGTGGCTCCCGCTCTGCTCAGGCGACTATGGGTTGCAACTGGTCGAATGCTAGGGAGCGCGCTTGACGGCTCCGTGACAAGCGCCGGCCGTATGGCCATCCGCCATGCAGGCGCTTCCGGGCGATGTCGATTTCTGATTGAAGGGCGCTGTCGCCCCTTCCCGCCCCGCCGCCGCGACACGAGCGCCCATGTCGATCGTCTTTTCCGCGCTGGTTGCGTCCTTCGTCGGCTTCGCCGCGTCCGTCGCCGTCGTGCTGGCGGCCGCGCAGGCCGTCGGCGCGACGCCAGCGCAGACCGTCTCCTGGATCGCGGGCCTTGGCATCGCCAAGGGTTTGTCGAGCCTGTGGCTGTCCTGGCGCTACCGGCTGCCGATCATCTGCGCCTGGTCGACATCGGGAGCCGCGCTGATCGCGGCGACGACGGGCATCGACCTTCCCGCCGCCATCGGCGCCTTCATCGCGGCCGCCGTCCTAACCATGCTGACCGCCGGGTTCGGGCCGCTCGGGCGGCTGACCGAACGGATCCCGATGAGCATCGCCTCGGCCATGCTGGCGGGCATCATCTTCCGCTTCGTCGTCGCCGTCTTCGACGAGATGCGGCTCTCGCCGGCGCTCGTATTGCCGTTGCTCGCGGTCTTCCTGCTGGCGCGGCTGGTCAACCCGTTTCTGGGCGTGATCGCGGCGCTGCTGGCGGGCATCGCGATCTCCTTTGCGACGGGGCTGGCCGACTGGTCGGCTGTGCCGTCGGCGCTGACGACGCTGGAATGGGTGACGCCGCGCTTCGACGCAGCCGCGATCCTCGGCCTCGGCGTGCCGCTCTATCTGGTGACGATGGCGTCGCAGAACCTGCCGGGCTTCGCCGTGCTGCGTGCCGACGGCTACGCTCCGCCGACATCGGCCGCGCTCTTCGTCACCGGGCTCTTGTCGGCCCTGACCGCGCCTTTCGGGGCGCATATGGTCAACATGGCGGCGATCAGCGCCTCGATCTGCACCGGACCCGACACCCATCCCGATCCGGCGCAGCGCTGGAAGGCGGGCGTACTCTACGGGTTCGCCTGGCTCGTTATCGCAGCTTTCGCCGGGCTCCTGCTGGCGCTGATCGTCGCGATGCCGAAGGCGCTCATCGTCGCGGTCGCGGGGCTTGGCCTCGTTGGCTCGCTGACGGGCGCGCTCGGGCAGGCGATAGTCGCCGAGAAGGAGCGTTTCGCGGCCGTCGTGGCCTTCGCGGTCGCGGCCTCCAGCCTGTCGCTGTTCGGAGTCGGCTCGGCCTTCTGGAGCCTGGTCGCGGGACTTGGAGTCTTGACATTGGACGCTCTCGCAGGCCGTTTGCGCGCCAGATCATGACCACGCACGCTCCCCAGACCCGCCTGATGCTGGTGACGCCCATCGTCGCCGACCCCGAGGCGATGGCGTTCCGCCTGATGCAGGCCTTTGCCGGCGGCGATGTCGCGGCCGTGCTGCTGCGTCTGCCTGAAGGCGACGACCGCACTCGGATCGAGGCGGTCAAGCGGCTGGCTGGGCCGGTTCAGGCGCAGAACGTCGCGCTGATCGTCGAAGCCTCCGCGCTGGTGGCGGCGCGCGGCGGGGCCGACGGCGTCCATCTGACGGACGGTCCCGAGGCCGTCGCCGAGGCGCGCTCCAGCCTGAAGAGCGAGCGCATCATCGGCGCAGGGGCCCTGCGCGCCCGCCACGACGCGATGGATATCGGCGAGGCCGGCGTCGACTACGTCATGTTCGGCGAACCGCGCCGGGACGGCTCGCTGCCGCCGCTGCCGGCCGTGATCGAGCGCGCCGGCTGGTGGGCCGAGATCTTCGAGACCCCTTGCGTCGCCTATGCGCCGGACGCGGAATCGGTCGCCGCGCTGGTCGAAACCCGCGCCGAATTCGTCGCGCTCGGCGACTGGGCCTTCGACGAGGGACGCGACATCCGCGCGCTCGTCGAACAGGCCAACGCCGTCATCGCGGCCCACGCCGAACGCGGCAGGGCAGCCGACGCAAGCAAGGTCTCGAGCTGATGGCGCGCTGGCTCAGCCTCGCGCTGGCGGCCGGTATCGTCCTCACCGCCACATCTGGAACCCGAGCGCAGACACAAGGGGCCGCCGACCCGGGCGCGCCCTATCAGGACCTCGCCTATGGCGCCTACCAGACCGGGCATTATCGCCGCGCTTTGCAGGAGGCGCTGAAGCGGATCGAGGCCGACAACACCGACGCCGCCGCGATGACGCTGCTCGGCGAGATCTACCGGCAGGGGCTGGGCGTCGCCGAGGATCCGGTCGCGGCGACAGAATGGTATGAACGGGCCGCCGAACGCGGTGACATCAACGCGGTCTATTCGCTCGCCATCGCGCTGCTGGGCAATGCCGGCTCCGACAAGGTCCAGGCCGACCCGGCCCGCGCCGGACAGTTGCTGGAGCAGGCCGCCGCCGCCGGTCACGCCGCCGCCAACTACAATCTGGCGCTGGCCCTGCTCGCGACGGGAGAGCCGCAGGACGAGGCCCGCGCCATCGCCTGCCTCGAGATCGCCGCCCGCTCCGACATCGGCGAGGCGCTGCATGCGCTCGGCACGCTGGCGAAGCAGGGCCGCGGCATGCCGCAAAGCGACGAGAAGGCCGCCGGCTGGATGGCCCGCGCCGCCGCAGCCGGCCACCTGCCCGGCGAGGTCGAATACGCGATCATGCTGTTCAACGGGACCGGCGTGCCGAAGGACGAAGCCGCCGCCGCGCGGCTGTTCCTGAGCGCTGCCGGCAAGGGCAACCCGATCGCGCAGAATCGGCTGGCGCGGCTCTACCAGGCCGGACGCGGCATCCCGCCGGACTCGATCGAGGCCGCCGCCTGGCATCTGGCAGCCCGTGCGCGCGGCCTCGCCGACCCGCAACTCGACCGGCTCTTCGACGGCCTGAACCCCGAGCAGCAGAGCCGCGCGGCGGCTCTCGCCGCAACGCGCATCGAGGGCGCGGCCTTGACGTCGTCAAGCCAGGCGAGCAAGTGACCGGCTGAATCTCCCGTACACAACGGCCATCGGGCTCGGTCGAACCGAAGACATCGCGCCTTGTCGGCGCGCAAGAGGCAACCATGATCCGCTCCCCCCTGATGACCGTGATGACGGACGCCGTGATGAAGGCGTCCCGCTCGCTGAAGCGCGACTTCGGCGAGATCGAGAACCTGCAGGTGCTGGCCAAGGGCCCGGGCGACTTCGTCTCCAAGGCCGACACCAAGGCCGAGGAGATCATCCGCGCGGCGCTGGAGAAGGCGCGCCCCGGCTACGGCTTCGTGATGGAGGAGTCCGGCGTCGTCGCCGGGACCGACGAGAGCAACCGCTGGCACATCGACCCGCTCGACGGCACCCACAACTTCCTGCGCGGCATCCCGCACTGGAACATCTCGGTAGCGCTCGAACGCGACAACCAGTTCATCGCCGGCGTGGTCTACGACGCCGCCAAGGACGAGATGTTCGTGGCGGAGAAGGGCAAGGGCGCCTATGTCAACAACCGCCGCATGCGCGTCTCGGGGCGGCGCGAGCCCGCCGAGATGCTGATCGGTATGGGCGTGCCCCATATCGGCAAGGGCGGCCACCCGCTTTTCCTGCGCGAACTCGGCGCGGTGATGCCGCGCTTCGCCAATGTCAGACGGATGGGATCGGCTGCGCTCGACATCGCCTATGTCGCGGCCGGCCGCATGGACGCCTATTGGGAGCGCGGGCTCAACACCTGGGATTTCGCGGCGGCCGCCGTGATGATCCGCGAGGCCGGCGGCACCTTCGGCACGCTCGACGGCAAGCAGCCGATGAGTGCTAAAGACGTCATCTGCGGCAACGAGATCGGCGAGCAGGCCCTGCGCGCGGCGCTCAAGTCGGCAGGCTGACATATATCTTTGGTCTTTGACGCTTGATCATGGCGGCACGGGAGGCGACAGTCCGGGCCGCGACGAAGAATCCGGATGGACCCAGAAGCATGGCGAATGAGGACATGGCGGCCGAGCCGGCCGCCGTCGCACCGATGCGGGAAGCGACGGGACGGCAGGAGGCCGGGCGGGAGCAGACGAGGTTCTCACGCCCGCTTCGCTATGCGGTCCGCGCGATCCTGTTCCTGGCGCTGATCGGGTTCCTGGGTTTCATCCTGCAGACCGGACTGGTCGCCGCCTTCATGACCAATCCGGGCCTGAACGGCCTGATCCTCGGCGCGCTCGCCGTCGGTTGCCTGATCGCGCTGCGCGAACTCTGGCGCATCCAGTCCGAGGCCGGCGCGGCCAACCGCCTTGCCGCCGATCCGGCCGGAGCCCGCATCGACCGACGCCAGGTGATCGCGCCGCTCGGCGGCGTGTTGCCGGCGCTGGAGGTCGGCAGCCTCGCGCCTGCGCAGGCGGCGACCCTGCTTGAATCGGTCGCGGTCAGGCTCGACGACGGCCGCGAGGTGCTGCGCTATCTCGGCGGGCTGCTGGTTTTCCTCGGCCTGCTCGGCACGTTCTGGGGCCTGCTCGACACGGTCTCCTCCGTCGGCAACGTGATCAGGAGCCTGCGCACGGGCGCCGAAGCCGGCGTGCTCTTCGACGAACTCAAGGCTGGCCTCGCAGCCCCGCTGGCCGGCATGGGCCTGTCCTTCTCCTCCTCGCTCTTCGGCATCGCCGGCTCGCTGATCCTCGGCTTCCTCGAATTGCAGGTGGCCCAGGCCCAGCGCCGGTTCCGCAACGAGATCGAGACCTGGCTCGGCACGCGGACCTCGACCACGGGCACGCCGGCGCTCGCCATGGCCTTCCAGCCGCGCGGCGGCAACGACGGACTGTCCGAGAAACTCGACAAGCTCGGCGCGGCGATGAATGAGGGCGGCGCCAACAACCGCGCCGCGACGCAGGCGCTGGCCAATCTCGCAGAGGGCATCCAGGGGCTTGTCCAGCACATGCGCGCCGAGCAGCAGTTGATCCGCGACTGGGTCGAGGCGCAGGCCGCGCGCGAAAAGGATCTCAAGCGCCTGATCGAGCGGTTGACCCATGACAGCGTGATGGAGCCTTGATGGCGCCGCATCCCGCTGCTGTCGTGACGACCTGATCCGCCGGAGCCGACCGCATGGCCCTTTCCCGCTCCCACCGCCGCGACGAGACCAATTTCTGGCCTGGCTTCGTCGATGCGCTCTCGACGATGCTGATCGGCATCGTCTTCCTGCTCTCGGTCTTCGTGCTCGGCCAGTTCTTCCTCTCGCAGGAGCTGACCGGCAAGGACACCGCGCTGGAACGGCTGAACCGCCAGATCTCGGAACTGACCGATCTTCTGGCGCTGGAGCGTTCGACCAACCGGCAGGCGCAGGAGAACCTCGCTCTGCTGCAATCGACGCTGACCCGCGAGCAGGGCGAGCGCGGCCGCATTCAGGGGCTGCTCGAACAGCAGAACGGCAATGCGCCGGCCCAGTTGGCCGAGGCGCAGAAGACGATCGAGACCGAGCGGCAGCTCTCGGCCCGGGCGCAGGCGACGGTCGAACTGGTCAACCAGCAGATCGTCGCGATGCGCCGGCAACTCGCCGCGCTCGAGGAGGCGCTGGGCGCATCCGAGGCCAAGGACAGGGAATCGCAGGCGCGCATCTCCGAGCTCGGCTCGCGGCTCAACGTCGCGCTCGCCCAGCGCGTGCAGGAACTGGCGCGCTACCGCTCCGACTTCTTCGGCCGCCTGCGCCAGGTGCTCGGCACGCGGCCCGATATCCGCGTCGTCGGCGACCGCTTCGTCTTCCAGTCGGAGGTCTTCTTCGACGCCAGCCAGGCCGTGCTCAAGCCCGAAGGACGCGGCGAGCTCGACAAGCTGGGCGCGATCATCGCCGATCTCGGCCGCGAGATGCCGCCCGACATTCCGTGGATCCTGCGCGTCGACGGCCATACCGACAACCGCCCGATCCGGACCGCGCAGTTCCAGTCGAACTGGAACCTCTCGACGGCGCGCGCCGTCTCCGTGGTCGAGTACCTGATCACCAAGGGCATCCCGGCCGACCGCATCGCAGCCACCGGCTTCGGCGAGTTCCAGCCGCTGGACGTCGCCAACAACGACGAGGCCTACAGGCGAAATCGCCGCATCGAGTTCAAGATCACCGAGCGGTAGCGGCAACGCAAAAGCCCCCGGCCGCGACCGGGGGCGAGGCTTGCGTCGAGGGCGCGATCAGCGGCAGACCGTGCGGTAGCCGACGACGACGCTCTCGCCGTGGTATCGGCTCCAGCGGGTGATCGGCTTCTCGAAGCAGCGGCTCTCCCGGCGCCGGAAGTCATGGCGGTAGCGCTCGCCGGGATAGCGCTGCTCGCGATAGCCGCGGCCGCGATGGCCGGTTTCCGAATAGCCGCCGCGCTGGCCGGCGACGACGGAGCCGGCGATCAGCGCGCCGGTCAGGCCGACGATGGCGGCGGCAGCAGCCCGGCCTTTGCGGCCTTCGCGGGCCGAGGCTTCGGTGGGGGCCGCGAGGGTCGCGCCGGCAAGGGCGACCAGAGCGAGGGCGGTAGTGAAGGTCTTGGCGAACATGGCGTGGTCTCCCTGGGATTCCGGCGAACCGTTTCGCCGATGACCAGACCCTAGGGAGCGCTCGGCCCGGGCGCTGTTCCGCGCGGAACAGAACCAAACCGGCCGCCGATCAGACCAATCCTGTTACGCCGCCTCCAGCCCGAACTGCAACGCCGCCAGCCGCGCATAGAGCCCGCCGCGCGCCTTGAGCTCGGCATGGGTCCCCTCTTCGACCACCCGGCCCTCGTCCATGACGAGGATGCGGTCGGCGGAGAGAATGGTCGCGAGCCGATGCGCCACGACCAATGTCGTGCGCCCCTGCATCAGCGCGTCGAGCGCGTCCTGCACGGCGCGCTCGCTTTCTGAATCGAGCGCGCTCGTGGCCTCGTCGAGCAGCAGGATCGGCGCATCCTTCAGGACGGCGCGCGCGATCGCCAGCCTCTGGCGCTGGCCGCCCGAGAGCGTCACGCCGCGCTCGCCGATGATCGTCCCGTAGCCATCCGGTAAGGCGCGGATGAAGCCGTCAGCGGCCGCCAGCCGCGCAGCCTCCTCGATTTCGGCTTGCGACGCGCCCGGCCTGCCATAGGCGATGTTGTCGCGCACCGAGACGCCGAACACCGTCGGCTCCTGCGGCACCAGCGCGAAGCGCTCGCGCCAGGCTTCCGGATCGGCCTCGGGAGCCGAGACGCCATCGACGACGACGCGGCCTGACGCCGGATCGTAGAAGCGCAGCGCCAGTTGCAGCACGGTGCTCTTGCCGGCCCCCGAAGGCCCGACCAGCGCGACGCGCTCGCCCGGACGGATCGTCAGGTTCAGGCCGTTCAGCGCGGAGATACTGCGGCCGGGATAGGAGAACGAGACGTTCTCGAAAGCGAGTTCGCCGCGCGGGGGCTGCGGCATCGGCCTCGGGTTCGGCGGCGCGGCGATTGCGGGCTTCGTCGCCAGGATCTCGCCCAGCCGGCCGGCAGCACCCGCAGCAGCGGAAATCTCGCCATAGACCTCTGACAACTGGCCGAGCGAACTCGCCGCCAGCACGGCATAGAGGATGAACTGCGACAGCCGGCCGCCGGTCATGCGGCCCTCGAACACCTCGGTCGCCCCGGTCCAGAGCACCCAGACCACGCTGGCGCTGACGAGGAAGATCGCGACGCCAGACAGCAGCGCCCGCGAGGCGGTGGCGGCGCGCGAGGCGCCATAGGCGTCGTCCGAGGCCGAGGCGAAGCGCTGCGCCGTCTGCCGCGCCGCCCCGAACGACTGCATGGTGCGGATCGCGCCCACGGCTTCCGAGGCGAAGGCCGACGCGTCGGCGAGCCGGTCCTGCGCGGCCCGCGCACGCCTGCGCACCGAGCGGCCCGACAAGACGAGCGGCAGCACGATCAGCGGGATCGCGCCGATCACGATCGCCGAAAGCTGCGGACTGGTAATCACCATCAGCGTCAGCGCGCCGACCACCATGATGCCGTTGCGCAGTGCGATCGAGGCGGTCGAGCCGAAGGTCGATTTGATCTGGGTGGTGTCGGCGGTCAGCCGCGAGACGAGATCGCCTGCGCGGCTCGAATCGAAGAAGGCCGGCTCCAGCTTCGTCAGATGCGCGAAGACGTCGGCGCGCAGATCGGCGACGATGCGCTCGCCCACCGTCATGACGAGATAGAAGCGTACCGAACTCGCGAGCGCCAGCACAGCGACGACGCCGATCAGCAGGATGAAATAGCTGTTGGCCAATTGCTGCTCGCCGCCGGAGAAGCCGACATCAATGACGCGGCGCACCGCCAGCGGCAGCACCAACGTCGCCGCCGACGCCGCGACCAGCGCCAGCAGGGCCAGCCCGATGCGGCCCTTCTGCCGAAGGGCATAGGGCCAGAAGGACGAAAGCGAACGGAAATCCGGGCGCGTCTTGGTCTGCGAACTCTTGAACTCGGCCACGCGTGGTCCTGTCATGCTTGCGCTGCGGCTACGTCTGCGTTATGGGCACGCGACTTCACAGACAGGCTCATACGAATTCTTCGACGGGCCGGCCACCCATGCCCGCGGATCGTCGCAGGCCCGTTTTTCGCTACTGAGGATTTCGCCATGAAGACCGGCATTCATCCCGACTACCACACCATCAAGGTCGTCATGACCAATGGCACCGAATACTTCACCCGTTCGACGCTCGGCAAGGAGGGCGACACCCTCAACCTCGACATCGACCCGACGACGCACCCGGCCTGGACCGGCGGCTCGCAGACGATGCTCGATCGCGGCGGCCGCGTCTCGCGCTTCAATACGCGTTTCGCCGGCCTCGGCGCTCTCGGCAAGAAGTGAAATCGCCGCGATCGGCTCCGATTGCGCAACGAGCGAACAGAAAAAGGCCCGGCCAGCAATGGCCGGGCCTTTTTCTGTCTGGCGGCGTTTGGTCGCGCCGCGAAAGGCCCTTCAGCGCCCGAGGCCGAGCCGCGCCTGCAGGCTGGCGAGTTGGTCCTGCACCGGATTGCCCGTCTCGCGCGCGGGCGCTGCCCCCGACATCTGGCCCTCGAGATGGCGGATGCGGTCCTGCAGGCGCACGGAATGCGCCATCAGGTCACGCAGGCTTTGGGGCAGTCGGGCAAAATCCTGATGCGCCGGCTGGATCATCGATTCCGAGATCCGGACCTTGTTGTTCTCGGCGCGGGCCTGCTCGGCGGTCATCTCGCCTTCGGCCACGGCCCGCTGCACCAGCAGCCAGGAGGCGATCTGCATCAGCCGCGTCGTCAGGCGCATGCTCTCGGTCGCATAAGTCAGCGACACCTCGCGCGGCAGCGCCGCCGATTCCTTGCGCCCGTCGCCATCGAGATAGGACGCCGTCTGCTCGACCAGCCCCATGCCCTCGCGGAACAGGACCATGAAGGCTTCCGACTTGACGAAGCCGCGCGCAAACGAGATCGCCCCGTCTTCCGATCCACGGTCCAGCATCAGCACATCGTTCATCGCAGTGTCTCCCCTCGGCACGAATGCGTGCGCGTCCGGGACGCACACACGGCACATGCCGCCAACATCGCAAGGATAGCGCCGATGCGCGGCGCAGGCTGCGGTAAGGTAGGGTTAACCTTAACAGCGGTAGGAACGAAAAAAAGAGCCGCCCGAAGGCGGCTCGAAGGTCAACAGGGAGGCGTCAAACAGAGTGGGCAGGAGCCACTCGACATCCAGACAAACTGGATGATGCGATTCATACTTTGGAATCGTTAAGGCGGCGTTAATGCCGCTCGGTCAGCGCCGCGTTTTCAGTCAGGCTTCCGGAAAAAAGCGTCCGCCGCCGAGCGCGAGGCGTCTTTCTTGGCGCGCGCCGCCATCAGCCGCTCGATCTCGGCCTTCAGCGCCGCGACCCGCTCGTCGATGTCGCCGAGCGACAGCGTCGAGAGATCCTGCCCGATTTCGTGGACCGATCTGGGCTTGGGACGGTCATCCTCTGGAAAGATCGACATGTCTGCCTCACATTATCGCGCGTCTCGCGCCTGTATCGTTCGTCGGCAAGTCGTATCCCCTTGCCGCCGCCAGTTCCACCCGACGCTCTCCCCGACAGGATAATCCTTCCATGACCGCCCTGCCCGCCACCATGACTGCAATCGGCTTCGACAAACCCGGCGGGCCCGAGGTTTTGCACGCGCAGACGAGAGCTCTGCCGAAACCCGGGGCCGGCGAGGTGCTGGTCAAGGTCGCAGCGGCCGGCATCAACCGCCCCGACGTGCTGCAGCGCACGGGCGGCTATGCGCCGCCGCCGGGCGCATCAGACATTCCGGGCCTCGAGATCGCCGGCACGGTCGTAGCGCTGGGCGAGGGCGTGAGCCGCTTCCGGCTCGGCGACCAGCTCTGCGGTCTCGTCGCCGGCGGCGGCTATGCGGAATACGCCACCGTGCATGAGAGCAACGCGCTGCCCGTGCCGGCCGGGCTTTCGCTCACCGAAGCGGCCGCGATCCCCGAGACCTATTTCACGGTCTGGACCAACGTCTTCCAGCGCGGCCGGCTCCAGCCCGGCGAGAGCCTGATGGTCCATGGCGGCACGTCGGGCATCGGCACCACGGCGATCCAACTCGCCAAGGCCTTTGGCGCGACCGTGATCGCAACCGCGGGCTCGGCGGAGAAGTGCCAGGCCTGCCGCGACCTCGGGGCAGACCATGCGATCAACTACCGAAACGAGGATTTCGTCGTCGCCAGCCGCGAGGCTACGGCTGAGCGCGGCGTCGACCTGATTCTCGATATGGTCGGCGGCGACTACATCGACCGAAACTACGAAGCCGCCGCCGATAGCGGCCGCATCGTCCAGATCGCCTTCCTCAACGGCCCGAAGGCGCAGGTCGATTTCCGCCGCCTGATGATGAAGCGGCTGACCCATACCGGCTCGACCCTGCGCCCGCGCACCATCGCCGAAAAGGCCGCGATAGCCGACGAGTTGCGCGCGAAGGTCTGGCCGCTGATCGAGGCTGGACGTTGCAAGCCTGTGATGTTCAGGACCTTCCCGCTGGCGGAAGCAGCGGCCGCTCATACCCTGATGGAAAGCAACGCCCATATCGGCAAGATCGTGCTGACGGTGTAAAGCGGACGACGCTTTCCATGGACAGCGCTCCCGCCCTCGCCTATAAGCCGGCGATCCCACTCATCGTCGATGATTTGGATGGCCGGCCGAAAGGGCCGGTCGGCGTCCGAGAGCTATTGTCCGCGAGCTGACCCGGTCCTGGCACCGGATTTCGAACTTCAGGAGACGTCCCGTGTCAAATCCCCCGCTGATGCCGAAGGCCACCGCGGTCTGGCTCGTCGAGAACACCTCCCTGACCTTCGAGCAGATCGCCGAATTCTGTAAGCTGCATCCGCTGGAGGTGCGCGGCATCGCCGATGGCGAAGTCGCCGCCGGCATCAAGGGTCTCGATCCGATCAATTCCGGGCAGCTCACCCGCGAGGAACTCGAGCGCGCCGCCGCCAACCCGGCCCATCATCTCAGGCTCGCCGAGCGCAAGGTGAAGGTGCCCGAGATGAAGAAGTCGAAGGGCCCGCGCTACACGCCGGTCTCCAAGCGCCAGGACCGGCCCAACGCCATTCTCTGGCTGCTGCGCAACCACCCGGAACTCAAGGACGCGCAGATCATCCGCCTGATCGGGACGACCAAGTCGACCATCGCCCAGATCCGCGACCGCACCCACTGGAACGCCCAGACGCTCCAGCCGATCGATCCGGTATCCTTGGGCCTGTGCTCGCAGATCGACCTCGATTTCGAGGTCGGCCGCGCCGCCAAGGACCGCCCCGCCGTCGTGGCGGAAACCGGTTCGATGCTGCTTTCCGCCGAGGAGACGACCGCGCCGGCAGCGCCTGCCCTGAGCCAGACCTTCGCCGACATGGGCAAGCCCAGGCGCGAGGAAGAGACCACGATCGACGTCGATTCGGTCTTCTCCAAGCTCAAGCAGATGAAGCGTCCCGCCGACGAGGACGAGGATTGAGGATAAAGGGCCGCTGTCTGCAGCGGCCCTTTATCGTTGGGGCCGACCCTGATGCCGGACGCCTCGCTCGCCTTCACCTTTCTCGGAACCGGCGCACCGCCCGTCAGCCTGCGCCGCGCCGGGCCGGGCCATCTCGTCGAGGCGGCGGGCAGCAGGCTGCTGATCGATTGCGGCTCGGGCGTCAGCCAGCGGCTCGTCGCGGCTGGCGCGCGTGGGGCGGACATCGACGCGCTGATCGTTACGCATGAGCACTCCGACCATCTGGTCGATTTCTACCAGCTCGTGATCTCCTCCTGGCATCAGGGCCGCAGCAAGCCCTGGCGCGTTTTCGCGCCGGAGCCGGCACTGGCCAATATGCGCGCGCAATATGAGGCCTTCGCCCGCGAGCGGACGCTTCGCATCGCCTTTGAGAAGCGGCCGGACGTAACGGGGCTCGAAGTGGCGTTCGAGGAATTGCGCGAGGGTCGCGTGAGCGGCCTCGGCGATCTCGCGGTCGACGCCTTCCTCGTCGATCACAAACCCGTCGAACCCGCCTTCGGCCTCGCGCTCTCCTGCGGCGACAATCGCGTCGTCTTTTCCGGCGATACGCGCCTGTGTCCGGCGCTGGAGAGAGCGGCGCAAGGTTGCGATCTGCTGGTCTGCGAGGTTTTCATCGACGCCCAGATGCCGGTCGTCGCCGGCGTCCGCTCGGCCGAGACCGTGGCGTCCGTCGCGAGCTATCACATGACGCCTGCGGTGGTGGCGGGGCTGGCTGCGCGCTGCGGCGCGAAGGCGCTGGCGCTGACCCATCTCGTGCCGCCGGCCGCCGATACGGCAGCGCTCGCGCGCGAGATCAGGGCGGCGGGTTACGCCGGCCCGCTGATCGTCGGCGAAGACCTGATGCGGATTACGCTGCCGGAGCGGCTGCTCGGCTGGAACGGCGCGACGATCGGGTTCTAAGGCCTGTCTTTCCGGGACTTCAAGCAGTGAAGGACCCGACGTGACAAGCGGCTACCCGATCCCCCTGCTCTTCAGCGCCACGCCGATCTCGCCCAGCACCGCCGGATCCTCGATCGTGGCGGGCATCGCATACTCCTCGCCATCGGCGATCTTCTTCATCGTGGCCCGCAGGATTTTCCCCGAGCGCGTCTTCGGCAACCGGCCGACGGTGAGAGCCAGCTTGAACGCGGCCACGGGGCCGATCTTATCCCGGACCAGCGCGACGAGTTCCCGCTCGATCTCGGCCGGCTCCTGCGTCACGCCGGATTTCAGCACGACGAAGCCGCAGGGCTGCTCGCCCTTGAGCGCGTCGCGGATGCCGACGACGGCGCATTCCGCCACGGCCGGATGGCTGGCCAGCACCTCCTCCATGCCGCCGGTCGAGAGGCGGTGGCCGGCGACGTTGATGATGTCGTCGGTGCGGCCCATGATGAAGATGTAGCCGTCCTCGTCGATGTAGCCTGCGTCCGAGGTGTTGTAGTAGCCCGGAAAGGCGGCGAGATAGGCTTCCCGGAAGCGGGAATCGTCCTGCCAGAGCGTGGGCAGCGCGCCGGGCGGCAGCGGCAGCTTCAGCACGATCGCGCCCATCGACCCGGCCGGCACCGGCCTGCCGCCCTCATCGAGGCAATCGACCTTGAATCCCGGCAGCGGCACGGTCGGCGAGCCGTGCTTCACCGGCAAGAGCTCCAGCCCCATCGGATTGCCGGCGATGCAGTAGCCCGTCTCGGTCTGCCACCAATGGTCGATCACCGGAACCTTCAGGATCTCTTCAGCCCATTTCAGCGTGTCCGGGTCGGCCCGCTCGCCGGCAAGGAACAGCGCCCGAAACTGAGACAGGTCGTGCCCGGCGAGCAGCTTCGCCTGCGGGTCCTCCTTGCGGATGGCGCGGAAGGCGGTCGGCGCGGTGAACATCACCACCGCCCTGTGCTCGGCGATGACGCGCCAGAACGCGCCCGCGTCGGGCGTGCCCACCGGCTTGCCCTCGTAGAGCACCGATGTCGCGCCCTGGATCAGCGGGCCGTAGACGATGTAGCTGTGCCCGACGACCCAGCCGACATCGGACGCCGTGAACATCACCTCGCCCGGTTTCACCCCGTAGAGATTGTCCATGGTCCATTTCAGCGCGACCATATGGCCGCCATTGTCGCGCACCACGCCCTTGGGCCGGCCCGTCGTGCCGGAGGTGTAGAGGACATAAAGCGGGTCGGTCGCCGCCACCGGAACGCACTCGGCCTTCCGGCCATTGGCGCGCGCGGTGGCGATGAGCGTGCGCCAGTTCCTGTCGCGCGTGACGTGCATCGAGCAGTCCGCCTGCGGGCGCTGCAGCACGATGCAGGTCTCAGGCTTGTTGTTGGCGAGATCGATCGCCGCATCCAGTAGCGGCTTGTATTCGACCACCCGCGTCGGCTCGATCCCGCAGGTCGCGGTCATGATGACTTTCGGTTTTGCATCGTCGATCCGCGTCGCCAGTTCTTTGGCCGCGAACCCGCCGAACACCACCGAATGCACCGCCCCGATCCGCGCGCAGGCGAGCATGGCGAAGGCCGCCTCGGGCACCATCGGCATGTAGACGATGACGCGGTCGCCCTTGCCGACACCGAGATCGGCAAGCACGGCGGCCAGCGTCGAAACCTCGTCGAGCAGCTGCGCATAGGTCCAGGAGGCCTTTGTCCCGGTGACCGGGCTGTCATGGATCAGCGCGGTCTGGTCGCCCCGTCCGTCGCGGACATGCCGGTCGAGCGCGTTGAAGCAGGTGTTGCAGGCAGCGTCCGGGAACCAGCGGCCATAGGGGCCCGAATCCGGGTCGAAGATCGCCTTCGGCGGTTCGACCCAGTCGAGCCCCTGCGCGACTTGCGCCCAGAAGCCGTGCGGGTCGGCCTGCCAGCGCGCATAGGTCCGCGCGTAGCTCTGTGCATGCGTGGCATTCATCGGGCGCGTTCCTCTTCGCAGCGTTCTGGCCTAGACCCTCGCAAGACGGCGGCGGGCCGGGCGAATTTTGCGCGGATCGTGCGCATCAAGCCTTGCTCTGCGCAAGCGCCTGCCATGTCAGACTTTCGCAGAGCCTCCGTGCAGTGATCCCATGATCTCCGACACATGACCTTCGACATCGCTTTCTTCGCCGCGATGGTGCCGGCCGTCATCCTGATGGGCCTGGCCAAGGGCGGCTTTTCGGGACTCGGCCTGCTCTCGCTGCCGCTGATGGCGCTGGTCGTCTCGCCGGTGCAGGCGGCTGCGATCATGTTGCCGCTCCTGATCGCCCAGGACGTCGTCACCGTCTGGTCCTACCGCCGCGAATTCGACCGGCACAATCTGGCGATGATGATGCCGGGCGCGGTGCTCGGCATTCTGGCTGGCTATCTGCTGGCGGCGCGGGTGTCCGATGCCGCCGTGGGCCTCGCCGTCGGCGTGATCTCGATCGGTTTTTCGCTGCGCCGGCTGCTCGGAGCCAATCTGGCGACCGCGCCGGCCAAACCCGCGGCGACCGCGCCGGCGACATTCTGGGGCGCGATCAGCGGCTTTACCAGCATGATCGCCCATGCCGGCGGACCGCCCTTCCAGATCTATGTCCTGCCACAGCGCCTGCCGCCGGCGATCTATGTCGGCACCAACGCGATCTTTTTCGCCGCCATGAACCTGATCAAGGTCGCGCCCTATCTCGCGCTCGGCCAGTTCAGCGCGGCGAACCTCACCGCCTCGGCAGCGCTGTTCCCCATCGCCATCGCCGCGACGCTGGCTGGCGTCTGGCTCGTGCGTCGCGTGCCGCCGGAACGCTTCTACACCATCATCTACTGGCTGCTGCTCGCGGTCGGGGCCAAGCTCCTGTTCGACGGCGTGCGCGGGCTGCTCTGATCCGGCGACGATTGCGCCCTTTCGCAAAAAGGGATGGATTACCGGCGAGGTCCGCACTGGCTATGGCTTGCGCGCCGAAGAGGGGAAACAACGCCGCCATGATCAGCGCCTATGACCGCGACCTCGACCGCAATCCGGCGAATTTCCAGCCGCTGACGCCGCTCACTTTCCTGGAGCGCGCGGCAGATGTCTATCCCGACCGCATCGCGATCATCCACGGCCCGCTGCGGCGCTCCTACGCGGAGTTCTACGCCCGCGCGCGGCGTCTCGCTTCGGCTCTGGCGAGGCACGGCGTCGGCAAGAACGACACGGTCGCGGCCATGTTGCCAAACACGCCGGCCATGCTCGAATGCCATTACGGCGTGCCGATGTGCGGCGCAGTTCTGAACACGCTCAACACGCGGCTGGATGCGGCGATCATCGCCTTCTCGCTCGACCATGGCGAAGCGAAGGTCGTGATCGTCGATCGCGAGTTCTCGCAGACCATGCGCGACGCGCTGGCGCTCTGCAGCGCAAAGCCGCTGGTCATCGACTATGACGACCCGGTCTATGACGGGCCCGGCGAGCGGCTGGGCAGTGTCGAGTACGAGGACTTCCTCGCGCAGGGCGACGCCGGGCACGCCTGGGAGATGCCGGGCGACGAGTGGGATGCAATCTCGCTGAACTACACCTCGGGCACGACCGGCGATCCCAAGGGCGTGGTCTATCACCATCGCGGCGCGAGCCTGCTGGCGACCTCCAACGTCGTCACCTGCGGCATGGCCAAGCATCCGGTCTATCTCTGGACGCTGCCGATGTTCCACTGCAATGGCTGGTGCTTCCCCTGGTCGATTTCGATCCTGGCCGGCACCCATGTCTGCCTGCGGCAGGTCAGGGCCAAAGCGATGTATGAGGCGCTCGCCGACCATGGCGTTACCCATATGTGCGGGGCGCCGATCGTGATGTCGACGCTTCTCAACGCCAAAGCTGATGAAAAACGTGGCTTTTCGCAGAAGGTGTCGTTCTTCACAGCCGCTGCCCCGCCGCCCGAGGCCGTGTTGGCCGCGATGGCGCAGGCCGGCTTCGCGGTGACGCATCTCTATGGCCTGACCGAGATCTATGGACCCGCCGTCGTCAACGACTGGAACAGTGACTGGGACGCCCTGCCGGCAGCCGAGCAGGCCGCTTTGAAGGCGCGCCAAGGCGTGCGCTATCCGGCGCTGGAGGGGCTCGACGTGCTCGACCCCGACACGCTCGCGCCGGTGCCGCGCGACGGCTCGACCATGGGCGAGGTGATGATGCGCGGCAATGTCGTGATGAAGGGTTATCTGAAAAACCCGAAGGCCACGCAGGCGGCTTTCGCCGGCGGCTGGTTCCATTCCGGCGATCTCGGCGTGCGCCATCCTGACGGCTACATTCAGCTCAAGGACCGCTCCAAGGACATCATCATCTCCGGCGGCGAGAACATCTCCTCGATCGAGGTCGAGGACGCGCTCTACAAGCACCCGGCCGTTCAGGCCGCCGCCGTCGTGGCGCGGCCAGACGAGAAATGGGGCGAAACGCCTTGCGCTTTCGTCGAGCTCAAACCCGGCCAAGCCGCGACCGAGGCCGAGATCGTGGCGTGGTGCAAGGGGCTGCTGGCCTCGTTCAAATGCCCCCGTACGGTGGTGTTCGGCGAGGTGCCGAAGACCTCGACGGGCAAGATCCAGAAGTTCCGGCTGAGGGAGATGGCGAGGGCGCTTTAGCAGCGTTGTGACACGGTGCCGGACGGATCTCGCCGGCGCGGAGATTGCGGTGAAGAGGCCAGTGCAACTCTGGATGGCCTCAAATGACACAGACTGATCCGAAACAGAACGCGCCCTCCCCCGCGTCGAAGACAGGCTCGGTTCTGGCGAGGCTCGCGCTCGCCATAGCGGGCGGCGCGAGCGCCTACGCTCTCTCGGTGCCGCTGGCGACGCCCGACGCGGCGGCGGACTGGCGCGTTACGTCCCAGTACTACCCTGGAGGCTCGATCCGGACCTATCGCAGGATCGGCCCCGGCGGCGGCATGATCTCGCACCTGAAGGAGCCTGCTCCGGGGAACGATTGCCGGCTCCCGGCCTTCGAGGTGCTGAACCCGAAGCAGGACGAGGCGCGCTGCGTCGGAACGGTCGTCCCGCATTGGTCTCGCTGAGGCGCGGCGCGCATCCGCAACCTGCCTGCCCGCCCGGTCATCCGACGCGCGAGCGGCAGGTCGGCGCGGGCGTCACAGGCGGCTTTGGCCTGCGCCCCCGCCAGCCAGTTCGCGAACAGCCCCCACCGCGACCGCATATCCTTGCGCGCCGAGCCCCGCGATCACCGCCGTCGCCGCCTGAGACATCAGCGATTTGTGGTAGATCGGCTCGCGGCGATGGATGTTGGAGATGTGCAACTCGATGATCGGGCCGGGAAACATCTTCAGCGCGTCGAGGATCGCCATCGAGGTGAAGGTGAACGCGGCCGGGTTGATCACGATCGCACTGCCCTGGTCGATCGCCTCATGAATCCAGTCGATCACCTCGTATTCGCGGTTTGACTGCCGGAACTCCAGCGGCTCCCCGTCGGCGGCCTCGCGGCAGATCGCCTCGATCTGGGCCAGCGTGGTGCTGCCGTAGATCTGCGGCTCGCGCGTGCCGAGCCGGTTGAGATTTGGGCCGTTGAGAACGTAGATCGGCTTGGTCACGGCGCCACCTGTGGTCATGTCGACAGTCTCAGCCCTGATAGCCGAGCAGGCGCGGCAGCCAGAGCGTCAGGTCCGGGATCAGCGTGATCAGCGCCAGAGCGACGATCATCGCGGCGAGGAAAGGCATGCATTCGCGCACGATGTCGCGCAGCGGCACGCCGGTGATGTTGGTCATGATGAAAAGCAGCAGCCCATAGGGCGGCGTGATCAGGCCCATCATGATGTTGACCACGACGATGACGCCGAAATGCACCATGTCGATGCCGAGCGCCTTGGCGGTCGGGATCAGCACCGGCACGACGATCAGCAGGATCGCGGTGCCCTCCAGCAGGAAGCCGAGCACGAGCAGGATCAGGTTGACCAGCAGCAGGAAGGTCAGCGGCGTCAGGTTCCAGCTCGAGAGCAGGGCCTTCACCGTCTCGGGGATGTTCTCGATCGTCACGACATAGTTGAACACCAGCGCGCCCGCGATCAGCATGCCGATCGAGGCCGTGGTGCGGGCGCTGTAGGCGAGCGAGGCGTAGAGCGCAGGCCCCGTCACGCTGCGATAGAGCAGGGCCGAGACCGCCAGCGCATAGGCGGCAGCGACGGCGGCGGCTTCCGTCGGCGTCGTCGCGCCGCCATAGATGCCGCCGAGCAGCACGACCGGCATCATCAGCGCCGGAAAGGCCCGCCAGGTGATGCCGGGCAATTGCCGCAGCGGGATCGGCGGCTCGATCGGGAAATTCCGCCGCCGCGCGGCCTGGGCGACGATGATCATCTGCGCGCCAGCCATCAGCAGGCCCGGGATCACGCCGCCGAGGAACAGGAATCCGATCGAGGCGTCGGAGACCAGCGCATAGAGCACCATCGGGATCGAGGGCGGGATGATCGGCCCGATGACGGAGGAGACGGCCGTCAGCGCCGCGGCGAAGCTCGGCGGATACTTGCCGTCCTTGGTCATCATCGCCTGCATCATCCGGCCGGTGCCGGCCGCATCAGCGATGGCCGAGCCCGACATGCCGGCGAAGATGACGCTCTGGACGATGTTGACCTGCGCCAGCCCGCCCCGGAAACGCCCGACCAGCGCGTCGCAGAAGCGCAGCAGCCGCTCGGTCATCGAGCCGATGTTCATCAGCTCGGCGGCCAGGATGAACAGCGGCACGGCGAGGATGACGTAGTTGGTATACATGCCGTTGAGCAGTTGCTCGGCGGCGATGCTGAGGTCCTGCCCCGCGAGCAGCAGGTAGAAGATCGAACCCGCGATCATGGCGTGGCCGATCGGCAGGCCGAGCAGCGACAGCGTCACGATGGCGAGGATGCAAAGGCCGAAGGGGCTGGTCATACGCCCGACCCCGCCTTGGTCGGATCGAAGGCCTCCGGGGCCTTGCCGCGGAGCGCCCGCCAGCCGAGCCAGAGATAGCGCGCGATCGCGGCCACCGCGAAGGCGAGATAGATCGCATAGACCCAGTTGAAGGGGATCTTCAGATAGGCCGTGCGCTCGACCTTCATGAAGGAGACATAATCGGCCATCGCCGGCAGCGAGAGCGTGTAGAGCACGACCAGCGCGGCGGCCGTGATCACGGCCATGATCCGCCGCGCCTGCGGCCCGACCGCGCCATAGATGATGTCGAAGCGGATCTCCTCGCTCTCGCGCGTCACGAAGGCGGCGCCGAACAGCACAAGCCAAAGCCAGAGCAAGACGCTGATCTCATGCGTCCAGCCGATCGGCAGATTGAGCAGGTAGCGAAAGACGATCTGCACGATGAAGACGCAGAACATCGCCGCCAGCATCAGCACCAGCACGTTTTCGGCGCGCCGCGCGAACCAGCCGCCGATGGCGGCAATCCGATCCTTCACCGCGTGCTCCTTCGTCGGCAGGAACGTCTGCGCCAGAGGGGCCGGCGCAGACTGCTCAAGGTCGCGCCGCTCAGAGCGCGTTGATTTTGCCCAGCATGCCGGCGGGCCAGCTCTTGGCCAGATCGGAGGCGAGGTATCTCTTCTGCGCGAAATCGCGGAAGGCGGCGACATCGGGCGCATAGACCTCGAGGCCCTGCTTCTTGAAGAAATCGACCAGCTCGGCCTCCTTCCTGACGTGCTCGGCCGTGCTCCAGTCGATCGCAGCATCAGCGGCAGCCTGGAAGGCCTTCTGCTTGTCCGCCGACATCGCCTTCCAGATCCGGTCGGTGACGCAAAGCAGGTCGAAGCCGACCAGGTGCGAGGTCAGCACGATCTGCGAGGAGACCTCGTAGAACTTCATATTCTGGACGTTGGGGAGCGGGTTGTCCTGGCCGTCGATCGCGCCGCTCTGAAGCCCGGTATAGACCTCGGCATAAGCCATCGGCGTCGGGTTGGCGCCCAGCGACTGGCCGAGGAACTGCCACGCGTCGCCGCCCGGCATGCGCAGCTTGATGCCGGCCATGTCGGCGGGCGTCGTGACCTTCTTCTTCGGCTTGAGCCCGACATGGCGCGCGCCGAAATAGGTCGGCCCGAGAATGCGGATGTTGAGCTTCTCCTCGGCCATCTTCTTGAGTTCGGCGCCGACATCGCTGGCGAACACCTTCTTGAGATGATCCGCGTCGCGCAGCAGGTAGCCCGAGGTCAGGATCGACCAGGCAGGAATCTGGTTGGAGATGTCCTGCGGGGCGATGTTGCCCATTTCGAGGTTGTTGCGCTGCATGGCGACCAGTTCGGTGCCCTGCTTGAACAGGTTGCCGCCGTAATAGGGCTGCAGCGTGAAGTCCTCTTTGATCCCCTCGCCGAAGCGCTTCATCATCTCGGCGCGGATGTCCTGCTCCGAGAAAACGGCCGAGAAGCGCAGATTCGGCTTGGCTTGCGCCTGCGCCAACCCGGCATGGCCGCTGGCGGCAACGGCCGCCGCGCCGCCAACGATGAGCGCACGCCTGTCGATGCGATATGTCATGATGATCCTCCCTGAGAGCGGATTATGGCCCCGCCTGATCGCAGCAGTATCGCCAAGGCGAAACCCATGGCAACAGGCAAATCTCAAATCATATGAGATTTCGAGTTATCTCAGTCATATTGATCCCCGACCTGGTTCGGCTATTGTGGTTGCCGGACGAGAGCGAGCGCTCCCGTGTCGCGCCGGAAAGGCTTCGCAGCCATGCTTACGATCACCCCGCCGGCCGCCTCAATCGGCGAATTGGCGTATCGGCGCATCCGTTCGGACATCATCTTCGGCCGCCTGGCGCCGGCGCAGAAGCTGCGGCTTGAGGTGTTGCGGGAAACCTATGGCGCCAGCGTCAGCACGCTACGCGAACTGCTCAACCGGCTCTCGTCGGAAGGACTGGTCGAGGCGGAAGGCCAGAAGGGTTTCATGGTCAGCCCCGTCTCGGCGACCAATCTGCGCGAGATCGCGGCGATGCGGCTTCTGCTGGAGGGCCATGCGCTGGCGCAATCCTTCGATGCCGGCGACATGGAATGGGAGGGCCGCGTCGTAGCCGCCCATCACAAGCTCGCCCAGATGGAGAAGCGCATGCTGGCGCGCGACCGCGCCGATCCGGAACTCTGGAAACGGTACGACTGGGAGTTCCACCACGCGCTGGTCTCCGCCTGCGGCTCGCAGGTTCTGATGGAAAGCCACGCCGCGATCTACGACAAATACCTGCGCTACCAGATGGTCGCGGTCATTTTCCGGGGCGACATCGCCGCCCAGGAGCACCAGATCCTGCTCGACTGCGCCCTGCGCCGCGACAAGGCGCGCGCCGCCAGCGTGCTGGCCGTGCATGTCGAGGCCTGCGTCGATCACACGGTGGCGACCGGGGTCCTGCCCGACGCCTGAAGCCGACCGGGCACAAAAAAACCGGCCCCTGACGGAGCCGGTCTCATCTCGAAACGAAACAGGGCCGGTATCGACCCCGGCGACGCCCTCAATGCAGGGTTCGCCCCGGCATGGTCTGGCGCACCCGCTCGATCTCCTCCTTCAGCAGCAGCTTCTTTCGCTTCAACTCGGTTACGCTGAGATCGTCCGAAGACGGACTGGCCACGGCCTGCGCTATCGCCTCTTCAAGCTGGCGATGCTTGCGTTCGAGTTCGACGAGATGGGTCTGCAGCGACATCTGGATCCTCCTGATGAGCGGTTGACGCAGGACAGTCTGACATAGAGCCGGCTTCACGTCTGCGGGGCTGTCTCGCGCCGCACCATGACTTTCCGTGATCCTCACCGACACCTTTCTCCGAAGCCGCGAATATGAGCCCTCGATGCCCGACTGCCGGCTCCGCACTCTTGCGGCGCATGCGGCGGCTTCGCATAGTCCAGCCCAATCGCGGCGATGATGAGATGGCTTCATGGGATTCGAGCTCAGCCCGGAGGAGGTCGAGACCTTCACCAACGAACTGGCGAGGCTGCGCGAGGAGCACCGCGATCTCGATTCGGCCATCGACGCGCTCGAACGCGTCGGCGCGATCAACCAGATCCAGGTCCAGCGCCTGAAGAAGCGCAAGCTCTATCTGAAGGACCGCATCGCCCAGATCGAGGACGCGCTGACGCCGGACATCATCGCGTGAGGGCGAGTTGCCGGCCGCTTGGGGAACGACGACCGATCGACGCTCATCTTGATCGGACTACGGCAATGCCGTAGCAATCGCCATGCACGCCGTCCTGCTGACATCCGTCTTCGAACGACAGGCCAAGGCGGCTGGACTTGACGATGACGATATACAGGACATTGCCGTTGCGATCGCACATGCTCCCGAAAGCGGTGACCGCATGGTCGGCACCGGCGGCGCCCGCAAACTTCGCCATGCTGGTCGAGGCGGCGGCAAAAGCGGGGGGTATCGTACGGTCCACTATTTCGGCGGTGACGACGTGCCGATCTTCCTGCTCGCGCTCATCGATAAGGGCGAGAAGGCCAATCTGACCAAGGCGGAACGAAACCAACTCGCTAAACTTCTGCCCAGGATAGCCGAAGCCTACCGGGCCGGCATGACGAAAGGCCGATGACATGACGAAATTTGGCCAGGACCTGATCGACAGCGCAACCGAAGCGCTCGCCATAGCGCGAGGCGATGCCGCACCTGCTCGCATGATCAAGGTCGAGACCGTCGATGTCGCAGCCATCCGCAAACGACTGGGGTTGTCCCAGGAGGCGTTCGCGCAACGGTTCGCGCTGAGCCCGGCGACTCTCAGGGACTGGGAGCAGGGTCGACGCCGGATGGACCGCACGGCAAGAGCGTTGCTCAAAGCCATCGACCATGCGCCGGATGTCGTCGAGCGCGCGGTCAAGGCGGCCTGACCGGGTGCGATGCGCCGGAACGCAGGCATCGCCCGAATCACTGCTTGCTTCCGCAGCGTTGCCCGGTCTAGATCGCGCGCTTCCTCTCCCAAGCTGCGGAAGCGTTCCGTTACATGGCCCAAGCCTCTCCGCCTGCCGCCTATCCTGCCGTCGCCATCGTCATGGGCAGCCAGTCCGACTGGGCGACGATGCGCCATGCCGCCGACACGCTCGAGGCGCTTTCGGTTGCTTACGACGCCCGCATCGTCTCCGCCCATCGCACCCCCGACCGGATGGTGAACTTCGCCAAGGGCGCGAAGGCGGACGGCTTCAAGGTCGTTATCGCAGGCGCGGGCGGGGCCGCGCATCTTCCCGGCATGGTCGCCTCGCTGACGCCGCTGCCGGTTTTTGGCGTGCCGGTCGAGTCCAAGGCCTTGTCGGGCCAGGACAGCCTGCTCTCGATCGTGCAGATGCCGGCCGGCATTCCGGTCGGTACGCTCGCCATCGGTCGCGCCGGCGCGGTCAACGCCGCGCTGCTGGCGGCGGCCGTGCTGGCCTTGTCCGACGAGGGGCTGGCGGCCCGCCTCGACGCCTACCGCGAAAAACAGAGCGCCGCCATCGCCGAGCGCCCGAACCGGGACGAGGCATGAGCACGCCCGATCCGACGGGGCTAGCGCCCGGCGCCGTGCTCGGCATCCTGGGTGGCGGGCAGCTCGCCCGCATGATGGCGCTGGCGGCCGCCGATCTCGGCGTGCGCGCCCATATCTTCGCGCCCGAGCCCGACAGCCCGGCCTTCGATGTCGCGGCGCGCCATACGATCGGCGACTATGAGGACGAGGCGGCGCTTGCGCGCTTCGCCGACGCCGTCGATGTCGTGACCTACGAATTCGAGAACGTGCCGGCCGCCACGGCGGCCTTCCTTGCGGCCCGAACGCCGCTGCATCCCGGCGCCCGCGCGCTCGGATTGACGCAGGACAGATTGAGCGAAAAGACCTTCGTCGCGGGCCTGGGCCTTGCGGTCGCGCCGTTTCGCGCCGTCGATTCGCTCGCCGATCTGGAGGCCGCCGTCGCAGCGCTCGGCCGCCCCAGCATCCTGAAGACCCGCCGCTTCGGCTATGACGGCAAGGGCCAGGTCAAGATCGCGGCGGAGACGGATCTCGGCGAGGCTTACGAGGCGATCGGCCATTTCCCTGCGATCCTCGAAGGCTTCGTGCCGTTCACGCGAGAGGTGTCCGTGGTCGCGGCGCGCGGCATCGACGGCGCATTCGCCGCCTTCGACCTCTGCGAGAACGAGCATCGCGACCACATCCTCGCCTTTACCCGCGTCCCGGCGCGGGTCTCCGCCCCGGCTGCCTTGGCCGCCGGCGAAGCGGCTCGGAAGATCGGCGCGGCGCTGGGCTATGTCGGCGTCTTCGCGGTCGAGATGTTCGTCGTCGGCGAAGGCGCGGACGAGACCGTCATCGTCAACGAGATCGCCCCGCGGGTGCATAATTCAGGGCACTGGACCTCGGAAGGCGCGCAGACCTCGCAGTTTCACCAGCATGTCAGGGCCGTCTGCGGCTTTCCGCTCGGCTCGGCCGCACGCCGCGGCCGGATCGAGATGGAGAACCTGATCGGAGACGCGGCGCTGCGCTGGCGCGACCTCCTGGCCGAGCCAGGCGCGCATCTGCATCTCTACGGCAAGCGCGACGCCAGACCCGGCCGCAAGATGGGTCATGTCACGCGGATCGCGCCCGAGACGGGCTGAAGGACCTGCCTCACAGAACGCGGCCGAGCCGCTCGCCCCGCGCCGCCCAGAAGGCCTTCACGCCGGCCGGAACGATCCCGAAGCGGGCATAAAGCCACATTGCCCAGCCGCCGGGTTCGGCGCCGCCCGCCTGCCGATAGGGTTCGAGCAGCCGCTCCAGCACCACCTTGCGGTGACGCCGTCGGGCATGCGGGCTGAGCGCCGAGGACGGCGTCTGCATCACCAGTTGGACGAGGCGTTCCAGCACGACCTCGTCGGTCTCCGATTCCAACCGGGTGACGTCCGCATCGAGCACGCTCTGCTTGGCCTGCTGCAACGTCATGCCCTGCGCATAGGCCTTCTCGACGCGCAGCCAGGACGGGCCGGCGAGATCGTTGGCCGCCAGAATGATGCGCCGCTGCGTCTCTAGGTCGAGATTGTCATCCAAAGCGGCCGTTCCCTCTTGTTTTTCAGGCATCCCGGACATGGACAGCCCGTGGGATTTCTGTTATCCGCACAACCCTTCCGAAGACGTTCATCGACGCCTCCGGCCCAACCTTTTAGACCAACCCGCTAAAGACGGACACTTCCCGTGCAGGTTCTCGTTCGCGACAACAACGTCGATCAGGCTCTCCGCGCCCTCAAGAAGAAGATGCAGCGCGAGGGCATCTTCCGCGAGATGAAACTCCGCGGCCACTTCGAGAAGCCGTCCGAAAAGAAGGCTCGCGAAAAGGCCGAAGCCGTCCGCCGCGCCCGCAAGCTGATGCGCAAGAAGCTGCAGCGCGAGGGCCTGCTGCCCGCGCCGGTGAAGCCGAAGCGCCCCTGATCGCTTTTCCGCTGCGCCATTGAGCGCCGCGAAGGCGAAGGCGACGGACCTGACATGCGCCTGGAGCCGTCTCCGGGCGCATTCGCATTTTGGGCTCGTGCGACGCCGACAGGCCGTCGAAGCAAGGCTGCGTTGCGCGGGACAGGTTGCTTTTTGCGGCGCTGTTAACCAAGTCTTGGCAGGATGATGGCGCTTTGGACCGCAGGCGCCGCCGGTTGGGGCGCGACGACGAGGCGCAGGCGCAAAGCCTGGCGCGGCAGGCGAGGCACGAAACCGATGAGGCATGGCATGAACGCAAGCAGGAACTGGCTGGCCGCCGCAGGCCTCGCCGTCGCGCTTGGGGCTTGCGACACTGTCTCCAATCTGGGCTCCGGCCCGGCCGTCGCCGAGATCGATACCTCGTCGGCCGAGAACGCCAGCGTCAATATCGGCTCGCTGTCGGACGTGATCAGCCGCAATCCCAACGACCCGAACGCCTACAATACGCGCGGCGCCGCCTATGCGCGCATCGGCCGTTTCTCGGATGCGATCGGCGACTTCACCAAGGCCGTGCAGCTCGACCCCAATATGGCCTCGGCCTACACCAACCGCGCACTCGCCCTGCGCCAGAGCGGCCGCAACGACGCGGCGCTGGCCGATTTCAACCGCGCCACCGCGGCGAACCCGAACTACGCCCCGGCCTATATCGGCCGCGCCAATCTCCTGCGCGCGCAGAACAACAGCCAGCAGGCGCTGGCCGACCTCAACACCGCGATCCGCCTCAACCCGGAATCGGCGGAAGCCTTCCATGCGCGCGGCCTCGTCTACCAAAAGGAAGGCCAGCACCAGTATGCAGTCACCGATTTCGACTCGGTGATCGACCGCAACCCCTATACCGCCCCGCCCTATATCGCGCGCGGCCAGAGCCTGAACGCGCTTGGGAAATACGACGCCGCGCTGGAGGACTTCACCGCCGCGCTGAACGTCGACAACCGCAATGCCGACGCCTGGGCCGGGCGCGGCTTCGCCAACGAAAAACTCGGCAAGAAGAACGAGGCGACCGAGAACTATTCCCGCGCCATCAGCCTCGACGGCAACAACGCGACCGCCCGCGCCGGCCAGGCCCGCATGGGCGGCGGCGGTGGGGGATTCGGCCTGTTCCGGAGTTGATCCCGGCTCAGTCCAGTTCCTTGACGAGGAGACTGAGATAGGGCTTGAATCCGGCCTGCCTGTAGGCGGCGGCCGCGCCGTCATTGCCATCGAGCACGCCGATGAAATAGCGCGGCAGCCCTGCCTCCCGGATCATCCGCTCGGCTTTGGCGAGCAGGACGCGGGCGAGGCCCTGACGACGGAACGGCTCCGCGACATAGAGCTCGGCGATGTCCGCGTGCCGAACCAGATCGTCGCGGATATAGGCGTCGTCCATTTCGACATGCCAGGCGATGAAGCCCGCCGGTTCGCCGCCAATTTCAGCGATGATCACCGCTCCGCCCCGCTCTGATACCTTGGCCAGCATCTCTTCGTAGCAGCGCTCCGCCGCCACGCGGTCGAGCCGCCGGTCGGGCTGGATTGTCGCCTCGTGACGGTTGAGGCCGAGCAGGAAGCCGATCAGCGTCTCGCGGTCTTTCGCCTCGGCTGGGCGCAAAAAGGGCGCGGATGGGGTCATGGCCTGGCTCCTCCTTCGGCGATCACCGTTTCGCTTCCGGCGAGCCGGCCCGCCGCCGCCTGCGCAATGAAACGCCGGATGTGCTCGACCGAGCCATGCCGCGGCAGATCCTCATGCCCGCCCTCCGGAAAGCGGACGAAGCGCTTGGGCTCGTTGGCGAGCCCGTAAAGCGCCTGCCCCTGAGCGAACGGGATGACGCCGTCGCGCTCGCCATGCAGGACGAGCAGCGGCGCACGCACCCGGCCGATGATCTCGCTGGACCGGAACTGGTCGAGCATCAGAAGCGAAATCGGCACGAACGGATAAACGCCCTGCGCGACAGTCGCCGTCGAGAGATAGGGCGCTTCGAGGATGATCGCCGCGAGCGGGGCCTCGGCCGCGAGCTTCAGCACCACGCCGGTGCCGAGCGACTCGCCATAGCCGATCAGATTGGCAGCCCCGAAACGCGCCACTGCCGCGCCATAGGCGGCGCGCGCGTCCAGATGCAGGCCGGCCTCGCTCGGCGTGCCTGAAGAACCGCCATAGCCGCGATAGTTCACCGCGAAAAGGCCCGTACCGTCCTCGGTCAGCGCCCGGAACCGCGCCTGCCGGATCGGCCGGGCGAAATTGCCGGCATTCCCATGGAAGAACAGCAGCACCGGCTTGGCGGCGCGCGGCGGCACGACCCAGGTGACGAGTCGCTCGCCGTCGGACGCCGCCAGCGTGGTCTCCTCCAGCGCCGGCAGATCGACGTCGGCCGTTTCGACGCGGGCCGGATCGCGCGGATACATCAGGTCGCGCTGCTTGACGAAGAGCAGGCCGAGTAGCGCGGCATAGACCGCAAGGGCGACGACGAGCAGACGGCCGATCCATCTCATGGCTGGTTCTCGCGTATCAGCATGGCGGTGGCGCGACGCTCAGTCGAGCACCTTCACCATCTCGATGGAGAGCTCCGCGAAGCCGGCCCGGCGATAGGCGGCGAGCGCGATGTCGTTGCGCGGCAGTACGCCAAGCAGAATCACTTTGCGGCCTGAGACGCGGGCAAAGCGCTCAGCCTCCGCCAGCAGAGCCTGGCCGATGCCTGCTTTCCGGTGGCTGCTCGCGACGACGATGTTCTCGATATGCACGTGATCGCGCCAATGCTCATGGACATAGGGGCCGGCCCGGCCAAGTTGCAGCGCCAGATAGCCGACGACACGGCCCTCGATATCGGCGACGAATTGCGCTCCGTCCGTCGCCCTCGCCTTCTCGGTATCGTCGGCGAGACAGGCAGCAGCCGTCTCCGGCCCAGTGGCGCGATCATGGCTCAATCCGGCCTCGTGATCGTTGAGCTCCCGGAGCAGACGGAGCACGGCCTCCCGATCGCTCTCCACCATCCGCCGGATGATCGCACTCAACGGCTGCCTCCCGTAATCAGACCCGCATGACGCCCGTCCTGCGCGACAAAGCCATGACGACGACTCGACGGGAAATCCGGATGATTGTCGCGATGTTCTAAGGGCAAACGCAACCTGCTGCGCCCATTTTGGTTGTTGGATCGCCACGGAGTCCGAAGCCATGATGCCCGCGACCGAGCGCAAGCGCGTCAACCGTCCCGCCCGCTGGGTCTGCGAAGCCGACATCACGATCACCGACCATGGCGGGCGCGAACTCTTCGCCAGACTTGGCAACATCTCGGAGATGGGCTTCATGGCCGAGGCCGAGGAGCCGGTCCTTGTCGGCTCGATCGTCGCGGTCGACCTGCCAGATCGCGGCGCGGTGCGGGCCGAGGTCCGCTGGTCGGAAGGCTGGCGCTTCGGCTGCCGGATCCTTCCGGCGTGAGCCTTCTGCCGTGAACGAAGGCAAGTTTAGGCGGTAGCGAAGCCGCCGGCCCTGAGAGCCGCTTCGAACTCGCTACGGCGAGTCGGCTGGCGGGGCTTTCGGGAACCGGAGCGGAGCGGACGTTTGTCCGTGAGCACCGGAAGCGCGGAAAGCCGCGTCAGACGGCCGCCGGACTAGAGTTTCGAGACGGCTCTCAGTGCGCCATCGCCTTGACGATGTCGTCCGTCACCTTCTTGGCGTCGCCGAACAGCATCATCGTGTTGGGCCGGAAGAACAATTCGTTCTCGACGCCGGCATAGCCTGCCGCCATGCCGCGCTTGATGAACAGCACGGTCTTGGCCTTCTCGACGTCGAGGATCGGCATGCCGTAGATCGGCGAGGCCTTGTCGGTCTTGGCCGCCGGGTTCGTCACGTCGTTGGCGCCGATGACGAAGGCGACGTCCGCCTGCCCGAATTCCGAGTTGATGTCCTCGAGCTCGAAGACCTCGTCATAGGGCACATTGGCCTCGGCCAGCAGCACGTTCATGTGGCCGGGCATGCGGCCCGCGACCGGATGGATGGCGTATTTCACCTCGACGCCCTCCTTCTTGAGGATGTCGGCCATCTCGCGCAGCGCGTGCTGGGCCTGCGCCACCGCCATGCCATAGCCCGGCACGATCAGCACCTTGCCGGCGTTCTTCATGATGTAGGCGGCGTCGTCGGACGAGCCCTGCTTGACGGGCCGCGCCTCGACCGCGCCTGCCGGACCCGCCGCATCCTCTCCTCCGAAGCCGCCGAGGATGACCGAGACGAAGCTCCGGTTCATCGCCTTGCACATGATATAGGACAGGATCGCGCCCGACGATCCCACCAGCGCGCCGGTGATGATCAGCGCCATGTTGCCGAGCGTGAAGCCGATGCCGGCGGCCGCCCAGCCCGAATAGGAGTTCAGCATCGAGACAACGACGGGCATGTCCGCCCCGCCGATCGGGATGATCAGCAGCACGCCGAGCGCGAAGGACACCAGCACGATCAGCCAGAAGATCACCGTGCTCTCGGTCTTCAGGAAGATCAGCAGCAGCACGAACAGCGCGAGGCCGAGCCCGATATTGATGCCGTGGCGCTGCGGCATCATGATCGGCTTGCCGCTCATCCGCCCGTCTAGCTTGAGGAAGGCGATGATCGAGCCGGTGAAGGTGATCGCGCCGATGGCGACGCCCAGGCCCATCTCGAACAGGCTGGCCCCGCTGATCCGGCCGGGCTTGCCGATGCCGAAGGCTTCGGGCGCATAGAGTGCGGCGGCGGCCACCAGCACGGCGGCGAGGCCGACCAGCGAGTGGAAGAACGCCACCAGCTGCGGCATCTGCGTCATCTGCACGCGCTTGGCCATGACCGCGCCGATGCCGCCGCCGATGCCGATGCCGAGCAGCGTCAGGAACCAGCCGGAAAAGCCGGCCGGCGGGAAGAACAGCACCGTCGTCAGCACGGCGATGGCCATGCCGACCATGCCGAAGAGATTGCCCTGTCGCGAGGTGGTCGGATGCGACAGGCCGCGCAGGGCCATGATGAACAGGACGCCGGCGACGACGTAGAGAAGCGCTGAGAGATTCGCGGCCATGACGCGGTCAGCCCTTCTTCTTGTACATCGACAGCATCCGCTCGGTGACGAGGAAGCCGCCGAAAATGTTCACGGATGCGAGGATCAGCGCGATGAAGCCGAAGACCTTGGCCCAGAGCGGCCCGTCGCCGAGCTGATCGGCGGCCGAGACGCCGACCGCCAGCAGCGCGCCGACGACGATGACCGAAGAGATCGCGTTGGTGACCGACATCAGCGGCGTGTGCAGCGCCGGCGTCACCGACCAGACGACATAATAGCCGACGAAACAGGCCAGCACGAAGATGGCGAGGCGAAACACCGTCGGATCGACCCCGCCTGTGGCGACGCTCGCCGCGAGCGCCGCCTGCTCGGCGTATTTCTCGGCGAGATCGGCGGCCTGCCGCGCCAGCGTGGCCGCGCTGCGGGCCTGTTCGAGCGCCTGTTCGGGTGTCGGATTAGCCATTGGTGACGCTCCCCTCGACGACAGGTGCAGGCTCGACAGGCGCAGGCGCGGCCTTGGCTGCAAAATTCGGATGGATAACGGCGCCGTCCTTCGTCAGGGCGGTGGCCTTGACCAGTTCGTCGTCCCAGTTCACCGCCAGCGCCTTGGCCGATTTGTCGATCAGCGTCTCGACGAAGGCGTAGAGGTTCTTGGCGTAGAGCGAAGACGAGGTCGCCGGCAGGCGGCCGGGCACGTTGAGATGGCCGACGATCTTGACGCCATTGGGCGTCGTGAAGACCTCGCCGGGCTTGGCCAGTTCGCAATTGCCGCCGCGCTCGACCGCGAGATCGACGATGACCGAACCCGCCTTCATGCTCTCGACCATGGCGGCCGAGATCAGCTTCGGCGCCGGCCGGCCCGGGATCAGCGCGGTTGTGATGACGATATCCTGCTTGGCGATGTGGCTCGCGGTCAACTCGGCCTGTTTCGCCTGGTACTCTTTCGACATTTCCTTGGCGTAGCCGCCAGCCGTTTGCGCCTGTTTGAACTCGTCATCCTCGACGGCCAGAAACTTCGCGCCGAGCGATTCGACCTGTTCCTTGGTGGCGGGGCGCACGTCCGTGGCGGTCACGATCGCGCCCATGCGGCGCGCGGTCGCGATCGCCTGCAGGCCGGCGACGCCGACGCCCATGATGAAGATGCGCGCTGCAGGCACGGTGCCCGCCGCCGTCATCATCATCGGCAGCGCCCGGCCATATTCGGCCGCGCCGTCGACCACGGCGCGGTAGCCGGCGAGGTTCGCCTGCGAGGAGAGCACGTCCATCACCTGTGCGCGGGTGATGCGCGGCATGAACTCCATGGCGAAGGCGGCGACATTGGCCTTGCCCAGCGCAGCCAGCGCCGCCTCGTTGCCGTAAGGATCCATGATGCCGAAGACGAGCGCGCCCGCCGGCAGCGCCGCGATCTCGCTCTCGGCGGGGCGGCGCACCTTCAGGACGATGGCGGCTCCTGCCAGCGCCTCAGCGGCAGATTTGGCGACGGTCGCGCCGGCCGCCTCGTAATCGGCGTCGCTGATGCCAGACGCCGTGCCCGCGCCGGTCTCGACCACGACCTCGGCCCCGAGGCCGATGAACTTGCGGATGGTCTCCGGCGTCGCCGCGACCCGGGTCTCCGACCCTTGCGTTTCGGCTGGAACGGCGATGCGCATGGCGGACGGACCTCTCGGACGTAAAGGCTAAAGGTTCAGTGCGCCGCAGGCAGCAGGACGAGCGCGAGCATCAGCAGGACGAAGGGCACCATCGGCGCCTTCCAGCCCAGCGACTTCGAGGCGATGCCGACGCCGGTGCCGACCAGCGTCAGCAGCGTGCCGAAGATGGCGAAGCCCCAGGCTCCCTTCGCGCCGCCGACGGCGAGCGCCGCCACGATGGCGAGACAGGCGACGGTGCCGACCTCGGCGAAATGGACAAAGCCCTTATAGGTGCGCTCATGCTCGGCGTAGTCCATCTGCGGAATGTCGCCGGCGTGGTGTCCGTGGTCGGCCATGAAAGCGTCCTGAATGCGATTGGTTTCCAAGCCCTGTAGCGCACCTGCGAAGGGTCTGGCAACGCGGCAAAGCATGCCGCCTGCGCGATGAGTATGCAATCGAGCCCGGCGACAGCTTCAGCATCATGTCGGTCGGCCCGGGCGACGGTGTGGGAGCGGGCAGACTACGGCAGCATGTCCTCCGGCACACGACGCGGATCATAATCGCGCGGTCGGTTTTTCTGCATCCAGGCGTAGCCGCCGGCGACGACGATCGCGCCGAACATCGCCCCGGCCAGCAGCCGGGCATCTCCCGACCAGACCAGCAGCACGAGGGGCAATGCGATGAAGAACAGGCTCAGGATGACGAGCAGGATCTGCATGCCCCGCAGCCGCCCTTCGCTCGCGCCGGCCGAGAAGCGCACCGCCTTCGCCGGTCTGGCCGCGAGCGCGCGATGCAGGTCATGCACGAAAGCGGCATAGACCGGATTGCGCTCCTCGTCGGGAAACCCCGTCGCGCTGCTGGCGGTGACGAGCAGGAGTGAAGGCGCGTCGAACCGGATCTCGCACGTGCCGAAATCGCCGTACTCAGCGATATGGGCGACGAAGAGATGCACGCCGCGCACCTCGCCGAGCGGACGGGAATCCTCTCCGCCTGCGCTGCTCCAGAACAGCCGGTCGCCCTCAATCGCCACGCCCTCGTCGGACAGCTTGAGAAACACCCCGTTGTCGCGCCGCACGAAAAGGGCGTAGTCACGGCGGCCCCGTATGTCGTCCCCGCTCGCATCCGGCATCGCCAACCTCCACCGCGGAACTATGCCGCACGGGTTCGACGTTGGCGATTCCGACGGTCAGGAGTTCCCAAGCCCGGCGGCCAAAAGCGCCTCGCCCTGCGCGGCCGCTACTCTTTCGACCGAAAACCCCTCGATCTCCGTCTCGAATAGCCGATGAAAATTCAGCTCCGCATCGAGATGCAGGAAGACGCCGCCGAGCCCGATCGCGGCGCGGTCCATGAACACGAACTCGCGCGGCACCGTGACCGGCCCCTTGGTCTTGAGCGCCTGATGCACCTGAAAGGCCTGCTTGCGGCCATACTCCGCCGGGCTGACATCCTCGGCGATGCGCCGCACCCGGTCCTCCAGCAGCGGCCCGTAGATGAACTTGGCCCAGATGTTCAGCGTCTCGACGAGATCCTTCGTCAGCCCCTTGAAGCCCCAGGTCTCATAGGCGTGGACGACGCGGACATCGTCGCCCTCGAGGATGCCCCGATACAGATCGACCACACCACCGACGAAGCTCGGCGGGAAGATGCGGATGCAGCCATAATCGAGCAGGTTGATGCCCTGCGCCGCGCCCTCGTCCGAGAACACCGTATAGTTGCCCAGATGCGGATCGCCATGGATGACGCCGTGATGGCTGAAGGGCCGCCACCAGGCCTTGAACATCGCCGTCGAGATGCGGTCCCGCGCGGCCTGGCTGTCCTGCTTGTGGTCGAGGATGCGGTCGCCCTCGAGCCAGTGCATGGTCAGCAGGCGCTTTGTCGACAGCGAAGCCTCAAGCGCCGGCACACGCACCTCGGGCGTATCCTTCAGGATGTCCTGGTACAGCGCGATGTGCCTGCCCTCGCGGACATAGTCCAGTTCCTCGCGTACCCGCGCGCCAATCTCCTTGGCGATCTCTGTCGTGTCGATTACCGGGTCCATGCGCCGGTGCAGGGCGAACAGGATGTCGAGCTGGGCGATGTCGGCTTCGACCGCCGATTCCATGTCGGGATATTGCAGCTTGCAGGCGAGGCCGACGCCATCGCGCGACGTGGCGCGATGCACCTGCCCAAGCGAGGCCGCCGCCGATGGCCTCAGGTCGAACTCGCCGAAGCGTTCGCGCCAGTTCGCGCCGAGCTCCGCCATCATCCGGCGCTTGACGAAGGCAGCCCCCATCGGCGGCGCCTGCGACTGCAGCTTCTGCAGTTCGGCTGCGTATTCAGGCGGCACCACGTCGGGGATGGTGGCGACGAGCTGCGCCACCTTCATGATCGGCCCTTTCAGGCCGCCCAGAGCCTTGGCCAGCGCCTCGGCGTTGGAGAGGTTGCGGTTGTCGACGTTGAACAGCCGCGCGCCGGCCATCCGCGCCGCCACCCCCCCGACACTGGCCCCGACGCGGGCATAGCGCGCGGCGCGGGCGGAAAAGCGGTTGGCTTCGGCGTCGCGGTCGGACATGGGGCTCACGGGGTTGCGGACTGGCGGGCTCTGCAGATGTAGGCCGACGAAGGCGGAACGCCAGTGCGGCGAATGGCTCAGCCGCCCACCGCAAGCCCAGCTCTCACCTCAGCAACCCCCGCAGCCCGTCCCCCCGCCGCCTCGACCAGCCTGACCGTCGCCGCCACCAGCGCCGCGTTCGGGACGCCGCAGCCGAAAGGCGCGTCCTCCAGCCCTGCCCTGACATGCACGCCGCGCGCCACCGCCGGGCCGATCAGCGCGCCGAGATCGACGCCGAGCCCTGCGATCATCACCGGCGCGCCCGGCGCATCCTCCGCCAGCAGCGAAAGATGCGCATCGAGCGCATATTCGCGCGGCGGAAAGCCCCAGGCGAAGTGGTCTGAGAACATCAGCCGGTAGATCGGCGTCGGCATGCCGGGATAGGCCTTGGCTAGCGCCGCGCCGAGACGCGTAAAGCCCGGCTCGTAGATGGCGAAGCTCGGATGGACCTTGTGCGCCTGCGCCACCGCCATGCCCTCGCGGATATGCTCCTCGGGATTCTGGTAGATGAAGCCGCCCTCTCCTGCCGGAATGCCGGAAAAGGTCGTCCAGTTGCAGGAGCCGGGATCGAGCACGCCCCATTCGACCAGCCCGCGCTTGGCCAGTTCCTCGAGATGGGTGTAGCGGCCCGAGCCGATCATGTCCCCGGCATAGGACGAGCCGACGATCGGGATGGTCGGATAGACGATGGCGTCGACCCTGGCACGGATGCCCTCGATCGCCTGCGCGTAAAGCTCCCAGTCGTCGCGTTGGCGTCCGGTCTCGACATCGTAGACATGGAGATGAACGATGGCCGCGCCGGCCTCCACCGCGGCGATGCCGTCTGAGACGATATCGGGGATGCTGACCGGAATGCCAGGCTGGCGCTCGATGCCCCAGGGGCCGTTGATCGCGGCCTCGATCCAGATCGGGGTGGTCATGCTGGAGCGTCCTTGGGCCAGTTGTCGCGGATCCAGCGGGTGAGGCCGCCCTCGTCGACCTCGCCGGCCGCCAGCGCGAGGATGGCGGCGGCGGCACCCTCTTCTGGCAGGACGAACTCAGCGTCGTTGAGAGACAGCAAGGTGTAAAGCGCCTGGAGCGTCAAGCAACCTTGAGTTCGGCGACAGTCGCCCCGCCGACCGCGCGCCGTGACCATGACCCGTCCATCAGCAGCGTCGCCACAAGCCAGAGAGCCAGCGCAAACAGCGCCACGCCACCCAGCGCCATGAAAGCGGCGGAATAGCCATAGGCCTGCGCCACCGCCCCACCCAGCGTCGGGCTCAGCGACGCGCCGACGCCCTGCACGGTCATCACCGCTCCGAGGCCGACGTTGAAATGGCCCGTACCGCGCAGGATTTGCGCCACCAGCCCCGGCAGGGCGACCCCCAGCAGGCCGGCGCCGACGCCGTCCAGCATCTGCACGGGAATGATCACCCAGAAACCGCTGAGCGATGCCGCGATCAGCCCGCGCAGCGGCAGCGCCGCGAGCGCCAGCACGAAGACGAGCCAGTAACCGCGCGACTGTGCGAGCCTGGCCGCCAGAAGCGCCATCGGGATCATGGTGAGCTGCGCCACCACGACGGTCAGCGCGGTCGCGGCGCTCGGGTCGCCATCGCCGCGCGCGACCATGGCCTGCCCAAGCAGCGGCAGCATCGCCCCGTTTCCGAGATGGAACAGCATCATCGCCACCGCGACGATCAGCAGCGGACGCGAGGTCAGCAGGGTTTTCCAACCCGAACCTTCGCGGCCCTCGGCGTCGTCCCTCTCCGCCCCGCGCGCCGCCGCGTGGTCGATGGCGTCGCCCCGGATCAGGACCGTCGACGCGATCGCGCCGACCGCCATCGCCGCCATGAACCAGAACACCGCCTGCAATCCGAAGATGTAGCCGAGCGCGCCGCCCATCAGCGCGGCGAAGGTGTTGCCGCCATGGTTGAACGCCTCGTTGCGACCGAGCTGCTTCGCGAAGCCCGACTGTCTCACCAGTCCGAGCGTGATCGCGGCGATGGCAGGCGCGATCACCGCGACGGCCACGCCCTGCACGATCTGCGCGAACAGGACGAGGCTGAGCGACGGGACGTAAAGCATCGCAAGCGTGGCGGCGATGATCGCGACGGACGCGACGATCATCACCGCACGCTTGGCCTTCGTCGCATCGACGAAGGCGCCCAGCGGCGTCGTGGCGAGCATGCCAGCAAGACCGCCGGCCGTCATGATGAGGCCTATATCCTGCGGCCCCCAGCCTTTCTCCTGCAGGAAGACCCCAAGAAAAGGGCCGAGTCCGTCGCGGACATCGGCCATGAAGAAGTTGAGCGAGTTCAGGGCTGGCAGTGACATGGCGTTCATCCGGAACGGAGCGACGAGGGCGGCGACCAAACGTCAGCCTCGCGGCATTGTTCCGGGTTGCAGCGCGAACGAATACGGATGTGAGCGCGGGCGAGCATGCGTGATCCGCCCAAGACCGGCGTGAGCAAATGCCAGGACTGTCGCGCTTGCCAGTGGCGACCCGTCGCGCGCCTAATGCGGCAACGACAAAAGCACGGGATGGACACTGCGGATGGGGCTTTACTTCGAGGAGTTCACGGACGATCTGCGCGTCGTCACCCGCGGCCGCACCGTCGGCGAAGGCGACATCACGCTGTTTTCCGGCCTATCCGGCGATTTCAACCCGCTCCACGTCGACGCCGAATACTGCGCCGGGACCTCGTTCGGCGAACGCATCGCGCATGGTCCGCTGACGCTTTCGATGACGATCGGCCTGATGTCGCAGCAGAACCTGATCGACGCCACAACCATGGGCCTGCTCGACCTGCAGTGGAGCTTCGCCGGGCCGGTCAGGATCGGCGACACCGTCCATGCCGTCGTCACCACGGCTGACAGGAAGCCCTCGCGAAAACCAGATCGCGGGGTGGTGACGCTCAGGCTCGACGTCTTCAACCAGCGCGGCGAACAGGTCCAGACCGGCCAAATGAAGCTCTTGATGATGCGCCGCGAAGCGGGGCTGGCCTGATGCTGGTCCGGCACGGCAACTATGAGGACACCGTCGCGCGCTTCGCGTGGGAGGTTCCGGAACGCTTCAACATCGGCGTCGCCTGTTGCGACCGCCATGCCGACGGGACCGGCAAGCCGGCGCTGATCTACGAGGCCGATGGCGAGGTCGCCATGACCAGCTTCGACGCATTGAAGCAACGCTCGAACCGGCTCGCCAACGCGCTCGCCGCCCATGGCGTCAGGCCCGGCGACCGCGTCGGCATCCTGCTGCCGCAACGGCCCGAGACGGCGATCGCCCATGTCGCCATCTACAAGATGGGCGCGATCGCGCTGCCGCTGTTCACCCAGTTCGGACCGGACGCGCTGGAGCACCGGCTGCAGCATTCGGGCGCGAGCGTGCTGATCACCGACGGCGAGAACCTCGCCAAGGTCGAGACGATCCGTGACGCCCTGCCGGAGCTGAAACGGCTCATCGTCATCGGCGGCCACGGTCATGCCGATCTCGACGCCGAGATGGCGAGGGCCTCGGACGCTTTCACGCCGCGCGACACGCGCGCCGACGATCCCGCACTGATCATCTACACCTCGGGCACCACTGGAAAACCCAAGGGCGCGCTCCATGCCCACCGCGTCCTGCTCGGCCATCTGCCCGGCGTGCAGATGCCGCAGGAATTCTTCCCGCAGCCCGGCGACCTCTTCTGGACGCCGGCCGACTGGGCCTGGGCCGGCGGCCTGCTCGACGTGCTGCTGCCGAGCCTCTATTTCGGCGTGCCCGTGCTGGCCTCGCGCGCGAAGAAATTCGATCCGGAGGCCGCCTTTTCGCTGATGGCGCGGCACAAGGTCCGAAACGCCTTCCTGCCGCCGACCGCACTGAAGTTGATGCGGCAGGTCGAGAAGCCGCGCCGGCTCGGCTACGCCATGCGCTCGATTGGCACCGGCGGCGAGACGCTGGGAGCCGACATGCTGGCCTGGGGCCGCGAGGCCTTCGGCTTCGACCTCAACGAGTTCTACGGCCAGACCGAGGCCAACCTGATCGTCTCCAATTGCGCCAGCCTGTTCCCGGTCGTGCCGGGCTCGATGGGCCGCGCCGTGCCGGGCCACAGAGTCGGCGTGATTTCGCCCGAAGGCGAAGAACTGCCGGCCGGCGCGCAGGGGCTGATCGCCGTGGCGCGGCCGGACCCTGTGATGATGCTGGAATACTGGCGCCAGCCCGAAGCGACGGCGGCAAAGTTCATCGGCGACTGGTTCGTCACCGGCGACACCGGCGCGCGCGATGCAGACGGCTATTTCTGGTTTCAGGGCCGCGACGACGACATCATCTCCTCGGGCTCCTATCGCATCGGGCCGGGCGACATCGAGGACTGCATCATCCGCCACCCGGCCGTGCTGATGGTCGCGGTGGTCGGCAGCCCCGACCCGGTGCGCACGGAAGTGGTCAAGGCCTTCATCCTGCCCAAGCCCGACATCGCGGCGTCGGAGACGCTGGCCGCCGAGATCCAGGGCTTCGTGAAGGAGCGGCTCGCCGCCTACCAGTATCCGCGCGAGATCGAATTCGTCACGGAACTGCCGATGACCGCGACGGGCAAGATCATGCGAAAAACGCTGCGGGACGCGGAGGTGGCGAGGAAGCGGGGTTAACCGACGCTCTTCTCCCACAGCCCTCATCCTGAGGAGCGGGCGAAGCCTGCGTCTCGAAGGATCGTCCAGCCATTTCCAGACGATAATGGAGCATCCTTCGAGACGCCGCTTCGCGGCTCCTCAGGATGAGGGCTGAGAGTTGGAGCGACCCGCTTACCCCGCCTCCAGCACGAGCTCGAACGTCATCAGCACCGGATTGTCGCCGCGCCTGAGCGGCCCTTCGGCTATTGCCCCCGTATAATCGACCAGCGCCACGTCGATCGCCGAACCAGCGCCGTCCGGCGTGATCGCGCCCGATCTGATCGCGACCTCGGTGGCGAAATTCGTCACGCTGCGGCCGTCCTCGAACCGCGCCTCGATCGTCGAGCCGACGCCGCCATGGATCGTCGCCTGCGTCACGCCGCGCTCGGCGCAGAAGGCTTCCAGCGCGCCGAACAGATCGATATTCGGCCGCACCCGGATGGCGAAGAAGCGCCCCTCCCGCGTCGCGCCGAGCAATTCGGCGGGGGCCGGGCCGAACAGCTTGAAGTTGGTCTCAGGGTCGACATAAGCGGAAAAACCCGCGCCATCGAGCCCGACGGCCGGCAGCGTGATGGCTTCCGCCACCATGGTCTCGTCGGGCAGGATATGCCCGCCGCTGCGCTTGCCGTCGGCCTCGCGCCAAAGCGCATGGCAGTGGAAGAACGGCCCGCCGTCGCGCAGGCCGAAGGTCATGGCCCCCGTCTCCAGCCGCGCGACGCCTGCGGGTCGAAAAACCTCGCTGTAGAACGCCGCATGCTCCGTCGTCGTCGAAAGCGCCGGCATGACATAGGCGAAGGGATCGAGCGCCACGCCGTCGACGCGCACGACGCCCGACGTGAATCCAGCAGCCGCGAAACCGCGCCGCATCCCTTCCAGCAGGGTCAAACCCGGCTCCAGGATGAGATCAAAGCGCCGGCCATGGCATTCGGTCCATTCGACGCGTTCGCCCGTCTCCGGGCCGGGTTGTTGGACACGCCTCACGACGCCTTTCCCCGCAGCCAGTCGAGTTCGCCGCGCGCCTCGAGCTCGTCCCTGACGAGGCGCTTGGGCACCTTGCCATAGCCGGATTTCGGCAGAGCCTCCCAGAAGAAAAAGCGCTTGGGCATCTTGTAGCGCGCGATCTTCGCGGACAGGAATTCCGCGATCTCGCCTTCGCTGGCTTTCGCGCCTGGGCGCGCCACGCAGACCGCAACGCCGATCTCGCCCCAGACCGGATCGGGCAGGCCGAGCACCGCGCATTCCGCAATCGCCGGATGGGTCAGGATCTTCTCCTCGATCTCGCGCGGATAGATGTTGGAGCCGCCGGAGATGTACATGTCCGAGGCCCGGCCGGTGATGTAGACGAAGCCCTGTTCGTCCATATGGCCGAGGTCGCCGGTGCGGAACCAGCCGTTCCTGAACGACTTCGCATTGGCCTCGGGGTTTTCGTAATAGCCGGCGAAGACGGCCGGCCCGATGACGCAGATCTCGCCCTGCTGGCCTGTGGGAGCCTCGTTGCCTGCCTCGTCCTGAATCTGGACTTCCATCGCGCTGCGCTCAAAGCCGCATGTGCCGATGCGGGCGTCCGGCCCGTCCTCGGCCATGTGCAGGCGCGGCGGCAGCACCGTGATGTTGCCGGTCACCTCGCCCAGTCCGAAATACTGCACGATGACCTTGCCGAGTTTGACCAGCGCTGTCTTCTGGTCCTCGCGATACATCGGCGCGCCGGCATAGATGATGTATTTCAGGCTGGAATGGTCGTGGGCATCGACCGCCGGATGCTCGACCAGCATCTTCAGGATCGTCGGCACCGTGAAGATGTTGGTGACGCGGTGCTTCTCGATCAGCCGATACGCCTCGTCGATGTCGAAACGCTCGGTCGGAAGCAGGATGGAGGGCGCACCCCGCGCCGAGATCACGAGCTGATGCACGCCCGCGCCATGCGAGAGCGGCGCGACCACGAGCGAGGCGTCGGCCTCGGTCGCGCCGGGCACGAGGTCGGCAAGGTGGTTGGTCACCACGAAGCCCATCTGGCCATGCGTCAGAACGGCGGCCTTCGAGCGGCCGGTCGTGCCCGAGGTGAAGAAGAACCAGCACGGATCGTCATGCTCAACAGGCGCATTCGCGACGCGTTCGCCGTCATGCCGCGCGATCACCTGCTCGACATCGTCATCGCCGAACGAGCCCGGCCCGATCCGCCACAGGAAGGCGAGGTCGGGCATCGCGGCCGCCACCGCCGCCGCATGCTCGGGAAAATCGCCATGGCAGAGAAAGGCCTTCGCGCCGGACGAGGTGGCGAGGTAGCCGACCTCTTCCGGCAGCAGGCGGAAATTCGTCGGCACCCAGACCGCGCCCAGCCGGAACGCAGCGAACATCGAGACGAACATCGCATCGCAGTTCTTGGAATGCACAAGCAGCCGATCGCCCTGGCCGATCCCGCGCGCTTTCAGGCCGAAGGCCAGCGCCGAGACCTGCGCGTCGAGCTGCGCCCAGCTCCATTGGCGCTCGCCCCAGACGAAGCCCGGTCTGTCAGCATGGCGGCGCGCATTCTGCGTCATGATGTGCGCGAGGTTCATCACGCGGCGCGTCATCGGCGCGACGCCGCCTCGCGGTGCTTCAACAGCTTCTGTCACGTCAGGCGCTCCGGGCGAGGGCCGCGACCGGCTGCGCCATAGGCGACGGCGCGGATCTCGCGGCTTTTGAATGAAACATCTCGGCGAGCAGGCGCTCCATGCGCTGCGCCTCGGCGGAGAGATGGCCGGCCAGTTCGCCCTGCCGCGCCGGCTGCATGCGGCTGTCGATGGCGGCGATGCTGAGCGCGCCGGCGACACGCCCGTCGGGAAAGCGGAAGGCGACGCCGACGCCCCAGGAACTGGCGACGAGCCGACCGGGATTGAGCGCGAAACCCTGACGCCGGGCCGAAGCGAGATCGGCGCGCACCACCTCGGGCGGGAAGCCCGGATAACGCATCACGAGACAGCGCTCGCTTGCCTGCAGGATCGCCTCGACCTCGCCATCGGGCATCGCCGCCAGCATGGCGAGCGAACCCGCACCGACACCGAGCGGATGCTGGTCGCCAGCCTGCAGCGCATGCGTCCGCACCGGATAGGTGCCCTCCTCACGGTGCAGGCAGACCGCGTAGCGCTCGCGCCGCACGGTGAGGAAGCTGGTGTCGAGCGTCACATCGGAGAGACGGCGCAGGCTCTCCATGGCGAGTTCGAGCAGGCCGTGCCGCCGCCCCGCCAGCACACCGAGCACGAAGGCCTCTTCGCCGAGGCAGTAATGCCGCGTCTCGGGCTCCTGCTCGACGAGACCCGCCCGCATCAGCGCCAGCAGAAGCCGCCGCGCGGTCGGCTTGTTGAGGCCGCTTTCCAGAACGATTTCGCTCAGCGGCAGCCCGCCGGCGGGTTCGCGACCGATCAGCGCCAGCAGTCGCAGGGCGCGATCGACGCTCTGCGAGCCGGACAGATCCGCGCGCGGCCCTGATGCCTGTTCCACTCCGGCGATCCTCACCAGCCGATCCATGATATGGACCTTGTTGTTTGTAAGCAGAGCCTAGATGCAGCGTTTGCGGATTGCAATGCCGGTTCTCTTGTGTAATCTCCGCATCGCTCGTCTGGATTTTCATCCATGATGTGGACCGCGCCGAAAGCTGATCGAACAAGCACAAGATCGGCGCGATTGGGAGGAGCAGACCATGTCGTTGCAGGGCGCCCGCAGGCCGGGCCGCGGCGTTGGGCCGTCCGACGCGCCGATCGCAGCCCGAGCTTCGGCTTGAGCCGTCGCCATGGTCGATGTCGCCAACAGCCTGACCCTGCCCGACGATCCCGCGCTCGCGGTCGGCTTGCGCCCCGGCTCACGCTTCATGCGGCCGATCGAGTTCATCGCCTCGGCGCTGCTCGTGCTGATCATCTGCGTGCTGCTGCTCGGCGTGACCTCGCGCTATGTCTTCTCCTTGCCGGTGATCTGGATCGACGAGGTCGCCTCGATCTCGTTCCTCTGGCTCGCGATGCTGGGCTCGGCCATCGCCATCGACCGCAACGAGCATCTGCGGCTGAGCCTGTTCACCGGCATGATGCCGGAGCGGCTGCGCGGCTTCGTCGAGACCTTCGCCATGCTCGTGGTCGCCGCGTTTCTCGCGGCGATGATCTACCCGGCCTACGACTATGCCTATGAGGAGAGCTTCGTCACCTCGGCGGCGCTCAACATCCCCCTGAGCTGGCGCGTCTCGGCGATCTGCGTCGGCATCGTCCTGATGTTCGCGCTCGCCCTGCGCCACGCGATCCGCGCCTCGCGTCTGTCGGACCTCCTGCTCGCGGCGGCGCTGGTCGCCGGGCTTGCCCTCGCCTTCTGGCTGATGATGCCGGTGTTCAAGGGGCTGGGCTACGGCAACATCCTGGTCTTCCTCGTCATCGTCGTCGCCATCTGCCTGATCGCCGGCGTGCCGATCGCGTTCTGCTTCGGCATGGGCACGCTCTGCTTCATCCTGTTCTCGACCAGCGTGCCGACATTGGTGATGGTCGGGCGCATGGACGAGGGCATGTCGTCGCTCGTCCTGCTCTCGGTGCCGATCTTCGTGTTGCTCGGCTGCGTGCTGGACGCCACGGGCATGGGCAAGGCGATCGTCGATTTCCTCGCCTCGCTGCTCGGCCATGTCCGCGCCGGCATGTCCTATGTGCTGCTTGGCTCGCTCTTTCTCGTCTCGGGCATCTCGGGTTCCAAGGTGTCGGACATGGCCACCGTCGCTCCCGCGCTGTTCCCGGAAATGAAGCGGCGTGGCTACAAGCCGAGGGAACTGATCGCGCTGCTGGCGACGGGCGCCGCGATGGCCGAGACGGTGCCGCCCTCGATCGTCCTGATCGTGCTCGGCTCGGTCGCCGGCGTCTCGATCGCGGGGCTGTTCACGTCCGGCTTCCTCGTCGCCATGGTGCTGCTCATGGTGCTGGCGGTGCTGGCACGCTGGAAGGCGAACGTCGAAAGCTTGCGCGATGTGCGTCGCGCGCCCTTTTCCCTGATCTGGAAGACCGCGCTGGTCGCCGCGCCGGCGCTGGTCCTGCCCTTCGTCATCCGCAGCGCGGTCGGCGGCGGCGTCGCCACTGCCACCGAAGTCTCCACGATCGCCGTGCTCTACGCCATAATCGTTGGGATCGTGCTCTATGGCGGCATCAGCCGGGCCAAGTTCTACGCCATGTTGGTCGAGACGGCCGCGCTCTCGGGCGCGATCCTGATGATTCTGGGCACCGCGAGCGCCATGGCCTGGGCTCTGACCCAGACCGGCTTCGCCAACCAGCTCGCACAGTGGATGTCGAGCCTGCCCGGCGGCTGGCTCAGCTTCATGGGCATCACCATCGTCACCTTCATCATCCTGGGCTGCGTGCTGGAGGGCCTGCCCGCGATCGTGCTGATGGCCCCGCTGATGTTCCCGATCGCCAAGAAGCTCGCCATCAACGACGTTCACTACGCCATGGTCGTCGTCACCTCGATGAATATCGGCCTGATGATGCCGCCGATCGGCATCGGCTTCTACATCGCCTGCAAGATCGGCAACGTCTCGCCCGACGAGGCCATGGGCGCGATCTGGCCTTACCTCGTCGCGCTCTTCGTCGGCCTGCTGGTGATCGCGGCCGTGCCGGGGATTTCGACCATCATGCTGTGAAGCAGGAACAGGGCAGCCATCGCGATTCCGCGTTTGCAGCGCAACGCAGCCAGCCGCCAGAATGACGCCAACCACACAAAACCAAAGGGAGAAGACGCAGATGACGATCTCACGACGCACATTGCTTCAGGGCGCCGCCGCCGGATCGGCGATCGGAACATTCAACATCGGTCGCGCCAATGCGCAGGCTGCCGAGTTCACCTATAAATACGCCCATAACCTGCAGGTCTCGCATCCGCTGCACATCCGCGCCACGGAAGCGGTCAACAAGATCAAGCAGGAATCGGGCGGCCGGATCGACATCCAGATCTTCCCGTCGAGCCAGCTCGGCACCGATACCGACATGCTGAGCCAGGTCCGCTCCGGCGGCATCGAGTTCTTCACGCTCTCGCCGCTGATCCTCTCGACGCTGGTGCCCAACGCCTCGCTCAACGGCATCGGCTTCGCATTCCCGAACTATGACGCGGTCTGGGCAGCGATGGACGGCGAGCTCGGCGCCTATGTGCGCGGCCAGATCGGCCGGGCCAACCTCGTCGTGATGGACAAGATCTGGGACAATGGCTACCGCCAGATGACCTCGTCCAAGGGCCCCATCGCCACGCCCGACGACCTCAAGGGGCTGAAGATCCGCGTGCCGGTCTCGCCGCTCTGGACCTCGATGTTCCAGGCCTTCCAGTCCGCGCCCGCCTCGATCAACTTCGCCGAGGTCTACACCGCGCTGCAGACCAAGGTCGTCGATGCGCAGGAGAACCCGCTGGCCATCATCGCGACAGCCAAGCTGTTCGAGGTGCAGAAGTTCTGCTCGGTAACGAACCATATGTGGGACGGCTTCTGGTTCCTCGGCAACCGCCGCGCCTGGGAACGCCTGCCGGAGAACCTGCGCGCCATCGTCGCCAAGAACCTCAACGACGCGGCCGTGCTGCAGCGCGCCGACGTGGCCAAGCTCAATGCCGGGTTGCGGGCCGAGCTCGAATCGAAGGGCATGGTCTTCAACGAGGCGCCGGCCGCCCCCTTCCGCGAGGCGCTGCGCAAGGCCGGCTTCTACGCCGAATGGAAGAAGAAATACGGCGACGAGGCCTGGGCGATTCTGGAGAAGGCCGTCGGCAGCACGTTGAGCTGACCTCGGTAACCTCCTACGCCGTCATCCCGGACGCAGCGGCGGAGCTCCGGGATCCATCATCGAGCACTGTTGCTCCTCTATGATGGATCCCGGAGCGGCGCGGCTAAGCCGCTTGTCCGGGATGACGGCGCGTTACTGACCGAAGCCCGAGACACGCCATGCCCGACCGCCTGAAGAAAAAGATCGCCCTCGTCTTCGGCGCGGGCTCGTCGGGGCCGGGCTGGGGCAACGGCAAGGCGGCGGCCGTGGCTTTCGCCCGCGAGGGAGCGCGCGTCGCCTGCATCGATATCGACCAGGCCGCAGCCGACGAGACGGCCGGCATCATCGAGAAGGAAGGCGGCATCGCCATCGCGCTCGCCGCCGACGTGAGGAGCCAATCCTCGATCGACGCCTGCGTCGCCGCCTGCATGACCCGTTTCGGGCGCATCGACATCCTGCACAACAATGTCGGCGTGACCCATATGGGCGGGCCGGTAGAGCTCTCCGAGGAGCAGTTCCGGGCGGCGATCGACCTCAATCTGGGCCCTGTGTACCGGTGCTCGAAAGCCGTGATCCCGCACATGCTCAAGGGTGGCGGCGGTGCGATCGTCAACATTTCCTCGATCGCGGCGGTTCGCTGGGTCGGCTATCCCTATTTCGCCTATTACGCGACCAAGGCGGCCGTGAACCAGGCGACGGTCGCTATCGCCATGCAATACGCACGGCAGGGCATCCGCGCGAACTGCATCATGCCGGGCCTGATCGACACGCCGATGATCTACAAGCAGATCTCGGGGCAGTACGCCTCGCCCGAGGAGATGGTCGCGGCGCGCGATGCGCAGGTGCCCATGGGCAAGATGGGCACGGCCTGGGACATCGCCAACGCGGCGGTTTTCCTTGTCTCCGACGAGGCGAAGTTCATCACCGGCGTCTGCCTGCCGGTCGATGGCGGCCAGACCTGCGGCATCGCTCCACCGGCCTGATCGGTATCTGGCGCTTTGCGCGCCACACGGGACCTGCGCTGCCTCCAAAGCGGTCTTGAGTCGCGAACAATCCTGCCCGACCCTGTGGCCATGACCAGCGAGATCGCGATCGGCACCATCACGCCCTCGGGCAACCGCACGGTCGAGCGCGTCACGCAAGGTATCTGCGCCGGGCTTCAAGGCGTCGTGCCGCTGTTCACGCGCATCCCGGTCTTCGGCAACACCAGCCCCGACGAGATCGCCGCCGATCCCTATGACTGGCCGACGATGCGGAAGGCTGCCGAACTGCTCGGCCACGCCAGGCCTGCCGCCATCTGTTGGAACGGCTCGAAGGGCGGCGACCACGGATTCGACATAGACGAGCGGCTCTGTGCCGAGATGAGCGCGGCTTCCGGCTTCCCCGCCGTGACGGCAGCGCTCGCGACGCTCGATTTGTTGCATGCGCTCGACGTGACGCGCATCGCACTGGTGACGCCCTATACGACAACGGCGCAGGCGCGTGGTCTCGCCAGCTTCGCCGCCAAGGGGTTTTCCGTCACCGGCGAGCGCCATTCCGGCCTGTCCGACAACCTGTCCTATGGCGCGGTCCCGCCAGCCGAGATCGCGGCGATGGCGCGTGCCGCGCTGGCGGACGGACCGGCGCAGGCCATCGTCGTCTTCTGCACCAATTTCAACGGCGCGCCGATGGCTGCGACGCTCGAGACCGAAACCGGCCTGCCGGTGGTCGATTCGGCCGCGGCCGGGGTCTGGGCCGTGCTGAGGGCAGCTGGCATCGACACGCGCACCGTCAAAGGCTGGGGCCGCATCTTCGCGCTCTGAGGCGCGAGGTCCGGCTTGGCATCAAGGTTGCTACGTCGCGCCTTGAACGCGACGGAGCCTTTGCGAATGACGCCTGCCACTGCCGGCCAGCCCTTGACGCTCGACGGCATCACCCATCGCTACGGCGCGATGCTGGCGGTCGACAACGTCACGCTGGAAATCAAGGGCGGCGAGCTTGTGGCCCTGCTCGGCCCCTCGGGCTGCGGCAAGACCACGCTGCTGCGCGTCATCGCCGGCTTCATCCAGCAGGACAACGGCAAGGTCGTGATCGGAGACCGGCCGATCGACACCCTGCCGCCCAACCGCCGCGAGATCGGCATCGTCTTCCAGAACTACGCGCTGTTTCCGCACATGAGCGTGGCGCAAAACATCGCCTACGGGCTGGCGGCGCGCGGCGAGAGCCGCGAGGTCCAGGACGAGCGCGTGCGCGAGATGCTTGGCATCGTCCAGATGGCGGCCTTCGCCGAGCGCAAGCCGAGTCAGCTCTCCGGAGGCCAGCAGCAGCGCGTCGCGCTCGCCCGCGCGCTCGCCATGCGGCCGCGCATCTTGCTGCTCGACGAGCCCTTCGCCGCGCTCGACAAAAACCTGCGGCTCGACATGCAGATCGAGATCAAGCGGCTGCAGCGCCAGTTCGGCCTCACCGCGATCATGGTCACGCACGACCAGGACGAAGCCATGGCGATCGCCGACCGCATCGCCGTGATGCGCGGCGGTCGGATCGAGCAGCTCGGCACGCCGGTCGAGATCTACGACAACCCCGCCACGCTGTTCGTCAACAGCTTCATCGGCTCCAGCAACCTGCTTCCGGGCACCATCGCCAGCACCGCGCCCGACGGCTACGGCGTCGCGCTCGACCATGGCGCGCAATGGCGGATCGCCTCGCCGGCCCGCTTCACGGCAGGCGACAAGGTGCTGGTTTCGGTGCGCCCCGAACAGCTCGTGCTCGCATCGGCCGGCGGCGAGGCGAGCTTCCCCGTCGCGCCGAAATTCAGCCTGCCGATCGGCGGCGAGCTGATCCACGACGTCACCGCCAGCGACGGCGCCTCGCTCAAGATCGCCGCGCCGCGCATGCCGGGCGGCGCTTTCGATGCGGCTGACGCCGCCTTCTGCGGGCTCGCCGGCCATGCCCGTCCGACCCTGTTTCCCGCACCGTGACAAGGAGACTTTCCCGATGAGCACTCTCGACCGCCGCACGCTTCTCACCGGCCTCGGCGCTGCCGCGCTCGCGGCCGGCCTGCCGTCCATCGCCCGCGCCTCGGGCAGCATGACGGCGGCGATTTATCCCGGCACCTGGGAGGAGGCCTATCGCGGCGTCGTCGCCCCGGCGCTGAAAAAGGCCGCCAACATCGATGTCGCCTTCGACTCGCTCTTCGCCGTCGATCAGGTCGCCAAGGTTCGCGCCGCGCGCGGCGTGCCGCCCTTCGACTGCTTCGTGCTCGATCCCGGCCCGGCAGCCGCCGCCCAGGCGGCAGGGCTGTTCGAGCCGATCGACGCCTCAAAACTCAGCAACGCCGCCAAGGTGCCCGACGGGCTGATCAAGTCGCATGGCGTGACCTGCAACGCGCAGGTGGTCGGCATCGCCTACAATCCCAAGAAGTTCGCGACCCCGCCCAAGGGCTGGGCCGACCTCTTCAAGTCTCCTTACGTCGAGCGGCTCGGCCTCACCGGCTTCCAGACCACCTTCGGCACGGTCTCGATCATCGAGATGGCGAAGGTCTTCGGCGGTTCGGTCGAGAACATCGAGCCTGTCTTCGCCGAACTGAAGAAGGCCGTCGCCAAGGCCGCCGCCGTTGCCGCACCCGCCGCGATGCCCGGCCTGTTCCAGCAGGGCCAGATCGATATCATGTACACAAACACCAACACGGTCGCGATCCTGAAGGGCCGTGGCGTCGATATCGAGTTCCTCAAGCCCGAAACGGGCGCGATCACCTTCCAGACCACGCTGCATATCGTGAAAGGGGCCGACAACGTCGCATCGGCCTACAAATACATCGACACGGCGATCTCGGCCGAGGTGCAGAGCCAGCTCCAGAAGCAGCCCTACAACATGATCCCGATCAACAAGGACGTGACGCTGGTCGATACGCTCGACATCAAGAAGCTCGACGAACTGGCGACGATGGTCACGCATGACTGGACCAAGATCAATCCGGTCCGCGCCGCCTGGATCGAGCGCTTCAACAAGGAGATCACCAAGTAGGCTGCGGCCAGTCAGGCGTTAATCCATGGCCGCCATCGCAGCCCCGCCGCCGGGAGGCGAGATCGGAAATCGGGTCGACTGGCGTCTGGCTGCGCCGCTCGGCCTGGTCTACCTCGCCTTCTTCGCCGCGCCCTTCCTGATCCTGCTCGGCGTCAGCTTCTACGCCGATGCCGAGCAGACGCGGCTGGGCCTCGATTCGTGGACGAAGTTCTATGGCGACGCCTTCTATCTCAAGGTGATCTTCGACACGCTGAAGCTCGGCGTCTTCGCCGTTCTGGCGACGACTCTGGTCGCCTATCCGCTGGCGCTGGTCTTCCGGGCGGCGGGCCCGCGCGCGCAGAAGGTGATGATCTTCATCATCCTGATGCCGCTCTTGACCTCGGTCGTGATCCGCACCTTCGCCTGGATCGTCATCCTGGCGCGCGAGGGCGTCGTCAACCAGACGCTGCTGGCGCTGGGCCTGACCGCGACGCCGCTCAACCTGCTCCAGACGGAACTCGGCCTCGTGCTGGCGCTGACGCAGATCGAGATGCCGCTGATGCTGCTGCCGCTTCTCACCATCATGACCCGGCTCGACCAGAACCTGATCGACGCCTCGCGCGCGCTCGGCGCATCGAAGTGGCGGACCTTCTTCCGCGTCGTGCTGCCGCTGACCCTGCCCGGCTGGATCGCGGGGGCTACGCTGGTCTTCGCCTCGGCGACGACCGCCTTCATCTCGCAATCGGTCATCGGCGGAGCGCGGCTCGTCTATCTGCCGGCGCTGATCTACCAGCAGGTGACCGTGGTCTATAACTGGCCCTTCGCGGCTGTAGCGTCACTGACATTGCTCTTCACCGTGCTCGCCGGCATCAGCGCGCTCGGCTGGCTCGGCCGGTTCGCGAAGACGAGGTGACGCCATGCAGCGCTCGACCTTCTCTGACGTGACCTACAACTGGGTGATCGGCCTGCTCGCCGGGCTCGCCATCCTGATCCTGGTCGCCCCGGTCGTGATCGTGATCGCGACCTCCTTCACCACCTCGCAGACGCTGCGTTTCCCGCCGCCCGATCTCTCGCTGCGCTGGTATCGCGAACTGTTCGACACCACCCGCTCGGCGCAAATTCATGTCGCCGCCGGCAACAGCCTCTGGGTCGCCGCCATCGCGACGCTGGTCGGCATGGTGCTCTCGGTGCTGGCGGCGCTCGCCATCACCCGCGTCAGCCGGCCGTCCGCAAAGCTGCTGGAGGCGAGCTTCCTGTCGCCGCTGGTGCTGCCGACGCTGTCCTATGGTCTGGCGGCGCTGATGTTCTTCTCGGTGCTGGGCATCAGGCCCTCGCTCAACCTGCTGATCGCCGGTCATCTGGTCGTGATCGCGCCCTTCATCTTCCGCACCACGCTGGCGAGCCTGACGCAGCTCGATCCTGCGCTGCTGGAGGCCTCCGCCAATCTCGGCGCGAGCAAATTCTACGGCTTTCGCCGGGTCACCCTGCCGCTGATCGCGCCGGGCATCGCAGCCGGCTGCTTCCTCGCCTTCATCTCGTCGATGGACAATGTCCCGGTCTCGCTCTTCCTCTCCAACGCCCGCACCGGCATGCTGCCGATCCGGATGTGGGGCATGATGGAATCGACGCTGGACGTGCGCATCGCCGCCATCGCCGGCGTGATGATCGTCTTCACCGTCACGCTGATGCTCGTGATGGAGCGCGTGGCGGGGTTCTCGCGCCGGATGCGCTGAGATCGGCTCCTGCTCCAAACGCGCTCCGGTGAGTCGGCTGGCGTGGTTTTCGAGAACCGGAGCGGAGCGGACTTCATGTCCGTGAGCAGCGGAAGTGCAGAAAGCCTGAGTCAGACGGGCACCGGAGCCCGTTTTCAGCAGGAACTGTCAGGCGCCGCGCCAGATCGAGAAACCCCATGGCGTGATCTTCAGCGGCAGATGCAGATGCTGCTGCGGATCTGCGATGCTGAACCGGAACGGCACCTCGCCGAGGAAGGGCGGGTCCGCCTGCGCGACGCCGGCCGCGGCAAAGAAAGCGCCAGCCTGGAAAACGACCTCATAGACCCCGACCGGCAGAATCTCGCTCGTGATCGCATGGTCGAGCACGCCCGACGCGGACAGCACGCCCTGCGCGAGCAGCCGGCGCCCGGGGACAAGGCCATGGACGGCAACGCCCATGCCCTGCGCCGGCAGGCCGCGCGTCACATCCACCACATGCACCGACAATCCCGGCATCGTGCTCGCTCCACCCTTGCGCGACCAGCCTGCTGACACAGCAAAGCGAGCAAGAAGCCTGCCGGAAGCCGGCACGAGCGGCCGGATTATCGAAGCGCTCGGAAAAGCCGCATGGTGCGATCGCGTCGGCCGTCGCCGAGGCGATCGCATTTTTTTCAGAGCGCTGTCGAAACGCCCCTGCGTCGAACGTCATCGGCATGGAAATGAGCGCACGCCCGCGCCCGCATGAGCCGGCGCCCACCGGCCAACAGGAGTAAAGATCATGTCTCTCGCCATCGCAGAAAAGAGGCCGCCTTTCTGGTTCTGGGTCGCAGCCGGCCTCGGCCTCGCCTGGAATGTCTTCGGCATCTACCAGTTTGTCGGCTCGGTCTTCGGTTCGCAGGCCGATCTGATGGCCCGAGGAATGACCGCGTCACAGGCCGCGGCCTATGCAGCGATCCCCCTCTGGATGAACCTCGCATTCGCCATCGGCGTCTTCGGCGGCCTGCTCGGCTCCGTCCTGCTGATGCTGCGCAACCGTGTTGCGACTCCGGTCTTCGCAGCCTCGCTCGCCGGTTACGTCGTGTTGTATATCGGCGACATCACCGAAGGCATCTTTGCGGTGATGGGGCCGCCCCAGGTCGTCGTGCTGACAGCCGTGGTCCTGATCGCGGCCGCACTGCTGTGGAGCTCGCGCCGGTTCGAGCGGAGCGGCGTCCTTGCCTAGGAAGCATATCGCACAGGGGCCGCAAGCGCCGTGGCTTTGGCCCCTCGCGCCGCTCGCAACCGGCAGATCGACCGTCTAGCTGTGAAAGCTGCCGATCCTGAACAGAGCGATCGGATTGGCGGCGCTCATCATGCGCAGCTCGGCCTCGCTGAAGCCTTCCGATTCCAGCAGCAGCAGGAATTCGCGAAAGGCTTCGACCGGCGGCGGCAGCAGATAGATGCCGGCGTCGCCCGAGACGATAGCCCGGTCGCCGGCGGCCCGGATCTTCGGCGTCAGCTCCTGCACCGTCTTGCCCGGTGCGCGGTGCTTCTCCTGATCGACATGGGTCAGGCCGACCTGCGTGGCATGCGTCAGGACGAAGAACGAGAATTCGCAATACGCGCCGAGCGAGACCAGTTCGCGGATCGTTTCGGGCTCATAGCCGCCGGCATGGGTGCGCACGCGCGCCGCTCCGCGCCGTTTGGCTTCCTGCGCCAGCGCGACCGCCTCCCAGCCCTCGACATGGCCGCAATCGAAGACGATATCGCGCTCGGCGCACAGCTCCATGATCGCCGGCACGGGATCAGGCACTTTTCCGTTTTCGGGCACGCCGAAGGCGGCTTCGAGAAAGAGGCCCGTCCGGCCTTCCCGGCGCGCAACTGATTTCGTGTGATGCGTCGGCAGCGAGATGAAGCGCGCACCCGTTCCGGCGCCGTAGCCGTAATCGACCGCGTTGCGCGCCGCCTCATAGGTCACGCCTCCGGCGGTCGGCTGCATGATCAGCCCGCCGAAGATCTCGATGCCGAGATGGCCGAGTTCGGCGGCGGCCAGCGCCGCATAGCCCGAGGAATTCTGGAAGTTGTCCATCAGGCCGATGGCGCGCATCCCGGCGGCGGCCGCCTGCCGAACAGACTCGAAGATGTTGGCGCTGCGGCCGTTGAGATGTGGGCAACTATGGACATGGCAGTCCACCGCGCCTTTCAGGTAGTGCATGCCGTAGGTCATCGGGCGGTCCCTGGTCGGAAGGTTGCCTTCAATGCCGCAGGATGCGGCGGACGAAATCGGCGCAGCGCTCGGTCTGCGGCGCGTCGAAGATCTGCGACGGCGGACCGACCTCGACGACACGGCCATCGGCCATGAATACGACCTTGCTGGATATCTCGCGCACGAAGCCCATTTCGTGGCTGACGATCAGCATGGTCATGCCTTCGGCCGCGAGCACCCGAATGGTGTCGAGCACCTCGGCCACGAGTTCGGGATCGAGCGCGGACGTGACCTCGTCGAGCAGCAGGATCTCTGGCTTGAGCGCCAGCGCGCGCGCGATCGCGACGCGCTGCTGCTGGCCGCCCGACAATTCGTCGGGATAGGCGTCGATGCGGTGCGACAGGCCGACCTTGTCCAGCAGCGCCCGCGCCTCGCTCTCGACTTGAGCCGCGCCACGCTTCTTCACGATCGTCGGCGCGATGGTGACGTTGCGCAGCGCGGTCATGTTCTGGAACAGGTTGTACTGCTGGAACACCACGGCGAAACGGTCGCGTACCTTCTTCAGCGCAGCCGCGCTGTCGTAGTTCACCTGTTCGTCGGCGACGCGGACGAGCCCGGCTCGCGGCCGCAGCAGCCCGGTCAGCACGCGCAGCAATGTGCTTTTGCCCGAGCCGGACGGGCCGATGATCGAGACGATCTCGCCGCGTTCGACCGACAGCGAGACGTCCTGCAGCACCGGCGTCGCGCCGTAGTCGGCCGACAGCCTATCGATGACGAGATGGGGCAAGCCGGCGCTCCAGATGCGATGCGAACAGGTTCAGCGGGTAGCACAGCAGGAAGTAGAGGATCAGGATCGAGCCGAAGCAGATCGCCGCCGAGAAACCCTTCTGGTTGAGGATCTTGGCGGCGTAGGTCAGCTCCAGCACGCCGATCTGGGAGGCGATCGAGGTGCTCTTCACCAGACCGACCGAATAGGTCATCGAGGGCGGGATGATGATCGCCCAGGACTGCGGCAGGATGACCCGGCGCAGCGCCGTCAGACCGCCCATGTTCATCGTCTCGGCGGCGTCCCACTGGTTTCGGTGGACAGCTTCGAGCCCCGCCCGGATGTTCTCGGCGGAAAAGGCGGAGGCCGAGAGCGCGACGGTAGTGGCGGCGACGGCGAACATGCTGGCGTCGAGCCCGGCGAGCTGAAAGGCGAAGAACACCACCATCAGCTTCACCAGGAAGGGGATGCGCCGGAAGATCTCGACATAGGCCGTCGCGAACCAGCGCAGCGGTGCGAAGCCGACGATGCGCTCGTTGCGCAGCACGGCAAGCGCGAAGCCGATCAGGAAGCCAAGCCCGCAGCCGACCAGCGACAAAAGTGCGGTGTAGGCGAAGGCTTGTCCGAGGAAGATCATGTTGTAGTAGCTGAAGAAGCGCGGGGCTTCCTCCAGGAGCGCCGCCATCAGAACAGCCTCCTCATAAGAAAAGGCTGCATCAGAACACCTTGCCCTTGATGCGGAAGAAATAGCGCCCGACCGCGTAGAGCGCCGCGCTCGCGACCAGCGTCAGCGCAATGTAGTAGAGCGCCGCGATCGAGAATATCTCGAAGGAGCGGAAGGTCTGGGCGTTGATGTTGTAGGTCCGACCCGTGAGTTCCTCGACGCCGAAGATCGCCGCGATCGAGGTCGTCATCGTCAGGATGATGTACTGGTTCGACAAGGGCGGAAACAGCACCTTGCAGATATGCGGCAGGATCACGTAGCGGATTGTCTGCACGCGCGAGAAACCGAGCGTCGTCGCCGCCTCGACCTCGGCCACGCGGATCGAGCGGAACCCGGCGCGCTGGATCTCGGTGAGATAGGCCCCGGCGTTCAGCGCCATGCCGAGCAGCACGGCCTCATAGGAGCCTAGCAGGATGCCCCAGTCGGGCAGCGCAAAATACAGGAAGAAGATCTGCACCAGCAGCGGCGTGTTCAGGAAGAACACGACGTAAGATCGGACCAGCCAGCGAGCGGGCCTCGGGCCATATTCCAGCAGGGAGGCGCAGACGAGCCCGATCGCCCAGCCGATGACGAAGGCAATCGCGGCGATCTGGAGCGCGAGCCACGCCCCGCCGGCGAGATAGCCGAGATAGGGCGTCACCTGCCCGTATTGGAGGGTGTAGGACATCTCAGGCTGTTGCCTTCACACATGCAAACGCCGTCATCCCGGGCGGAGTGCAGAGGAACCTCGGGGTCCATTCCGGAACCTGTCCGGAAGCGTTCTGGAACGGATCCCGGATCGGCGCGGCTGCGCCGCTGGTCCGGGACGACAAGGCGGATATGAGCGGGCCCTGGACGCCAGCCATCATCAGAAATACGGCGTGACGGGCACTTTCGTGTCCATCGGCTTGAGGAACCACTTCTCCCAGATCGCCTCCACCGTGCCGGCCGTATGAAGCTCGTAGAGCGCGATGTTGAGCCAGTCGCGCAAACCGTAATTGCCCTTGGCGACGCCGAAGCTCGAATAGGTCACGCCGTACTCGGGCGTCGCGATGATCTTCCACTTGATCGCCGGAAAGATCTTCAGCCGGTAGGCGACGGCGTCGATGCCGTCGAAGGAGGCGTCGCCGCGCCCCTGCGCCAGCGCGCGGTCGCGGTCATTGTAGTTGTCGAGCAGGACCAGCTTGGCCTTGGGCAGGTTTTTCTGGATGTAGGGGATCGCCGTCGTGCCGCGCACCTGGATCAGCGTCACGCTCTCGCTGTTCAGATCGGCGAGCTTGGCGAAGGGTTTGGCGTCGGTGGTGACGATGCCGTAGTTCTCAGAATGGATCGGCGCGGTGAAGTCGATCACTTTCGCCCGCTCGGACGTCCGGCTCATCGCGCCCATCACGACATCGACCTTGTCGGCCGCCACGAAGGGAATGCGATCGGGCGAGCCGACCTGCACCAGCGTCAGCCTGACGCCGAGCTTTTCCGCCACCGCCTTGGCCAGTTCCGGCTCGAAGCCGTCGATCTCGTTCTTGTCGTTGAACAGCGCGCGCGGCGGCAGCGTCGGATTGACCCCGACGCGCAACTCGCCCGCCTTCAGGATGTCGTCGAGCGAGCGGGCCTGCGCCGGCATCGCGATCAGGAGGGCTAGACATGCTGCGAGCAGGCAGGCGAAACGCGAAACCGGCATCATGGCCTCCTCGGATTGGGAAACGAGTTTATTGTATACGATCGGCATGCAATCAGGCCATCGGATCGCGCGGTTGTCAACGCCCGTCGCCTGCCGCGGCGACATGCGCCAGCGCCCGTTCGAGCCGGCGGTACTCCTCTGGCGGCAGGGGAGCGAAAGGCGGGCGCACCGTATCGCAGTCCAGCCGCCCGAGTATCTTCAGGCAGGCCTTGAGCCGCGTCGTCGCCCGGCCGCCGGGCGGCTCGCGATAGACCGCGCAGGCGAGCGGATGGATGACCTCGTGCCAGTGGCGGGCTTCGTCCCAGCGCCCGGCCTGCGCCGCCCGCCAGAGCGCCACCAGCGGCGCGGGCGTAACGGCGGCAAGGCTGACCTGGCTGCCCTCTGAGCCGATCAGATAGCTCGTCAGCAGATGCTCGTCGCCTGAGCCGAGCACCGCGATTTCGGGGCGCAAGCGCCTGGCGAGGCGGCGGTTCTCGTCATAAGTCGCGACCTCCCAGCTTCCTTCCTTGATGCCGGCGACGCGCGGCAGCGCCACGAGCCCCGCCAGCGTCGCGGCGTCATAAGGCATCGCGCCGGCGCCGACCGGCGCCTGGTAGAGCAGAAACGGCAAGGAGCAGCCGGCCATGGCGTGGCGGTGGTGCAGCAGTGCCGACGTCCCGTCCCGGAACAGACCCCAGGCATTGGGCGGAAACAGCAGGATGGCGTCCGCGCCCGCCTCCTCCGCATCGCGCGCATGCAGCGCCGCCTCGAGACTCGATTCGGCGTTGACGCCGCTGGTCAGGAACACATCCGGCCCGAGCGCCTCCCGACAGATCGCGACGACGCGGCGCTTGTCCTCCCGGCTCAGCAGGAAATTCTCGCCGGCATGGCCGTTGATCAGCAGGCCCTCGATGCCGTCATGGCTTGCTACGCCTGAGACATGCGCGGCCAGGGCGGCCTCATCCAGGCTGAAATCGGGCTTCAGCGGGCAGACCGTCGCGGCATGGATACCGGTCAGGCGGGCGATCGCCGCCGCGACCCTGGGCTCGGGTGCGGGCAGCTCAGACATGGTGTGGCTGTTCATCGGCGGCTCTGCCTGCGGCGGACGGGATGGGAGTCGGCGGCGCGGCGGGGGCCAGCAGCCGGTCGATCGGAAACAGCGGATCGGCCGGCTCGGTCCCGAGAATGCGCTGCGCCAGCAGCCGCGCGAGGTAGGGGCCGCTGGTGTAGCCGGAATGGACGCTGCCGCAGATATAGGCCTCGGGAATGCCCGGCAGCGGACCAACGACCGGCAGCGCATCGCGCGTCTCGGCCTCCAGCCCGGCCCAGGCGCGCGCGAGCCGTGCGTTCTTGAGCGCGGGAATAGCGTGGCAGGCGAGGCGCATATTGCCGATCAGGCTCTCTGGCACGATCTCCGCGCCGCCCCGCTCCCGGTCGCCCTTGCCCTGCCAGCCGCCGCCGATCACGACCGTGCCGTGCGGATACTGCTTCAGCGAGAGCAAGCCGCTGGCGATGCCGACGACGGTCCTCATGACGGGCGCGACGCGCTCGGTGACGGCAAGCTGGTTGACCAGAGCCTTGATTGGAAGGGCGATGCCGAGCCATGCCGCCATCTCCTCCAGCCAGACGCCGCCGGCGAGCACGAGGCGCCTGGCCCTGACCGGCCCGGCTGCGGACTGCACGGCAAACCCCGCCTCCTCCCGCGCCACGCCAGACACGGGCGTCCGCTCGCGCAGATCGACGCCGGCTTCGATCAAGGCGGCGCGATAGGCCTGTCCGGTCAGATAGGCGTTGGCGTAGCCGTCGACCTTGCAGTGCCCGGCCAGTAGCACGCCCGGCCCCAATCCGGGCTCGGCCTCCTGCGCGCGCGCAGCCGAGACCAGGTCGATCGGCGCGCCGGCTTCGCGGCGCTTGCCGGCTCGAAAGGTCAGAAGCTCCGCCTCGCGCTCGGTGAACGCCAGCGAAAGCCCGTCGCAGACGACGACGCCGACATCATGGCCGAGCCAGTCGCGCGCGGACGCCCACATCGCATGGGCCTTCAGCGCGTAGGGGATCAGCGCCACCCGCGTCATCTGCATCGTCAGCGTGCCCGCGTTGACGCCGGACGCCTCGCGGCAGAGGCTGCCGCGCTCGAACAGCACGGTCTTCATGCCGGCGCGCGCGCAGAACAGCGCAACCGTCGCGCCATGGATGCCGCCGCCGATAACGGCGAGATCATAAGCGCTGCTCATAGCGGAGCCGGCGTCGGCACGGGGATGTCGCCATAGTCGAAGCGGCCGAGCAGATCCGCCAGCGGGACCGGCCGCAATGGCGGCCGCCCGGTCCAGTAGCCGACCTCTTCGCGCGAGCCGACCTGCAGGGCCAGCAACTCGGCCGCCGTCTCGCCGCACATCCGGCCCTGGCACGGCCCCATGCCGCAGCGGGTGAAGTGTTTGAGCTGGTTGATGTCGCGCGCGCCATCGGCGATCGCGGTCTCGATCTCCGAGCGGGTCACGTCCTCGCAGCGGCAAACGACCGTCTCCGGCGCGATCGCCTCGACCATGGCGGGGCGCGGACGCATCAACCGCCCGACAGCGCCTGCGAAGGCTGACATGCGGGCGAGCCCGGCGCGGACCGACGCAGCCTCGCGCGCGAAGGCTTCAAGCGGAATCCGTCCGGCGTCATGGGCCGCGGCCAGTCCCGCGAGGTGCCCCGACAGTCGCGCCGGCTCCGCGCCCGCCACGGCCGCACCGTCGCCGACGGCATAAAGGCCCGCCACCGAACAGCGGCCGAATGCGTCGCGCACCGGCGTCCAGCCGCCGGCGGCCGGATCGAAATGGTGGCGCGCGCGCAAAAGTTTTGTGATCTCCGCGCCCGGCACGAGGCCGTGCCCGACCGCGAGCGCATCGGCCTCGTAGCCGCGCAATGATCCGCCCGTCGGCCGCCCCTGCGCATCGACAGGCGCGACGACGACGCGCTCGCAGGCCTCCGCGCCTTCGACGGCGACGACGCCATGGCGAAACAGCACTGGCACGCGCGCTGCGCCGAGCGTCAGCGCCCAGCCCAGGCCCTGACGGAGCAGATCCGGCCTGCGCGTGAGGCCCGGAAGCGCGCGCAGCCAGTCGCCCGGCCCCGACAGATCGACGACCGCCGCCACGGCCCCGCCTGCAGCGACGATCTTGGCCGCGACGGCGGCGAGCAGCGGTCCGCACCCGGCGACGACGGTGCGGCGGCCAGGGACCATTCCCTGCGATTTCAGCAGGATCGTCGCAGCCGCGAGCCCGATCACCCCCGGCTTTGTCCAGCCTGGAAACGGCACCAGCCGCTCATGCGCGCCCGTCGCCGCCACGAGGCGCGACGCAAAGAAGCTCTCATTGCCGAACGGCGTCACCGCATCGACGCGAAATGCGCCCGAGACCGACCAGACGCGCGCCGAGCCGCGCCAGACGACCGACGACGCGGCGATCCCAGCCCGGAGAGCGTCGCCCGCATCGTCATCCGGGCCACGCTTGCCGGGCGATACGGAGAGGCCCGCCGGCGGCGCGCGATAGACCTGCCCGCCCGGAGAGGCCGCCTCGTCCAGCAGAACGACCGACAGGCCGGCGCGGCTCGCCGCCAGTGCGGCGGCGGCCCCGGCCGGGCCTGCCCCGATGACGACGAGATCGGCCTGATGCGGCTTGGGCACAGCCACGTCAGACCGCGCCTCTCAGCTCGACCGAGAGGCCGTCCACGACCGCGACCTGGCAGGACTGGCGCAGGGCGCCATCGACCCGAACCACGCATTCCTGGCAGACGCCCATGAAGCAGTAGGCTCCGCGCGACGCGCCGTCGCGCGGGCTGAGCCGCAACGCGACCACCCCCGCCGCCAACAACGCCGCCGCCAGCGTCTCGCCGCGATGAGCGCGGACGGCCGCACCATCGACATGCAAGGTCACGGGCGCCCCGCGCTCAAAACCGTCGGCGAAGCGCAGCGCCGTCATATGCAACTCCGCAGGCAGGTCAACATTCCGCGCCATCCGCCGCTTTACATCAGATCACGATTGTATACGTTCCATAGACAATCGGTGCAACATGTCCAGTGTCGAGAGCGGGGCGTGACAGCGGCCGATGCGTTCAACCTGACACGTCCGAGGGGAACCATGATCAACAAATTCGCGCTCGGCCTCGCCGCGCTGCTCGGCCTCGCCACCGCCGCCCTGCCGCTGACGGCAGCCGCCCGCCCGCTCGACGACATCCTGAAATCGGGCACGCTCAGGGTCGGCGTCAACCCGACGCTGCCGCCGCTGGCCAAGTTCGACGACAAGAACCAGATCGTCGGCTTCGACGTCGATTTCGCCACCGAGATCGCCAAGATGCTCGGCGTCAAGCTCGAGGTGGTGCAGGTCGGCTCGCCGGACCGCATCCCCTTCGTCGCCTCGGGCAAGATCGACCTCGTGATGGGCGCGATGACGCGCAACCCCGAACGGGCCAAGGTGATCGACTTCACCGTGCCGGTCCATACCGAGATTTTCGGCGTGCTGACGACCGAGGCCAAGCCCTACAAGGACTGGAAGGAGCTCGACAGCCCGAACGTGACCCTGATCCAGGTGCGCGGCACCACGCCGGTCAAGTTCATCGAGGACAATCTCAAGCAGGCCAAGGTCACGCTGCTCGACAATTATCCCGACGCGGTGCGCGCGATCGCGCAGGGACGCGGCGACGCGATGATCGACGTGATCGACTTCGTCGGCGAGCAGATGAACCGCTTCAAGGACGTGAAGTGGAAGGTCGTCGAAACGCCGGTCGACATTTACTACTGCAGCTTCGGGCTGGCCAAAAATTCCACCGGGCTGAAGGATTGGCTCAATGTCGCGATCTTCGAGATGCACCGTCGCGGCAAGACCGACGAAATGTGGCTGAAATGGTTCGGCATCAAGATGCTGCACCCCACCGGCGTCACGCCGTATTTCTGAGCCTGCCAACCCCTGCCGCCACCGCGCGGCAGGGACTGCGGACAAGCCCATGCCGAACCAGCGCCCCGCCGCGCGCGGCGAGATCCAGACCGTCCGTGGGCCGCTCTCGCCGGAACGGCTCGGGCCGACCCTGATGCACGAACACCTCCTCTGTGACGTGACGCCGCCCGAGCTTGCGGCGCAGGGCCTTCCGCAGGTCGAGATCACGCCCGAGAACGCCTTCGCGATCCGCTACCACTGGTGCCGCGATTACGGGAACCACATCCTCTCCGACGTCGCGGAGATGACGCGGGAGGCGGCGTTCTTCGCTCAGGCAGGCGGCAGTGCCATCGTCGAGCTGACGATCGAAGGCATCAGGCCCGATCCGCTCGGCCTGCGCGCGATCTCGGAAGGCAGCGGCGTCCATGTCGTCGCCGGCTGCGGCGTCTACATCGAGAGTTTCGCCGGCGCAGCGCTGGCGCGCTCGGTCGATGAGCTGGCCGCCATGATGATCGCGGGCGTCCGCCATGGCATCGGCGGCACGGATGTCCGCGCCGGCATCATAGGAGAGATCGGCGTCAGCGACCCGGCCACACCCGGCGAGCTGCGCGCGCTGACGGCGGCCGCAATTGCGCAAATAGAGACCGGCGCGAGCATCAACGTCCATCCCGGACGCGACCCGGCTTCGCCGCTTCAGGTCGTCGCGCATGTCGCGGCCGCCGGCGGCGACGTCACGCGGCTGATCATCAGCCATCTCGACCGGACCTTCTCGACACTCGATCAGTCGCTCCGGCTCGTCGAGGCCGGGGCCGTGGCCGAATGGGATTTCTTCGGCATCGAGAGCTCCCATTATCCGTTCGCGCCGATCGACCTGCCCAATGACGGCATGCGCCTCAACCTGATCGCGGGCCTGATCGAACGCGGCCATGGCGCGCAGGTCGCGATCTCGCAGGACATCTGCACGAAGACGCGGCTCAGGCGGCACGGCGGCCATGGCTATGGCCATCTCATCGAGAACGTGGTCCCGATGATGCGCCGCAAGGGTTTCGACGATTCGATGATCGACCAGCTCCTGATCCAGACGCCGCGCCGGCTGCTGACTTTTGTCTGATACGCGCGAACGCGGCCCCGTCCACGGACAGCGCGACATCGCCATCGGCGCGCTGCTGATGGTCGTCGCGACCTTCTGCTTCGTCAGCCTCGATTCGATCCTGAAGCTGCTCGCCGCGCGGCATGACGTGCTGTTCCTCGCCTGGGGCCGCAATCTCTTCCAGGTCCTCTACCTCGCCGCACTGATGCCGTTTCTCGGGGCACGGCGCATGCTGGCGACGCGGCATCCGCGCGTTCAGGCGGCGCGCGGCGCGATGCTGGTGGGCACCACCGTCTTCGTCGTGCTCGCGCTGAAGGCCATGCCGCTGGCGCAGACCTATGCGATCACCTTCTCGGCGCCGCTGATCGCGACGATCCTCGCCATGGTCTTTCTGGGAGAACGGCCCTCCCGGATGCGCTGGGTCTGGATCCTGATCGGCTTCGGCGGCGTCTTGGTGGCTTTGCAGCCGACAGCTCCCGACGCCGGCGCCTATCTGGTCTTTCCGCTCGCCATGGCGCTGGCCAACGCCTGCTATCACGTTCTGACAAGGGCGATCGCGGGCGACGAGGAGCCACTGGCGATGCTGTTCCATGTCGGTTTCTTCGCGCTGCTGATCACCTCGCTGGCGCTGCCCTGGTCGTGGTCGGGTATGGCAGCGTCGGAATGGGGCCTGCTCGCGATCGGCGGCGGCTTCGGCACGCTGGCGCATCTGCTGCTGATCGCAGCCTTCCGCAGAGCCCCGACCGCTGTCGTTTCGCCGATGATCTATACGCAGATCGTCGCCGCCTGCCTGCTGGGTTACGTCGTCTTCGGCGAGGTTCCGACGCTGGCTACGCTGCTGGGAGCGGCGATCGTGGTGGCGAGCGGCATCGGGCTGATCCGGTCGAAGGGATAGACGTCAGGAGATGTTGTCGAGTGAGAACCGCGACAGGCTCCGGATATGCGCCTGCGCCGCCTTGCGGGCGCGCTTGGCATCCTCCGCCTGCAGCGCGACGACGATCTCCATGTGCTCGACCGCGTCCTGCCCGACACGGTCGGCCAGCCGCGCGATCTCGAACAGCCGCGTGGTGACACGCAGCGAGCGGATCATCTGCCCCATCACGGCGTTGCCGCAACCCTCGATGTAGAGCCCGTGGACATTGTCATCCGAGCGCCAATGCGCGTCTGTGTGATAGCTGGTCGCCGCCAGCAGTTCCTCGATCTCGCGCTGGACCATGCCGAGCCTGGCCTGCGACAGCCGGCCGGCCGCGAGCGAGGCCGCCTCGCCCTCGAGCAGTTCGCGGACCTTCAGGCTCTGGAGATATTCGCCGAGATCGACATTGCGGACCATGAAGGAGCGGTTCGCCGCCTTGACCACGAGGCCCTCGCCTTCCAGCCGCTGCAGCGCCTCGCGCAGGGGCGTCCGCGAAATGCCTAGTATGTCGGCGAGCTTGGCTTCGACGATCAGCTCGCCGCCCTTCAGCCGGCGGCCGCGGATCATCTCCGACACCGCCTTGTAGGCGAGGTTGGAGAGGTTGTAGCCGCCTGTCTGCTCGGGAGCGTCGCTCGGCTCGATCAGGGTCATGCTGTCGTCTTCGTGCTGTGGTTGCAGGACCGTCTTTGGACCGGGCGGCGCATGTCATCAAGCCCCGCCGCGCGGGTTCGCCATCAGCGATACCGCCCCGCGGGCTCGAACGGCGTCGGAAGCTGGCCCGCCGGCACGGCCAGCGCCGAGCGCTCGCGGGCGATATGCAGACCCTGCATCGGCGCGCCGGCCGCTTGCCCGTCCCGCACGACGACTCGCCCGCGCAGGATCGTCGTCGCCGGCCAGCCCTTCACCGTGATCCCTTCATAGGGTGTGTAGTCGGCGCCGTGATGCATGAGCGACTGGCTGATCGTCACCTCGCGCTGCGGATCCCAGATCGCTATGTCGGCATCCATGCCGATCGCGATCGAGCCCTTCTTCGTCAGGCCGTAGGTCTTCGCATGATTGGTCGAGGACAGCGCCACGAACTGGTTCAGCGTGATGCGACCCTTGCCGACGCCCTCCGAGAACAGGATCGGCAGCCTTGTCTCGACACCGGGGATGCCGTTGGGCACCCAGCGGAACGAGGTTTTCCCCTTCGGCGTCAGCTTGCCGGCCGGGTCGTCATAGCGAAACGGACAATGGTCGGAGGAAAAGACGCTGAAGATGCCGTTCTCCAGCCCCTCCCAGCAGGCCTGCTGGCTGGCATGGTCGCGCGGCGGCGGCGAGCAGACATATTTCGCGCCCTCCATGTTGAGGCCGTCCATGTCGGCCTCGGTCAGCACGAGATATTGCGGGCAGGTCTCGCCATAGACCTTCAGGCCGCGCGAGCGGGCGCGCGCGATCTCCTCCATCGCCTCGCGATTGGAGACGTGGACGATCATCACCGGCACGTCGACGAGTTCGGCGAGCGAGATGGCGCGATGCGTCGCCTCGCGCTCGACGGGGATGGGCCGCGACGTGCCGTGGAATTTCGGCGCGATCTGCCCACCGCGCTCCAGACGGTCGGTCAGGAAGCGGATGGCGTCGTAATTCTCGGCATGGACCATGACGAGCGCGCCGGTCTCGCGCGCGACCGACATCACCTCCAGCATCTGCCGGTCGTTCAGCGCCAGCCCGTCATAGGTCATGAACACCTTGAACGAGGTGTAGCCGTCCTCGATCAGCGCCGGCAGGTCCTGCCCCAGCACCTGCTCGGTCGGGTCGGAGATCACGAGATGGAAGGCGACATCGACATGGCACCGGCCCTGCGCCAGCCCGTGATAGGCCTTGACCGTCTCGCGCAGGCTCACCCCCTTCTCCTGCACGCAGAACGGCATCACCGTAGTGTTGCCGCCGAACGCGGCAGAGAGCGTGCCGGACGCGAAATCGTCGGCCATGACGATGCCCTCGCCGCTCGGCTGGGCGATGTGGACATGGCTGTCGATGCCGCCGGGCAGCACCAGCCTGCCCGTGGCGTCGATCGTCTCCGACGTCGCGCCGAGATCATGCCCAAGCGCCACAATGACGCCGTCGCGGATGCCGATATCGCAGGAGAAAATGTCCGATGCGGTCGCGATGGTGCCGCCCGCGATGATCAGGTCGTAAGCCATGTCAGATCTCCGCCGGGCAGAGGAGCCGCAATGCAACTCGAGCCCAGGATACAGTTTGTATGCAGAGCGCATTCTTAGCGCCGTCCTGCTTCGCTGCAAGCGCGAAGGCTGCGCCTTGCCCGCTGGACCTCAGAGGTCCGACCGGATCGGTCCCGGCGGGCGAACCGGCCTGTCTCGGCTGCACCTCGCCAACAGCTGACCTGAATGGTCGGCCCGAGATCTGGCACGGGAAATCAGGCAAGCTGCTTTCGTAACCGGTCTCCTTCGATCGAAAGCCTAATGGAAATCCCGCGATTTCGGCAGGATGCGGACATTGCGCGGGTGGCGTCCGCGCGGAATTTGCGGGTACAGGATTTCGTCGGCCCGCGTCAGGACGATCTCGGCGCGATGGGTGTCCGACAGGCTCAGGAGATCGGCGGTCCGGTCGAAGACGCGCTGCGCCATCAGATGCGTAACCCCTTCGGTGCTTTTCTGGACACGGCCTTCGACCAGCAGCAGGCGAGCGCCCATCACCTCGCGCCGGTAGCGCTCGAACAGCCGCGCCCAGAGCACGACATTGGTGACGCCCGTCTCGTCCTCCAGCGTGATGAAGATCGCCTTGCCGTTGCCGGGGCGCTGGCGCACCAGCACGATGCCGGCGGTGCGCACAAAGGCGGCGTCGGGCCTGGCGTCGGTCTCCGCGCTGCTCGAAATCCTCTGTGAGCGGAACAGGGGGCGCAAAAGTCCCATCGGATGACACTTCAACGAAAGCCGCGCCGTCTGGTAGTCGGCGACGACATGCTCCTGCAGGGCCATGACGGGCAGGGACGCATCCGGCTCGGTCCCGAGTTCCTGCGCACCGGCCGTGGCAAAAAGCGGCAGGGCCTCGTCATCGGGCAGTCGGCGCACGGCCCAGAGCGCCTCGCGGCGGTCCAGCCCGATCGAACGGAAGGCGTCGGCATCGGCCAGCAGACGCATGGCGCGAGCGGGAAGGTTCGCACGGCGCATCAGCTCTTCGACGCCGCAAAATCTCGCACCGCGCGCGGCCTCGATCGCCAGGCCCCATTCCTCGCGAAAGCCGTCGATCTGGCGCAAGCCGAGGCGAAGGGCGAAGGCGGACGGGGAGAAACCATTCTCCGCGCGTTCCAGCGCATTGTCCCAGCAACTCGCGTTCACATCGATCGCGCGCAACGCGACGCCGCCGTTCTCATGCGCCTCGCGCACGATCTGGGCCGGGGCGTAAAACCCCATCGGCTGCGAATTCAGCAGCGCGCAGGCGAAGGCGGCCGGATGGTGCTTCTTCAGCCAGGACGAGACATAGACCAGCTTGGCGAAGGAGGCGGCGTGGCTCTCGGGGAAGCCGTAGCTGCCGAACCCCTTGATCTGGTCGAAGCAGCGCTGGGCGAAGACGCGCTCATAGCCCCGCGCGACCATGCGCTCGACCATCAGCTCTTCATAATTGCCGATGGTGCCGTCATTGCGGAAGGTCGCCATCGCCTTGCGCAGCCCGTTGGCCTCGATATCGCTGAATTTCGCCGCGACCATGGCGAGCTTCATCGCCTGCTCCTGGAAGAGCGGTACACCCTTTGTCTTGTTGAGGACCGCGAAGAGTTCGTCCTTCTCACCATGCTCTGGTGACGGCGAGGGATAGTTCACCTCTTCCAGTCCGGCTCGCCGCCTCAGATAGGGGTGCACCATGTCGCCCTGGATCGGACCCGGCCTGACGATCGCGACCTGGATGACGAGATCGTAAAACACGCGCGGCTTCAGGCGCGGCAGCATGTTCATTTGCGCCCGGCTCTCGACCTGGAAGACGCCGAGCGACTTGCCCTCGCAGAGCATGTCGTAGGTCGCCTCGTCTCCGACAGGGATATCGGCGAGCCCGAGATCCCGGCCCTCATGCGCGCGCAGCAGATCGAAGGCCTTGCGGATGCAGGTCAGCATGCCGAGCGCCAGCACATCGACCTTCATCAGCTTGAGCGCGTCGATGTCGTCCTTGTCCCATTCGATGAAGGTGCGGTCAGCCATGGCGGCCTTGCCGACCGGGACCATCTCGTCGAGCCGGTGGCGGGCCAGCACGAAGCCGCCGACATGCTGCGAGAGATGGCGCGGAAACAGCAGCAGACGTTGTGCGAAGCCGACGGCGCGCGCGATCGTCGGATTCGTCGGATCGAGCCCGGCCTGACGGACATGGGCAGCCGCGATTTCGCTGCCCCACGAGCCCCATTGCGTGCCCGCGAGCCTGGCGGTGACGTCTTCGGTCAGGCCCAGCGCCTTGCCGATGTCGCGGATGGCGCTGCGCGGCCTGTAGCGGATCACGGTCGCGGCGATGCCGGCGCGGTGGCGGCCATAGGTGTCATAGATCCACTGGATCACCTCCTCGCGCCGCTCATGCTCGAAATCGACGTCGATGTCGGGCGGCTCCCTGCGCTGCGTCGAGATGAAGCGCTCGAACAGCACGTCGCTCTCGGCGGGATCGACCGCCGTGATGCCGAGCACGAAGCAGACCGCGGAGTTTGCGGCCGATCCACGCCCCTGGCAGAGAATGCCCCGGTTCTCGGCGAAATCGACGATCTGGCGGATGGTCAGGAAATAGCGCGCATAGTCGAGCTGCGCGATCAGGATGAGTTCCTTGTCGAGCAGCTTGCGGACCTTGTCGGGCACGCCTTCGGGATAGCGGATCTGCGATCGCCGCCGCACCAGCTCTTCCAGCCAGCCCTGCGGCGTCCAGCCGGGCGGCACGGACTCGTCGGGATATTCATATCGGAGCTGGCCGAGATCGAAATCGATGCGGCCGAGCAGATGGCCGATCTCCGCGATCGCCTCGGGCGCATCGCGGAACAGCCGCTTCATCTCTTGCCCTGACTTGAGATGGCGCTCGGCATTGGCTTCCAGCAGCCGACCGGCCCGGTCGATGGTGACGCCTTCGCGGATGCAGGTCAGCAGATCCTGCAGATCGCGCTGTTCGGGGGCATCGTAGAGCACGTCGTTGGTGGCCAGCAGCGGCGTTTGGGTGGCGGCCGCGATCGCCTTCAGCCGCGCGAGGCGGCGCCGGTCGTCGCCCTTGCGGTGCATGCTGGCGCCGATCCAGACCGCGCCGGGAGCGGCCTCGGCCAGCCGGGCAAGCAGCGCCGGCAGGCCGTCGAAACTGCGGCCCGGCATCAGGATCAACAGCAGATCGCGCGTATCCGCCAGCAGATCGTCGAGAAGGAGGACGCAGTCGCCCTTGGTGACGCCCTCCTTCAGATTCCCTTTGCTCAGAAGCCGGCAGAGCCGGCCCCAGCCGGTACGGTTGGCCGGGTAGACGACGATGTCGGGCGTGCCGTCGGCGAAGACGAGCCGGCTGCCGACGACGAGCCTGAACGACGCCACCATCGTCCGGATTTGCCCGGGCGAGAGGTTCAGACCCGCGAAAACCGGGTTCTCCATCCAGACATGCTCGCCGGGGCTGTCGCCCTCCTTCAGTTTCTCGACCGGTTTGAGCCCCTCGCGCAGATCGTTCAGCGCGCTCCAGACCCGCACAACGCCGGCGACCGTGTTGCGGTCGGCGATGCCGATGCCGGCATGCCCCAGCAAGAGGGCGGTGAGCAGCATGGTGGGGCCAGGCGATGCGCCCCGCAGGAATGAGAAATTCGTCGCGGCGACGAGCTCGGCATAGGCGCTCATGACGTGAATCTCATGCGAACAGCCCATGCAGGAACCAGCGCGGCGGTCCCTCCTCGCGCTCGTAGAGACCGGCGCGAAACAGCCAGAAGCGGCGGCCCTGCGCGTCCTCGACGCGGTAATAGTCGCGCGTCGGCTCGGAGGGGCCGTCGCGCCACCATTCCGGCGCGATCCGCTCCGGGCCTTCGGCGCGGGCGATCTCATGCAGGACGCGCCGCCAGCGGAAGCGCAGCGGCGGGCCGTCTGGCACCTGCGCCAGGGTTTCGATCGGCTGCGGCGGCTCGAAGAGCTGGATAGGTCGAGACGGCGGCCCGTTCGGCTCCGGCGCGGGCCAGGCGACCCTGGCGGCGATCGGCGCCACGGCTGGAACCGCTTTCGCCTCACGGCGCGGATCATGGCTGTCCTGCGCGACGAAGCGCAGCACGCGGTCACGGCCGAACCGGGTGACCAGCCGGTCGACGAGATCGGCGACGGCCTCGTCCTCGACGGCGCGGCCGTCGAGGCTGGGCTGATGGACGTTCAGGGGCTCGCAGACGGGCACGGCGAGGCGGATGGCGTCGAAGCCGAAGCCGGGATCGAGCGGGTCTGCCAGCGCCTCGATCCGTTCGCGATAGAGCCGCAGGATCGCCTTCACGTCCCGCGAGGGCCGGCCGGTCTCGATCAGGAGCCGCCTGACCGCGCCGTCGCTGCGAAAGAAGCTGATCTCGAAAGCCCGGCCGCCCTCGCCGCGCTGCTCCAGCATGCGGCCTGCGTCCGAGATCAGCCGCACCACGACCTCTTCCAGCCCCGCCATGTCCAGCAGGGGTTCCGCGAAATGCCGCTCGACCATGCAGGCCGGTGGCGGACGCAACGGCGTGATGCGCGCATCCTCCCGGCCCAGAGTTCGTCTCAGCCGGACGGCCAGCCCCTCGCCGAAACGGGCCGACAGGGCGCTCGAGGGACGGTCAGTCAGATCGCCCACCGTCTTCAGCCCGGCGCGGGACAAGGCGAGCACGGTATCGGCGCTTGTCTCCAGCGCGGCGACCGGCAGCGACGCGATCGCGGACTCGTCGTCGCCCACCGGGACGATGCCGCCCGCCCCGAAACGCGAGAACGCATGGGCGGCCTCCGGCGTGCCCATGATGGCGGCGCGATGGGCGAGGCCGCCACGGCGCAGATACCCGGCGATCAATGCCAGAAGCGCCGCCTCGCCGCCGAAGAGATGGGCGCAGCCGGTGATGTCGAGCAGCAGGCCGTGAGGCGGATCGAGCGCGACCAGCGGCGTGAAGCGGTCGCAGAAAGCGGCGAGCCGATCGATCAGGCGCTCATCGGCGTGGCTGTCCGCCTCGACCGCGACGAGATCGGGGATGCGGGCGCGCGCATCGGCGAGCGTCAATCCGCGCGTCAGGCCCAGCCGCGCGGCGTTGGCGTCGCAGCCGACGAGGCGCAAGGCGTTGCCTTGCGTCTCGACCACGACCAGCGGCGGCTCATCCGGCCTGCCGGAACCCTGAACCCTGCGCTCCCGCCGCAGCCGGTCGGTCGGCAGGAAAGGAACCGGCCGAGCGAGATAGCGGCGCGGCATCGGGGGATGTCTCGGTGGATACGGCTCTGGCGGGAAAGACGGACTGCTCCTGGAATCCAGATGGCTCCTGGAAAGCAGATGGTTCCTGGAAGGATTGTCGGTCACGGTCCCACTCCACACGCCACTCACGCTCAGCGAGGCCGCCGCGGTGGCGCAGCAGCCTGAGACTGAAAGCCGGATTGCCCGGCGCATTGGACTCAAGCGCCTGCGACGGCAGGGCGGATACCTGCCAGCGGGTGCGGGCGGCGCTGGCGTCCTGCTTGCTTGAGGCGCGCAACAGCACCGTCATCACGCCCGACGCCTCCGCCGCCAGCGCCAGCCTTCGGCTCGCCGTCAGATCGAGCAGGCGCGGCTCGCCCCAGGGCTCGATCAGCACCGCCCCCAGCGCCGCGCAGCGCGCAGCCTCCGCTCCGGCGCGCAGCACGCCTTGCGCATCGCGCGCCCGCACCAGCAGGATGCGCGAGGGATCGAAGCCAAGCTCGACGAGCCCCGGCGGATGCAGCCGCCCGGTCTCGGCATCGATAAAATCCTGCCGGACCCACAGGATCGACCGGGTCTGCGCGGCGCGGATCGCCAGCCCCACGGAAAACCCGGTCGCCGCCGCAAGGTCGACCGTTCCCGCCGCGTAGACCTCGTGAAGGGCCGCGCGTGCGATGCCGCCCCCGAGCGGCGCATCGAGAGCAGGCAGCCCGAACGTCACCTGCCCGACGGCGCTGCGCCCAGAGCGCTGCTCGGCCTCGGCAAGGCTGCAGCGCAGATCGGCCAGGAGTTGGCTATGTGCAGGCATGCGGAAAACCCGATGTTCGCTATATGTTCTATCTTTATATCTCCTGCTTTCAGAAGGCGAGTCCGCTTTGCAAGCAGCCGCAGAACGACCACGATGGCCAAAGCCGCCTGATCAACGCGGTTCATGAAGAGATCGCAGCCGGCGGCAGCGGTTTCATCGCGCTGGAGATGGACCCGAGCCGGATGGCTGCCGAAGCGCAGCACAAGGACACGGCGAACGATCCCGGCAATGCTGCGCCGGCCGGCGCGACCCCTGCCGCCGACTATTCGGCGCTGCACCCTGAAGCCTTCGGCGACCATGACGAGCGGCTGGCGTTCGGCGAAGCCATGTCCACTGCCGGGCTCGATGTCCGGGTCGTGCAGAGCCTCGTGGCGGATGTCGCGGGGGATGGCCGCATACGCAGCGCGATTGCCCGTGGCAACGCCGCTATCGAGGCCCGTCTAGTCGAAGTGCGTGAGTTCTTCGCCCGGCAGCCGTCCGGCATGGACGAGCTGAAGCTCGCGGTCGCATTCGGCGAGCATCTCGTGGCCAAACAGCCGAAGCTCGCCGCGACCTGGGACGCCGCGATGTTGTCAGAGAATGCTCTCTTCACACTGGCTTGTGAGGCTAAACGGCTGGGCTTTGGTGAGAAAAACTAGTTTCTCGGATTGTTCTGCGAATGATGAAAATAGTAATAATTTTCGTCGATTTTGTCCCATGCCTCCGGAAGGCGGTAATCAGCTATTTCGAGGCGTGTAGGAATAGCTTTCTCAATGATCTTAAATTCTTTTCTAATATCTTCTAAGTCTTTTAATTTTGGAGGACGCGGCGGAGCAAATACACCATTCGGCTGTTTTTGTTCCGGTTCGTATTTCTCTTTTACAAACGTCTCATAAACTTCATCATAATTTACTCCAGCAGCAGTCAACTCCCTGTCGTCAGCCGATATATAAAGCGTAATATTTGAATTTGTAAAACTACCGCAAGATATCGTAAAATAAGGCGACATATCGCCGCTACGCTTCGTCCATTCTATCTCGCAACTATCTTTCCGCAAAATATAATCTTTTACCGTCAATGAACCTAATCCCGTTGGTGAGACGAATTGCTTACAATCATCCGTTTGATCACGCGCTCGACAATATGGAGGCTTGTTCCAAGCACCGTCGATCTCAAAAGTGGCATCAGAATCTACGCTGCCAACAAATGCAATCCCTCGTATGACTTTGGGCAGATAGTTTTTATCTTCAGCTTCTCCAGAATTAAAATATACGAAGATGACATAGTCAGAAAAATCGAATCTAGATACGAAATTTGAACTGAGCGTTGGCTCTCCTACCTTGCTAATAAAACTCGAAATCGTCGTAGTATTAATTTTTACACTCTTCAAATGGTCGCTTACACCATTCTGACCCGACTTCGCCGGCGATACCCTTGATACTAAATCAGTCCAAACCTTTAATCTGCACTCCCGAACGTTATTTAGTTGAGGAGCGATTTCTGTTCGTAGAACGCCAGAGTATTCGTCAATGTTAATCTTTCCTGCCCCTTGAATGCCCAAATCAGCAAGCTTCTTAAACAATGATGAAAGCTCGGCTTTTGCATTTGTATCAATCGAGATAGTTTTATTTTTCCCGCTTTGCTCGAAATTCCCACAAACTAGAGGTATAATCTTTTCGAGAGTTTCGATTTGCTCTTTATTAAATGTTTGAGCGACAAGAGGAGCTTCAGCTTCGCACAATAAAAACAAAATTGATAAAATCGTAATTGACAAAGTCCGACAAATTCCAACCGAACGTAACCACATTAAGCCCTCCCGTGCGTTAGGCCGATCGTTGCTCAATTTGCAGGCACGGTAAGCGCAAAACATGTCACACCCACCTAGCACGTTACTTGACATGCAAAATGGCCAGGGCGTCAACAAGCAAGCCGTGAATGCGCCACCCGGCAAAAAGGCCACAAGCCTCGTCTGCCGGTGTCCAGGCATGGCTAGGGGCGACATATTACACCGATATTACACGCCCGGAGACGGCTTTTGCGCTAAACCATTAATTTCATTGAAGAAAGGATGGCGCTCCCATGGGGAATCGAACCCCAGTTTTCGCCGTGAGAGGGCGACGTCCTGACCGCTAGACGATGGGAGCAGCGCGGCAGAGGAGGTCTGTTTAGTCAGCCCGCCGCCGCTCTGCAACTGTTTTTGCGAGGCGCGGATGCGAAACCGGGCCGGACGGCGTGAAGGCCGTCCGGCCCAAAAGAGAAGTCGCCGCGAAACTCGCTCTGGTGAGCCGGCTGGCGTGGCTTTCGAGAACCGGAGCGGAGCGGACTGACGTCCGTGAGCACCGGAAGCGCAGAAAGCCGCGTCAGACGGCCGCCGGAGTAGAGTTTCAGGCAGCCTTGTCCGTGAGCGCCGGATAGTCGGTGTAACCCCTGGCGTCGCCGCCATAGAAGGTCTCGACCACCGGCGTGTTCAGCGGGGCGTTCGCCTTGAGCCGTTCGACGAGATCGGGATTGGCGATGAAGAGCCGACCGAAGGCGACGGCGTCGGCAGCCCCGGTCTCCACGGCCTCGATCGCGAGATCGCGCGTGTAGAGGTTGTTGGCGATGTAGGCGCCCTTGAACAGCTTGCGCAGCGCGGCGTAGTCGAAGGGCAGGTAGTTGCGGTCGTCGCGCGTCGCGCCCTCGACGACATGGATGAAGGCGATTCCGGCCTCCGACAGCTTGCCGACGAGATGCTCGAACAGCGCCTGCGGATTTGAGTCGCGGGCGTCGTTGGCCGGGCTGACGGGCGAGATGCGGATGCCGACGCGGCCCTTGCCGAACACCTTCGAGACCGCCTCGACCACCTCGAGCGCGAAACGCACGCGGTTCTCGATCGGGCCGCCATACGCGTCGGTGCGCTTGTTGGAATCGTCGCGCAGGAACTGGTCGATCAGATAGCCATGGGCGCCGTGAAGCTCGACGCCGTCGAAGCCCGCAGCCTTGGCGTTTTCGGCGGCCGCGACGAACTCGCCGACGATGGCGGGGATCTCGTCGAGCGAGAGTTCGCGCGGCGTCGAGACCTCGGCGAAGCCGCTTTCGATATAGGTCTTGGTGTTCGCCTGCAGCGGCGACGGCGCGACGGGGGCGCCATTACCCGGCTGCAGCGAGACATGGCTGACCCGGCCGACATGCCAGAGCTGGGCCGCGATCTTGCCGCCCTGCGCATGCACCGCATCGGTGATCGCCTTCCAGCCGGCGGTCTGCGCGGCCGAATACATGCCCGGCGTCCAGACATAGCCCTGGCCCTGCTGCGAAACCTGCGTGCCCTCGGTGATGATCAGGCCCGCGCTGGCGCGCTGGCGGTAGTATTCGACGTTGAGATCGTTGGGCGCATCGCTGCCGCGCGAGGCGCGGTTGCGCGTCAGCGGGGCCATGACGACGCGGTTCTTCAGCTCGATCTCGCCGATGCGGACCGGGGTGAACAGGGCGGGAAGCGCGCTGTTGTGAGTGCTCATGGAAACATCCTTCGAAGGCCGAAGCGGCCGGGCATTGAAATCGTGGTCGACGCGGGTCGCCATTCGACAAGGCTCAGATAGGCATGGCAGTCTCGATTGGCAGGGCGGGTTTCGGCCGAGCCGGCAGGCGTGGAAGGAATGCCTCCTCACAGCCGGGATGGGCGATGAACGATCCTGCCGACAGCGCGACGCGGAGACCATCCATCCTCGACGGTCTCGCGATGCGCGGCCGCCATGCGGTGCGCGCGGGCTGGCAGGCCTGCCGGAACACGGCGATCGGCATCGTCTATCCGCCATCCTGCATCGCCTGCCAGGCCGCGACCGCGCAGGCGCAGGCGCTTTGCCCGCGCTGCTGGTCAGGCATCGGCTTCATCGAGCGGCCCTATTGCGAGAGGCTCGGCACGCCGTTCCCGGTCGATCTCGGCGAAGGCCTGCTCTCGCCGGCCGCGCTCGCCGATCCGCCGGTGTTCGGCCGCGCGCGCGCTGTCTGCCGCTTCGACGGGGCGGCGCGCGAGCTGGTCCACAAGCTGAAATATGGCGACCGCACAGAGCTCGCCCTGACCATGGGCGCGATGATGGCGCAGGCCGGCCGCGAATTGCTGACCGACGCCGAGCTGATCGTTGCCGTGCCGCTCCACCGGTTCAGGCTCTGGACCCGCCGCTTCAACCAGGCGTCAGCGCTGGCTGCCGTACTGGCGCGGCAGGGCCATGCTCCCCTCGCCCACGACGCCCTTGTCAGGGTCAAGCGCACGCGCCAGCAGGTCGGGCTGACGCGGGCGCAGCGCGCCGACAATCTGCAGGGCGCGTTTCGGGTTCCACCCTCCGCACGACCGCAACTGGAGGGGCGGCGCGTCCTGCTGGTCGACGACGTGCTGACCACGGGGGCGACCGCCAATGCGGCGGCCCGCGCGTTGCTGCGCGGTGGCGTGGCAGGCGTCGATATCCTGACCTTCGCCCGGGTCGTGACGGAAACGTGACGGCGCACTATATGCGTGACAGCTCCACTCGGCAGAACGCACGAAAAGACGGAACCACCATGCCTTCGGTCACGATCTACACCACGCCCTGGTGCCCCTATTGCAAGACGGCGAAGTCGCTGCTCGACCGGAAATCCGTCGCCTATGACGAGATCGACGTCGACGGAAAGCCGGATCTGCGCCAGGCGATGACGGCGCGCGCCGGCGGACGCACCTCGGTGCCGCAGATCTTCATCGGCGAGACGCATGTCGGCGGCTCCGACGACATCCACGCCCTCGACGCGCGCGGCGAACTCGACAGGCTGCTGACGGCATGATCCGGCTCTCATCGAGACCCGACGCGCGATGATCCGCTACGCTTTGATCTGCGACAACGCGCACGAGTTCGAGAGCTGGTTTCCGTCCTCGGCCGGCTTCGAGCAGCAGGCCAAGCGCGGCTTCGCGACCTGCCCGTCCTGCGGCAGCGCGAAGGTCGAGCGCGCGATCATGGCCCCCAACATCGCCCGCAGCGACCGTGTCCCCCGGACGATCGAAGCCGTGGCCGAGCCGGCGTCGGAGGGGGCGACGGCTCCGGGCACGCCGACGGCCCCGGCCGAGGTTGCAGCTCCGCTGGCGCTGATGGGCGAGAAGGAGATCGCTTTCCGCCAGATGCTGAGCGCGCTGCACGCCCATGTCGCGGAAAACGCCGAGAATGTCGGCAAGGGGTTTGCGGAAGAAGCGCTGAAGATCCATCACGGCGAAAGCGACGATCGCCCGATCTATGGCGAAGCGACGCGCGAGGATGCGCAAATGCTGCAGGAGGAGGGCGTGGCCTTCATGCCGCTGCCGAGGCTGCCCGGCGCGCGGAACTGAGCTAGAGCGCCGCCATCGCCGGCACGCCGAAGGTCTCGACCGTGCCCGCGCCGCCTGCCAGTACCTTCTCCCAGCCGGCTTCCGCCCGCACCCGCGCAAGGCACGGCTCCAGCTTCGCCTCCGCCAGCCCATGCGGCACGAAGACCAGCCCGTCATCGTCACCGACGACGAGATCGTGGGGCGAGACCGAAACGCCGCCGAAGACGACCGGCCCGTTGACGACGCCGCGCTCCATCGAGGACGGGCCGCGCGGCATCACCCAGCGCGAGAACATTATGAAATCGGGCCATTGCGCCACGACGCCGACATCGCGCACCGCGCCGTCGACGACGACGCCGGCAATGCCCTTCAGACGCGCCGCCCCGCTTAGCAGATCGCCGATCATCGCCGCATCGCGCCGCCCGCCAGCGGCGACCACGATGACGTCGCCGGGCTGCGCCACCGCGATCGCGTGATGCACCGGGCCGTAATCGGCCGGCTCGCACCAGGCGGTGACCACCGAGCCGACGAGGCGCTTAGCCTGCGCGAAGGGCCTGATCGGCCGAATGCGTGGATCGGCATGGCCCGTGCCGCCGAGCTGGTCTGCGACGACCGAACTCGGCACCGCCTTCCACGCCTCGATCAGCGCGTGCGGCAGGCGGGGATGGGCTGGCGTGGCGAGACGGGTCGGCATGGCGTTCCTCGGTTTCTTGGTGTCGGATGGCGTCAGGCGGCGCGGCCGGTCGGGGCCGCGAGATAGCGCCGCATCGCGCGTTCCAGCCGGCGCACTCCCTCGACCAGACGCTCGGGCGATGAGCGGGTGAAGTTCAGCCGCATCGCATTGGTGAGCGCGCCGTCAGGATCGAAGACGCTGCTGGGTACGAAGGCGACGCGCTCGGCCAGCGCATGTGCATAGAGCGCGTTGGTGTCGAAGGATGGATCGCGCGCCGTCGCCCAGACGAACATGCCGCCGGGCGGAACCTCCCAGGTGAACCAGTCCGAGAGATGGCTCGACATGGCGGCGCAGAGCGCATCGCGGCGCTCGCGATAGGCGGCGAGCATGGGCGGGACGTGGCGCGCCTCGAAGCCGCTCTCGATCAGGTCGAGCGCGATGGCCTGCGTAAGCATGCTGGAGCTGAGATCGGTCGACTGCTTGGCGAGTGCCAGCGTCGCGATCATGCCGGCTTCCGCCACCACCCAGCCGACGCGCAGCCCCGGCACGAGGCTCTTCGACAGCGTGCCGAGATAGATCACCGGGCCGTCATAGGGCCCGTCGGGATGGCGCGCGGCATGGCTTGCCAGAATGCTCGGCGGCGCCGGGCCGTCGAGTTGCAGCGGCAGATACGGATCGTCCTCAACGAGCCACGTTCCGGCCGCCAGAACCATGTCGAGCAGCGCCTCTCGCTGAACCTGCGGCACCAGCACCCCGGTCGGGTTGGAGTAGTTCGGCACGGCGTAGACGAATTTCGCCTGCCGAAGCGAGGTCTCGAAACCAGATTGCGCCAGCGTCCAGTCCAGCTTTTCATAGCGCGGCTGACGCGGCCGCCAGGCGTCGAGCGCGCCGAGATAGGTCGGGAACTGCGCGACGATCAGGTCGCCTTCGTCGAGCAGCGCCTTGCCGAGCAGATCGAGCCCCTGCATCGCGCCGGTGGTCAGCAGCACGTTCTCGGGGCAGAATGGCCGCCCCGCTGCCGCCGAGACCCGCCCGGCGATCGCCGCTCGCAGCGCCGGCAGGCCCTCGACCGGGCCGTATTCCAGCGCGACCGAGCCCCACCGCGCGATAGCCCGCGTGCTCGCGGCCGCGATCTCCGCGACCGGATAAAGCTCGGCCGCTGGCAATCCCCCGGCGAGGCTGACGATGTCGGGACGCCCGCCGAGGCTGAGGAACTGCTGCGTGATGCTGTTGCCGGATGAGAGCCAGCGCGCGGGTCTCGGCCGGTTGCTCGCATGTGGTGGGGAAGCTCGCATCGCTCGAGGCTCTGTGCTGGCGTTTATCCGCAAGCTAGCGCGCCGGGTCGGCTGGCGGAACCCACGCCGACAGCATGGGCAACGCGGGCAAGCGCCTGCGCCTAACGTCTCGAGCGACTTTCCCCTACCTCTGGCGTTATTCTTCGCCGCAGTGCAACATCGAGATTGCTCCAAAAAGAGGGTGGCACGCCATGAACGCGATGGGCTCCGTCAGTGACAAGCCGGCTGCGCGCGACAAGCCCACGCTGCGCGACAAGCCCTGGATCTTCCGGACCTATGCCGGTCATTCGGACGCGGCGGAGTCCAACAGGCTCTACCGCAACAACCTCGCCAAGGGGCAGACCGGCCTCTCGGTCGCCTTCGACCTGCCGACGCAGACCGGCTACGACCCGGACCATGTCCTGTCGCGCGGCGAGGTCGGCAAGGTCGGCGTGCCGATCAGCCATCTCGGCGACATGCGCACGCTCTTCGCCAACATCCCGCTCGCGCAGATGAACACCTCGATGACGATCAATGCGACGGCGGCCTGGCTGCTCTCGCTCTACATAGCCGTCGCCGACGAGCAGGGCGCGGATCGCCGCGCGCTGCAGGGCACCACCCAGAACGACCTCGTCAAGGAATACCTTTCGCGCGGCACCTACGTCTTCCCGCCGCGCCCCTCTATGGCGCTGACCACCGACATCGTCGTGTTCACGGCCCGCGAACTGCCGAAATGGAACCCGACGAACGTCTGCTCCTACCATCTGCAGGAGGCCGGAGCCTCGCCGGTGCAGGAACTGTCCTTCGCACTCGCGACTGCGATCGCCTTGCTCGACTCGATCCGCGCCCGCCCCGAAGTCTCGGCGGAAGAGTTTCCCGAGGTCGTCGGGCGCATCTCCTTCTTCGTCAACGCCGGCATGCGCTTCGTCACCGAACTCTGCAAGATGCGCGCTTTCGTCGATCTCTGGGACGAGATCACGCTCGGCCGCTATGGCGTGGCCGACGAGGCGATGCGGCGCTTCCGCTATGGCGTGCAGGTCAATTCGCTCGGGCTGACCGAGCCGCAGCCGGAAAACAACGTCTACCGCATCCTGATCGAGATGCTGGCGGTGACGCTGTCGAAGAAGGCGCGTGCGCGGGCAGTGCAATTGCCCGCCTGGAACGAGGCGCTCGGCCTGCCGCGCCCCTTCGACCAGCAATGGTCTTTGCGCATGCAGCAGGTGCTGGCCTATGAGACCGACCTGCTCGAATTCGGCGACATCTTCGATGGTTCGACCGCGATCGACGCCAAGGTCGCGGAACTCAAGGCCGCAGCGCTCGAGGAACTGGCGAAGATCGACGACATGGGCGGCGCGCTGGCGGCGATCGAGACCGGCTACATGAAGCAGGCGCTGGTCGAGAACGGCGCGCGACGCATCGAGGCGATCGAGCGCGGCGAGCAGATCGTGATCGGCGTCAACAAGTTCACCAACAGCGAGCCCTCCCCGCTCTCGGCCGGCGAGGGCAATGTCGTCACCGTGCCGGATTCGGTCGAACTGGAGGCGATCGGCCGGCTCAAGGCCTGGCGCTCGACGCGCGACGGCACAGCGGCGGAAGCCGCGCTCGCCGAACTGGCCTCAGCGGCGAAGGAAGCGCGGAACGTCATGCCGGCCTCGATCGCCTGCGCCAAGGCCGGGGTCACCACCGGTGAATGGGCGCAGACTTTGCGCGAAATCTTCGGCGAGTACCGCGCGCCGACCGGCGTCGACACCAGCAAGCTCGGCGACAACTCGGATCTCGCCACCGTCAAGGCCGCCGTCGCCAAGGCCACCGAGACGCTCGGCCGGCCGCCGCGCTTCCTCGTTGGCAAGCCCGGCCTCGACGGCCATTCCAACGGGGCCGAGCAGATCGCGGTGCGCGCCCGCGACGCCGGCATGACGGTCAGCTATGGCGGCATCCGCCAGACGCCCGACGAGATCGTGCGCCAAGCGCAGGAGACGCAAGCCGACATCATCGGGCTCTCGATCCTCTCGGGCTCGCATCTTCCGCTTGTGCGCGACGTGACGGCGCGGCTGCGCGTCGCCGGCATGGACGTGCCGGTCGTGGTCGGCGGCATCATCCCGCCCGACGACGAGAACGCGTTGAAGAACATGGGCGTGGCGCGGGTCTACACGCCGAAGAATTTCGAACTTGACGGGATTATCGCGGATGTTGCGGGGTTGGCGGCGAAGGCGCGTTGACCTCCCAGATCAATCATACCTGCAGTGTCTATACAATTAGAATCCGAGAATTCGGGGAGATGCGAAAAATATCGTCACTCCTCCGATGAATAAGACCAGATCGACCCACAACGGAATACGCCGTCTTTTCGCCATCATGTCATAAATGAATTTAGATTGAACCGTGTCGAAGAATGCAGGCTCTCTTTGATACAAGCGAACACTCAAGCCCCAGCCACCAACAATGTACAGAATTGAACCAAGCCCCATTAGGAGGAATACCATATCAACAATCCAACGTGGTTGAAGGTCACACCATCCCAGTCGTCTTCAGCGTCTGATACGCCTTCAAAATCTCCTGCAGCGTGCCCTCCCGCGAGCGGTCGCCGCCATTGGCGTCGGGGTGGAAGCGCTTCACCAGCTCCTTGTAGCGCGCCTTGATCGCCACGGAATCGGCGCTGTCGTCGAGCCCCAGCGTCTCGAGCGCCTTGCGCGCCACGACGCCGACGCGCGATTCCTGCTGAGCCGCCGCTTGCGCCCGCCGCGAGCCGAACAGGTTGAAGGCGTCCGCAACCTCCGGCCCGGCCTGTCCGCTCGCCACACGTCCCCGCTGCGCCATCCGCGCCGCGCGCGAATTGACGCCAAGCCTCCAGGTCGGCCGATGGCCGATCTCCTCCTGCTTCTGATAGGCGGCGAGCGCCTCGTCGTTCATGCCCTGGAAGTAGTTGTAGGTCGCGTTATAGGCCTTCACATGCTCCATGCAGAACAGGAAGAACTGCCCCTCCCGCCCCCGCCCCTTGGGCGCGCGGAACTCGCCGGCACGGCGGCAGCCGGGATGCTCGCAGGGCGTGCCGACGGGCTCATCGACCGCCTCCGCCTCGGAGGGGCCGATCCTGATGCTGTCGAACAGGCGCGAGTTGAAGTTCATGGTCGAACGGTTATGAGACTCATGGGACGGCGGGGCAAGTGCGGCGCAGCATGCGGCGACCCACCCCGGCACTGGCGATCAGGATGATGTCGCGATCATGACCGGAATGGCTGAACGGATCACAACCAAGCTGCAGGAGGCTCTCGCGCCGCAGCGCCTGAACGTGATCGACGAGTCGCACCAGCATCAGGGCCATGGCGGCTGGCGCGAGGGCGGCGAGACCCATTTCAGGGTCGATATCGTGTCGCAGGCCTTCGCCGGCAAGAGCCGGCTGGAACGCCACCGGCTGGTGAACGCCGCGCTCGCGCAGGAACTGGCCGACGGGGTGCATGCGCTGGCAATCGTGGCGCGCGGGCCGGGAGAGGGCTGAGCGGCGTCAGGGCGCAATCAGGATAATGTCCGGAAAGTAGGTCCGGTAGCGGCGCGGGTCGCGGGTCAGCAGCGCAATGCCCTGAACGGCTGCATGTGCTCCAATTAAGAAATCGGGCAGAACGCCGGTTCTGGTGCCGCCAGAGTCGCGATACTGACGGTAGACCTTGCCTGCGAGAAAGAGGCTGGAGCGCGGCGTGTCTTCCAAGGTGAGACGGACCCGTCTCAACACCTCGTCGACAGCATCCGTTGTTGGAAAGCGGACTGAGAGCTCCGCATAGACCACGCCGTTGATGATCGACTGACCATCCTCAGCGAACTTCTCGATCTGTGCGGCAGACCAAGGCGACCAGACGGGATCGTCCGTAACGATGTCGAGCAGGACGTTGCTATCGACAAGGACCACTCAGTCATCGCCTCTCGTCAGAGCAATCACCTCGTCTGTACTCATACCGGGTCCGGCGATCCCACGGATGCTTTCGATCCTCGCCGCAAAACTCCGATCCGGTACTTTTTCAACAACGATCCGCCCATCGGCAGCGACCGAAAAGGAGACGGCGCTTCCAGGCTCGATACCGAACGCATTGCGGATGTCTTTCGGGATCGTCACCTGCCCCTTGCTCGTCACCGTGGTCGCCATGGCCACCTCCGTATTACCAGACAGCGACAAGGTAATACCTCTGGCAATCGACGACAAGCTCAGCCCGCCGCCTTCTCCGGCGTCAGCGCATAGACTGCCGCCGACACCAGTAGCAGCCCCGCGAACACCCAGTGCAGGTTAGCGAAGGTTGCCACCGCCCCTAGCCCGGCCTCTCGCTGGGCCGCGATGAACCAGCCCGAGCCCGACTGCATCAGCGCCGCCCCGGCGATGAAAAGGAAATTCACCGCCGTCATGCCCCGCCCGATCAGATGGGCGGGGAAAAATATCCGCGCATGCGCCATGAGCACGGCATAGGTAAAGCCGATGGCTCCGATGGAGGAGAACAGGGCGACGGCGGCGATCCACGAAACCCCGCCCGCCAATGCCAGCAGCGCGAAGAGGCCCGCGGTGGCGGCCGTGCCCCAGAACACCAGCGGCTTGACCCGCCCGATACGCTTTTCCAGCCCGCCATAGAAGAACGCGCCGCCGACCATGGCCAGCGCCATCGCGGTCGCGGCATGGCCGGCGGCGACTGCGTCGAATCCATGCACGTCGCGCATGAAGGGCGCGATCCACAGCCCCCGGGCTGTCGCCACGATCGCGTAACCCGTCAGCGTGATCATCGCGAGGTAGCGCAGGGCCTTGAGCTTCAGAATGCTGGCGAGCCCCTCGATCAGGCCTTCCGCCTTGCCGGAAGCCTGTTCGGCGCGCGGCGGGTCCTTGATCAGCAGCGCCGCCAGCAGCGCGGCGACGCCGAAGGCGCCGGCCATCGCCAGCATCGAGGGCCGCCAGCCGAAACGCTCGGCCGCGAGTGCCAGCGGCCCGGCGCCGACGAGATTGCCGAGCGAGCCGATGCCGATGAACACGGATGTCAGGGAGGCGAAGCGCGCCGGCTCCGTCGTGCGCGCAAACAGGAACAGCGCCGCCATGAAGATCGGCGCGCAGCCGATGCCGATGAGCGCCATGGCCAGCGTCCCCATGAGCGCGCTGCCGGCGGATGCGAACAGGAAGGCCCCGGCCGTACCCAGCGCCATTGTCGCCGCCACTGTCCGGCGCGGACCGAGCCGGTCGAGCGCCCAGCCGACCGGGAACTGCGCGCAGGCGAAGGCGACGAACCACGCCGCGCCGAGAAAGCCGAACTCGCGCGGGCCGATGGCGAGATCTGCCATCACCGGCTGGGCGATCACGCTCAGGAAGGAGCGGTAGAAGATCGACAGGAAATAGGCCGGCAGCAGCGCCAGGAAGATGATCACGTCACGCCGCCCGACCGCAGATCCGATGGATCACTTGATGCGCTCGAGCACCGAGACGTAGTTGGCCACCGCCGCCCCGCCCATGTTGAAAATGCCGCCAAGCCTGGCGTCCTGCACCTGCATGCCCTCGGGCGCCTCGCCGACGAGCTGCATGGCGCTGAGCACATGCATGGAGACGCCCGTCGCCCCGATCGGATGACCCTTCGCCTTCAGCCCGCCGGAGACGTTGACCGGCAGCTTGCCCTCCTTCGTCGTCCAGCCTTCCCTGATGGCGCGCGCGCCGTCGCCTTCCTTCGTCAGCCCCATCGCCTCGTATTCGATCAGTTCGGCGATGGTGAAGCAGTCATGCGTCTCGACGAAGGAGAGATCGTCGAGCGTGACGCCCGCCGCACTGAGCGCCTGCGTCCAGGCCAGCGCACAGCCGTCGAACTTCAGGATGTCGCGCCGCGACAGCGGCAGGAAATCCTGGACATGGGCCATGCCGCGAAAGCCGACGGCCCGGCGCATGCCCAGCGCGGTCTCCTCGTCGGCGAGCACCAGCGCCGCCGCCCCGTCCGAGACCAGCGAGCAGTCGGTCCGCTTCAGGGGGCCCGCGACGAAGGGGTTCTTCTCGCTCTCGTTGCGGCAGAACTCGAAGCCGAGGTCCTTGCGCATCTGGGCATAGGGGTTCTCGACGCCGTTCTTGTGGTTCTTGGCCGCGATCATGGCGAGCGCGTCAGACTGGTCGCCATGGCGCTGGAAATAGGAGGCCGCGATCTGTCCGAACACGCCGGCGAAGCCGCCGGTCGTCTCGCCTTCTTCAGCGAGATAGGACGCCTTCAGCAGGAACTTGCCGATCTCGGCGGACGGCGTCTTCGTCATCTGCTCGACGCCGACGACGAGCACGATCTTCGCAGCCCCGGCCTTGATCGCGCGCGCGCCCTGATGGACGGCGGCCGAGCCGGTGGCGCAGGCGTTCTCGACTCGGGTCGTCGGCTTGAAACGCAGCGCGGGGTCCGCCTGCAGCACCAGCGAGGCGGTGAAATCCTGAGCCGAGAAGCCGGCGTTGTAATGCCCGAGCACGATCTCGTCGACCTGGTCGGCTGTGATCCCGGCATCGACCAGCGCGTCGGTCGCGACGCGCACGATCAGGCTTTCGATGGTCTCGGCATCCTGCTTGCCGAACGGCGTATGGGCCCAACCGACGATTGCAGCGCACATGGCGTTTCTCTCCCGATGATCCGAGTTTGCCGCCTAATTGCGCTGCAAAAGGCCGCTCCGCAAGCCGGCACAAGCGCATTTCCGGAGTGCGTGGAAAGAGGGACCACGATGCGGAACGGCCCGCAGCTAGACCGACAGCAGCAGAACCAGCCCGACTCCGAACACGATCATCGCCATTCCGGCGAGTTCGCGCGGGCTGGTTCCCTCAGCGAAGACGCGTCGTGACGCGATCTGGGCCAGCGGCACTTCGAGCAGGCCGAGCGTGCGGACATTGGCGGCGCTGGTCAGCGAAAAGCCGATGAACCAGAACTGCGAGGCCGCCGCGCCCAGAAATCCCGCCATCAGCGAGCGACGCCAGATCCGCAGCGAGGCGAACAGCGCGCCGCGATCGGCGATCAGCATGTAGGTGACCAGCACCAGCGTGCTGAAGGCGAGCCCCCAGGCCAGGGTCGTGGTGGCGCGGAGCACGAAATTTCCGTCCGGCAACGCCAGGATCGCGGCGCGAAAACCCAGCGCCGAGAGCGCGAAGCTCGCGCCGGCCGCGATACCGAGCACGGCCGGGCGCAATCCTGCGGCGCTCAGCTTCTCGCCACGCTTCCACGACATCGTCACGACGCCGGCTGTCGCGAGGACGATCGCGGCCAACTTCCAGAGCGTCAGCGCGTCGCCGAGCAGCAGCGCGCCGAAGATCGCGACCTGCACGGGCTCGGTCTTGGTGTAGGCGGTGGTGACGGCAAACGAGCGCTCGCGCATCGCCGCCAGCATCAGCCCCGTCGCCGCGATCTGCGTCAGCGAGCCCCAGAGCGCAAATAACAGGAAGCGCGCATCGGCGGCCGGCGGCGGCCGCTCGCTCACGAGGCAGACGCCCGCGAGGAAGATGAGCGCGAAGGGCAGGCCGTACAGAAAACGCACCTGCGTCGCGCCGACGACGCCGATGGCGTCCGTCAACGAGCGCTGCGTCAGGTTGCGCGCGGTCTGCAGCAGCGAGGCCGCGATCGTCGCCGGGATCCAGAGGAGGGTGAGGCTCACGGGAGGTCTTGCTGCCTGGCGGGTCCGGGCCGGCCGATACGCCGGTTGACGACGCCTTGTGGACCGGCCCCGACGGCTAGGCAAATCACTCGGCTGGGGGTAGGTATGCGTTCATGGTCGGGCGCACACTGCCGGCCGTCTCGAAAATGCCGCACGCGTCGCGTTGAAGCCTCCAGCCTCGACCCTCGCCCAGACAGGTTCAAGACCAGCCAAATGATCGCTCTCCGACTCGCCGCCGCCGTCTCGCTCGGTCTCGCATTCGCCGGTCTTGCAGTCGCCTTGCCGGCCAGCGCCGGCACCAGCCTTGTGATCGACGCCTCGAGCGGAGAGGTCCTCTCCAGCGAAAACCCGAGCCAGGCCTGGCACCCGGCCTCGACCACCAAGATGATGACCGCCTATCTGGCGCTGAAGGCGGTGCGCGAGCGCCGCATCGGGCTGGAGACCGCGATCCCGGCGTCGAAGCTCGCGGCCGGCCAGCCGCGCGTCAAGGTCTACATCAGGGCCGGCCAGGAGGTGACGCTCGACAACGCGCTGCGCATCATGATGGTCAAGTCGGCCAATGACATCGCCTATGTCATCGCCGAGGGCGTCGGCGGCGACGTTGCGACCTTCGTTTCGATGATGAACGCGGAAGCCGCGCGCCTTGGCATGCGCGACACCCATTTCGTCAATCCCAATGGCTGGCACCACCCTGACCAGCAGACCAGCGCGCGCGATCTCGCCATTCTCGCCATGGCGCTGATGCGGGAGTTCCCCGACTATGCCGATTACTGGAACACGGCAGCAGTCCAGCTCGGCAAGCAGACGCTCAACAACACCAATGGCCTCGTCGGGCGTTACTACGGCGTCGGTGGCATGAAGACGGGCTTCGTCTGCGCCTCGGGCTTCAACGTCGTGGCGACCGCGACGCGCGGTGGCCGCACCCTGATCGCCGTCGTGCTCGGCGCGCTCTCGGGGGCGGAGCGCACCGTGAAGGCGGCGCAACTGCTCGATGACGGCTTCGGAAAATGGGGTGGCTTCGGCTACACCGTCGCGACCCTGCCCTCGGGCAATGGCGGCCGGGCCCAGAGCATCTGCGCCGATGTCCGCAGGGGCGGAGGTGCGCTCGGCGACGATGTCGATGTCGCCGGGCCGATCAGCGCGACCACCATCCCCGGCGGCGTGGGCGGCAATGCCGAGGGCACCTCGGACCGCTTCCCGATCTTTTCGCCGCAGCCGGCGGCCGCCAGCGCGGTTCTGACGCGCGCGCCCTCTGGCCGCGTCGTGCTGGGTCCACGCGCCCAGGCGATCCCCGTCGAGGTCACCTTCGGCCGCACGCCTGGCTCGGCGACCGCGCCGCTGGCGGCCAATGTCGCCGGCCGCCCTGACAGCCTGA
>FWWL01000483.1_pt1 | contig 110094 bp, 72 predicted proteins | sample 2228331 | NCBI WGS metagenome assembly FWWL01 (sample SAMEA103939775, study PRJEB20133) | metagenome | reverse complement strand
CACCCATAGAATACACTGTCGTTGGGTGGCCGGGTGGGGGAGCGGGCCGGTGCCGCCTAATTCAATACGACTCTAGCTGCGGGTCAGCGAGAAACTGTCGCCGTTCGAAAATGCCGGAAGCGTGTCGAGCGATGCGCTGAAGTCCGACCCTTGCGGACCATAGACTTCAAAATGCGAGATGCCGGCGGTCATGATGTCGAGCGTCTGGCGCAGCGTGGCCTCACCAATGTCGCGGGTGATGAATACGATCCGGGATCGTCGGTCATCGCTCGGCCATGCATCGAGCAGCACCGGCGGGTGGAAGACGTGCTGGACGCCATGGATCACCGCCGGGCGATCGAACTCGGCCAGGTTCAATATGCCCTTGATGCGCAGAATCTGCGGGCCTGCGAACAGCGTCAGCACCTCGATCCAGCGCTCGAACGCCTCGCCGCGCAGCGGCTCGTCGAACGTCAGGCAGATTGCGTGGATATGATCGTCGTGGCGGTTGATGTCGTTATGGTCGTGATGGTCACCATGATGATGGTGGTGATGATGGGCCCCGGCATAGGCTTCCGCGTTGAGCCAGGCGAGCACCTGTTCCCCCCTGGTCGCCGGATCATAGAGCCCGGCGTCGAACAGCGCTGACGGGTCGATCGCACCGTTGACCGCAGGCAGAAGGGGGGCGGCCGGGTTGATCGTGCGCACGCGCGCCTCGACCACCGCAATGTCGGTCGGCGCGACCAGATCGGTCTTGGTCAGGACCAGCCGATCCGCCACCGCGATCTGACGCACCGATTCGTCCTGCGCGTCGAGCGTCGCCAGCGCGGTGGCGGCATCCACCGTGGTGATGACGCTGTCGAGCCGATAGAGTTGCGCGATCCGCTCATCCATCAGCGCGGTGTGGAGAATCGGGATCGGGTCGGCGAGGCCGGTCGTTCGATCAGCACCCGGTCGAACCAGCAGATGCCGTCGCGAGCGAAGCGGAACGGGGCATCGCGCAGCGTGCGGACGAGATCGCCGCGAATCGTGCAGCACAGGCACCCACTCGACATCTCGACCACCACTTCCCGCTCCGCGCTGGCGGAGACGAGATCATGGTCGATTCCGATCGTGCCGAACTCGTTGATGATGACGAGCGTCTTGCGCATCGCGGGATCACGGACGAGCTGATTGAGCAGGGTCGTCTTGCCGCTACCCAAGAAGCCGGTGAGCAGCGACAGCGGAATCCGCGCATGCGTGGAGGACAGGATCAAGCTCATGCCGGCTGGTCGTCACGCGCATGCCGATGCGGGAGTGCGCGCCAGTTGAGCGCGTGCGCGACGGCGAGCAGGGTAGCGCCAACGACGGTGAGCACGGTTTCAATCCACTCCTCCGGCGCAGCAAAGGCGCCGAGCGCGAGCAGCGCGATGGCCGGCACCGCAAGCCGCGCAGGCACCGTCCAGCGATGCCGACGATAGCCGGCGGCTAGCGCCAGGATACTGGTCGGAACCGCGAACAGTAGCGCGCCGATATGAAAGCTCTCGGGTAGTGCGAGATAAGCGGCCAGCGTTGGCACCAGCATCAACAGCACTGGCAGCGCAAGGCAATGCACCAGGCACAATGCCGATGCGCTTATCGCCAATGTGTCGAACAGGCGTTGGCGGGTAGCGAGCATTGTCATTCTCCGGAGTTGAAGCGCTGGACATCGACATCACAAAGGGATAAATCAGGAGATGATATACTGTATCATTAAAGTCAAGGATCGCCATGTCGTCAGATGACAATCGCCTGCCCGTTACCGTCCTGTCCGGGTTTCTGGGGGCGGGTAAAACGACGCTGCTCAATCATATCCTCGCCAATCGGGAGGGTCGCCGCGTTGCGGTGATCGTCAACGATATGTCGGAAGTGAATATCGATGCCGATCTCGTCCGTGGCGGCGATGCGGCGCTGGCGCGCAGCGAGGAGAGCCTGGTCGAGATGACCAATGGCTGCATCTGCTGCACGTTGCGCGACGATCTGCTCAAGGAAGTGCGCGCGCTGGCGGAAGCGGGAAAGTTCGACAGCCTGGTGATCGAAAGCACCGGCATTTCCGAACCGCTGCCGGTCGCCACCACCTTCTCGTTCCGCGACGAAGACGGCAATTGCCTGGGCGACGTAGCCCGGCTCGACACGATGGTCACCGTCGTCGACGCGCTCAACCTGCTCGCCGATTATTCGAGCCAGGACTTTCTGGCCGACCGCGGCGAGAGCCTGGGCGAGGATGATACGCGCAGCCTGGTCGGGCTGCTGGTCGAGCAGATCGAGTTCGCCGATGTCGTGATCGTCAACAAGGCGGGCGCCGTCTCCCCCGATCAGCTCGCTATCGTCAAGAAACTGGTCGCATCGCTCAACGCCGATGCGCGGATCGTCACGGCGGACTTTGGCCGCGTGCCGCTCGACACGGTGCTCGGCACCGGCCTGTTCGACGAGGACAAGGCGGCTCAACACCCGCTTTGGGCCAAGGAACTCTATGGCTATGCGACGCATCAGCCCGAGACCGAGGAATATGGGATCGAGAGCTTCGTCTATCGTGCGCGTCAGCCCTTTGATCCGGCCAAGCTCCACGCATTTCTGACCGATGGCGGGCTCGACCATGTCGTGCGCGCCAAGGGGCATTTTTGGCTGGCGACCCGCCCCGACTGGGTCGGGGAACTGGCCGTGGCGGGCAGTCAGACGATGACCGCGCGCATGGGCCGCTGGTGGGGATCGATTCCTAAAAATCACTGGCCGGATGACGACCGGTTCGAGCGGTTCGTGCTGCAACATTGGGACCCGGTGTGGGGCGACCGGCGGCAGGAGCTGGTGTTCATCGGCATCGGCATCGACGAGGCGCGGATCCGCGCCCGCCTCGACGCCTGCCTGTTGCCGGTCAAGCAGTTCACCCCGGAAATGTGGATCGGACTGCGCGATCCCTTCCCGGACTGGGAGCCCGAGATGGAGGCGGCGTGATGGCGACGCAGTTGTGGGCGCAGGAGCCGGAGCCCGTCCAGATCGCGGCATCGCCGGAGGTCCTGCTGTCGGTCACCGCGCCTGAGGTCGCGCTAGCCATCTGGAACCGCGCTGCTCCGGCGGGGCTGGCCGCATCGATCGACGCTCTGGTCCTCGACGCGGTCGACGACATCGAAGCGGCGATCGAGGCGCCGATATCCGCTGCCGACCTCACCGTCACGTTGCAAGATGCGGGCTACAACTCGGACGTCGTCGCCTTGTTGGCCGAGGATATTGCTGCCCTCGCAGGCCGCTTTGCGGCGGTCGTCGGTCGGACGCGCTTCAAGCTGCGGCTCGAAGTCATCGAGACCGACGCCTGCCGCCGCTTCCATTCCGACTTCGTGACCTATCGCCTCCTCACCACCTATCGCGGCCAGGCCACGCAATGGATCGAAACCGACCGCCCCGACGCGGTCGCGCAGATGCGGGCGGGCGAGGTCGCGATCTTCAAGGGGCGGATGCTGCTCGACGATCCGCCGGTGCTGCACCGGTCGCCACCAATCGCTGCAACCGGGGAACAACGCCTGCTGCTCGTCCTCGATCCCGTCACCGAATGAACCTCTCTTCAGTCAGGAAGTCCACCATGCGTTCCGCCCATTTGCTTGCCTCCAGCCTGATCGCGCTCGCTTTGGTTGCGCCCGGCGCCGCGCGCACGCCGCCGTCGTCGCAGCAGGCGCTGGCGGCCAATCCCCTGCTCGGCGACTGGACGACCCCGGACGGGGTGCCGCCCTATGACCGGATCCGGCCCGAACATTATGAACCCGCGTTCGACGCGACGATCGCTGCCGCGCGCGTCGACTATCGCCGCATCGCGAACAATCGCGCGGCACCGACCTTCGCCAACACGATCGAGGCGATGGAAGGCGCGGGGCGCCCGCTGGGCCGTGTGGCCAGCACCTTCTTCAACGTCGCCTCTGCCGACGCGACCGATGCGATCCAGCAGGTCGAGGAGGCGGTGACCCCGAAACTGACCCGGCTGTCGAACGAGACCTATCTCGACCAGAAATTGTTCGCGCGGGTCGACCGCCTGTGGAAGGCGCGCGCGGCGCTGAAGCTGACGCCCGAACAGGCGCGCTTGCTGGAGGAAACGCACAACCGCTTCGTGCGCGCCGGCGCGGCGCTTGCCCCCGCTGCGCGCACCCGCGTGGCGGCGATCAACGAGGAAATGGCGAAGCTCGGCGTCGAGTTCGGGCAGAAGCTGCTTGCCGACCAGAAGGCAGGCAGTGTCTTCCTGACTGCGGCGGAGGTCGAGGGGCTTCCCGAAGACCAGCGCAATGCAGCTGCGACCGAAGCCAAGGCAGCTGGACGCGACGGCAGCTATCTGTTCGCCGCGACACGCTCTGCCGCCGAGCCCTTCCTGACCGCCGCCCCCAATCGCGCGGCGCGGGAGAAGGTCTGGCGCGCCTTTGTCATGCGCGGCGACAATGACAATGCGAACAATACCGGCGCGATCATCGCCCGGCTGGTCGCGCTGCGGATCGAGCGCGCGAAGCTGATGGGGTCCGACACCCATGCCGAGTTCGTTCTTGCGGATTCGATGGCGAAAACCCCGGCGGCGGCGACCGAGCTGTTGATGCAGGTGTTTCGCCCCGCACTGGTGCGCGCGGGCGAGGAGATGCAGGACGTCGCGGCGCACGCGGCGAAGGACGGCATTGCCAAGGTCGAGCCGTGGGACTGGCGCTATTATTCCGAACAGGTGCGCAAGGAACGGTTCGCGCTCGATGAGGCGGCGGTGAAGCAATATCTGCCGCTCGACGGCATGGTCGCTGCGCTGTTCGAAACCACCAACAAATTATACGGGATCACCGCGCACGAGCGGAAGGACGTGCCCGTCTATGCCGATGGCGTGCGGGTATGGGAATTGCGCGAGGCGGACGGGACCAAGATCGGCCTGTTCTATGCCGACTGGTTCGCCCGGCCGACCAAACGGCCCGGCGCGTGGATGAACAGCCTGCGCGACCAGAACACGCTGTTCGGCGAGACGGCGGTGGTGGTGAACAACCAGAATATCGTCCCCGCCCCGGCGGGTCAGCGCACGCTGATCTCGATCGATGAGGCGCAGACGCTGTTCCATGAGTTCGGCCATGGCCTGCACGGCCTGCTCAGCAAGGTCCGCTATCCCAGCCTGTCGGGCACCGCCGTCTCGCGCGATTTCGTCGAGTTTCCGAGCCAGGTCTATGAGCACTGGGTCACCGAACCCGAAATCCTGCGCAAGCACGCCCGCAATGCTGCGGGTGAGCCAATACCGGACGCGATGCTTCAGGCGCTGCTGAAGGCGCAGACGTTCAATCAGGGCTATCTGACCGTCCAGCAGCTATCCTCGGCGATCGTCGACATGCGGCTCCATACGCTCCAGTCGCTCCCCGCCAATTTCGACGCGCGAGCGTGGGAGGCGGCGCAGCTCAAGCAACTGGGCGTGCCCGATGCGATCGGGATGCGGCACCGGCTCGCACATTTCAGCCACATCTTCGATGGCGGCTATTCGGCCAGCTATTACGCCTACACCTGGGCCGAGGCGATGGATGCCGATGGCTTCGCCGCGTTCAAGGAAACGGGCAATATCTTCGATCCCACGCTGGCCGCGAAGCTGCGCAAGGAAGTGCTGGAGCGCGGCAATACGCGCGATCCGGCGGAAAGCTACATCGCGTTTCGCGGTCGGCTGCCCAATGCCGATGCGCTGCTCAAGAACCGGGGGCTCAACTGATGCTCTGGCTCGTCGCGAGCGCAGCGCTGGCGGGAGAGCCGGCCCCGACCGAGCCGCCCGCCGACCCGCCGGCGGAGCCCGAGATCGTCATCACCGGCGCGTTTCAGCGCGACCAACGCGACAGCGCGTCGCCGATGTCGGTGATCATCGGCGCCGAGCTGGAGCGCGAGTTGCGCCCGCAAATCGGCGAGTCATTGGCGCGGCAGCCCGGCGTTTCGGCGAGCAGCTTCGGCCCCAATGCCTCGCGCCCGATCCTGCGCGGACTGGGCGGCGAGCGCGTACGGGTTCTGACCGACGGCATCGGCGCGTTCGACGTATCGAATACCTCCGCCGATCATGCCGTCGCGATCGATCCGCTGCTGGCCGAGCGGGTCGAGGTGCTACGTGGCCCGGCATCGCTCCGCTTCGGATCGTCGGCGATCGGCGGGGTGGTCAATGTGACCGATCTGCGAATCCCGACCGAGGTGCCCGATGGTGTCGTCGCGGGACAAGCGCGGGCAGGTTTCGCCACTGCGGCGGATGAGCGATCCGCTGGCGCCTATGTTGCGGTCCGGCTGTCGGACAATCTGGTCCTGTCCGGCGGTGGCAGCGCGACCGATACCGATGATCTGCGCGTCGGCGGGCCGTTGCTCTCCGCGCCGCTTCGGGCGCAGGCGCGCGCGAGTTCTGATTCTGAAATCCGTGCGCTGGCCGAGCTTGCCGGGCGGTTGCCCAACAGCGGATCGAAGACGCGCACCGCCAGCCTCGGCGCGGCCCTGATCGATGATCGCGGCGACCTTGGCGTGGCGGTAACGCGCTACGAAAGCAGCTATGGCCTGCCCATCCGCTTCAACCTGACGCCGGGTGCCGAGCAGGAAGCGGTGTCGATCAATGGTCAGCAATGGCGCGCGGATTTGCGTGCTTCGGTGGTGCTGGCGGACGGGTTTTTCGAACGGCTGTCGCTGCGCGCCGGCTATGCCGACTATTCGCATGTCGAGCGTGAGGCGGATGGCGGCGTGGGCACGCTGTTCGCGAATGAGGGGATCGAGGCCCGCACCGAGTTGCGGCAGCGCAAACAAGGTGGCTGGCAGGGCGTGAGCGGCGTGCAGTATTTCGCGCGCGACTTCCTTGCAGTGGGAGCAGAGGCGTTCGTTCCGCCCAACGTGACCGAACAGTTCGGCCTGTTCACTTTGCAGGAGCTTGAGCTTGGACCCGTTCGGTTCGAGGCCGGGGGCCGGATCGAGCGGACCGCCATCGTCTCGCAATCGATTCGTTTCGACCGCAGCTTCACCGCACGCTCGATCGCGGCGGGAGCGTTCGTGACGGCGGCGAAGGACGTGAAATTCGGCCTCAACCTGTCGAGCACCGCGCGCGCCCCGTCGGCAGAGGAGTTGCTTGCCGACGGTCCGCATGTCGGCACCCAGAGCTATGAGATCGGCAATCCGAATTTCGGGATCGAGCGGGCGAGGGGCGTTGAGCTGGTCGCGCGGCTTGGCGACGGTCGCTGGCGGCTGGATGCGTCGGCCTATCGCACGCGCTTTTCGGGCTATATCTACGAATATGAGACCGGCGCGGTGATCGATGAGTTGCCGGTGTTCCAGTTCGAACAGGGCGACGCCACCTATCGCGGGTTCGAGGTCGAGGCGAAGGCGAAACTCATCGAAGGACCGGTCGAAGTGACCGCCGATGCGCTGGTCGATGCGGTGGAGGCGACGATCGACGGGTTCGGCCCCGCTCCCCGCATCCCACCGCTGCGCTACGGTGGCGGGGTCGAAGCGCGCGGCGACCGGTGGGGCGCGCGAGTCGAGGGCGAGCGGACGACCCGTCAGACCCGCACCACGGGCTTTGAATCCGCGACGCCCGGCTTCACGCTGGTTAATCTGAGCGGCGACTGGAAACCTTGGGCGGGGCGCGACCTGCGCTTCACCCTGTCCGTGGCCAATCTGTTCGATGTCGAGGCGCGGCGGCACGCCAGCTTCCTCAAGGACTATGCACCCCTTGCTGGCCGGGACATTCGTATCGGGATGAGTGCCCGCTTCTGACAATGGGTTTCGGGGATTGGTCGAGCCGCTGTTCAACCTCCATGGTCTTCATCGATTGAAGAACATGCAACCAAATCGCATGTCATCGGGATGATGCGGCGCTCCCATCCCAAAGATCCGAGCTCAAAGTTCCAAGACATCAACGAACAGCCGCGGATTGTGGAAGTCATGCATCAGCCCCGCGAGCAGCCCGCGATCGTCTCCGCCATATTCTTGGGCAAGCACGGGTTGCTGCTGGGCCGACGCCGCAAAGATGAAATCGCGTTCCGACAGGCTCGCGCGCGCAACGCCATTCAGGACGATCATGTCGCCGTTGTTCAGCAAGGGGTCGCCGCCGCCGAGGTCGATGGCCGTCGTTCCGCCATTTTCGTGCATCGAATTCAGTACATCCTGCCAGGTCAGGCCAAAGGCGCTGAGATCGATGCGATCAACGCCAACCTGAAAGTCACCGATTACGTCGGCGCTGGTCCCACGCTCGAACACGAAGATATCGGCGCCTGCCTCGCCGAACAACACGTCGCGACCGCCCCCGCCATTGAGGATGTCGTTGCCTGCGCCACCCAGCAACCAGTTGTCATGCTGGCTGCCGGTGATGCGGTTGTTCAGCTCGTTGCCGACCCCAAATGGAGTGTAGTCGAGCAACACCAGATTCTCGACATTGGCGTACAGATAGTAACCGGCGCTGTTCATGCGCGCATAAACCGTGTCGATGCCGCCATCTACGGCTTCAAAGGTCAGGTCGGCCGGGGTGTCGACATAATAGATGTCGTCGCCCGAGCCGCCGTCCATCAGGTCGTGATCGCCGGCACCGCTATTGCCGTAGAGGATGTCATTGCCGGCACCGCCGACCAGAATATCGGTCTCGAAATCGGACCCGCCCGTCAGGATATCGTCGCCATCCTCACCGTACAGCGCGTCCGCCTGAGCTCCGCCTTCGATCACATCATTGCCCGCGCCGCCGGCAAGATAGTCGATACCCCCATCGCCGAAGAGCTGGTCATTGCCATCCTGCCCGAACAGCGAGTCGATCCCGCCGCCGCCGCGCACCACATCGTCGCCCGCGCCGGCGATCAGCAGATTCGAACCGCTATTGCCGATGATCGTGTTCGCCAGTTCGTTGCCGACGCCGAACAGGTCGCCTGCGCCTTCGGCCAGGGTCAGATGCTCGACGTGCTGCCACAGATAGTGGCTACCGGTCGCAATCACGCTGTCGACGCCGCCACCGGCAAACTCAAAGACCAGATCATCCGGACGATCGACATAGTAGAGATCGTCGCCCGTGCCGCCATAGAGCCGGTCGGCGCCTGCACCGCCATCGATCAAATCGGGGCCTGCTCCGCCGACCAGTTGATCCGGTCCAGAGGTGCCGAAATACTCGAACCGCGCACCGACGCCGGCAAGACCCGGATAGACTGGCGCAGTCCCCGCTGCCGGCGGCGGCGGTGCTGGCGGCGGCGCAACAGTGGCTGGCAGATTGGTGGCGTTGAACCGGAAATTCTCAGTGGTGATCGCAGAAACCTGGACGCCACGAAGCAATAGCGTGTCTGTGGCCGAAAATGTCACCAGGACGTCCGCACCGCGCTGTTCGATCGCGGTGTAGGCGGAATAGCCCACGGCATAGATGATGTCGCCGTTTGCGCCCGCCGCAAAATCGGTGATCACGTCATGGCCCGACCCGATGCCGATGTAGAATCGGTCGGCCCCTGCCCCGCCGGTGAGGAGGTCATCGCCGCCGGCCCCGATCAACCAGTCTTCACCGAACCCGCCGAGCAGCGTGTCGCTATAGCTGCCCCCATAAAGCCGGTCGTCGCCATCGCCGCCCGAGACGCTGGAAAGCGCACGCCCCAGCCGACCGTCATAGACGTCGTTGCCGCCCATCAGGTCGACCGATCCGGTGACGACGCCGCTATTCTGCAGCAACTCGGCACCGGCGCCCAGGCGGACGACTCCCTCCAGGCGACCACTATTGTAGATGGTGAAGCTGCTGTCCGCGTTCGCACCGCCGTCGATGGCATAATCGCCGGTCACGGTGCCGCTGTTCCAGAAGAATCCGCGACCGTTGACCGAGATTTGCACTGCCGCGCTGTCGAGCGCGGCCGTTGAATCGCTGACGGTAATGGTGCCGCTATTGACTGCATTTCCAGCTGGGCTGGATGGGCCGTTGTTGAAGAAGACGTCGACACCGACGCTTGCCTCGCCGCCGCGTGCGATGATCGTGCCGCTGTTCTGGAACCCGGCCTGATTGTAGAAGATTCCGGTCGCTCGCCCACCCGCCTCTGCGATGATGCTTCCGCTGTTCTGAACGATGCCCGACGGCCAATTGACGGCGATAGCGTCCGCACCGGCATCAGCGGCGACCGCCCGGATCGTGCCCATGTTCCATGGCGTGCCCATGACACCCCATGCGTCGCCATCATGGGCGATGACCTCGAATGTCCCGCCCTGCAAGATGACGAACTCGCTTTCGCCGGAGACGTAGCCAGTCGGCCCTGAAACGACATTTCCTCCGATCATCCCGGCGAGCGGAGCCTCGCTCGCATCGGCTTCGATCCGAACGGTGCCGGCGATGAAGCTTTGTATCCCCCCTTCTACGCCTTCCAGCCACAAGGGGGACTGGTGTAGCCCGAGGCGGAAATGCGCCTGATAGTCTGGGTTGGTCAGGTGCAGCGTCGTGCCCGCCTCGACCAGAAACACCGGCTCATTGACCATCAGAAAGTTCGGTACCTGGCCGGCCGGTTCGGGTGCGAGATCGTTGGCGCGGAACAGCAGGTTGGAGGCGTTGATCGCCGAGAGTTGGACGTTCTCGACAATGATCGCATCGGCGCCGGACAGCGTGATGCGAACATTGTTGCCCTCCTGTGCGATCGACTGATAGCCGGTGTATCCGAAGACCTCGATCCGGTCCCCGGCAGCGAAGTCCGTAATCCGGTCCACCCCGTCGCCGTCGGAAAAGAGGAACCGGTCATTCCCCGCGCCGCCGGTGAGGCGGTCTGCACCGGAATCACCGAGCAGCACATCGTCGCCATCGCCACCGACCAGCGTATCGTCGCCCGCCGCGCCCTCAAGGAAATCCGCTGCGGCCGAGCCCCGGATCGTGTCGGCATAGACCGATCCGACAACTGACTCGAACCCGCGGACGTAAGACGTCCCGCGATTGATCGCGGTGCCGAGCGCCAGATCGACCTCGACCCCCTGCCATGCGTCGAGGAAGCTGAGCGTGTCATAGCCCGCGCCTCCGTCGAGGGCATCGCGCCCGCTGCCGCCCTGAACCACATCGTCGCCGCCGCCCGCGAGGATCAGGTCGTCGCCGCGCCCGCCGATCAGCCAGTCGTCATGGTCGCCGCCGAGCAGCCGGTCGTCGCCGGTCCCGCCGTCCACGACGCCGCGATGCTCCCCACCGCGCCCGTCATAGAGATCGTTGCCGGATTCGAGCATCGTCGCGCCGGTCATCAGGCCGGTATTGATCACCTGATCATCACCATAAGCGAGATAGACGTCGCCCAGAATGCTCCCGCTATTCTCGATGCGTTCGGCGGCGATGTAATGCGTGCCGCTATGCGTCGAACTCACCAGGATCGCGATGTCGGCGGCAATCGTACCGCTGTTGACCAGCACTGCCGGGGCACCGGTTACGCGGGAGTTCTGCTCCAGCAGCACACCGATGCTGGCATAGGGGGAATTGGGAGCGGTCGTCGCAACGATCTCACCCGAATTGACGAACCCGCCATTCTCGTAATTCTCGATGTTAACGCCGATCGCGGTCCGCCCGCCCGTCACCTCGATCAGACCGGTATTCGTGACCGCGCTGTCACGGTTGTTACGGTCGATGCCGATGGCATCATACGCACTGGTAACGCGCAAGACGCCGTTGTTGACGATCGAGACATCCTGACGGGTCGCGATCCCGGTCGCGTGCAGATAGCCGCCGCGAACTTCAAACAATCCGTCGTTCAGGAAATCGACATCGCCCGACGATGGCTGGTAATAGCCATAGGTGCGCCCGCTGGAGAGCGGCGGCCCCGTGTCGGCGATGCCCCGCGTCTCGACGATAAACGTCCCGGTCGCCGTGTTGTGAAACAATGCGTTGGAACTGCCCCCCGCGAACGGCAGATAAATTCCCGCAAGAGGGCCATAGGAACCGCCATAGCCGTCTTGGCTGACCTCGATCGTGCCAGAGTTCAGGAAGGACTGGCTCCCACCTTGCGCTGATCCAAAAACCAGACCGGGCCGGACCTCCTCGAGATAGCCGGGGTTACTGATGGTGAGCGTCGTACCTTCGGGATTGGTGTGCTGACCGGTCACGCGGAAGTAACCGGGGTTGGACTCTGTTGGATCATAGCCACCGAAGCTGGCTGCCGTCAGATTGGAAACGCGAAGCTGCGAAAAGACCATCACGAGCACGCTGGCCTCGCCGGCGAAGCCGGTGGGATGGAACCACAATTCCACATTCCCGGCACTGTCGCGCACTTGCGCATGCCCAGTTGCAAATGGGTTCAAGCCGGACGCCGGGGTCCACGCGTTGCCGGTAATCGCAGCAAGTGCCGCGCCAAAATCGACCTGATCCACCGTGTGCGGAAACACGGTGTTGAAGTCGCTTACGCGCAGGACGCCGCCCCCGGTTCCAAAGCCCGCAGTCAGCCTCACGACATCGTTGCCGCCGCCCAGGGCCAGGTCGATGTCCGACGAGAGCGAGCCGACCGACACGGAATCGTGGCCGTCATCCAGGCCGACATAGGCTCCACCGGACCCGGCGGCCAAGGTCAGGCGGTCGTCACCGCTGCCCATCGACACGAAATAGCCACGACGCGCGGCCACCGTCGCAACGTCATTGCCGCTGCCCCCGTCGAGCGAGCCCGTCGGCGATGTATCGTGGTCAGGCCCCGCTCCGACCGTGAACACATCGTTGCCGGCACCGCCGCGCAAGACATCCTGCCCGTCGGCATCCACGATGCGATCGTCCCCATCACCGCCATCAAGGTGATCCCGACCCGCTCCGCCGTCGAGCGTGTCATTGCCCAGCTCACCGGAAAGGACATCGTGACCGTCGCCGCCCTGCAGGACGTCGTTGCCGCCCTGGCCAATGAGCATGTCATTGCCACCGAGCCCCGCCAGCGTGTCATCGGCTGCAGTCCCGGATAACAGATCATCGCCCGCGGTCGCCACGGTCGCAGGCGGCCGCACCACGACACCCAGATTATATTCGGTGAAATCCGCAACATTGGTATTGCGGAAAATGAAGAGAGTTGCGCTCCCGAGACGCAGCACGGTGTCGGCGCCGGATTGGCTCAACGTCGCGCCCGCCAAGAACGGATCAAACGTCGCCGGGTCGCCGACAACGTTCAGCCGCTGCTGTGCAAAGGCCAGCCAGTCGATCCGGTCCCCCGTGTTGCCGGTCTGGAAATCAGTGATTTCGATTGCCGCCTGCGCGTTGGATGCGGCCGCTTCGTCAATCACGATCACATCTTGTCCGCCGCCCAGCGTCAACCGGAGTGGTCCGGCCAGCTCGGTCATGTTGCGCAGCACGAAACGGTCGTCGCCTGACCCAAGATCGACTCTTACCGTGCTGCCCTGATGCCCGCTGCCAAACTCGACCAGATCGTTGCCACCACCTGCGGTGATCTGCACCAGCTCCGCCAATGAACGCGACCCGTGCGAGACGATGATATGATCGTTACCCTCCCCACCGTCGAGCGTGTCCGACCCTTCACCGATATCGAGAAGGACGTCATCACCGTCGCCACCGATCAGGACGTCGTCGCCGTCGCCGCCGGATAGCCGATCATTGCCTGCGCCGCCCTCGATCCGGTCGTCACCATGCCCGCCGTAAATTTGGTCGTCGCCACCAAGACCGATCAGAATATCGGCTCCGGCCATCCCGTCGATAAGATCTGCCCCCTCGGTCCCGCTGCGCTGCGCCCCGACCAGTGGCGATCCGTCGACCGCCATTCCATTGAAGTTGAAGGCGGTCAACGACGACAACGCCACGCCGTTGAGGCGTACGACCTGAGTCAGCTCGCTAGAGCCACCAATTCCGTCATAATCGAGGTAGATGACCGTGTCGGCCCCTTCCTGAACAGCGCGGAGATGGCCTGTGCCGAACGGGTTGGCTGCGACCGTCCAACCATCGGTATTCGCAAGGCTCCCGAAATCGAGCACATCGCCGCCATTACCCGCCTCGAAATCGGTAATGATCAGCGGCTGATAGGCACGATTCGTCGCCACGATATATGCGTCGCCAAGTTCGACGCGATCCTGACCCGCGCCCAAGGTGGCGGTGACTTCGATAACCCAGTTGCGCAGGTAAAGGCGGTCGTTCCCGCTTCCCAGGTCGACTACGGCCGTTCCGCTATTGCTGCCCCCCGTTCGCGGCCGATCGAAGGTGATCCCCAGATGAACCTGATCGTTGCCGTCACCGCCGAAGATCGTCTGAGCGAACCGAACATGCTGATAGGGCAGGAGCTCATAGGGGCTTTCAAACCGAATGATGTCATCACCGCCGCCGCCGTCGTAACGATTGCTGCCCAGATTGTCGTTCAGCACATCGTTGCCAGCGCCGCCGGTCAGGATGTCGTCATTCCAGCCGCCGTCGATGACGTCGTCGCCATCGCCCCCGCGAAGATCGTCGCGCCCGCCCGAACCGATCAGCCGGTCGCTGCCGCCAAACCCTTCCACCCGCGAACCATTTCCATTTGCGACGAGGACATCGTCCTGCGCGCTTCCGGAGATCGTCAACGAGACTACAGGTCCGCCGGCCGGATCAAAACCGGCAAAGTTGAAGCTGGTCAGCGCGGACAGATTGACTCCGGAAAGCCGGAACAGATCACGGGTGTAGACCGCCCCGTCGCCGCCGCCGGTTCCATCATAGTCCCAGCGCACGATCACGTCCGCTCCGTCCCGGACCAATCGCAAATGGCCACTGCTGAAGGGATTGGCCGCAGGAAGGATCGTCGTGGGCGCGGGGGACTGGTAATAGCCCAGGATCATGTTCTGGAGATCGAGAATATCTCCGCCATTACCCGCAACGAAATCGGTGATCGTGATTGGCCTCAGGTTGAGCGCCGTTGGCAGACCCGCACCAAAGCCGTAGCTCAACAGGATCCGGTCGCTTCCTGCGCCCAACGATACGACCGTCTGGCCGGCAAGATACCGGTCCTGGTCGTTGCCTAGAACCAGGACATCATTTCCTGCGCCAAGATCGACTGAGACGAACCCCCGTCCTGCGTGGGTAATCTCGACCCAGTCGTCACCGTTTCCAGTCTCGACCAACGTCGTGCGGAATACACCATCATAAATGGACGCATAATTGCCGATGGCCAGGATGACGCGGTCATTTCCTCCGGTCCCGGAAATATGGTCGGCATGCGGGGTAACGTCAGCGATTTCATCCGATCGCAAGTGGCCCAGACGTGGCTGTCCCAACGCTTCCATCAATCACCCCCGAGCCAAAATCACGAGCATTTACAAAAATGAGGCACGCGATTCTCAAATCGGGGACACGGATAATTCGGAACTTAAACCAAAGCGAGACGGATTTCGGCGGCGTGACAATAAGCGGCCCGCGCTGCTCCGTGCCGGCGCGTGCCGGCGCTTAGTCAGTGACCGGCTCGATCTCGATTGCCGACACGATCGCCTCACCCCGTTGCGCGACAAAGTGCAGGTCGAGCGTGTCGCCCGTAACCGTGATTGGGAAGGTTTCGCGCGTTGCGGTCAGCAGGGCGCCGGCGCGCGTGTGGATGTCGTAGCCATCCAGCACGGGAGTGCCGTTGGCGTTCACGCCGAACACGCGTGCGCCCTTCGCTTCACGCGGTTCGACGAAGCTCAGCGTGACGCGATAGCGACCCTTGGCCACCGGCACGCGATAGCGAAAGTCGCTGCCGCTGCGGAAGGTGGCGACGATGTCGCGGCGATCGGTGGCGGCGATGTCGACCAGCACCGGCTGGCGGCCACGGCCGCCGGGTGTGTCGGCCGTGCCTGCCGCCCCGCCGACGAAGAAATTGTCTGAACCGAAGCGCTGGTCCGCGCGGCCGGCGACGATCGTGCCGCTGTCGATGCGGAAGCTGCGCGCCGCGCTATCGGCGAGGGTCCATTCGACCCGGTCGGTGATCGGCCCCGACGCGAACGTGCCGCGCGCTTCGATCCGGTTGGTGCCGGGCTTCAGCCGGACGTCGCGCCAGACGCAGATCCGGTCCGGGCAATCGGTCAGCTGCGGCAAGGCGCGGCCATTGACGTGCAGGCTGGTCGCGGTGGCGTTGCTGTACACGCGCACATCGGTCACCGGATAGGCGCGGTCGATGTAGCGGCGGCCGGTGATATGGACGGTCGGCTTGTTGGACCAGTTGGCGCGGTAGAAATAGAAGGCGTCTTTCCGGATCTTGCGGTCATAGCTGACGACACCCTTGGTATTGATGTCCTGCGCATCGCCTTCGCGTCGCACCGTCGTGCCGAAATCGAACCCGTTCCACAGCCACACCCCCCACAGGTCGCGACGGTCCTTCAGCACCTTCCAGCTTTGCTCATGATACCAGGAGAAAAAGGCTTCCGGCTGAACACGCCCGGCGGAATCGATCGGCCCACCGAGCGGGTTGTCCGAGTGCATGTTGGGCGCGCCGCCCGCGCCGATCTCGCTGATGGAGAGCGGCTGGTTGGGCCGCTTGGCACGCAACGCGTCGAGATGCGCGGCCAACTCGTGCGGCTTGCCATAATACCAGCCATAATAGCGGTTCGCCCCGGCTGCATCGACCGTGTCCGCCACCGACGGCACGTCGCGCATGCCACGTTCTTCGCAGCATTGGGCAAGCACCACCGGGCGGAGCGGGTCGGCGGCCTTGGCCTGCCCGTAGAGATCTTTCAGCAGCGGCAGAGGGTCGGCGATCACTTCCGGCGGGCGGCCGAGGAAGTCGGGGCGGCCCGGGCCGAAATCGACCTCGTTCGCGATGCCCCACACCGCGACCGAGGCGTGGTTGTAATTCTGCTTGATCAGATCGCGAAGCTGCAGCCGGGCGTTGGCGCGAATGCCGTCGGGAGTTTCGACCTGATCCTTGGCGTTGGTCCAGGCGGTGACGAGGCCAATTTCATCCCACAGAACCAGGCCGTAGCGGTCGGCGAGGTCGTGGATCGGCTGGCCATGCTGATAATGGGCGAGGCGGATCGTGTTCGCGCCCATGTCGCGCACGATATCGATCGTCTCGGCGACATCCTGTTCGGTCATCGCCCAGTCCGTCGCTTCATTGTCCTGATGGATGCCGACGCCGACCAATGGCACGCGCTTGCCGTTGAGGATGAAGCCTTCATTCGGATCGAGCCGCATCGTGCGAATGCCGAAACGCTGATCGAGCGTGTCGAGCAATGCGCCGTCCGGGCTGCGCAGTTCGACCCGCAACGTGTGGAGATAGGGGTCGGCGGTGCCGTTCCAAAGGCGCGGATTGGGGACGGTCAGCACGCCTTTGACCTCGGTGGCAGGACCGGTCGCGACCGGTCCGTCATGTCGCCAGGTCGCAACCGCCTTGCCGGTGTCGTCGAGTAGTTGCACGTCCACCGTCACGTCGCGCACCGTGCCGCTGTCATTCTTCAGCCGCGCGACCAGATCGATCGTGGCGCTGGCGGCATCGGCGCTGCGCGTCGCGGCGTAGATACCAGGACCGCCGGAATCGAGCAGGTCGACATGCACCGGGTTGGCCAGCACCAGGCTGACCGGACGATACAGGCCGCCGCGCACGAAGAAATCTCCGGTCATCGGCAGCACGTCCGCCGTGCTGTTGCCCAAGCGCGGCTGGGTGTTGTCGACCTTTACGTAGAGCGCATTGGGCTGGCCGAAGCGGATCGCGTCGGTCGCGTCGAGGCGGAAGCGGCCAAACGGATTGCGATGTTCGCCCAACCGGACGCCGTTGAGCCAGACTTCCGCGGTACGGCTGGCCGCGTCGAATTCGAGGAAGGCGCGCTTGCCCGCGCCATCTGCGCTGGGCGTGAAGGATAGATGATACCAGCCGACGCCCTGCGTCTTGTTGACGCTTTCCGCGCTGTTCACATGGGTCTGCGGGTCGGAGAGATAATAGCCGACGCGGTTCCAGGTGTGGGGGACGGAGACCGGCTTCCAGTTCTCCGGCTTGGGGGTGTGCGCTTCGGGGCCGGCATCGCCGACGAAGTTGAATTGCCACCCTTCGGCCAGCACGGTGCGCGTGCGGGGTGTGGTCCCTTCCGAAACAATGGGTGCCGGATCGCGGGGCGCGGCGGCGGTGGCCGTGCCGGTGGCAACCGAAGCGATCCCTGCAAGCGCGAGTGCGGTCGATCCGGTGAAGCGCTTCATTCATTCTCTCCTTGCCGCGTCGTCCTTGACCTGTCGCGGCCGAAATCTCGTATCAGTCGCGCGCCGAAGGGGTTGGCGTTTGAGCGGACGTACCGCGGAAGAAATCCAGCCGACGCTGGTCAGGCCATCCGCCCAACCCGACATGATTTCCAAGGGTCAGCAACTGCGGGTGTTCCGGGTCGAACTTTACCCAGTTCAAGCGGCGGGTGTTCGGCGCGCCCGATCGCGCGAACGCGACCAGCGCGTCGGCCATCGCAGCAGCGAAATCCCTGTCCGCTGCCGTCCACGCGCGCGTCGGACGATAGCGGTTGAAGCTGTCCAGCGTGTCGAGCCAGAACGGCACTTCGGACGTGTGATAGGCGCCGGCCGTTGCCGGATCGAGGTCGGTGATCGTCACGCCGTCAACATAGGAATGCGGACGCGCGAACAGATAGCTGTAAACCGGTGCCGTGCCCGTTGCGACCTGAGCGCGTGCCCAGGCGTCCATCGCGGCCACCATCGTTGCGTCGCGATCGGCAATGCGGGCCTGGGCCTGCGCCTCGGCATCGCTGCGCGCGGGATAGAGGTCCAGGAACGCCGCGGCGCGCGCACCGAACAGCGCCGTGGCGCGGCTGCGATAGCTGGCAAGGCCGTCGATCTTGCCCAGCCCACCCAACGCCTCGTCCTGCGTAAAGCCGAGCAGGAGCGGCACATCGTTTTGCTGCGCGCGGCGAAATGTCTCATCGATCGGCATCGGCAGGACAAAGCCGTCGACGATCGGTCCGACCGGTGGGGATCCGGGTGCGCGCGGGGCGACCAGGCGATCCGCGGGCATGGCCCGCATCTCGGCAAGGCTCTTGGCGTTCCAGATTTCCTGCAGCCGAACGCCATCCTGTTCGGCGCGGGCCAGTGGACGCATCGCCATCGGCCCTGCCGACCCGATCAGCGCGCCGCTCATCCCGACGGCGCGGTGAAACAGTCCTTTTGCAAGCGGACTGGACTGAAGCGCCAGCACCGACATCGACCCGGCCGACTGGCCAGCGATCGTCACATTATGGGCATCGCCGCCGAACCGGGAAACATTGTCGCGGACCCAGCGCAGCGCCGCGATTTGGTCCAGAAAGCCGTAATTGCCCGAAGCCTTGTCGGGCGACTCCCTGGTAAGCTCGGGGTGCGACAGGAAGCCCAGCGGCCCCAGGCGATAGTTGATGGTCACCACGACCGCGTCGCGCTCGGCCAGCCGGTCACCGGCATAGAGTGCGGCACCACCGGACCCGATGAAGAACGCCCCGCCATGGATATAGACGATGACGGGGGCCTTCTTCAGACCCGGCTTTGCCCAGATGTTGAGGTAGAGGCAGTCCTCGCTGGTAACCTCAGGCCCCGAATAATGGTTGCTGAGCACGTTCCGCTGCGGTTGCACGCATTGCGGCGCAACCCGATCGGCATGAAGGACCCCGCGCCAGGGCGCGACCGGCTGCGGCGCGCGCCACCGCAGATCGCGCACCGGCGGCGCGGCATAGGGGACGCCGAGATAGGCGAGAACGCCGCCCGCCAGGGGCTGTCCCTCGATCGTCCCGCCGGTCACGGCAACACGCGGTGCTGCACGGTCAGCGGCCCCCCCGGCATGTGCCGGGGAGGCCGCGACAAGCGAAGCGATCACGAACAGGACAGCCCTTCCCGCGTGCGGGATGCGACTGACCGTGCGTTCAACGAACTTCATCCGTTCCCCCTTTGAAGCGGTGACAGGATCGCCCGCCAAACGCATCCGGTTATTGCGCCCCGAAGCCCACGCGCAGGCGGACACCGACATAGCGCTTGTAGTTGCGCGGCACCTGCTGGATCAGCGTCGAGGCCGAATATCCGTTGCCGGTGTAATCGGTGATCGAACCCGGATACGCCTTGTCGAACAGATTGTTGACGAAGACGGACAGATCCCAATTGGCCCCATCATTGCCGCGGAGTCCGACGCCCGCATTGGCAATGCCATAGGCGTCGAAGCGGGTCAGCGGGTTGCGGTCCAGCGAGAAGTTGACGTCATCCTGCCAAGTGTAGTTCGCGTTGAGATAGACGTTGATGCTGTTCGAAACCGGCGTTTCGTAGGAGCCGCCGATATTGAACTTGAAGTCGGGCGAGTTGGCCAGATCGGCGCCGGCCAGGTCCTGGACCAGCGCGGTGCTGCCGGGGAGCGTGACACAGCCCTGCGCCACTGTCTGGCCCGGATAGCAGGCCGCGCCCGGGAACTCGCGAATCTTTGCGTCGATATAGGCGGCCGACCCAAAGATGTTGAACCCGCGCGCCACACGCACCGAGCCCTCCAGCTCGATACCCTTGGTGCGGAGCTTGCCGACATTCTTCAGAATGAACTGCGGCGCTCCGGCGATGAACTCGGCGCTCTGGGCCTGGAAATCGTCATAGTCGGTCCAGAAGCCGGTGATCGCGAACGTCCCGCGGTTGCCCAAGAAGCGGCCCTTGGTCCCGATTTCATAGGACACCGAATGTTCGGGCTTTACCAGATTGTCGATGCGCGACTGGTTGAAGCCGGACGAGATGTCGTATGCCTGCCCCTTATACCCCTTGGCGACCGAGCCGTAGACCATGAGCGTGTCGGTCACGAAGTGCTGCAGCGAGACCTTCCCGGTGAACGCCGTATCGCTGCGCTGATCCTGGTAGACGATCGGCGTGGCGGGGCGGTTGTCGCGGAAGAATACGCCGACCGTCTCGTGATTGACGCGCGCGCCGAGCGTCAGCTTGGTCTGATCCGAAAACTTGTAACCAAGCTGCCCGAACGCCGCATAGCTTTCGGTCGATGCGGTCGAATCCCAATTCTGGCGCAGGAACGACAGGAATGATGGTGCGGTCCGAATGAACTGACGATCGGTGTTGCCGTCAGCGTAGAACAGTCCGAACAGATATTCGACCGCTCCGGACCCCTTGGAGGTCAGACGAAGCTCCTGCGAGAACTGCGTTGCGTCATAGGGTCCGCCCTGGAACAGCGTGGGGGCTGCAGAGAAATCGAGATCGTTCCCGCTTTCCAGCTTCCACCGCTGATAGGCACTGATCGAGGTCAGCGTGGCGAACCCCAGATCGAGATCAGCCTTGGCCGACAGCAAATACTGGAAGCTGTTGGCATAGGGATCGTCGCTGAACCGGACGTTCGTGTTTCCCACACCTGGCGTGATCCCGGTGAGATCGACAGGCGCGCCGTTCTGAGTCGTGCCAGGACGAATGAAATAGTAAGTCGATGCGTTACCGTTCGACTTGGTGTTGCTGTAATTGCCGTTCAGCTCAAGGCTGAGATTGCCTGCGTCATAGGTGAACTTCCCGCCAAATCCGTAGGTCTCGGCGCTGTTCAACCGGTTGCCATTGGTTAGGTTGGTGATGTGCCCTTCGCGGTCGGAATAGAAACCGTTCAACCGAAAGCCGGCATTCCCGCCGATCGGGCCGGAGAGCATGGCGGCAACGCGCGTTTCATCATCGTCGGTGAGCAGCGCCTCAGCATAGCCGCTGAGCGTCGAGGTGGGCGCCTTGGTCGTGATGCTCACGACACCGGCCGAAGCGTTCTTGCCGTAAAGCGAATCCTGCGGGCCGCGCAAAACTTCGATCTGGGCGATATCGTTCAGGCCGCCGCTGAATGCCTGTCCCTGCTGCAGCAGTGCGACGCCGTCGACGACGATCGAAACCGCTGGCTCGGTGCTGGTGGAGAAGGAAAAGGTGCCGATGCCGCGCAGCGAAACCGTCGAGGACGCTGCATTGCCGCCCTCGTTCAGTGTCAGCGAGGGCGAGACCCGCGCGATGTCGGTGAAGTCATCGACCTGAGCCGCCTCAATGATCGTGGGGCTGATCACGGACACGGCGCTGGGGACGTCGAGAATATTCTGTTCACGCTTTTGCGCGGTGATGATGATTTCCTGGCTGTCCGCCTCGGTCTGCGTTGCGGCGCCGTCCTGCGCGAATGCAGGCGTCGTGAGAGTCGCGCATCCGGCGATCAGCGCAATGCGCGCGGCCGAGCTCACCAATTTCGTGCAATTCATGACATCTTCCTCCCTCGATGCGCGCCCTCTCTTCCATATGGTCAGGACGCTTCTGCAAAATTGGTCATGCCATATCTTCGCGAGAGTGAAAAGGGGGATTGTATGTGGCACGTGCGATTAGGCCCCGTCGGCCTCTTGCCCGGTGGTGCTAGCCAAGGGTGCGCTAGCCAACACAGGTCTGGCCAATTGGGGCAGATCGCGGTAGCGGTTACGCGACCGCCGCAGAACAGGGGCAATCGAGAGCGATCATGGCAGATGAAGGCGAAGGCGGCAGGGACCGGCTCTACCAGGCGATCGCCCGGCGATTGCTGGAGGTTTTTGCCAGCGGCAAATACCAACCCGGCGACCGCTTGCCGACCGAGCGTGAGCTGGCGATCGAGTATAATGTCAGCCGACCGACGATCCGTGAGGCGATCATTGCGCTGGAAGTGCAGGGGATTGTCGAGGTGCGCGTGGGATCGGGTGCGTATCTGCGTGGCCTGCCCAACGCGACGAATGAGGCCCAGTTCAACGTCACGGCGTTTGAACTGACCGAGGCGCGGCTGCTGATCGAGGGGGAAGCTGCGGCGCTGGCGGCGGCGCAGATCACGGACGAGGAGCTCGACACGCTGGCCAAGCTGATTGACGAGATCGCCCGCGAAAATGCCCGCAACGCCGGGACGGAGGACGCGGACCGGCAATTCCACCTGACGATTGCCAGGGCGACGCGCAATTCGGCGCTGGTCAACCTGATCGATACGTTGTGGTCGCTCCGGGCCAAGTCGCCGGAGAGCGCGCTGCTCTACGCCAAGGCACGATCGGCGAACGTCAAGCCGGTGGTGGACGAGCATCAGGTGATCCTCGACGCGCTGCGCACGCGCAATCCGGTGACCGCGCGCGCGGCGATGCGCGCGCATCTGTCGGCGGTGCTCGACAGCCTGTTGTTCGCGACCGAAGAGCGCGCAATCGAGGAAGCGCGCAAGCTCTCGGCATCGAAGCGCGCGCGTTACGCGCAGGCGCTCAGCTGAGCTTTTCGGTTAGCGATAGGTCAGACCAAAACCGTAGGGATAGAGCGTGCCCTGTGCGGTCTCGCCATAGCCCGGCGCGTCCGAATGCTGGCGATCGATCGCCGCGAGTGATGCGGGGAGCGCGAAGGGCAGCCGCCCTGCTGGCGCCCTGACGCCGGTCAGCACGTCGATCTGCGCTGCGTCGCTTGCGCCGAAGCTCGCCAGGATCGCGCCAGTGCCGCGCAACCCGCTTTCGGCATCGAGCACATAGGGCTGGCGGAAATAGATGTTGAGGATCACGCGGCGCGGGTCGCCGATCTCGCGGATCACCCCCTGGATGTCCGCGAGCGAGGGATAGAGTGACCAGCTTTGCGATTGTGCCATGGCGGAGAAGGACAGCATCCCCGCGTCCCACGGAAAGCTGCCGCCGAAGATCAGGTTATCGTCGACACAGGCGCGCTTCGGATCGGCGTCGGACGCGGCGCAGGGATCCTGTTCGCTCCAGCTTTGCTGACGCTTGCCGGTGGTGCGATCGAGGATCGACACCGACGGGTCGATCGTGCGGCGGCCGGTCTGCGCATCCTTGCTCGAATAGCGGCGCGCGGGGTTGTTGTTGACGCGGACATTGATGACCGCGAACTGCGTCCCCTCCGGCACGCGCGGGCGCGTCTGGCCCTTAGCCGCGTCGTAATTGCCGTCGGTCGCGACGAAGCCGCGCTTGGCGAAATCCGCGCCCGCAAAGCCCATCGTGTAGATCCGGCTCTTTGCCGCGAGTGGCAGGACCGGTGCGCCGTCGACCGCCTGATTCTGGAGCAGCACCAGCGAGCGGCGCTGCATCTCCAGCCCCAGTTCGCGGTTTGCCGGGGTGCCGATCGCGCCCGCCGCCGCTTCGGCATCGACATAGGGATTTTCGAACAGCCCGAGCGCGAATTGCTCGGTCAGCAGCCGTTCCACCGCCGGGTTGAGGTCGCGCGCTTCGTCCAGTGCGCCGGCACGAACCAGGTCGATGATCGTATCCTTGCGGCGGAACTCCGACAGGACATCGGTCCCGGCCCGGATCGCCAGCGCGGTGCGGTCGGCGACGGTGTAGTTGTGCCCGGTCGCGGGGTTGATCCGGCTGTCCTCGAGCCCCCAGCCGCGTTCCTCGATGATACCACTGTCCGAGTTCACATAGCCCTTGAACCCCAGCTCATCGCGCAGGATGCCGGTGACGATCTGGCGCGAAAAGGCCATGCCGATGCTTTCGACATTCCGCCCGCCGTGGCGTCCGTCCACCGGAACGCCGTAATAGGGCATGATCGACCCGACTCCGGCCTTGATCGCGCGCTCGAACGGGCGGAGGTGATAGTCGAAGCCGTAGCGGCCGCTGGGGTCGGTGTAGAACTGGTCCTTGCCGAACGTGTAGTGCGCATCGAGCCCGAGTTGTTGCGGGCCGCCGCCCGGGAAGTGTTTCAGCGTCATGCTGACATGGGTTGCGGGGGACAGCGCCAGGCCGTTCGCCTGCTTGGGTCCCTGCAGCCCCTCGACCAAGGCGGCAGAGATGTCGCCGACCAGATCGGCATCCTCGCTGAACGTCTCATGGAAGCGCGACCAGCGCGGTTCGGTGCCGAGATCGGCCATATAGCCATACATGCCGCGCAGCCCGATCGCGCGCCATTCCTGCCCCATCACGCGCGTGAAATCGCGGATGACGCCCATGTCGCCGCGCAGTCCGGCGGCCGTTGCTCCGGCATCGGCGCGCGGTGGCGCAGCGGCGCCGAGCGCGGCGGCGGCGAGGCCCGCTTCCTTGGGGAATTCGGTGAAAGCGCCTGCGCCCTGACCGATGCCGAAGGTCGGGCTGACCTCGACATGGTTGCGGGCATTATCCTTGAACAATGCCGGGATGCCGAGCCGCGTCCCTTCGCGCAATTCCTGTACCGCATTGGTGAAGCGCGCCATCTGGTCGGGCGTCTGGCGATAGCCGCCGCGCAGGCGGAATCCGGTCAGCTTGACCGAGCAATCGGCGGGCTGGGTCGAGACGGTGGCGCGAAGGATGAAGCGGCTCATCTCCTCTTTCTCAACCAGCGCGCGCCCGTCCGCCGTGACCGATCCATCGCAATCGGGATTGTGCGTCGCGATCAGCATCATCCCGGCTTTTTCGGCCAGGGTCATGCGGCTGACGAGATCACGTGCCCGCGTCTCCGGGGGCAGTCGCCAGTCCTCGTAAGCGTCGAGCGTGCCCGATGCGTTGAGATCCTTGAACCGCAGCCCGGAGACCGTGAGCACCGGCTTGCCCCGCGCAGCGATCACCGGCTGTGTCGGTGCCTGCGTGGCGTCGCGCGTCGCTGCACACCCGCTCAGCGCGACGCTGATCGCCAGCATCGAAGCGGCAAGGCGAACCGGGCGGGTCATCGGCATGGTCAGCGTCCTATCGTCGTGCAGGTCGGGGGCGGAACGGCGCGCGTCACCAGTTCCACATGCTGCCATCTTCGAGCCGCGCGACCGGGAGATAGGCGGGCTTGTAGGGATATTTTGCCGCCAGCTCTTCGTCGATGTCGACGCCGTGACCCGGCGTTTCGCCGCAGAACAGGTAGCCGTCCTCGAACCGGTAATCGTGCGGGAAGACCGCATCGGTCTCTTCGGTGTGGCGCATGTATTCCTGGATGCCGAAATTCGGGACCCAGGTGTCGAAATGCAGCGCGGTGCCCATCGTCACCGGCGACAGGTCGGTCGCGCCGTGGCAGCCGGTGCGCACCTGATACAGCGACGCGAGGTCGGCGATGCGGCGCAGATGCGTGACGCCACCAGCGCCGACGATGGTGGTGCGGATATAGTCGATCAGCTGGTTCTGGATCAGGTCCTTGGCGTCCCAGATCGTGTTGAAAATCTCACCTACCGCCAGCGGGGTCACCGTGTGCTGACGGACCAGCTTGAACGCTTCCTGATTTTCCGCCGGGGTCACATCCTCCAGCCAGAATAGCTGATAGGGTTCGAGCATCTTGCCGAGATTGGCGGCTTCCTGCGGCGTGTAACGGTGATGCCCGTCGTGCAGCAGATGATGATCGAAGCCATAGGTCGCGCGGACCTTGTCGAACATCTTCGGGATGTAGTTCAGCGCCTTGCGCGTATCCCAGCCGGTGACCGAGGGGAGCGCCGCATCGGCAGGCTCATAATACATCGTGCCGCGCCCGACGCCGTACGCGTCCTTGATCCCCGGCACGCCGGTCTGAGCGCGGATCGCCTTATAGCCCATGTCGATATACTGGCCGACCGCGTCGACCGTTTGCTCGATATCCGACCCGTTGGCATGGCCATAGACCATCACGCCGTCGCGGCTGCGTCCGCCGAGCAGCTGATAGAGCGGCATCCCCGCCATCTTGGCCTTGATATCCCACAGCGCCACATCGACCGCAGCGATCGCGCGCATCGTCACCGGACCGCGCCGCCAATAGGCACCGCGATACAGATACTGCCAGATGTCTTCGATCCGGCGCGGGTCCATGCCGATCAGGCATGGCGCGACATGATCCTGAAGATAGGAGACGACCGAAAGCTCACGCCCGTTCAGCGTGGCGTCGCCGATGCCATAGACGCCCTGATCGGTTTGAATCTTCAGCGTCACGAAATTGCGTCCGGGGCAGGTCACGATGACCCGAGCGGCGGTGATCTTCATGTCAGGCTTAACTCCCCTCCGGTGCCGCATTCGGCATCGTCTTACAATCAACAGTAGATTGGTCAGACATTGTATGGCAAGGGACGATTTCAACAAAGATGGAGAGGGACATGACCCCGCTGAAGCTGCATCCCGACCGCCTGTTTCCGGCGGATGCGACCACACGGGACATTGCCCGCGCGCTGTACGCACAGGTTGCGGACCTGCCCATCATCAGCCCGCATGGCCATACCGACCCGCAGTGGTTTGCGGACGATCAGCCCTTCACCAACGCCGCCGAACTGCTGCTGACCCCCGACCATTATGTGCTGCGCATGCTCTACAGTCAGGGCATCGCCATGGAGCAGCTGGGCGTGACGCCGCGCGGCGAGCAGCCGCAGGTGACGCCGCGCGAAGCATGGCGAACCTTTGCCGCGCACTATCATCTGTTCCGCGGCACGCCGTCGCGCATGTGGCTCGACTGGGTGTTTGCCGAGGTGTTCGGGATGACGCAGCGGCTGAATGCCGAAACCGCCGACACCTATTTCGACGCGATCGGCGAACAGCTGGCGCAGGACCGTTTCCGTCCCCGCGCATTGTTCGACCGGTTCGGGATCGAGGTGATCGCGACTACCGAATCGCCGCTCGACCCGCTCGACCATCATCGCAAGATCGCCGCGAGCGGCTGGTCGGGCCGCGTCATCACCGCCTATCGCCCCGATCCGGTGATCGACCCGGAGTTCGAGGGCTTTCGCGACAATCTGTGTCGCCTGTCCGACCTGACCGGCGAAGATTGCTTCGGCTATGACGGCTATCTCGCCGCGCACCGCAACCGCCGCGCCTATTTCGCGGCGATGGGCGCGACCTCGACCGATCATGGCCACCCGACCGCAGCGACCGCCGACCTGAGCGATGCGGAGGCACGCGCGCTGTTCGACCGGGTGACCGGCGATTCGGTCAGCGCCGCCGATGCCGAGCTGTTCCGCGCGCACATGCTGACCGTCATGGCGGGGATGAGCATCGAGGACGGGCTGGTGATGCAGATCCACCCTGGGTCGTTCCGCAATCACAATCCGGCGCTGTTCGCGCGCTTCGGGCGCGACAAGGGCGCGGACATCCCGGTGCAGACCGAATATGTCCGCGCGCTGCGTCCGCTGCTGTCGAAATATGGCAACGACCCGCGTCTGTCGGTGATCGTCTTCACGCTCGACGAAACCAGCTATGCCCGTGAACTCGCGCCGCTCGCCGGCCATTATCCGGCGCTCAAGCTTGGCCCGGCGTGGTGGTTCCATGATAGCCCGGAAGGGATGCGCCGCTTCCGCGAGCAGGTGACCGAGACCGCCGGTTTCTACAACACGGTCGGGTTCAACGACGACACCCGCGCCTTCCTGTCGATCCCCGCACGCCACGATGTCGCGCGCCGCGTCGATTGCGCGTTCCTCGCCCGGCTGGTCGCCGAACATCGCATGGAGGATTGGGAGGCCGCCGAACTGGCGCAGGACCTGGCCTACAATCTCGCCAAGGCGGCGTACAAGCTGTGAGACTGTCCCAGGCGACGGCGGCGATGCTCCCCGATGCCGTGCGCCGGGTCGCGTATGACCGGGACAGCGCGGCGCACCAGATCGTCCATCTCGGCATGGGCGCCTTCACGCGCGCGCATCAGGCGGTGCTGACCGAGGATGCGATTGCCGCGTCGGGCGACGTCTGGCGCATCATCGGCGTGTCGATGCGCAGCGCGACGGTGCGCGACCAGCTTGCACCACAGGACCATCTGTTCACGGTGACCAGCAAGGGTGAAGGCGCTCCGGTCACCCGGCTCGTCCGCTGTGTCGGCGACGCGATCGTCGCGCCCGAACATCCCGACTGTGTGGTCGCGGCGCTGGCCGATCCACGCACGCAAGTCGTGACGCTGACCGTGACCGAAAAGGGCTATCACCTCGTCGCCGCCGACGCTGATCTCCCTGCTTCGCTCTGCGAGGATGCGGCGCGCGCGGCTCCGCAGACGATCTACGGATATCTTGCGCAGGGGCTGGAGCGACGGCGGGCGGAGGGGCTGGCTGGCCTGACGATCCTGAGCTGCGACAATCTTGCCGAAAACGGCACGCGGCTGCGCGAGATGCTGCTGCGCGTGCTGGGGGCGCGGGACCCCGCATTGGCCGAATGGTGCTCCGTTCACTGCACCTTTCCCAATTCGATGGTCGACCGCATCGTGCCCGCGACCCAGCCCGCCGACCTCGATGCGCTGGAGGCACGGATCGGGCTACGCGACGAAGCCGCAGTGTTCACCGAGCCGTTCCGGCAATGGGTGATCGAGGACAGCTTCGCCGGCCCGCGCCCCGCCTGGGACGCCGCCGGCGCGCAGATCGTCGCGGATGTCCGGCCCTATGAAACGGCGAAGCTTCGGATGCTCAACGGCGCGCATTCGGCGCTGGCCTATCTGGGCCTCGCCAAGGGACTGGAGCTGGTCAACCAGGCGATTGCCGACCCCGAAATCGGCGCGCTGGTCGGTCGGCTGATGCGCGACGAGGCTGCCGACAGCTTCACCCCCGCGCCCGAGCAGGATCTGGCGGCCTATGCCGTTTCGCTGAACGCACGCTTTGCCAACCCCGCTTTGCCGCACCGGCTCGCGCAGATCGCGATGGACGGGTCGCAGAAAATCCCGCAGCGCTGGCTGGCGACGCTCGCCGACCGGCAGGCACAGGGCAAGGCGTCGCCGGCGATCCTTCCGGCGCTGGCGGCGTGGATCGTCCATGTCCGTGGCGACAATCCGCATGTCAGTGATCCGCTCGCCGAACCGCTCGCGTCGCTGTGGCGCACGGCGGGAGCTGAGGGGATCGTCGCGGCGCTGTTCGATGCGGACGGGCCGATGGCGTCGTCCTGGGTGCCGACGCCTGAAGATCGCGCGGCGCTGAACGCGCAGATCGCGGCACTGGGCTGAACCGCCTAGCCAATTTCAGGGGGAGTAAGCGTGAACAACGACAGGCGCATGCCGATCATGGGGCTGCGGTGGTGGATCATCACGCTGGTGACGGTCGGCACGATCCTCAATTATCTCGCTCGCTCGTCGCTGTCGGTCGCGGCGCCGACGCTGATGCAGGTGTTCGACATGAACACCCAGCAATATAGCTGGGTCGTCTTCTCGTTTCAGGCCGCCTATACCGTCATGCAGACGTTCAGCGGCGCGATCCTCGACTGGCTCGGCACGCGGATCGGCTTTGCGATTTTCGTGGTGGGCTGGGGCGTCGCCAATATGTGCCACGCCTTTTCGACCGGCTGGTTCAGCCTCGCCTTCTGGCGCGGCTTGCTCGGCAGTTTCGAGGCGGCGGCGATCCCGGGCGGGCTCAAGGTCGTGTCCGAATGGTTCCCCCCGCGGGAGCGCACCGTGGCGACCGGCGTGTTCAACATGGGATCGTCGATCGGCAACATGATCGCGCCCGCGCTTGTGGCCTTCTGCATCCTCTATTTCGGGTGGCAGTCGGCGTTCCTGATCACCGGGGGCCTCAGCCTGATCTTCGCGGCGATCTGGTACTTCGTCTATCGCAGCCCCGAGCAGAGCAAGCGGCTGAGCCAAGCCGAACTCGCGCATATCCAGATGGCGGGCGACGATGTCGGCGTCGTTGCACGTCCGGCGCATTGGCGCGACGTGGTGCGCACGCGCGGCTTCTGGTCGATCGCGATCCCGCGCTTCTTCGCTGAACCGGCGTGGCAGACGTTCAACTTCTTCATCCCGCTCTATCTCGTCACGGTCTGGGACTTCAATCTGAAGGACCTGGCGCTGTGGGCGTGGTTGCCGTTTCTCGCCGCGGACGCGGGGTCGATGATCGGCGGGCTGATCGCTCCGGCGCTGATCCGCTGGTTCGGGGTCGATCTGCTCACCTCGCGCAAGCTGACCGTGACGCTGGGCGCATTGCTCATGGCCGGACCGGCCTGTATCGGGTTGGCGACGTCCCCCACTGTTGCGATCGCGCTATTCTGCGTTGGCGGGTTTGCGCACCAGATGCTGTCGGGCGCGCTGCTTACCTTGTCTGCCGACCTGTTCGACAAAAAGGCGGTCGGCACCGCCACCGGCATGGCCGGATCGATCGGATGGATTGGCGGCGCGATCTTCACGCTGATCGTCGGCGGGCTGGCCGAGGTGATCGGCTATAGCCCGTTGTTCGTGATGCTCGCCGCGTTCGACCTGGTTGGCGTCGTCGTGCTGTGGGGGCTGTTGCGGTCCGAAAAGCCCGTAGCGGCAGCCGAGTAAGGGAGAGGATGATGTCGATCGATCGCCGCACGCTGCTCACCGGGATGGCCGGGGCCGGTCTCGCCGGTGGGTGCGCCACCACCGGCGCGGGCAGCCGATCCGATCCGCGCGGCCGCCCGAACATCCTGTGGCTGGTGAGCGAAGACAATGGTCCGTTCATCGGTGCCTATGGCGACCGGCTGGCGCATACGCCGCATATCGACGCGATGGCGCGTGGCGGGCTGCTCTATCGGAAGGTCTATGCCAACGCCCCTGTGTGCGCGCCGTCGCGCTTTTGCCTGCTGACCGGCATCCACCCGGAGTCGAACGGCCCAGCCCACCATATGCGCGCGGATTCGACGCTGCCTGCCTTCCTCAAGACCTATCCGCAGCATCTGCGTGCGGCGGGCTATTATTGCACAAACAACGAGAAGACCGATTACAACGCGACGGTCGATCCCAAGGCGATCTGGGACGAGTCCAGCGCGACCGCGCATTACCGCAACCGGCCCGCGAACACGCCGTTCATGGCGGTGTTCAACTTCGAAACGACGCATGAATCGCGGCTGTTCGGCGCGACCGAAGGACGGGTGAAGCCGCAGGATGTACAGATCCCGCCGACCTTGCCCGACAGCGACGGCGTCCGGCGGGATATCGCCAGCTATTACAATCTGATGGAGAAGATGGACGCGCAGGTCGGCGAAAAGCTCGCCGAGCTGGCGCGTGAGGGCCTCGCCGACGATACCATCGTCTTCTACTATTCCGACAATGGCGGCTGCCTGCCCTGGTCGAAGCGCCATTGCCGCGAGGAGGGGATGCGCTGCGCGCTCGTCGTGCATGTGCCCGAGAAATGGGCCGATTATGCCCCGCTCGCGATGGGTAGCGAGATTGCGGCGCCGGTCAGCTTCATCGATTTCGTGCCCACCTTGTTGTCGATCGCGGGGGTTGAGCAGCCGAAGGAACTGCCCGGCACGCCGTTTCTCGGGCGGCGGATCGCGCGGCCCAAGCCGCTCGCCTTCGGCATGCGCAACCGGATGGACGAGCGTTATGATTTCGTCCGCACGGTGTCGGACGGACAGTTTCGCTATATCCGCAATTACATGCCGCATCGCCCGATGGGGCAGCCTGTCGCGTTTCCGCTGATGCTGCGCAGCTATCAGGAAGTGTATCGGCGGCATCAGGCGGGCGAACTCGACGCGGCACAGGCACGGTTCTTTGAACCCCGGCCCTTCGAGGAGCTGTACGACCTCAACGCCGATCCCGACCAGCTGCACAATCTGGCGAATGCCCCGGGGCAGCGGGCGCGGGTGCGTGACTTTGCGCGCGCGCTGGACCGCCACATGCTGGCGATCAACGATAACGGTTTTATTCCCGAGGGCGCGCCGCTCGAAGGCTATGAAGCGAGCCGCGTGCCGGGTGCCTATCCGCTCGCGGACATCATGGAACTGGCGGCGAAGGCTGCGGCTGGTGACCCCGCGCACGTGTCAGCGTTGATCGCCGGGCTTGCTGCGACCAATGAAGTCCTCCGCTATTGGGCGGCCACCGGGCTGGTGATCCGGAAGGCGCACGCTGTATCCGCGCGCGCGGCGCTGGTCGATGCGCTGAAGCGCGAGACGTCGCCGCATGTGCGCATTGTGCTGGCCGAGGCGCTAAGCCATGTCGGCGAAACCGCGCTTGCGCTGGCGACATTCCGCGAAGCGCTGGCCTCTGGGTCCGAGCCGGTCGCGCTGCAGGCGCTGAACGCGATCACCTATGTCGATCCGGCATGCCGCCCGCTCGACGCCATTGGCCGGTGGGACAAGAATCCCGGCTATCTGGGTCGCGCGACCCGTTATCTGCTGCGCACGGCCGCAGGTGCGTTCGACCCGGCTGCCTCGTTGCTCGGGCCGCGCGGTTGAGTGCGGCTTCAGCGCGGGTCGGTCTTCAACACGCCGCGCAAGGCAACGCCTGAAAGATTGTCGACAATATCGGCCACCGCCATCGGCCCGTCGGGGCGGTGCCAGCGCGCCAGCCACAGGATGATCCCCATGATCGCCGATGTCGCCATGCGCGTATCGACATCGGCCAATTGGCCGGCGGCCTTGATCTCATCCAGCGTGTCGCGGACAAAGACTGAATAGGCGGCCTTGCGCGCCTTGATCTGCGCGGCCTTGTCAGGACTGAGCGCGCTGGTTTCTTCGAGCACGATCGTCAGCGGATTGCCGACCGGCGTGATCACCTGCATCACGCTTTGCAGGTGACCGCGGACGATTGCGGTCAGGCGCTCGACCGGATCGGCGATCATCCGCGCCGGCGCGACCACATCTTCCTCAAGCCGCTCCATGCTGAACGACATCAGCGTGAACAGCAGTTCCTCCTTGCTCGCCACGAAATGGTACAGGCCTGCCTTGGTGATCCCCACCGCGTCGGCAATATTGGCCATTGAGGTCGCCGCAAAGCCGCGCGTGCAGAACAGCTGCGCCGCATGGACGTAAATCTGTTCGCGGCGTCCGATAATGGCGGGCGTGCCGGTCGTATGTTCCTGCCACATCGCGTCGTTCATCGCTCGGTTGGTAACGGGTCGCACGCCGATTTCCTATCCCCGGCGCTGCACAGCTGACCTCTGGACAAGCGCGATCTGGCGAGTTACCTACCGGTCGGTAAGTGGCGTGTAAAGGTCGCAAAGGCCGGGCCGCCACCGCTGAACAGGGAGAGGGATAGGCGATGGCTCGATATGCAACCTTGCTGCTTTGCACGGCACTGACCGCACCGACGGCGGCGCTTGCGCAGACCGCACCCACCACCGCGACGGATGCGACTGAGGCCGCCAAGGATGGCGCCGATGTCGTCGTCACGGCGCGCAAGCGTGAAGAGCGGCTGATCGATGTGCCGACCGCGGCGACTGTGCTGACGGGCAGCGCGATTGCCGATCGCGGCGGTGCGACCAACCCGGTCGAATTGCTCGGCGGCCAACCCAGCGTCCGTATCCTCGACACGGGGTCTGCGATGACCAATGAAGTGTCACTGCGCGGATCGCCGACCACGCGCGGCACATCGGGCGACCCCAGCGTCGGCCTGTTCCGCGACGGCGCCTATATCGGCGGCGGCGGCTTTTCCGGACGCAGCTTTTCGCGCATCGACCTGTTCGACATCGAGCGGGTCGAAGTGCTGCGCGGCACGCAGGGCGCGCTGTACGGCCGCAACTCGGTCGGCGGCGCGGTCAACATCGTGTCGGCCAAGCCCGAGTTCGAAAATAGCGGATTCGTCAACGCCCGCTATGCGATCGAGAATGAGCAGTTGCAGCTGCAGGGCGTGACCAATGTGAAGCTGTCGGATGCGGTGGCGATCCGCTTTGGCGTCGATTTCGTGACGCAGGCCGATGGCTTTTTCCGCAATGATTTTCTGGACAAGGTGCTCGACCGCAACGACTCGACCGGGCTGCGTGGGCAGATTCGGTGGAAGCAGGGCGGCACCGACCTGGTGGTGCGTGGCGAGACGTGGCGCGGGTTCGTGCCGGCGATCGCGTTCCGCGCCTATATCGATCCGCCGCGCACCGGTTTCCCGCGCGGCTATATCCAGCCCGAGCGTACCTATCCCTGGTCGACCGACGCCTTTTCGCGGCAGGAGGTGACGAGCTGGATGGGCGAGCTCAATCAGGAGCTCGGCTTTGCCAAGCTGCGTTCGGTGACCCAGTATCGCAAGCGCAAGGCCGACTATGCGCTCGATCTCGACGGGTTGAACCCGGTGCTGCTCGCGCAGCTGCGCGCCGATGGCACGATCACCAGCACCACGGTCGACCCCGGTCAGGCGCAGGAGCGGGAGGAGGATGCGCAATTCTTCACCCAGGACCTCAACCTGACCGGCGACCTTGGCGACGGTGCGCTCAACTGGCTCGCCGGCATCGAATATTTCCATCTGCGCAGCAATTCGGAACAGCGCACGCGGCGCACGCCGACCGTTCCCAATCCCTCGCCGGGCAACCGCCAGCCGCTGCGGACGACGTTCGACAGCTGGGCGGTCTATGGCTCGCTCGACTATGCGCTGACCTCGACGCTCAACGTGATCGGCGAAGTACGCCAGACCTGGGACGAGAAGAGCGCGACGTCGCGCCGGTTCGATCTGGCGACCGGATTGCCCTCTGGCGGGGCCGGCTTTGTCGTCGACTTCGCCAATGCGCCCAGCAATTTCAGCTATAACGCGACGCTGTCATGGCGGCCGCAGCCGGCGATGACGCTGTATGGCAAGGTCGGCAGCTCCTATCGCGCCGGCGGGTTCAACCAGGATCTTGGCCCGGCCACGCAGCCGATCCCGATCCCTGCGGCCTATGACGACGAGCGCAGCACCTCGATCGAGCTGGGTGCCAAGGGCCGGATCGCGCGCGGCACCACGTTCGGCATCGCGGCCTATCAGACCTACAGCAACGACATCATCGTCGCGCTCAACAATGGCTGTTTCATCGGCAGCACGGTATGCAACAGCTCGCCGGTGACCTTCTCCAGCAACGCGGGCAAGGCGCGGACCTGGGGTGCGGAGGCCGAGATCGCGTCGCGGATCGCGATCGGGTCGGGTAATCTGCAACTTGGCGCCAGCGGCTCCTACCAGAAGGGGCGGGTGACCGACGGGCCGTTCGACGGGCAACTGCTCCCGCAGATTCCGCGCTGGACCTTTGCCGCGAACGCCACGCTAAACGCACCGCTTTCCGGGGATGTGAGCATGCTGGTCAACGTCAATTACAACGGCCAGCGCGGCGGCGTGCATGATCTGGTCGCCCCCGGCGCGCCGGCCCCGTTCGACATGGACAAGATCGACCTGCTGAACGCGCGCGCCGCGCTGCGCTTTGGGGGACTGGAGGCGAGCGTGTTCGTGTCCAACCTGACCGACGTGACCTATGATGTGTTCCGCGGCGCGGGTGCGCGACGGTTGAACCCGCCGCGCAACTGGGGCGTCCAACTCGGCTATCGCTGGTGAGGCTGCGCCTTGCCCTGCTCGCCGGCGCGCTGGCGGTTGCGCCCGGGGCGCAGGCGCGGTCGGTGAGTCCGGCCTGTGCGGCGGTCGCGGCCTATTCCGACGCGCATCGCGGGCGCGCCGTGCTGATCCTCAAGGACGGACGGCCCGTGTGCGAAGTCTATGCGGCCGGAACAACCGCCGACGACGCGCATCCGCTCTATTCCGGCACCAAGAGCTTTGCCGGGGCGATGGCGGTGCTCGCCGCACAGGACGGCTTGCTCGACCTCGATGAGCCGGTGTCGGCGACACTGGCCGAATGGCGCGACGGGACCGATCGGCAAAAGGTCACGATCCGCCATCTGCTCAGTCTGAGCTCGGGCATCGAAAGCGTGGTCGGACGGCCTCCTGAGTATGCGCGGGCAGTCGAGCTGCGTCCGGTCGCGACGCCGGGCACGCGCTTTGCCTATGGCCCCGCGCCGTTTCAGATTTTCGGCGAAGTGATGCGGCGCAAGCTCGCCGCGCGCGGCATGCAGGCGGACCCCGCCGCGTGGCTGATACAGCGATTACTGACCCCCGCCGGGATCCGGGTCGGGCAGTGGCGCCGCACTCCGGACGGCAACCCGCTGCTGCCGCAGGGCCTGGCGTTGACTGCGCAGAATTGGGCGCGCTTCGGCGAATGGGTGCGGCGCGACGGCGTGATCGATGGCAAGCCCTCGCTCGCGCCGCAGCGGCTGGCGGCGTTCCACCAGCCATCCCCGGCCTTTCCCGGCTATGGCCTGACCTGGTGGCTTCCGGCGAAGCTTCAGGCGTTGGCGCCGGATCGTACCCCGCGCGCAGTCGGCCGGCTCGACTTCGCGGCGGCGGGTACGCTGCCCGATGACCTGCTGATGGCGGCGGGTGCCGGCGATCAGCGGCTTTATGTATCGAAGCGGCTCGGCATCACGATTGTGCGCCTTGCGCAGCTGTCGCTGGCCGATGCCAGCGCCGCACGTGCCGCAGGGGAGGGCTGGTCCGACGGCGCGTTCCTGCGCCTTGCCTTCCAGACGGTTCAGCCAGCGACGGAGTAAGCGTATGTCCGGTATCAACAGCAATCCGATGGTCGGGCGCCGTACCCTGCTTGCCGGCGCGGCGACGCTGGCGGTGTTCCCGTCGGCCGCCATGTCGGCATCCACGCCCGACCTGACCCGCGCGTTTGACTATGCCTATCCGCTGTTCGAGTTCAGCCGCGCAATGCAGCGGATCGGGCAGCTTGCCGATCCGACGCTGCCGCTCGATCAGCGGCTGAACCGCATCTACCACCGCCGCGTCCTTGCCGACGCCACCGCGCGGCAGGTGACTGCGCCCAACAACGACACGATCTACAGCTCGTGCTTCTTCGAGCTGTCGGGCGGCCCGGTGCGGTTGCGCGTCCCGGACATTATCGACCGCTATTTCTCGGTCACGCTGATGAATGCGTTCACCGACAATTTCCGGACGATTGGGACGCAAGCGACAAAGGGGCGGGGCGGGGATTTCTGGCTGGTCGGGCCGGACTGGATTGGCAAGGCTCCGGCGGACGCGACGCTGATCCGGTCGGAAACCAACGATGTGTGGATGCTTATCCGCATCCTCGTGGCCGGCCCTGCCGACCTGCCAGCGGTGCGCGTGCTGCAGGACAAGTTTGCGGTTCTGCCCGCCCCCGGACGCGGGCCGGTGCGCGCGCCAAAGGTGCGGGCAGTCGATGGCACTGATGCGGCGCAGATCTTCGAAGCGGCCGCCGAGATGCTCAGTCGGTCGAGCGACCGGGTGGGGCAGGCGCGGCGCTGGCGGCGCTTTGCCGCTTTGGGCATCCGACCCGGCGGCGCGGGCAGCTTTGCCGCGCTGTCGCCAGCATTGCAGGCGGCATGGCGCGCCGAAACCCCGCGCTCGGTCGCCCGGCTGCGCCAGACCTTTACCGCTGGCGTGCGGCAGGTGAATGGCTGGGGCGCGTCGACGACCGAGGTTGGCGCGTTCGGCGCCAACGACCGGCTGCGCGCCGCCGTGGCGCTCAGCGGACTGGCCGCGCTGCCGCCGGACGAGGCGATGTATTTCAGCTCGGTCCGCGATCATCGCGGTGAGCCGCTCGATCCCGCGCGGCGCTATCGCATCCGCATTCCGGCCGAGGGGATTCCGGTCGACGGCTTCTGGTCGATCACCATGTATGCCGCCGAGCCCGATGGCCGCTATTTCTTCGCCGCCAATCCGATCCAGCGCTACTCGGTGTCCGAGCGCACGCCGGGCCTGATCCGCCGACCCGATGGCGCGATCGACATCATCCTGTCGCGCGATCCGGTGCCGGAGAGCGAGGGCAATTGGCTGCCCACGCCCAATGGTCCGATGCGCGTGTCGCTGCGCGCCTATGTCCCGCGCGCGCCGATCCGGCAGGGGCGCTGGTCACCCCCGGCGATCGAGCGGCTGTAATGGCGGGGCTGACCAGGCGCCGCGTGATCGGCGGCGCGTTGGCGGGATCGTCGCTGCTGGCATTTCCCGGTGCCGCGCGGGCGTCGCGCGATTCCCAGGGGGAGCCGTGGCGGCATTATGCGGGCAATCTGGCGTCGCAAAAATATGCCCCGCTCGATGCCATCGATGCCGGCAACGTCGCCCGGCTGGGCGTCGCCTGGACATGGGAGTCGCCCGATGCCGTGATCCTCGCCGCCAACCCCGATCTGAAACCCGGCGAGTTCCAGTCCACCCCGGTGTTCGCCGAAGGGATGCTGATCACCAGCACGGCGATGTCGCAAGTCGCGGCGCTCAACCCGGCCACCGGGCAAACGCTGTGGCGCTTCGACCCGGAAAGCTGGAAGCGCGGGCCGACCACGACGAAAGGCTTTCTCCATCGCGGCATCGCAGTGTGGGGCAGGGGCAAGGCGGCGCGCGTGATCCTCGCCACTGGCGACGGGCGGCTGATGGCGCTGGCGCTGCACAGCGGCAAGCCGATCGCGGAGTTTGGCGACAAGGGCGTGGTCGATCTGCGCAGCGTCGGCATGGTGCGGCCGGTGCCGGATACGCCGGGAATTTATGGCATCACCTCTCCGCCTCTGGTCGCGGGCGATGTCGTCGTCATCGGCAGCTATATCGACGACCGCGCCGACGGACGGTTGATGCCGCGCGGCGACATCCGTGCATTCGACGCGCGCAGCGGGCGGCTGCTCTGGGTGTTCCACACCATCCCGCTCGACGGCGAATTTGGCGTCGACAGCTGGAAGGACGGATCGCACCGCCGCACCGGCAACACCAATGTGTGGGCGCCGATGAGTGCCGATCTGGAGCTGGGCATCGTCTATGCCCCGGTGTCGACGCCGACCAACAATTTCTATGGCGGCGACCGGCCCGGCGACGGACTGTTCGGCGACAGCCTGGTCGCGATCGACCTCAAGACCGGCAAGCGCCGCTGGCATTTCCAGACGGTGCACCATGGGGTCTGGGACTATGACCTGCCCGCCGCGCCGATCCTGGGCGATGTCACGATCGCCGGACGCCGCCGCAAGATCGTGATGCAGGTCACCAAACACGCCTTCCTGTTCGTGTTCGACCGCGCCACCGGGGAGCCGATCTGGCCGATCGAGGAACGCCCCGTCCCGCAATCCACCCTGCCCGGCGAGCGCACCAGCCCGACCCAGCCGCACCCGACCTGGCCGCTGCCGTTCGACCGACAGGGGATCACGCCCGACGACCTGATCGACTTCACGCCGGAACTGAAGGCGGAGGCGCAGGCCGCATTGGCAGGCTATCTCCATGGGTCGATCTTCACGCCGCCGGGCAGCACGCCGACGATCATCATGCCAAGCTTTGTCGGCGGCGCGAACTGGAATGGCGCGGCGTTCGACCCGGAAAGCGGGCGGCTGTTCATCCCCTCGGTCAACGTGCCCCTGCACATCGCGCTGGATGACAAGGGCAATATCCGCGCGACCGAACAGGCCGAGGTCGAGGTTGCCGGGGCACGCGTGATCGCGCGCGGGCCGCGCGGGCTGCCGCTGCTCAAGCCGCCTTATGGCCGCACCACCTGTATCGACATGGCGAGTGGCGACCATCGCTGGATGACGCCGAACGGCCGGGGGATGAGCCGCCTGCCGGCGTTCCGCGCGCTCCACCCCGGCGATGCGGGTTCGTTCGGCCGGGCGCAGATCCTCGCGACCAAAACGCTGCTGTTCGTCGGCGAGGGGCCGCAGGATCGGTTCACCGCCGAACCCCGGCTGCGCGCGCTCGACAAGGCGAGCGGGGCGGTGCTCGCGACGCTGACCTTGCCCGATTTCATGCTCGGCGCGCCGATGACCTATATGGCGGGAGGCGAGCAATATCTTGTGTTTTCAACCGGCTATCGGAAGCTGCCGCAGCGGCTGGTGGCGATGAAAGTGATGCCATGAAGCTCCTTGCCCCCCTGTTGGCACTCGCCGCGCTGGCCGCCCCCGCGGTGCGCGCGCAGGAGGTGCCGATCCAGCATTTCGTGATGGTCGAGGTGACGCCGCCGGTCGATCTGCTTGCGGTTGATCGCTGGTACATCACCTATCACGCGCCCGAGACGCTGGCGCGCGCGCAGAACCGCCAGACCCGTTATGTCAGCCACCGCAGCTATCGCTTCACTCCCGAAGAGGCCGAGCGGCTGAAGCTGGTCGACGGACGGCTGACCGAAATCGGCTTTGCCAGCGTCGCGGCATTCCGCGCCGGGGTGACGGGGGAGGCAATGGCCGCGCATCGCCCGACCCCGCCCGATCCCGCTGTTGCCGCAGGGATCAAGACGCGCACGGTGACGGTCAAGCTGCCCCCGGTTGCGATCAAGGACGCGGCGACCCCCGACAAGGCGGTGCCCTATGCGCGCTGGGTGGTGTTCATCCGCCCGCCCGTCGGGACCGCCGACGCGGATGCTTGGGTGAAGGACGCGCTCGCCCCGCTCACCGCGCTGCCGCAGACCCGGCGGGTGCAGCTCCATGCCGCCGCAATCCCGCGCGGGTACAGCCATGTCGCAGTGTTCTGGTATGACGACAGTGCGGCGTGGCGCAGCGCGATGGCGGCGCAGGGCGGTGCGCTGATCGCGCGCCTCTCCGCTCAGGATAGTGCCGAGGCGCCGACCCGCACGATGCTGGTCGGCGAGCGCCCCGATCTCGACTTTCGCACCGACCAGCGCGTGACGCCATGACCACCGGGCCCTTGATCGACCGGCGCACGACGCTTGCACTCGGGCTGGCGACCAGCCTGCCCGCCGGCATGGCGAGCGCGACGGCGGTGGCGCCGTCGCTGATGGACGATGTGCGCCATTATGCCGCGCTTGGCCCGCACCGGACGGGGGCGCCGGGCAACCTTGCCACGCTCGACTGGGTCGAAGCGCGGTTGCGTGGAGCGGGGTTCGCCGTGCAGCGCCAGCCGGTCCGCTACGCCGACCATGATATTGCCCGCGCCACGATCGCGACCGGCGCGCTCCAGCTGGAGGGCATCGTTCAGCGCCCCGCATGTCCGACCGGCCCCGCCGGCCTGTCCGCGCCACTGGTGCTCGCGGACGAGCCGGTCGATCCGACCCAGCTGAGCGGGAAGATTGCGGTGATCCGCCTGCCCCATGCGCGCCATTCCTCAATTCTCGAAGGGCGCACTGCGCGGCCGGTGAAGGCGGCGCTTGCCGCCGGATGCGTCGGGCTGGTGCTGGTGACGCGCGGACCGTCGGGAGAAGCACTGGCGCTCAACGCCCCGCTCGAACACCCGGTCTCAGCAGTCCCGACCCTCGTGATCGCGCCGCGCGACGCCGGGCCGATCATCGCGGCGGCGGCGCGCGGCGATACGGGACGGATCGTGCTGGAGGGTCAGGCGATCATCGCATCCTCGGCCAACCTCGTCGCGCGGCGGCAGGGAAAGGGGCGGGCGATCATCGTCACGACGCCGCTGTCCGGCTGGTTCGGCTGTGCGGGCGAGCGCGGCTCGGGGATCGCCGCCTTTCTGCACGTCGCGCCGCTACTCGCGCGCCGCTACCCCGCTGCCGATCTGCACTTTGCCGGGCTGGTCGGGCATGAGCGCGAATATGTCGGCGGCGACGCTTATGTCGGCGCGCTCGCTCCGCCCCCCGATCAGGTGCGGCTATGGGTGCATCTCGGCGCAGGCTTCGCCGCGCGCGACTGGCATGAGATCGCTGATGGCGTGCTCGCGCCGCTGCCCGGCGCCGATGCCCAGCGCTATCTGCTCGCGCCCGAAGCCTGGCTCGGCACGCTCCGTCCGCTGCTCGCCACGCTGCCAGGCTATCAGCAGCCCTATCCCGCCACGATCGAGAACAGCGCAGGCGAGGCGCGGCATTTCATCGAGCGCGGCTATCGCAACATGATTGCGACGATCGGTGCCCACCGCCTCCACCATGCGCGCACCGACGATGCGAGCGCCGTCGATCCCGCCAGCCTTGCGGAAAGCTGGACCGGATGGAGCCGCGCGCTGCTCGCGGTCATCGACCGGCACGCGCGCAACTGATCGCCAGCCATCTGAGGACTGTCCTGCCCGATCAGCCGGGGTCGTTGGCGTCGGTCGGCGGGGTTTTGGCCATCGCGCGCGCGGTGGCTTCGACCGCTTCCATCACGCGCAACACATTGTTCTGGGACAGCTTGGCGAGGTTCGCGTCGCTCCAGCCGCGGCGGGCGAGTTCGGCGAACAGCAGCGGGTAGCTGTCGACGCCCTTCATCCCCTCGGGACCGGTGCCGCTGATGCCGTCATAGTCCGCGCCGATCCCGACATGGTCATGGCCCGCGACCTTGGCGATATGATCGACATGGTCGGCGACGGTGCCGACATCGACGCGCGGCTGCGGATTGGCGCGCTCCCACGCGACCAAGGCAGGGACGTCGCGCCATTTGATCGGATCGGTGGTCAGGCCGTTCAGTTTGGCAAAGGCGATGCGCTTATTGTCCCAGTCATTCCACACGGTCGAGAGGAAGGCGGGGTAGAAATTGACCATCACCACGCCGCCATTCTCCGCGATCCGGCGCAGCAGCGGGTCGGGGATGTTGCGCGGGCGATCGGCGACGGCGCGGGCGGAGGAGTGCGATGCGATCACCGGCGCGCGGGTGACGTTGAGCACTGCGTCCAGCGTCGCGTCCGACACATGGCTGACATCGACGATCATGCCGATGCGGTTCATCTCCTCGACCACCTGCCGGCCAAAGGGCGTGAGCCCGCCCGCGCGCGCCGCATCGGTCGATGAATCGGCCCAGGTCAGGCTCTTGCTGTGGGTCAGCGTCATGTAGAGCACGCCGAGTTCGCGGAACTGGCGCAGCACCGACAGCCGGCCGCCGAACTGGTGCCCGCCCTCGATCCCCATCAGTGACGCGATCTTGCCCTGCGTCCGCGCCGCGCGGACATCGGCGGCGGTCTGCGCGAGCATGAACGTGTCGGGATGCGCGCGCACGAAGCGCTGGACGATGTCGATCTGGTCGAGAGTGGTCTGCACCGCCTGCGCCCCGGTCTGGCTGGCTGGGATGTAGAGCGACCAGAATTGCCCGCCGACCTTGCCCTTGCGCAGGCGCGGGATGTCGGTCTGCAGCGGTTTGGCCAGCTTCGATGTGTCGCGGGTCAGATCGACTGCCTCGACCGCGCTGTCATAGGAGGTGCGCAACTCCCAGGCGAGGTCGTTATGCCCGTCGATCACCGGGGCCTGTGCCAGGACGCGCTCGACCCGCGCGCGGGTGGCGGCGTCGGGTTCGGGGGCGGCCGTCTGGGCGGCGGCGAGGAGCAGCGGGGCGAGGGCGAGTGCGATCATCGCCCCAGCCTAGTGCCTTCAAGCCAAGCGGCAAGAGCGCTTACGCGACCGCGCTGGCCCACGGTCCGGTGATCGCCAGCGTTTTGGTCGGGCTGTAGATGTTGACGAACAGGGTCGAACCATCCGGTGAGAAGCACGCACCCGCAAGTTCGGTCTGCACGCGGCAGCGCGCGACGGGGTAGAGCGCGCCGTCCGGGGTCACCCCGCGCAGATAGTTGTCGGAAACGTCGGTATATTGGTCCTCGCACACGATCAGATGGCCGTTCGGACCGACGGTGAGATTGTCACCATAGTTGAACATCTGCGGATCGGTCGATTCGACGAACAACTGCACCATGCCCGGCGCGTCGGTTTCGCCCGGCTGGCCTTCGCGCGGGGAGGGGCGGTAGCGCATGACCTGGCCCAGCGCCTTGGCCCCGCCCGAGGTGCAGGTGAAGTAACACTCGCCATTGCCCCAATGGATGCCCTCACCACGGGCAAAGCGCGCCGCGCCCGCCTTGTGCCCGCGCAGGCGCAGATCGTCATCGGGGGCGTCGGTGCCGGTGAGGTCGATCCAGCGCGCCGCCTTCCACGCGCCGACGCCGATGTCGCGGCGGCCCTTGTTCGACGTGTCGCCGCCCTCGGGCCGGTCGCGCAGGCCCAGCGCCTGCAGCCGCCCGCCGCGCGCCAGCTGGCCGGGCCGATCGGGGAGGAAGCGGTAGAACAGCCCGTCCTCGCGATCCTCGGTCAAATAGACGATGCCGGTGCGCGGATCGACGGCGGCGGCCTCATGGTTGAAGCGGCCCATCGCGGTGAGCGGGACCGGATCGACCAGCCCGCGTGCGCGAGCCGGGACTTCGAATATCCAGCCATGATCCTTGCCCACGTTCTTGCCAGCGCGGGTCATGTCTTCCTCGCACGTCAGCCAGCTGCCCCAGGGGGTGGTGCCGCCCGCGCAGTTGCGGATCGTGCCGGCGAGGCTCAAATGCTGGCGCTCGACCCGCCCGGTGGCGAGGTTGTAGATCAGCGTGCTGGTGCCGCCGGGCAGCGGTCGCCCGTCGCTGTCGCGGTCGTATGTGGGAATGCGGGTCGCATCGCCGCGCTGGAACGGGCCGGTCTTCTGGTGCTTTACCTGCAACTCATGGTTGCGGACCAGCGCGACGCGGCGGCGGTCGATTGCGAAACAGCCCATGCCATCGGCGCGGTCGCCGACGACGAAGCCGTCGTCCATCGCATCGCCAAGCTGCGAGATGACGCGGTAGCTGAACCCTTGCGGCAGATCGAGCAGCCCGGCCGGGTCCGCGCGCAGCGGGCCATAGCCGGGCGCAGTGGGTGCGGAAGCGATGGCGGGCACGCGGGCCAGCCCGGCAAAGGCACTGGCGGCAAGCCCGGCGGCAAAGGTGCGGCGGCTGATGTCGAAGGTCATGGGATAGCTCCAGTCGCGCGCTTCTTGCATCGGACGGACCTGACCATGCAATTTCAATTTGACCGTATTCTTACGGGAATCGCGTGTGGCGCGATTAACGATAGGATGACGACGTTGCGCTAGGGGGAGTCGATGGTGAGGGCGTTGATCATCGATGGCATCGGCACGGAGCGCGTTGCAGGGGAGGCGCGATGATCGCACTGCCACGCGCCATTGCCCTGATCCCGCCGGCACGCATTGCAGCGATTGCTTTGTGGCTGGTCGCGCTGGCTGGCGCGGTGTGGTTGTCGAGCAGCCGGTTCGTTGTCGCGCCGGGATTTGAATTCTATCTGGGGCCGCTCTTCTACCTCGTCGCCTATCGCTGGTTCGGGTTGCGCTGGGGTCTGGTCACCGCCGTGCTGACGATGGCGCCGTCGATCCTGTGGTGGGGGCACGGCTATTCGATCCTGCTGGCGGTCGGCCATGTGCTGGCCGTCGCGTGGTCGCGTCCTCGCCAGATCAGTTTTTCGACCGTGACCCTGTTCTATCAGCTGAGCTTCGGCACGCTGGTGGCGGTGCTGCTGTTCCGGTTCAGCTACAACAGCCCGATGGAAGTGACGGCATTGCTGCTGCTCCGCAAGATCCTGTGTGAGGTGACCCTGGCCGGGATTGCCGACATCGTCACGCTGCTGATCGTGCGCCGCGCGGCGGGGCTGGGGCTGGAGCGGGCGCGGACCTTGTCGCTGCAGCTGTCGCTGAATGCCGTCGTATCGCTTGCCGTGTCCGGGGCTGCGACCTTGTTCCTGATCGGCAATCTGACCAATGTGCGCGACCGGCTGACGATCGTCGAGGATCAGATCCAGACCGTGGTGGCCGACACGCGGGCCAGCGCTCCCGCCGCGCCGTTGCCGCCGCACATCCGCGTTGCCGGTTCGGCGGTCGAGCTGCCGCTGATCGTCGTTCCGACGCGCGATATCGCTGCGGGGGCAAAGCAGCTGGGCTGCACCCGCACCGATCGCGGGGATCAGGGCGGGCCGGACGATCGCAACACCTTTACCTATTGGTTACGGGTCTGCGTCGTTGCCGGGCGCGATGGCGAAAGGACCGTATTGGTGTCGCCGCGCCCGCTCGTGCTGGAAAGCTTTGGCGAGATCTTCACCGGCCTGTCGCCGCTGATGGCCTACCTTGTGCTGGTCGAGCTGGCGCTGTTCGGGTTTCGGCGCGCGCTGGGGCGGTCGATGCGCCTGTGGGACTCGGCGGTGCACAGCTTCGCGGCGCGCCAGCGCTTTCCGCGCGACGAAGCACCGTTCATCGAGTCGAACGCAGTGCTGAACATGCTGCGCCAGGCGACGGACGATTATCTCGACGCCGACGAAGAGCGCGAGCGGCTCGCGCGGACGGTCGACGAGCTGCGCACCGCGATCGACCTGCGGCTGTTGAGTGGCCTGCGGATCGAGGATGATGCGCTGCGCTTTCTGGAGCTGACTCCGGGCGCGGGAGCGTGTCAGCGCGTCGTGCCGTTCAATCCGGCGGACCGCAGCACCCTGATCTCGCTGCGCGGGACCAACGACATCATGGCCGAACTGCGCCTTGCTGGATCGGACAGCCAGCATTGGTTCCTGCTGCTTGCGCACGACTATGATGCGGAGACGAGCGAGTGGCGGTTCGGCTGTCTGGTGCGGTTGCGCGCGGCACAGGCGATGCAGACCAAGATGCTGCACAATGCCCGGCTGATCGAGCTGGGCGGCATGGCATCGGCGCTGAGCCACGAACTGCGCCAGCCGCTGTTCACCATTTCGCTCGCGGCAGAGAATGGCGCGACCATGCTGCAGCGCGACCCGCCCGCCTGTGACCGGGCGGGCGAGAAGTTCACCCGCATTTTGGAGCAGGTGGCGCGCGCCTCTGCGATCATCGAGCGGACATCGGCCTATGCCCGCGAAGAGCGCGGCGATCGCGAGCCGACCGATCTGGTGCAGGCGATTCACGATGCCGCGCGCTTCATGCGTCCAGTGCTGCAGAATCGCGGGATCGACCTGACTATTGTCCCTGGGCCGCAGATCGAACCGATGATGCTGCCGCGCATCGGGATCGAGCAGATCATCGTCAATGCGCTGCAAAATGCCGCCGACGCGATCGAACAGGCGCGCGCCGAACAACTGACCGCCGGCGCGATCCGGATCGACATCACCAAAACCGCGCACCATGTCGCAGTCGCGATCCGCGACGATGGGACCGGGCTGGTCGATGATCTGGCTGACTCGCCGTTCGACGCGTTCAGCACGTCGAAGCCGTCGGGCAAGGGCACGGGCCTTGGCCTGTTCATCTGTCGTCAGATCGTCGACGAGATCGGCGGCACCATCACCCTTGCCAATAATGACGATGCGGTAGGGGCGACGCTGACGCTCACCTTTCCGCTGTCCCATCCGTGGAGGCTCACATGACCGACCCCGCAGCCAGCCCCGTCGACCCCGTCTATCTGGTCGATGACGATACCGCCCTGCGTGACGAACTCGCCGACGCGCTGGCGGAAGCCGGCTATGCGGTACAGGGCTTTGCCAGCGGCGAGGCGTTCCTGGCGGCGCAGGCCGATCTGCCGCCGGGCTGCGTCGTGCTCGATCTGACCATGCCGGGGATGAACGGGATGCAGGTCCACACCGCGCTGGTCGATCGCAACAGCCGCCATGTCGTGGTCATGCTGACCGGCACCGGCAGCATCGCGACGGCGGTTGCCGCGCTGCGCACGGGGGTGGTCGATTTCGTCGAAAAGCCGGTTCAGCTCGACACGCTGAAGGAGTGTATCGCGATCGCGCAGGTGCGCCGGATGACCGTTGCCGCGAGCCGCGAAAAGCTGGCCGCCGCGCGCGAGCGGTTCGCGCCGCTGACTCCGCGCGAGCTTGAGGTCGTTTACGGCATGATGATGGGCCAGTCCGCCAAGATGACCGCGCGGCGGCTCGACCTGTCGTTCCGCACGGTCGAGAGCTATCGCGCGAACCTGATGGTCAAGCTCGGCGTGCGCACGCTGGCCGAGGTCGTGCGGATGGCAATCGAGGCGGAGATCAAGCCGAGCGGGCCGATCGTGGACGAATAGCGGCGTTCTCAGTTCCTGCGGCACCGCGTCAGCGAAGCCGACACAGCGTCAGTCTAACGCCTCGAACCGGAAATTGGCGAACTTCGCGGTGCCTGCACCGGCCGAATAGAGGCCGGGGCGGAGCATCAGGAAGCCGCCGCGGACATTATGGTGGTATCCCGACACCTCCATGCCGCGGTCGAACCGGTGCCAAGTCTGTCCGCCATCGGTGCTGGTGTCATAGGTGACGATGTGGCGGTCGTTGGTCACGCGCATGCGCATCTTGCGCCCATGTGGATTGGCGGGGCGGCCGCGCTCGATGCCGTACTGGTGCGTGACAAAGCGCTTCTCGTCGAAGCCGAGGCCGCAATAGAGCTTGTCGTCGTAGAACAGGATCAGCCCGGCGGTGCCGCCCGGTGCGATCTCGATATCGCATTCGAAGCGATAGGCGGGGTCGCCCGCGATCAGCAGCAGCGGCGATGAGCTGGACGGCGCGGTGCCGCGCGCGTCAAGATGGAGAATGTTGTTCGCAACCCGTGCGCGCGACCGTTCATCGGGGGCGGGGCGGAAGAAATTCCACTTCGCCCCGATATCCAGCGTCACAAAATCGTCCGACAGCTTCATGCCGTGAGGGCCGCTCTTGGTGCCGCCCTTGGGCTTGGCGATCGGCTGTGACAGGTCGCCGCCCTTCATGCGGAACCAGCCGTCGTCGGTCCATTCGATCGGATCGAGCAGCGCCTGTCGCCCGAGCGTCCAATAGCCATTCTCGAAGCCGTGATAGACGCTCCACCAGTCGCCGCCCGGCCCCTCGACCAACGTCGCATGGCCGCGCGACCACCATTTTTCCTGCAGGGATGTGGTGCGGACCAGCGGGTTGTGCGGGCAGTTCTCCCACGGCCCGTGGATTGATTTGGAACGCGCGGCGATGACCATGTGGCCGGTCGGCGGTCCCGCTGTCCCGCCGACCGCGGTGATCATGTAGAACCAGCCATTATGGCGGGTGATCTTCGGCCCCTCGGGCGCAAAGCCCTCGACGATCCAGTCCTTGGGATAGCGCCACGGATCATAGACATGCTCGGGCTCGCCGATGCGGCTGAGGCCGTCGTCGGACAGGCGGACGCGGTCGCCGCCTGACAGGAACAGCCAGCGCGAGCCATCCTCGCCCACCGCATGGCCCGGGTCGATATGGTTGGGCAGCTTGAGGTCGATCGGCTCGCTCCACGGCCCCTCGATCTTGTCGGCCCAGATCACCCAGCTGGTGTTCGGGCCCTTGGTCGGGATGTAGAGGAAATAGCGGCCGTTGTGCTTGCACAGCTCCGGCGCCCAGACCGACCCGATATTCTTGGTCAGCGCCGCGCCGACCGGCTGCCAGTTGATCAGGTCGCGCGAGTGCCAGATGACCAGCCCGGGATAGGAATCGAAGGTCGAGAAGGTCATGTAATAATCCTTCCCGTCCTTGAGGATCGTCGGATCGGGATGGTCGCCCGCCATCAGCGGGTTGAGGAAGCGGCCATCGCCCAGGTCGGGGATGCGCTGATTGTCGAAGCCGCGCTTCCAGTCGGGGACGGGGGGCTGGCGTTGCTTTCCCGCTGTAGCCGCCGGGCTCAGCGTGATAGCGCTACCCATCGTAGCAGCACCGATCAGGTCGCGGCGGTTCATACGCATCGTACTTTCCCTATTGTTCAGACTAGGATGCCGGTTGCCCAGGCCAGGAACAAGTCCGGCCATGCTGCAACTGGCTTGCCCAGGGTTTTGCGCAGGCCAAAGCCATGGCCGCCATGGGCGAAGAGATGGGTTTCCACCGGAATGCCCTTCGCCCGCAGTGCGGCGCGGAGCAGCAGTGCGTTCTCCACGGGCACGACGTTGTCGTCCTCGGCATGGAGGATGAAGGTCGGCGGCGCGTTCGCGGGCACGTTGCGCTCGGGCGAATGCGCTGCCTCCAGCGCGGCGTCGGCATGCGCGCCGATCAGCAAAGTGCGCGACCCGGCATGGGCGTGTGGTGCGGTCATGGTGACCACGGGGTAGATCGGCGCTGCGGCGTCGGGGCGGGCGCTATGGCGCTCGGCGGCGTCGACGGGATCGTAGACGCGCGCGTCGAAGCGGGTGAGCAGGTCGGCGCAGAGATGCCCGCCGGCGGAAAAACCCATCGCGGCGACGCGCTGCGGGTCGATGCCATAGTCGCGCGCGCGGTGACGGATCAGGCGCATCGCGCGCTGCGCATCGGCGAGCGCGACGTTGGGCCCGGCAGCCCAGCCTTCGCCGGGCAGGCGGTAGAAGAGGACGAAGACGGTGAAGCCGCGCGCCGACAGCCAGCGGCCGAGCTCATAGCCCTCTTTATCGATGACGATATGGCGATAGCCGCCGCCGGGCGTGATCATCACCGCCGCGCCATTGGGGCGGTGCGGGCGAAACACGACCATGCGCGGGCGGGTGATGCCGAGCACCGCGCGATCCGACAGGTCGCGGTCCGTGCTGCGTTCGGTGACGGTTTCGACCGGGGGCGTGGCGGGCAGGCAGGGCGCGCCCTTTGGCCACAGGTAGATCGTCTCGGTCGGATCGGGAAGCCCCGCCGGCCCCGGCGTTCCGGTGGCCGGCGGTGCGGTCTGGCCGTGGGCGGTGGCGGACGCCAGCAGCGCCGCCCCCGCTCCGGCGGTTACGAGAAATGCACGGCGGTCGGGTCGAAGGGGAACCCCGTTCCGATCCGCCATGCCCCCTCTCTCGGTCACATCTTGATCCGCGCGCCCACCAGGATCGTGCGGCCAAAGTGGTTGTTTTCGTAATTGCGACGCGCGCTGATGTCGGTCCAGCGCTCGCGATAGGCGTCGGTGAGGTTGGTTCCCTCGACCGAGAGTTCGAGATAGTCGGTCACTTTGTAGCGCACCGATGCATCGACATTGGTGATCGCTTCATAGCCTTCGAACACGTTGCCGGTGCCCGAACCTGCATCGGTGAAGCCGTCACGATAGCTGACCGACGCGCGCGCGCTGAACTTGCTGTCCTCATAGTAGAGCGTCGCGTTGTACTGCTTCTTCGACAGACCATAGAGCGTGTTCTCGACCGAAACCGACGGCAGCGATCCGCCCGGCGTCGTTGCCGGACCCTGCTGGGTATAGGTGGCCGAGCTGTCGACGAAGGTGGCGTTCACGATGCCGCCGAAGTTCGACAGGAAGCCGGGCAGGAACTTGAACGGTGCTTGCAGCGCGATTTCGACGCCTTCCAGCGACGCGCCGGTGCCGTTGCCGGTGGTCGCGATCGTCCAGATCGGCTGCGACTGCTGGATCGGGTTGAGCGCTGCGGGCGAGGACGGCACGAGCACCGACGGCGACAGGCCGGTTTCGGTGAAGGTGCCGGTGCGCGTGATCGCGACCGGGAAGCTCGCGACATCCTTCTTGAACAGCGCGACCGAGAAGATCGACTGGGGCGCGAAATACCATTCGAACGCCAGGTCGAAATTGGTCGCACGGAACGGCAGCAGGAACGGGTTGCCGCTGGTGACGCGATAGTTGAAGCCATCGGCCGAACCGCCCGGCGTCAAATTGCCGAGCGAGGGACGGGTCATCACCTTGGCGATGGCGCCGCGGATGATGATGTCGTTCGACGGATAGAGGGCAAGGTTGAACGAGGGCAGCCAGTCCTCATAGTCGCGCTCGACCGTCACCACGACGCCGCTGTTGATGCCGTAGGACGACTGGTCGGTGCGGACATAGCGGATGCCTGCGTTGAGCGCATAATCGAGCCCGAACATCGCGCCCTTGGCATCGAACTGGAGATAGCCACCGGTCGTTTCCTCAACGACGCCGCGATTATTGCCGACGTCGAGCGCTGCGGTGCGGCCATAAAGGTTGGTATAGGCCGTGGCGGCTTCGAGGTTGGGGATCAGCCACTGGGTGGTCGTACCCGAGGGCGCATTGGAACCGGTCAGCGTAAACAGCTCCGACAGCGCCGCCGTGACCGGGAAACCATAGACTGCGGTCGGGCCGAACAGGCTGGTCGGGGAGCAGGTCAGCGTGCCGAGAACGCGATCGACGCCGCCATTGCCGCACACCGCCGTGTCACGGGTGAAGGCGACGATGTCGTAGTTGTAGCGCCGCCATACCGCGCCGGCCTTGACCGTGAAATTGTCGGTCACGTCCCATTCGGTGCGCAGCTGCGCATTGCGGAACTGGTTGAGCACGTTCGACGGACGGTCGCGGATTTCGGCGAGCTGGAAATTGCCCGGCGTCGTGACGCTGGTGCCGAACGTCAGCGTCGGCGCCTGCATGTTGCGATAGTCGTAGCTATAACCCTGCGCATCACGATCATCGAACACGATGGTGGTTTCGACCGGCACATCGGCGTTCGAGCGCGAATAGCCGCCGATCAGCGTGAAGCGGAAATTGTCGGTGACGTCCTGATCCCAGGTTGCGCCGATCTGGTAGAATTCGGTTTCGCTCTGCTTCAGGAAATGCTCGGTCCGCACCCATGCGTCGTTGAGCGTGGCAGCAATCATGTTGTTATTGCTGTCATAGACCGGGTTGAGCACGTTGATCGAGCGTTCATTCGAGCGCAGCAGCACCTCACCCCACTTCTCGCGGCGGTCGGCCTTGAAGTTGGAATAGAGCGCGTCGATCGAAACCTTGGTCGCGTCGCTCGGCGACCACTGAATGCTGCCGGTCAGGCCCAGACGCTCGCGATCATGGGTGATTTCGCCGTAGCGCGGAATGCGCGGGTGGAACGACAGCGCGGCCTGATCGCACGCGGCGCTGGGCACATAGGTGCCGCCGCTGTTCGCGGTGGTGAAGCAGTTGGTGCCGTTGACCGAATCGAAGCGCGCCTGCGCCCAGCGAACGGTGTTGTTGCCGATCTCCTTGGTCGTGGTCTTCTGATAGGCGGCGGAGACCGATGCGCCGAGCGTGCCGTCGGGCGACTTCCACCCGATCAGGCCGGCGACGCGCGGGCCCCAGGTGTCGGACAGATCGTTATAGCTGCCCTGGGCCGATGCGGCGAAGGTGAAGCCTTCCTTGCCCTTGAGCGGATTGCCGGTGTTGAGGTCGACGACCGCACCGAGCGAACCTTCGTCGAGGTCGGCGGACGCAGTCTTGTGCACCACGATCGAGCTGAACAGTTCCGACGCGAACACGTTGAAGTCGAACGCGCGGTCGCGGTTCGATGCGGCGCCGTCATTGCTGGTGGTGATCGTCTCAAGCCCGTTGACGCGGACGCGGGTGAACTGCGAACCCAGGCCGCGCACGGTGATGGCGCGCCCTTCGCCGCCGTCGCGCTGGATCGCGATGCCGGGAATGCGCTGGAGCGATTCGGCAAGGTTCTGGTCGGGGAATTTGGCGATATCCTCGGCGACGATCGCATCGACCGCGGCGACCGAGTCGCGCTTCACGTTGAGCGCGGCGTCGAGCGATGCGCGGAAACCGGTGACGACGATTTCCTCATCCTCGCCAGCAGCGGGCTCGGCCGGCGCGTCCTGCGCCTGGGCGGCGGTAGCGATAACAAGGGCGGAAGTGGCTGCCAGCAGGCGTGCGCCGCCACGGCGAACAGTGAACCGCATTGATATTCCCCTCTCAAACGGTGTCGATGACACCGGTAGCTGCAAATGGCCTGGCGACTCGCCAAAAGCCGGATGTCGGTGCGGAGGGGATGCCGGGTCGCGTGCAGCGTCGGTTCGAGCAGATCCTCTCCAAATTCGCCGTGTTCTCACGGTCGAACACTGGTTTCGCGATAGAGAAACCGGTGTCATTGCGTTTCTCTGCCATTCCGCTGCGGCTGTCAACCCGGACAAGTTCGGTAGTGCGGTGGCGTCGGCCTGCCCGCCTGGCCGCCAAATGCGCACCACTGCGGAGCGCCACATCGTTACGGGCCGTGTTTGACGATTGAAAAGCGCCCCACTGCCTGATACCGGTGTCATTCGATGGACCGGCAACAGGTCTGCGACGCGACATCAGAGAGGGGATTCCATGGCCATTCGTCAGCTTCATTTTGCACGCCGCTCGAGCTCGGGGCTCGCGCTGGCGCTATCGCTCGTTGCCGCTGGTCCGGCCTGGGCGCAACAGACGCCGGCGGAGGGCCAGTCGGACGCCGAGAGCGAAGAGGTCGTGGTTACCGGTTTCCGCGCCAGCCTCGCCAACGCGCTGAGCGACAAGCGCAAGGCCGACCAGATCGTCGATTCGATCACGGCGGAGGACATTGCCGACTTCCCCGATGCGAACATCGCCGAATCAATTCAGCGTCTGCCCGGCATCTCGATCGACCGCGACAATGGCGAGGGGCGCTCGATCACCGTGCGCGGCCTGGGCGGCGATTTCCAGAGCGTGTTCCTGAACGGCGCCGACGCGCAGAACATCTCCGGCGGCAACCAGTCGGACGCTGGCGCGAACCGCTCGCGCGGGTTCGACTTCAATACCTTTGCCTCGGAGCTGTTCAGCGGGGTCAAGATCACCAAGTCGGTGACTGCCGCGAATGAGGAAGGCTCGCTCGGCGCGATCATCGACCTGATCACCGGCCGTCCGCTGGCCTATAAGGGTGACCGCATTGCGATCGGCGCCGAGGGTGAGTATCGCGAGAATGGCGATACGTGGAACCCGCGGCTGACGGCGCTTTTCTCGAAGAAGCTGACCGATAATTTCGGCATTCTGGGCACGGTCGCGTTCCAGGATCAGCGCCAGCAGATCGATTCCTATCGCCGCAACCCCGGCCAGTTCGAATTCGCCTATCGCAATTCGCAACATGCTGGCGTGTCGCCGAATGTGTTCGGATTCGCGCGTCCGACCGGCACCGGCACCGGGCCGACCTTCGGATCGGACCCCGCCGCCTATGCGCTGGTGACCCCGGAAACGATCATCCCGGCGCTGCCCTCGATCGGGCGACAGGATCTGCAATATGACCGGTTGGGCGTGACCTTCACCGCCCAGTGGCAGCCGACGTCGCGCACCGAGGTGATCGGTGACTTCGTCTATTCGCGGTACCGGCAGGACTCGAATTCGCAGGGCATCACCACGATCGGCCTGAACCGCAACGGCACCAACACGCGTGTCGCGCAGAACACGTTGCGCGCGCTCAACACCACCAACGGCCTCGCCGACCGCCGTGCGCTCTATGCCCGCTGCGACGCCAGCGCATCGCTTGATTGCGGGCAAGCGCTGTACGGCAACACGCTCGTCGCCGGGACGCGTGCGAGCTACAATCCGTTCAACCTCGACCCGTTCGACTATTACAACTCGACCGTGTCGCCGGGTTATATCCCGAACGCCAACAGCATTGCTTTCTATGATGAGCTGCTCGGCCGTCCGGGCACGCAGATCCGCGCCGCCAATGTCAACGCTGCGGGCCAGGCCGATTACCTTGTCCTCGACAATGTCGACTGGCGCAGCTTTGCCGATGCGCAGTTCGGCCAGACCGACTTCAAACAGGCAACGCTGAACGTGAACCATGAGTTCAGCGACAATTTCCGCGTTGCGATCACCGGCGGCTGGTCGAAGTCGGAATTCAACGCAGAGGGCATGCTGGTCGAATTCAACGCGATCGACCGCGACGGCTATGTCTTTGACGAGCGCAATGGCGGCAACATGCCGATCTTCAACCCGGGCTTCAACGTCGCTGATCCGACGCAATGGACGTTGGTCAAGGGCCTGTCGACGATCCGCTACTTCACCAATGAGGTGAACAACGAATTCCGCGTCGGGCGCGCCAATTTCGAGCTGGATCTGTCCGAACAGTTCACGCTGCGCTTTGGCGGCACCTACAAGACGTTCGATTTCGACAGCCTGGGTGGTCGTCGCAATTCGGGCATCGAAGCGATCAACCCGACATTGGTCGAGGCGGGGCTGCAGATTACCCAGCTCGGCCAGCTGGTCGGGTTCGGTCAGGGGCTGAATGTACCGGCGGGACCGCCGACCAGCTTCTACGCACCCAATCTCGACGCCTTCCGCAATTACTTCTCGATCGACTGCAACTGCATCAACAAATGGGGCGATTACCGCGCCCAGGCCGATGGGCGTGAACGTAATGCGGTGCGTGAGCGCGACATGGCGGGCTTTGTCCAGATGGACTTCGACGTCGATGTGATGGATCGCCGGTTGCGCGGCAATGTCGGCGTCCGCGTCGCCAATACGCGGGTCGACGGCACCGGATCGGTCGGGGGTGCGGCGAACGGGGCGCTCGGCACGATCGTCACCGCGCGCAACGAATATACCGATGTGCTGCCTGCGGGTAACCTGACCTATGAAGTCAGCGACAATTTCCAGGTCCGCTTTGCCGCAGCCAAGACGATGTCGCGGCCCCAGCTTTCGGCGCTGACTCCGGGCACCACCTCCTTCCCGACCGGCCTGACCGTGGGCGGCGCGGCGCCGTCGATCACCGTGGGCAACCCGTATCTCAACCCGTTCCGTTCGACCAATCTTGACCTCAGCTTCGAATATTATTGGGGCACCAACGGCTTTGTCGGCCTCGCGCTGTTCCAGAAGGATATCAGCTCCTTCCCGCAGCAGGTCGCGGGTGAATTCGCGTTGCAGGACGTGTATGAGCAGGCGATCATCGACCAGATCCTGACCAACGTCACCAGCACCACGCTGGCGCAATATATCCGGGACGGCGGCGTGTTCGCGGTGCGCCAGTTCAACGACGCACCGGGCGGCAAGATCCAGGGGCTGGAGCTCAACGTCCAGTCGAACTTCTTCTTCCTGCCGGGCTTCCTGCAGCGGTTCGGCGTCACCGCCAACTACACCTATATCAAGTCGGAACTGAATTACCTGACCGGCACCGCGCTCTCGACGACGCAGGGGCAGACCGGTTCGACCGCAGTCAACAATTTCGCGACCGCGCCCTTCCTCAACACCTCGCCGCATGCGTTCAACGCGACGCTCTACTACGAGCATGGCCCGCTCAAGGCGCGTGTGTCGGGGGCGTATCGCAAGGAATATGTGAACCGCTTCCCGCTGTCGTCGGGCACCTGTGCGGTCGGCACCACCACCAATGGCGGCGGCGTGTGCAACTCGCCGGTGGTCGCGGACTTTGGCTATAACGAGGATACGTTTAACCTCGACTTCGCGATGTCCTACAAGCTGACCAAGGCAATCAGCCTGTCGGTCGAAGGGCGCAACCTGACCAACACCACGCAATATCGCACCATGTATCAGGCGAACCCGGTGTCGAGCGTCTATGCCAGCACGGGTCGCATCGTGACCTTTGGCGTGCGCGCGAATTTCTGATGCTCGGGGCGCTGCTGCTGATGTCTGCGGGGGCGGCGACGCCGCTCCCCGCCTTTCCCGGAGCGGAAGGCGCGGGCGCGACTGCGCTCGGCGGACGCGGCGGCAAGGTGCTGACCGTGACGACGCTGGCCGATAGCGGCCCCGGCAGTTTCCGCGCGGCGGTCGAGGCGAAGGGGCCGCGCATCATCGTGTTCGCGGTGTCGGGCACGATCCAGCTGAGCAAGCCGCTGACGGTGCGCGAGGGGCGGGTGACGATCGCGGGGCAGAGCGCGCCGGGCGACGGCATCACGCTGCGCGATCATCCGCTGGTGGTACAGGCCGATGATGTGGTGATCCGCTTCATCCGCTCGCGGCTCGGCGATGAATCGAAGACCGAATCCGATGCGGTGTGGATCCGCGCGGGGCGGCGGATCATCCTCGACCATGTCTCGGCAAGCTGGTCGGTGGACGAGACGCTCTCCGTGTCGGGTAATTATGCCGAGCCGGGCGAAGGCTGGTATGATGTTACCGTGCAATGGTCGATCATCGCGGATTCGCTGACCAAATCGCTCCATGCCAAGGGCGCGCACGGCTATGGCAGCCTGGTGCGCGGCGGGCGTGGGGCGCGGGCGAGTTTCCACCATAATCTGTGGGCGAACCACAGCGCGCGGATGCCGCGACCGGGCAACTATGCGCCCGCCACGAGCGACCCTGAGGGGGCGTTCTTCGATTTCCGCTGCAACCTGTTCTACAATTGGGGCGGCGGGCGGTCGGGCTACAATGCCGACAAGGACAGCCTGTCCCGGTATAATTTCGTTGGAAACGCCTATGTGCGTGGGCCGCAGTCGACCAAGGCGATTGCGTTTGACGAGGGCAATCCGGTCGCGAAATCCTTCTTTGCCGACAATGCGATGGACGGGGTGGTCCCGGCCGACCCGTGGTCGCTGGTGACGGGCATCACCGATCCTGCGCAGAAGCTGTCGTCTCCGGTCGAAATGCCCAAGGTGGGCTGTGCCGGAGCGGCGAGCGTCGAGACGGCAGTGCTGGCGCGCGCAGGGGCTTCGCGCAGCCGCGACAGCGTCGATGCGGCGGTGGTCGCGGGGGTGCGCACCCGCACCGGCAAGCAGATCGACAGCCAGCGCGACGTTGGCGGCTGGCCTGACCTGCGTAGCGGTACCGCGCCGCTGGACAGCGATGGCGACGGCATGCCGGACGCCTGGGAGCGACAGCACGGGCTCGACCCGAAGCGCGACGATTCCTCGGGTGATCGCGATGGCAACGGCTATAGCAATGTCGAAGACTATCTGAACGCGCTGGCCGCTGGCTGAGCGAGCCGCTCGCGTGAGACGAGGAGAATGACATGCGGGCGATGCTGATGCTGCTGGCGGCGATCCTGCTGAGCGGGGCGGCATCTCCGCGGCACAGCATTGCGCGGCAACCCGAAATCCTGCTGTTCAGCCACACGACCGGTTGGCGGCATGACTCGATCGAGCCTGCCGTAGCGGCGTTGACCAAGGCTGCGCGCGCCAAAGGCTATCATGTCGTGGCCAGCGAAGACCCCGCGCTGTTCGACGACGCGGCGTGGGTGAAACGCTTCGCCGTGATCGTGCTGTTGTCGACCACTACCAAGCCCAAGGAACCCGGCAGCGAGTGGTTCACCGGCGCGCGGCGCGACACGCTGATGGCCTTTGTTCGGGCAGGCGGGGGGATCGTCGGCGTCCATGGCGCCGCGGATTCGCATTACTATTGGGATTGGTATGGACGGATGATGGGGGCGCGCTTTGCCCGGCATTCGGCGGGGACGCCGAAGGGCGTGGTGACCCGGGCACCGCTCGACCACCCGTCGATCCGCAGCTTTCCCGACACCGCGGAGCTGGTCGATGAATGGTATTGGTTCGACGATTTCGACCCACGTCTGCTCCCGCTGCTGACGTTGGACCCGAGCTCGATCGGGGAGAAGGGCGTCAATCCGCGTCCCGTGGCCTGGGCGCACCGGTTCGAGGGCGGGCAGGTGTTCTATACCGGTCTCGGCCATACCAAGGAATCGTGGAGCGACCCGCGCGTCGTCGATCACGTCATGGGCGGGATCGACTGGGCGGCGAAGCGCGGCGCGCGGCCGATGGTCGTCATCGACGACGCGGCCAAGCGTGTACAAGAGCCGCCGCCGCATGGGCGCATCGGGATGAGCACCGCGTGGCGCATCACCGACGGTGTGCCGGGTCGCATGATGGAATATCGCAAGCGCGCGCTGCACAAGGGCGCCGCAATCGGCGTGCATCCGATCGACCATGACGAGGTCTATGCGGTCGTCTCCGGTGAGGGCAAGGTCAGTTCCGACGGCACGACCGCGCGGCTGACGCCCGGCATGACCGCCTATCTCTACACCGGCGCGCATGTCGGCATTCGCCAGATCGGCGAGAAGCCGCTGGTGCTGATTATCGCCTATCCGCTTGAAGGAGTACCGCGTAAATGATTGCCCGCCGCCAGCTGCTCGCCGCGTCCGCCGCATTGATGCTGACCCCCGCACTAGCGCGCGCGCAGTCGCCGTCGAGCGCCGAGATCGCCGCGACAATGAAGCGGGCGACGCGGTTCATGGTCGAAAAGCTTGCCTATCGCGGCGGCTATCTCTGGTCGTATCTGCCCGACCGTTCGCGCGTGTGGGGTGAGCTGGAAGCCTATAAGACGATGGTGTGGGTGCAGCCGCCCGGCACCGCGACGATGGGGCACCTGTATCTCGACGCCTACCACGCGACCGGCGACGACTATTATTACCAAGCGGCGGCCAAGGCCGCGCAGGCGCTGATCGACGGGCAGCTGCCGACGGGCGGCTGGGGCTATTTCATCGATTTCGGCGGCGCCGCGTCCACCAGGCGCTGGTACGAGACCATCGGCAAGAATGCCTGGCGGATGGAGGAATTCCAGCACCATTGGGGCAACGCCACGTTTGACGATCAGGGGACGGGCGAGGCGATCCGATTCCTGATCCGCCTCTATGTCGAGAAGCGCGAGGCGCGGTTCAAGCGCGGGCTGGACAAGGCGATCAACTTCATCTTCGCCAGCCAGCTCGACAATGGCGGATGGCCGCAGCGCTGGCCGCGCGTTCGCGATGGCGGACTGCATGGGAAGCCCGACTATACCGGGTTGATCACGTTCAACGACTCGGTGATCAACGACAATATCGACGTACTACTGACCTATCATCAGGCGATCGGCGACCCGCGCGTGCTGCCAGCGATCGAACGGGCGATGGACGTTTATCTGAAGACCCAGCAGCCTGCACCGCAGGCCGGCTGGGGGTTGCAGCATCGCGCGGATTTCTCGCCAGCGGGCGCGCGCACCTATGAGCCTGAGGCGCTGGTCACGCATACCACCGCGTCGAACATCCAGGAGCTGATGGGTTTTTATCGCCTGACCGGGAATGCGAAATATCTCGCGCCGATCCCGGCGGCGCTCGACTGGCTCGATAGCGTGAGGCTGCCCGAGGCGCTGTGGGTGGGGAACCGGCAGTTCCCGACCTTTGTCGAGATCGGCACCAATAAGCCGCTCTGGGTGCATCGGCGCGGGTCGAATGTCGTCAATGGCGAATATTATGTCGATCACGACCCGGCGCACACGATCGGTCATTACAATCCGCGCCGCTCGGTCGATGTGTCGAAGCTCCGCCGGGAGTATGAAAAGCTGCGCGCGATCCCCGGTGGGCCGGTGTCCAAGGATTCGCCCTTGCTGAAAGGGCGCCAGCCGCTGTCAGCCTATTGGGTCGCGGCGGTCGAGCCGGGGTCGGACATGAATGTCACGGGCGGCAAGAGCGCGGGCGAGCTGGTCGCCTCGCTTAACGCAGAGGGCTGGTGGCCGACCCAGCTCAAGGCGATCAGCCACCCCTATCGCGGCCCCGGATCGAAGGAGGTCGCGCCGGGCGATTTCCGGTCGACCAATGTCGGCGACAGCAGCGACACCTCGCCGTTCGACGTCAAGGACGGGCCGATCGGGATTTCGACCGGCACATATATCGATCACATGGTCACGCTGATCGGGGCGCTGCGGTCCGGTTCTTAAGCCGGATCGATGACGAGGCGGCAGCCGCGCAGCTCGTAGCCCGCGATCAGCGGGTTCCAGCCAACTTCGGGCGCGCGCTCCAGCCGCAGGCCGGGGACGCGGAGCAGCCGGTCGAGGAACACCGCCGATTCGTGCAGCGCCACGCCCGCGCCGGGGCAGCGATGCTCGCCATCGCCGAAGGCGAGGCCCGGACCGGTGACGCGCGGGGCGCGTTCGCGGCCCGGGTCGAGCGCATGCGGGCAGGTGCCGACCGCCGTCGCGTCGCCATTGGCCGCGCGGATGTCGAGCGCGACGGTGCCGCCCTCGACATGGCGGTAGAGCGTACCAACCACGGGTTCGAGCCGCAGGATTTCCTCAAGGATCGCGATCTGCCCATCGGCATCCGCTGCGAGGAACTGCGCGCGCAGCTCGGGCCGTTCGAGCAGATGCCAGCCCGCCATGGTGATGAATTCGCGCGTGGTCACCATGCCGGCCGCGCCATAAGTGAAGCATTCGGTGAGGATGTCGAGCGGGCTATAGCCCTCGCTCAACAGGTGCGAGATCACATCCTCACGCGGCGCGGCGCGGCGCGCGGCGATCGCTGGCTTCACGTCCTTGGCGTAGAAGCGCCGCATGCGCCATTGGCCGAGCAGGAAGCTCATGATCTCGGCAAATTTGCTACGTCCGGTCTGAAAGGTCGTGCTGAAAAAGGAATCGAGACGGCGGCTCATGCCGTCCATGTCACTCTCGGTCAGACCGACGATTTCCGCCGCCACCGCGACCGCCATGTCGAGCGACAGCCGGTCAAGATTGCCGCCGCCGTCCTTGATCAGCCGCGCAATCAGCGCGTCGCTGGTCCGCTCCATCAGTTCGCGATAGCGGGTCTCGACCACGCGCGGGGTGAAGAAGCGCGCGGTGCCGCTGCGTTGGCGGCGATGCGCCTCACCATGCAGGAACAGGATCGGCGGGCGCGCCTTGCCGCGATATTTGCCGATCACCTCGGCCTTGAACCCCGCCTGTCGCCCGTTGGTGTCGCGCAGCACCGCGCGCACTGCCTCATATCCGGACACCACCGGCGCCTTGAGCAGGCCGCCGCGCGCCGCGCTTGCGGACTTGCGGTCATCGCGCGCATGATCGACCGGGCAGCGGGCCGGCAGGCTGGCAAGATGCGACTGGGCGGACATGACACACTCCGGTTTGTGATACACGATGGATCATAAGATAGCGAAGCGGAGCGGCGTTTCAAGCGACGCGCGCGTTGTCCGTTCCCGCGCAGCGCTGGGCGCGGCGCTGGTCGAACTTGTGGCCGAGCGTCCGTTCGGCGAGATCACGGTCGCGATGCTGACTGATCGGGCCAGAGTCGGTTATGCGACCTTCTTCCGCCATTATCCGGACCTGTCGGCGCTGCTGATCGAAGTCGCCGATTCGCTGATCGCCGAGCTGCTCGCCAAATTGCTGCCAATGCTGCAGCAGGGCGACCGGCTCGCGCTGGTGCGCACGCTGACCGCCGAGGTGCTGTCGCGCCGCACCTTGTGCCATGCGCTGCTGACCGGTGCGGGCGATCCGATGCGGCAGATGGTGACGCAGCGCGCGATCGCGCAGGCGCTGGCGAGCCCGGCCGAGACGCCGGAAGGGCTGCCGCGCGAGCTGGCGGTGACGCATCTGGTCGGCGCGGCGCTGACGATCCTGACCTGGTGGCTCGACCGTGCGCCGGACATGGCGCCGGACGATGTGGCGGCGATCCTCGACCGGCTGGTTCTGGCGCCGGTGCTTGCGGATCAGGTTCCGGGCTGAATATAGGGGATGCGGGCGAACAGCTCGCGCTGCCACTTGCGCGGGTCGTTCTCGACGTGGCTGGTCGTGTCGAAGAGCATCGTCTGACGCTCGGGCAGGGTGTACTTTGGCCACTCGGGCACCCCCGCGCCATTGGGATTGCCGGTCGCGGCGAGGTTGACGAAGGCGCGCTGCATCGCCGCGGACACGGCCTGCGCGCCGGGCCCGGTGCCGGAGACGGTGCCCTCTGCGCCGATCGTGCCGAACACCAGCGGGATGTCGTGGGTATGCGCTGCGCCGCGTTCGGGCGCGACCGGGGACTGAAAATCGAGCTGATAGACCCAGGCGGGGACGCCGGCCTTGGCGCGCTCCTCCGCCTCGATCACCTGCCCGCGCCAGCTGCGCCCGGCGGTGGTGCTGGCGTAGAAAATGTCCTGCGCGGTCCAGTCCGGGAACTGGCGGCGATATTCGGCGACGACCCATTCGGGGTGCGCGTCGATGCGCAGTTGCGGCGCGATGCGCTCGGCGAGGTTCGACCAGTCGAGCGTGCGCACCGCCTCGCTCTTCGGATCGATGAACGCGCGGGTCTCGTCGCGCGTATTGCCGAGGATCAGCGGGATGCCGTTGCCGATCGGATTGGCGTCGGGCCAGAAGGGGTGGCGGGTCAGCCACTTCATGTCGAGCACCGGGCCCATATAGACCCCACCGCCCAGGATCGGGTCTTCGGCGGAAAGGCCATCGATCAGCTGCTGAACCGGCATGTCGATCAGATCGCCAGCCTTGGCGTTAAGTTTCCAAAGCAACGCCTTGGCCCGCGCGGTGGCGTTGAGCGGGCCGCTCGCGGTCACCTGCTGTCCGCTCATCGTCGCGGCGCTGTGGAACAGGCCCTTCGCGGCGGGCATGCCCATCAGCGTCGCGATCTTGGCACCGCCGCCGGACTGGCCGAACACCATCACCCGATTAGGGTCGCCGCCAAAGCCGATGATGTTGTCGCGCACCCAGTTGAGCGCGAGGATCAGGTCGAGCTGGCCCAAATTGCCGCTGTCGGGAAAGCGCGGGTCGAGCCGGGCGAGGTAGAGATAGCCGAGCGCGTTGAGGCGGTGGTTGACGGTGACGACGACGACATCGCCCTGTTCCGCCAACTTCTGGCCGAACACCTGCGGCTCGATCACGGTGCCGTTGGAGTAAGCGCCGCCATGGAAATAGACCATCACCGGGCGGCGCGCATTCGGGTTGGCGTGCGGCGTCCAGACGTTGAGGAACAGGCAATCCTCGGCCTGATTGGGGAGGCCGCTGCGTTGCGGGCAATTGCTGGCAAATGCGGTGGCGCGGATCGTCTCGCGACTGCGCGCTGGGGCGGTCGCGGGCTGGAATCGAGTGCGGCTGGTATCGTTGCCGTAGCGGATGCCAAGGAATGCCTGCGTGACTCCGTCACGCTTGCCCTGCCAGAGTCCGGTTGTCCCGGTGGCGATTGGATCGCCCTTGGCGAACGCGGCGGAGGGCAGGGCGGTCAGCGCCGCGCCTGCGCCCAGCAGCGTCCGCCGGGCAATCACCGGCGCACGTCCAGTCCGCCCTCGATGAAGGCGTCGATGTCGCGCTGGCCGAACAGCGACGCGTCGCCGGGGAGCGAATGTTTGAGGCAGGTGAGCGCGAGGCCCGAGGCGACGGTGGCCTCCAGATCCTGTCCCGACAGCACGCCGTGGAGGATGCCCGCAGCAAAGGCGTCGCCGCCGCCGATGCGGCCGACGATGCCGGCAACTACGACCTCGTCAGTCTGATAGCCGCGTTCGCGCGTATCGACGCGGGCGGCGATGCGGTGGCTGTCGGCGTCGTCGACATGGCGCGCGGTCGAGGCGATGCGCTGAAGATTGGGGAAGGCGGCGAAGGCTGCTTCGGCGGCTTCGCGGCGACGATCCGCGCCGTCGCCGGAAAAAGTCTGGCCGAGCAGCAGCGATACGTCGCGATGATTGCCGAACATCGTGTCGGCGAGGCTCACCAGTTCGGTCAGCACCGCGCGCGGATCGCTGTCCCAGCTTTCCCACAGCCGCGCGCGGTAATTGCCGTCGAAGCTGATCGCGACGCCCATCTCCTTTGCCGTCTTTGCTGCGGCGATTGCTGCGGCGGCGGTCGACGGGCCGAGCGCGGGGGTAATGCCCGACAGATGCAGCATCGCCGCGCCGTCGAGGATGCTGCGCCAATCGAACGCATCGGCCGGCGCGGTCGCGAAGCTCGACGCCGCACGGTCATAGACGATGTCCGATGCGCGCAGGCCAGCGCCGACCGACAGGAAATACAGCCCCATGCGCCCGTCGCGCAGCTGGACATTGCGCGTGTCTACGCCCTGTCCGCGCACGAAGCGGATTGCCGCCTGACCCAGCGCATTGTCGGGCACCGCGCTGACCATCGCCACGTCATGGCCAAGATTGGCGAGGCCGATCCCGACATTCGCCTCCGCCCCGCCGACATGCACGTCGAGGCTGCCGGTCTGCATCAGCAGCTCGCGCCCCGGAGCGGTCAGGCGGAGCAGCAACTCCCCGAAACAGACGATACGGCCGGCCATGATGTCTCCTCAGCTAAGCCGGCGTCAGCGCGCCAGCCAGCCGCCGTCTACCGCGAGGATGTGGCCCTGCACATAGTCCGATGCACGCGAAGCGAGGAAAACCGCCGCGCCGCCCAGATCTGCCGGATCGCCCCAGCGGCCCGCGGGGATGCGCTCCATGATCTGGCGGTTGCGCGTCTCGTCCTTTTGCAGCGCGTCGGTATTGTTGGTGGCGATATAGCCCGGCGCGATCGCGTTGACGGTGATGCCCTTGCTCGCCCATTCGTTCGCGAGCAGCTTGGTCAGGCCGCCGACGCCGCTTTTCGACGCGGTATAGCTCGGCACGCGGATGCCGCCCTGGAACGTCAGCATCGAGGCGATGTTGATGATCTTGCCCCCGCCATTGGGGATCATATGCCGCGCCGCCGCCTGGCACAGGAAGAACACCGACTTCAAATTGGTGTCCATCACCGCGTCCCAATCTTCCTCGGTGAAGTCGACGCTGTCGTTGCGGCGGATGATGCCGGCATTGTTGACGAGGATGTGCAAGCCGCCGAGCTTTTCCACAGTTTCGTCCACAATCCTGCCCACAGGCTCGATGGTGGACAGGTCGGCGCTGATGATCTCTGCCTTGCGGCCCAGCGCGCGGACCTTTTCGACGGTCTCGGTGGCGGCTGAGCGGCCGACTGCGGCGATATCCGCGCCCGCCTGTGCCAGTGCCAGCGCGATGCCCTGGCCGATGCCGGTGTTCGCGCCGGTGACGACCGCGACGCGGCCGGTGAGATCGAAGGGATTCATGGAGTAACCTCGTCCTTGGGGCATTACGCCAGCTGGCAGATGTCCAGCACGTTCATGTCGGTATAGTCCTGATTCTCGCCCGCCATTGCCCAGATGAAGGCGTAGGACCGCGTCCCCGCGCCCATATGGATCGACCAGGGCGGGCTGATCACCGCTTCCTCGTTCTGCATCACGATGTGGCGGGTCGCCTCGCCCTCACCCATGAAGTGCATCACGCGATCGGTGTCGAGATTGTCGAGCTCGAAGTAGAAATAGATCTCGCTGCGGCGCTCATGGATGTGCGGCGGCATGGTGTTCCACACGCTGCCTTCCTTGAGCACGGTCAGGCCCATCACCAGCTGCGCGCTGTCGCACACGCCGGGGATCACCAGCTGATAGATCGAACGCTCGTTCGATTCTGCGAGGCTGCCCCGGTCGAGCCGGTTCGCGTCGGCAATGCCGAGCTGACGCGTCGTGAAGGCGCGATGCGCGGGGCAGGAGACGAGGTAGAAGCGCGCCCCTTCGCCCGAGAATTGCACGTCCGCCGCGCCCATCGTCACATACAGGCAATCCTTGTTGCCCAGGGTGAACGTCTCGCCATCGACGGTAACGGTGCCCGCGACCGCGCCGACATTGACGATCCCCAGCTCGCGCCGCTCAAGGAACGGGTGACCCGCCGCCGATGCCGGTTCGGTCTGATCGGGCAGGCGGACCGCGCCCGACCCGACCAGCACCCCGCCGATCACCATGCGATCGGCGTGGGTGTAGTTGAGGACGCATTCGCCTTCCCGGAATAGGTCCGTGATCAGGTAGCGGTCGCGCAGCTCATCGTTCGACACGCACTCCATCATGTCGGGATGGGTGGCATAATAGGTGCGGTCGAACATGGCCTCTCCGTTCAGAATGCGGGCGCGGACGGGATCAGGCGAGCGCGGGCTGCGCGCTCACGCTCTTGAGATAGTCGGCGATCGCCGCGTCCTGGCAGTTCGGGTAGAACAGCTCGGCGAAATTCTCACCCGCGATGGCAGCGCGCAGCAGGTCCTGATCGACGTTCTTGAGCACGGTCAGCATATCGTGGCAGGTGGTCGCCTTGAGGTCGGCGAGGATGCCGCGATTCTTGCGCATGATCTCGGCGCGCTCCTTAGGGTAGCCAAGGCCGCGCTCGCCGTCGAACAGCTTGCGGTATACGTCCTGCAGGTTGAGCTCGGCGGCCCAGCCAAAACCCTTGGCATAGGGCATCGAGATCGCGTTGCCGTCGTTGATCTGGCCGAACAGGAAGGCGTCGGTCGGGTCGATCACCAGGCCGCAGAACACGCCTGGCATCGCGTTGCAGGCGAGCATCGAACCCATGCCGGTGCCGCAACCGGTGACGACGAAGTCCGCGGCCTTGGAATTCAGCAGGATGCCGGCGAGCAGGCCGTTCATGACATAGGTCAGCGACGCGCTGTCCTCGGCCGAATACATTCCATAGTTGAACACCTGATGCCCCAGCGGCTCGGCCACGGCGGTCAGCGCGTCGTGGATGATGCCGTTCTTCGCGGCCTGGCTGTTCTCGGTGATCAGCGCGATCTTCATGGGTCGATTCCTCTCCAAATTGGACGGTGGGGCGGCGGGAAAGCGCCGGGTCACGCGCGCCATAAGCGATAACGGATAGGCCTGCTAGGTAACCGGTGTCAGATTATGATGCAAGTTGTGTTGCAACTTCGCGCGTGCGTTATCGTTCACTCTACCGGTGGCGCGACCGACGCCCGGCGGATCAGGGTCGAGACGAATAGCGATTCAGCCGCTTCCTCATCCTCATCCTCGGCGTTGCCGATCAGCTTGAGGCCGGCCGCTCTCGCCATGGTCGCGATCGGCCAGCGCACGGTGGTGAGCGGCGGCCACAGGTAGGAGGCGATGGTGGTGTCGTCGAAGCCGACGATCGACAGGTCGCGCGGCACGTCGAGTCCGCGTTGCCGCGCCGTGTGCAGCACGCCGGCCGCCATCGCATCGTTGGAGCAGAACACCGCTGTCGGGCGCGGCGACAGGTCGAGCAGCCGCTCGGCCGCGCGCATCCCCGATTCGAACGTATAGTCGCCCTGCGCGATCAGCGTGCGCTGAATCGGCAGATCGGCGTCGTCGAGCGCGGCTTCGTACCCTTGGCTGCGTTCGAACGCCGAGCGGAAGCCGTGCGGGCCCTGCACCAGCCCGATGCGGCGATGGCCCAATTCGAACAGATGGCCGACCGCGCCGCGCACCACCTCGCGATCGTTCGACGCGACCATATGCTGCGGATCGTCGAATGCAGCAGAGCCCATGCGCACGTACCGCGTGCCGATTTCGCTGCACAATTCGGCGAGCGAATCATTCTCGCTAATCGGGGGGAGCAGCATCACGCCATAGGGCCGCTGACGTTCGAGGAAGCGGCGGATATCGTCGAGCATCGTCGGCGACCCGCGATCGACCGGGTGGACGATCAGCTCGAACTCGGTATCGCGCAACACTTCCAGCAAGCCATGCTGCACATTAAGCACCATGTGCGGATTGGGGTTGTCGTGGATCAGCCCGATCAGGAAATTGCGGCGCAGCGCCAGCGCGCGTGCCTGAGGGTTGGGGACATAGCCGATCTCGGCGATCACCTTCTCGACCCGCTCGCGCGTTTCCTCGTTGAGCAGGGGGGAGCGGTTGATGACGCGGCTGACGGTCTTTTTGGAAACGCCGGCGAGCCGTGCGACATCGTTGATCGTCGCCTGAGCAGTCTTCTTCATGGCCCGTGCATAGCGCGCAACCGGATGCTAGCCAATCGGTGCGGGGCCGGCCGGATGACGATGGCGCACGTGCTGCATGTCACCGGTTGACGCGCGGCCCGGCAAAATCGCAATCGATGCAACCGATGTCTTGCCAGTGACACCGGTTTCCATTAGCGATGCGGCCAAGAACAGACGTGAGGGGTGGATGAGCGACCTGGATATCATTGCGGAGGCTTTCGTCGCCGCACGCCGCGATGCCCGCGGGCTGCCCGAATATCCCGGCACTGCGCCGACAACGCTGGCCGACGCTTATGCGATCCAGGATCGCGCGCTCGCGCTGGCTGGTGACGATGTCGCGGGATGGAAGGTTGGCCGGATCAATCCGCCGCTCGACGGACAGCTCGGTACCAACCGTCTGGCCGGCCCGATCTTCGCACCCTTTGTGCGCAGCAATGAGTCGGTCCCGGCGATGCCGATCTTCGGCGACGGGTTCGGCGCGGCCGAAGCCGAGTTTTTGCTGCGCATCGGGACCGCGCCCGATCCCGGCAAGACCAGCTATACGCTGGACGAGGCCGCCGATTTGATCGACGCTGTGCATGTCGGGCTGGAGATTGCCAGTTCGCCCTTTCCCGGCATCAATGCGCATGGGCCGCTGGTGACGATTTCGGACTTTGGCAACAATCACGGGCTGGTGGTTGGCGACGCAATTCCGGACTGGCGCAATTCGGGCTTTCTCGACTGGCCGGTGACGCTGAGCATTGACGGGGTTGAGATCGGTGCCGCGACCGCGCGCACGATGCTCGACGGCCCGGTCGGTGCAGCGCGCTTCCTGTTCGAAACGATGGCGGCGCGCGGGATTGCGCTGCGCCCGGGGCAGTGGATTTCGTCGGGTGCCGTTACCGGCGTCCATGAAGTCTCGCCACAGGCACAGGTTACTGCCACATTCGGCACCATGCGGGTGAGCTGCACGATCGAGGCTGCCAGACCCGCCGCTTAGGGAGAGTATGGATGAACGCGACGCAGGCCGAAACCGGCGGCGAACCAGCCCGCGCGGGGCCGGTGCCCCGCACCGGGCGCTATCGATGGATGATCATCGCGATCCTCTTCTTCGCGACCACCGTCAATTATATCGACCGCACCATGCTGGGCCTGCTCGCGCCGGACCTCGGCAAGGAGCTGGGGTGGAACGAGAATGACTATGGCAACATCGTCACTGCGTTCCAGGCGGCCTATGCGCTCGGCTTCCTGCTCATGGGCTGGCTGGTCGACCGGTTCGGGCCGAAGATCGGCTATGGCATCGCGATCACGGTCTGGACGATCGGCCATGTGATGCACGGCTTCGCAAGCTCGGTCGCCTCGTTCATGGCGGCGCGCATCGTGCTGGGCGTGGGCGAGGCCGGGCATTTCCCGTCGGTCGTCCGCGCGAGCAGCGAGTGGTTCCCGCAAAAGGAACGCGCTTACGCGATCGGCTGGGTAAACTCGGCCACCACGATCGGCGTGATCCTGACCGCGCCGACGCTGTGGGTGTTCATGACCTGGCTCGGCCTCGATTGGCGCGAGACGTTCATTTACTCGGGTTTGTTCGGCGTCATCCTGTTGGTGCTGTGGCTCAAATTCTACAGCAACCCGCGCGAGAGCGGCCGGGTGAGCGATGGCGAACTCGCCTGGATCGAGCATGATCCGCCCGAGCAGATCGAGAAGATCGGCTGGAGCCGTGTCGTTCGCTTGCGTGAAGCATGGGCGTTTGCGGTCGCCAAGTTCCTGACCGATCCGGTGTGGTTCCTGATGCTGTTCTGGCTGCCCAAATATTTCGCCAGCACCTATAATGTCGACCTCAAGGTCGTGCTGTTGCCGATGATCGTGATGTATCTGCTTTCCGACGTGGGCAGCATCGCGGGTGGGTGGCTGTCGTCGAACCTGATCCATAAGGGCTGGACCCCGAACGCCGCGCGCAAGGTGACGATGATCATCGCGGGCTGCTGTGTCCTCCCGCTGCTGTTCGTCACGCAGCTGGAGAATATGTGGCTGGCGGTCGCGCTGATCGGCCTTGCGCTCGCCGGGCACCAGGCCTTCTCGACCAACCTCCTGTCGCTGCCGCCGGACATGTTCCCCAAGCGCGCGGTGGGGTCGGTGATCGGGCTCGGCGGCTTTTGCGGCGGCGTTGGCGGCATGATCATGGCCAAGTCAACCGGGCTGGTGCTCGATGCGACGGATGGCAACTACACGCTGATCTTCGCCGCCTGCACCGTCGTCTACTTCCTCGCGGTCGGTGCGATCCACCTGCTGTCGCCGCGCCTGACGCGCGTGTCGGTCTGATCCCTTTCTCTAGCCCCTCCCGCTTGCGGGAGGGGTTGGGGAGGGTCTTCTTCTTTTTCTTCTTTGGGCCTGAAGCGTGCTGCGTGCCTGAAAAAGAAGAAGACCCTCACCCAACCCTCTCCCGCGAAGAGCGGGAGAGGGCTAAGAACCCGGGTGCGGGAGGGTAGTGACATATCATGTCCCCGTCGGGCGCTTTGGCGCAATGAAGCATTGCTAACATTGCATACTTGGCACGATCGCGGCATCACTGTCCTATGACGGCAACACTCAAACTCGACGCGTTTCTGCCCTATCGCCTTTCGGTCGCTTCCAACCGGGTGTCGGGAACGATTGCAGGGGCTTATCAGGCACGGTTCGGGCTGCGCATCCCCGAATGGCGGCTGGTGACGGTGCTGGCCGAGTTCGGCTCGATGAGCCAGCAGGCGCTGTGCGGGCGCACGCAGATGGACAAGGTGACGGTCAGCCGCGCGGCGATTTCGCTGCACGAGCGCGGACTGGTCACGCGCACCCCCAATCCCGACGACCAGCGCTCGCATCTCCTCGACCTCAGCGCCGAGGGTTGGGCGCTCTATCGCCAGATCGCACCGCAGGCGCTTGAGTTCGAACGCCGCATCTTCGCCAGCCTGAGCGACGAGGAGCAGGCACAACTGCGCAAGATGCTCGAACGGGTAGAAGCAGCGGCGGCGGCGATCTCGCCGGGATTCTAGCCGCTTGATCCGGCCCCCTATTCTGGCCTAATCGACCTGTCCCCTCCCCAGGGCAGTCGTTGTTGCTAGCCAGGAGGATTCCATGACCGCCACCCCGATTCGCGCCGGCCTGACCGTCGCCGAGCCGCTCGTCCGGTTCGTCGAGGAGCGGGTCTTGCCGCCCCTGGGTATCGCCGCCGATGACTGGTGGGCGGGCGCGGCGGCGATTTTCGCGCGCTTTGCTCCGCGTAACCGCGACCTGCTGGCGCGGCGCGAAGAGCTTCAGACGCAGATCGATGCGTGGTGCGCCGCCGGCCCGGTGCGCGCGGCCGACCCGGCGGCGCAGGAGGCGTTCCTGCGCGACATCGGCTATCTGGCGCCGGAGCCGGGCGACTTCACCATCGGCACACGCGATGTCGATGCCGAGATCGCGACGATGGCCGGGCCACAGCTGGTCGTCCCCGCACTCAACGCGCGCTTCGTGCTCAACGCCGCCAATGCGCGCTGGGGGAGCCTGTATGATGCGCTCTATGGGACCGACGCGCTCCCGGGTGCAGCGAAGCCAGGCGGCTATGATGCCGAGCGCGGCGCGCAGGTGATCGCGGCGGCGAAGGCGTTTCTCGACCAGGCGGTGCCGCTCACCGGACTGAACTGGGCGGACTTCAAGGGCGGCGACCTGCCGCTCGCTGATCCGGGCCAGTTTGTCGGGACGCGCGGCGAGTCGATGCTGTTCGTCCATAACGGCCTGCATATCGAGGTGGTAGTCGATCGCGCGCACCCGATCGGCGCGAGGGATCCGGCGGGCATCGCCGATGTGCTGCTCGAAGCGGCGCTCACCGCGATCGTCGATCTGGAGGATTCGATCGCGGCCGTGGACGCGGAGGACAAGGTCGCGGCCTATGTCAACTGGTTCGGCCTGATGCGCGGCGATTTGACCGAGACGTTCGAGAAGGGCGGGCGGATGCTGACCCGCGAGCTTGCCGCCGACCGTGTCTATAAGCGCCCGCACCAGAGCGACCTGACGCTTCCGGGGCGCAGCCTGTTGTTCGTCCGCAATGTCGGGCATCTCATGACCAATCCGGCGGTGCTGATCGATGGCGCAGAGGCGCCCGAGGGCATCCTCGATGCCATCCTGACCAGCACCATTGCGCTGCACGACCTCAACGGGCTGGGCCGCACCCGCAACAGCCGCACCGGTAGCATCTATATCGTCAAACCCAAGATGCACGGGCCGGACGAATGCGCCTTCACCAACGACCTGTTCGACGCGGTGGAGGATTTGCTCGGCCTTGCCCGCCACACGATCAAGGTTGGGGTGATGGATGAGGAGCGGCGGACCAGCGCCAACCTCGCGGCGTGCATCCATGCGGTGCGGGGTCGCATCGCATTCATCAACACCGGCTTTCTCGACCGGACCGGGGACGAAATTCACACCAGCATGCGCGCCGGGCCGATGATTCCCAAGGCGGAGATGAAGGGCAGCGCGTGGATCAAGGCCTATGAGGACCGCAATGTGCGGATCGGCCTCAAACATGGCCTGTCGGGCAAGGCGCAGATCGGCAAGGGCATGTGGGCCGCGCCCGACCGCATGGCCGACATGATGGACCAGAAGATCGGCCATCCGCTGAGCGGCGCGAACACCGCCTGGGTGCCATCGCCCACCGCCGCGACGCTGCACGCGATGCATTACCACAAGGTCGATGTGTTCGCGCGCCAGCGGGAGATTGCCGGCGAGCCGCTGCCCGCGATGCGCGATTTGCTGACCATTCCGGTCGCACAGGGGCGTAATTGGACGGCGGAAGAGGTCGCGCGCGAGCTCGACAACAATGCCCAGGGCATTCTTGGCTATGTCGTGCGCTGGATCGATCAAGGTGTGGGCTGCTCCAAGGTGCCCGACATCCACGATATCGGCCTGATGGAGGACCGCGCGACGCTGCGCATTTCCTCCCAGCATATCGCCAACTGGCTGCTGCATGGCGTTGCCACGGCCGCGGATGTCGATGCCGCGTTCGCGCGGATGGCGGCCAAGGTCGATGCGCAAAATGCGGGCGACCCGCTCTACCGACCGATGGCTGGCAACCCCGACAGCCTGGCACTGCAGGCGGCGCGTGCGCTGGTGTTCGAGGGGGTTGCGCAGCCAAGCGGTTATACCGAGCCGCTGCTGCATGCCTATCGCGCGCGGGTTAAAGCGTTGGACTGAGGTGACATTGAACCTTCCGCCCGCTGGCACGTTGCGCTAGCGATCGGGTTACGTGCTGTCTGAATATGGCGCGATCCCATTGGGAGGCGGGACTATTTCGGGCGTGCGTCTGGTCATTCTGCTGCTGGCAAGCGCTGCGTTCGTTCCGGGCGTCGCGGTTGCGCAGATCGATAGTGGTGCGGGCAAGCCCGGCCAGGGTGCGCCTTCGCGCGATCCGAAACCGGCGGAGCAGACCGCCCCGGCGGATGCCAAGCCGATCGTCCCGGACGAAGAGTTTTCGGAAGCGCTGCCACAACTATCCGACGATATCGACGCGCCGCTGGAACAGATGACCCCGCCGGCGCCGCCGATCGCGCCGGTCGAGCCGATTGAGGACGCGCCGCCGCTCGACGAAGCGGGAGCCGAGGCGGAGATTTCTGCGCCTCTGCCGCCGCTCAGCCAGTTCGACACCACGCCGATCGCCGAAGCGGTCGCGGCCAATGATGAAGCGGCGGTCGAGATCCGCTATGCCACACGCGTCACAGGCCTCGACGAGATCGGGCTGGAAGACCAATTCCGCGACCTGTCGGCGCTGGAGGATGGCGACGGCGTCGCGGCCAATGCCGCGATCATCGGCGCACGGGCGCGCGAGGATGAAGGGCTGGCAGTGCGGCTGATGAAGTCGCTTGGCTATTATGACGCGACCGCGATCTCGACGATCGAACAGACGCCTCAGGGTGACCGGCCGGTTACGGCGACGATCGCGGCGGTACCCGGGCCGCTCTACACATTGGGCGAAATCCGGGTCGAGGCCGATCCGACCGTCCCGCCCGCGCTGATCGCCGACAATCTGAAACTGCGCAGCGGCGAGCCGATCGACGCGGTGCGCGTGCAGGCGGCGGAGGCGGCGGTTAGCGTCGCACTGCCGCAAAATGGCTATCCCTTTGCCGAAGTCGGCCAGCGCGACATCCTGCTCGACGAAACCACCCGCACGGGCGACTATACCCTGCCCGTGGCGATCGGTCCGCGCGCGCGCTTCGGCGGCATCCGGACTGAAGGCGACAGCGTCTTGCCGCCCGACCATATCGGGGTGCTGACCCGGTTCAACCGCGCCGATCTGTACGACAGCCGCAAGGTCGATGACCTGCGCGATGCGCTGATCGCGACCAGCCTGTTTTCTACGGTGTCGGTCGAGCCGGTGAAGACCGGCCAGACCAACCCCGATGGGACCGAGGCGGTCGACCTGCTCGTGCGCCAGACCAAGGGGCCGCCGCGCACGCTGGCCGGCGAAGTCGGGTTCAGCACCGGGCAGGGGTTCCGCGCCGAGGTCAGCTGGACCCATCGCAACCTGTTCCCGCCCGAGGGCGCGCTGATCGCGACCGGGGTGCTCGGCACGCAGGAACAGGGCGCGTCGGCGACCTTCCGCCGCTCCAATGCCGGGCGGCGCGACCGCACCTTCCAGATTATCGCTTCGGCGCTGCGCTCGGATGTCGAGGCGTTTACCGGCCTGACCGGCACGCTCTCGGCGCGCGTCTCGTACGATTCGACCCCGATCTGGCAGAAGAAGCTGACCTATGCCTATGGCGTCGAACTGGTCGGTACGAGCGAGGATCGGTTTGATTTCACCCGCAATCTGCGTGAGCGTGGCGTCTATTTCATTGCCGCAGTGCCGCTGTTCGCCGGGTGGGATCAGTCCGACAATCTGCTCAACCCGACGCGTGGCTGGCGGCTCAAGCTGAATGTCAGCCCCGAAACTTCGGTGCGCGGCACGGCGCGACCCTATGCCCGTGCGCAGGTCGAGGGGACGATCTATCAGCCGGTGACCGACAGCATCGTGCTGGCTGGGCGCGCGCGGTTCGGGACGATCCAGGGGATCGATCGCAACGACCTTGCCCCGTCGCGCCGTTACTATGCCGGCGGCGGCGGATCGGTGCGCGGGTTCGGCTATCAGGAGCTTGGCCCCCGTGCCCCCGATGGCCGACCGGTTGGCGGGCGCAGTTTCAACGAATTTGCGGTCGAGGCGCGCTACCGCTTTGGCAATTTCGGGATCGTGCCGTTCCTCGACGCCGGGCAGGTCTATGAGGAATCGCTGCCGCAACTCAGCCGAATCCGCTTCGGCGCGGGCATTGGTGGGCGCTTCTACACCAATTTCGGCCCAATGCGGCTCGACATCGCCACCCCGATCGCGCGCAAGCCGGGCGAGAGCAAGGTCGCGCTGTATATCTCGATCGGGCAGGCATTTTGATGGCCGATGAGACGCCTGCTGAGACGCCTGCGCCCGAGGTCGTGGTCGTGCAGCGACCGCTATGGCAGCGCGTTGCGAAATGGACCGGTATCGCGCTGGCCAGCCTCCTTATGCTGCTGCTCGCGGCGGTCGCGATCCTCGACACCGGGGTTGGGCGTCGTTTCGTCGCGGACCGGCTGGCGGGCTACACGACCGCGTCGGGCCTCAACATCAAGGTCGGGAGGATCGAGGGGTCGATCTATGGCGCGATGGTGCTGCGCGATGTGCGCGTCAGCGATCCCAAGGGCGTGTTCGCGACCTCGCCGCGCATCGCAGTCGACTGGCGGCCGTTCGCGTTCCTGAACAACCATGCCGACATTCGGTCGGCGACCAGCCCGCTGGTGCGCGTGGCGCGCCTGCCCGAACTCAAGCCGGGCGGCGATCCCAATGCGCCCATGCTGCCAGATCTCGATATCGATATCGGGCGACTGGCGATCGACCGGCTGGTGCTGGAACCACCGGTTGCCGGGCGGCGCCATATCGCAACGCTGACCGGCGAAGCGAACATCGCCGATCGCCGCGCGCGGGTGATCGTCAATGGTCGGACCTTGGGGCAGAGCGGGGGCGACGCGCTTGCGCTGGTGCTCGATGCTGTGCCCGATGACGACAAGCTCGACCTGCGCGCCGATTTGAATGCGCCGGTCGGCGGCCTGGTCGCGGGGCTCGCCGGACTCGAAGCACCGCTGGCGGTACGCGTCCGCGGCGCGGGCAGCTGGTCCGACTGGCAGGGACGGGCGATCGGTCGGCTCGGCGCGGGGGAGCTTGCCGATCTGCGCATCGCCGCGCGCAGTGGCACCGTCCAGGTGCGCGGCATGACGCAGCCCGGCCTCTATCTGAAGGGCCCGGTCGAGCGGCTGAGCGCGGGCGGGATGCAGGTCGCGCTCGATGCGACGCTGGACCAGCGTCGCGCCGATACGCGGCTGCGGCTGCGCTCGCGCGCGATGGCGCTGATGACGATGGGCACCATCGATCTGGGGCAAAGCCGCTTCGACCAGTTCCGGGTCGAGGCAATGCTGCTGACTCCCGGCGCGATTGCTCCGAACTTGAATGGCCGGTCGGTGGCGGGCGAAGTCGCGCTGAACGGCCCGTTCGCGACCCCCACGGTCGACTACAAGCTCAAGGCCGCCGCACTGGGTTTTGGCGAGACGGTGGTCGAACGGCTTTATGCCGAGGGGTTGGCGACAGTGAATGCCGACCGCATCTTGATCCCGGTCAAGGCGCAGGCGGCGCGCATTTCCGGCCTTAATGCCGCCGCCGGGGGCTTGCTGACCAATGTCACGCTGGCGGGCGATCTAGCGATTACCGGCGACCAGATCCTGTCGGAGAATCTCCGGATCCGCTCCGACCGGATCGATGCGACCGCGATCCTCGCCGCCGACATGAGCACCGGACGCTATACGGGTGCGCTCAAGGGGCGCGTAAACGATTACCAGATCGACAGCATCGGCATCGTCAATCTGGAGACCGACGCCGATCTCTATGCCGCTGCTGGCGGTGGCTGGGGGATCAAGGGGCGGATCGTCGGGCGCAGCACGCGGTTGTTCAACGATGGCGTACGCAGCTTCCTCGGCGGTAATGCCGTCGCGCGCGTCTCGCTCGATTTCGGGCCGGATGGGATCATCCGCTTCAGCGATCTGAAGGTTGCCGCGCCGCTGTTTCGCGTGATCCGGGGATCGGGACGCTATGATCCCGCCGGTCCGCTCAGCCTGACCGCTGACGCCTGGTCCAACGCTTATGGCCCGTTGTCCGCCCGCGTGACCGGCAGCCTGACCCGCCCGGTCGTCAACCTGCGCGCGCCGCGTCCGGGCGTCGGCGTCGGCCTCGCCAATCTCGAAGCGCGGATCGTCGGCGACAATGGCGCCTATGCCGTCGATGCCAAGGGCGACACGAGCTATGGCCCGTTCACCGCCGATGTGCTGGTGCGCACCGGCCAGCAACTGGCGATCGATGTGCGCAGCGGGCGTTTTGCTGGCGCCGATTTCAAGGGCCAGCTGGTCCAGACTGCGGCCGGGCCGTTCGACGGCGATCTGCGCTTTGCCGGGTCGGGCCTCGACGGGTCGCTCGCGCTGTCGGCGGCGGGGCAGTATCAGCAGGCGGTCGTGCGCGCGACCGCGAACAACGCCACGATCCCCGGCGATATGGAGCTGGTGATCGGTCGCGCGATCATCAACGGCACCGCGATCCTTTATGACGACGCCCCCGCCATCACGGGGGAGGCGCAGGTCGCGAACCTGCGCAACGCGCAATTTACGCTGACCCGCGCGCGGGCGAAGATCGACTATCGCGGCGGCAAGGGCAGCGCGCAGGCGCTGGTCGAAGGATCCACCGCTGTCCCGTTCCGCGTCGCCGCCAATGCGCGGTTCGAGCCCAATCTGTGGCGCGTGGCGCTAGCTGGCCGCGCAAACAATATCGGCTTCAAGACCGCCCAGCCGGCGCAGATCGCGATTGCCGGATCGACCTATACGCTTGCGCCCGCACGGATCGATTTCGACCAGGGCAGCATGCGGCTGTCGGGCAATTGGGGCGAGGGGCTGCGCGTGCAGGCGCGGCTCGACAAGCTCGACCTGTCGGTCGCTAACGCGCTGTCGCGCACCGCCGGCCTTGGCGGTACGGTGACCGGGGCGCTCGACTTCAGCCAGGCCAGCGACGCCACCTTCCCGCAGGCGATCGCGCGGCTCAATGTCAGCAACTTCACCCGCTCCAGCCTCGGCGGCGTGTCGTCGCCGGTGGATATCAGCTTCGTCGGGCGGCTGCTGCCCGATGGCGGTGACGCGCGCGCGCTGATCAAGCGCGGATCAACCACGATCGGGCGGATGGTGGCGAGCCTTCAGCCGCTCGGACCGGGCGCGGGCAGCTGGACGACGCGCTTGCTCGCGGCGCCGCTGTCAGGCGGCATCCGCTATAATGGCCCGTCTTCGGTGCTGTTCTCAATGGCCGGCTTCCCGAATCAAAGCCTGTCGGGGCCGGTCGCCGTCGCCGCCGACTTCTCGGGACAGGTGCGTGCGCCGCAACTTGCCGGGCAACTGCGCGGTGAGAAGCTGACTTATGAGAATGAGACCTGGGGCACGCGGCTGTCGCAAATGTCGGTGCAGGGGCGGTTCGACAGCGATTCGCTGGAGATTGAGCAGCTTGAGGCAGTCGCGGGCAATGGTCGCCTGACCGCTGCGGGCACCATCGGCCTGTCCGCCGAACAGGGGTTCCCGATCGATATCACCGCGCGTTTCCGCAACGCCCGGCTGGCGCGCAGCAATTCCCTTGGCGCCACCGCGACTGGCCAGCTGCGCATCACCAACGGGCTGGATGGTGGCTTGATCGAGGGGCGGATCATCATCCCCGAAGCCCGCTACCAGATCATCCGCCAGGGCGCCGCCGAAGTGCCCGAGCTGACCGGAGTCTATCGCAAGAGCGAGCTGACCGAGGATGGCAAGCGCCCCGTCCGCGCCAAACCCGCCGGCATCTTCAAGCTGAATGTCAGCATCGTCGCCGACAACCGCCTGTTCGTGTCGGGCATGGGCCTCGAATCCGAATGGAGCGCGCGCATGCAGGTGACCGGCACCTCCGCAGCACCGATCGTCACCGGTGAGGCGCGTGTGGTGCGCGGCACCTACAGCTTTGCCAGCCGCCGCTTCGAGCTGACGCGCGGGATCGTGAGCTTCGAGGGCGGGCCGCTCGCCGATCCGCAGATCAACATTGCCGCCAGCACCACGGCTGAGGGCGTGACCGCCAACATCAACATCACCGGCAGCGGACAGGTGCCACGCATCGCGTTCAACTCGACTCCCAGCCTGCCGCAAGACGAAGTGCTCTCGCGGCTGTTGTTCGGCAGCTCGGTCACCAATTTGTCGGCGACCGAGGCGATTCAGCTCGCGGCTGCACTGAACTCGCTGCGCGCGACGGGCGGCGGCCTTAACCCGCTCGGCCAGCTGCGCTCGGCGGCGGGGATCGACCGGCTGCGCATTCTGGGTGAGGACGACACCACCGGTCGCGGCATGGCGCTCGCGGCGGGGCAGTATCTGACCGACGACATCTATGTGGAGATCATCACCGACGCGCGCGGCTTTACTGCGGTGCAGCTGGAGATCGCGCTGACCCGCGCGCTCAGCCTGTTGTCGCAGACGGGATCGTTCGGCGGATCGCGCGCGGGCCTCAAATATTCCAAGGATTATTGAGGGGATAGCCGTGCCGTCCATCGCAGGACGCGGTTGATCGATCGCCCCCGTTGCGCCTAGGCAGGGCGCAACGGAGGGTCACTGATGTACCGATCGCTTGCTGTCATCTCGTCGTTCGCACTCGCGATCGGGCTCGCTGCCCCGGCCTTGGCCCAGCAGGGCTATCAGACCCCGCCCCAGGCGGTGACCGACATCGTCACCCGCGCGCCCAGCCCGGGCGTGTCGGTGTCGCCCGATGGCTCGCAGATGTTGCTGATGGAGCGCGTCGCGCTGCCCCCGGTCGCCGATCTGGCCAAGCCGATGGAGAAGCTGGCGGGGCTGCGGCTCGACCCGTCGATCAACGATCGCCACGGCACGCGCGCGTCGGTGGGTCTGTCGCTGCAGGACATCGCGCGTGGCACCGTGCGCCGGGTCACGCTGCCCGCCGATCCCGATATTTCCGACGTGGCTTGGGCACCGGACGGATCGAAGCTGGTCTTCACCAACACCCGCGCCGACGCGATTGACCTCTATGTGCTCGACGCGAAGACGGCGCAGGCGCGCAAGGTGATGACGGGCGGGGTCAACCCGATCTTCCAGAATGCGCGCTGGCTGGCCGATGGATCGCTGCTCGTGCTGACGATCCCCGAACGGCGCGGACCGATGCCGGTCCGTTCGCTGACCCCGGTCGGGCCGGCAATCCAGGAAGCGACGGGCGGCAAGGCGGCGCAGACGCGCACCTATCAGGACCTGCTCCAAAACCCGCATGACGAGGCGATGTTCGCCTGGCTCGCGACCAGCCAGCCGGTGATCCTCGGACCCGATGGAACGCGGCGCGCGGTGGGCGCGCCGCGTATCTACACATCGGTCACGCCGTCGCCCGACGGCAAGTATCTGCTGATGGAATGGCTCGAGCGGCCCTTCTCCTATCAGGTGCCGTGGAGCCGGTTTCCGGTCACCAGCGCGGTCTATACGCGCGACGGCAAGCTGGTGCAGACGATCGCGAAGCAGCCGCTCGCCGATGCGCTGCCGGTGCAGGGCGTCGTGACCGGACGCCGCAACATCGAATGGCATCCGACGGAAGGCGCGCTGCTGCTGTGGAGCGAGGCGCAGGATGGCGGCGATCCGCGCACCAAATCGACCAATCGCGACAATCTGCTCGCGCTCGCCGCGCCGTTCAATGGCACGCCCCGACTGCTCGCGCGGCTCGAGGACCGGCTCGCCGGGACGGTCGGGATCGAAAAGTCGGATGACCTGATCGTGCGCGACTATGATCGCGACACCCGCGAACTGCGCGAGACTTTGGTCGACGTGACCGGCGGGGCTGCGCCGCGCCAGCTCAGCATCCGCAACGTGCAGGATGCCTATGCCGACCCCGGCAGCCCGCTGACGACCGTCACCGCGAGCGGCTTCAGCGTCGCGCGCGCGAACGACGGCAAGCTGCTCCTGTCGGGCGAGGGTGCGACGCCGGATGGGTTGCGCCCATTCCTGCGCCGCTTCGACCTGACGACGCTGAAGACCGAAGAGCTCTGGCGCAATTCGGGCGAGCAGCTTGAAACGGTCGTCGATGTGCTCTCCGATGACGGACGCAGCTTCATCACTTCTTATGAAAGCCCGACCAATCCGGGCAATTTGCGGCTTCACGCAAGTGGCACCGCGCGCTTCCTGACCAACTTCCCCGATCCGCACCCCGAACTGACCGGAATCCAGCGCGAACTGGTCACTTACAAGCGCGCCGATGGCGTCGATCTGACCGCGACCCTGTATCTGCCGCCCGGTTACAAGCCCGGGGACAAGCTCCCGGTCGTGGTCTGGGCCTATCCGCGCGAATTCAACGATGCGGCGACCGCGGGGCAGAACCGCGACTCCCCCTATCGCTTCACCCGGATCAGCGGGATGTCGCATCTGTTCTTCCTGACCCAGGGCTATGCGGTGCTGGATCGCGCGGCCATGCCGGTGGTCGGTGCGAACCCCGAAACGGTCAATGACAGCTTCATCGAACAGATCGTCGCGAGCGCCAAGGCGGCGGTGGACTTCACCGTGCAGCGCGGCTTTGGCGACGGGGTGCGCGTCGGCGTTGGCGGGCACAGCTATGGCGCGTTCATGACCGCGCATCTGCTGGCGCAAAGCGACCTGTTCCGCGCGGGCATCGCGCGTTCGGGTGCCTATAACCGGACGCTCACCCCGTTCGGCTTCCAGTCGGAGCGGCGGGTGTTCTGGGACGCAGCCGACACCTATTACCGGCTGAGCCCGTTCATGGCCGCGAACAAGATCAACGAGCCGATCCTGTTCATCCACGGCGAGAATGACAGCAATCCGGGCACCTTCCCCGAACAGTCGGAGCGGATGTTCGCGGCGGTCAAGGGTACCGGCGGCACCGCGCGGCTCGTGATGCTGCCGCATGAGGACCATGGCTATCGCGGCCGCGAATCCGTGCTCCACACGCTCGATGAGATGTTCGACTGGTTCGACAAATATGTGAAGCATGCGAAGGTGCCAGACGCGAAGTGACGCCATGGTTGACACGCTTGTGACTTACTGAGCTAATACAGCTCGAGGTCGAACAAGGGTGAGATGCGGGAATGAGCAAGGTGATCGCATTGGCGCTGGCAGCAACAGCCGGCGCTGCATCGGGGCATGCGGAAGAGCTGCCAGCGGTGTGTTCGCTGACCGAAGTGGCGGCGAAGGACGCGATCGTCAGCGTGCCGTTCGAGACGGTCGATGGCCGCATCTATGTCATCGCGCGGGTCAACGGGAAGGGGCCGTTCCGCTTCGCAGTCGATACCGGCGCCAGTGGTCTGGGGCGAGCCGACGCGCGGCTTGTCGCGGCGCTTGGCCTCACCGTCACTGGCTCCGGCCAGTCGTCGGATGGCGTTGCGACCGCGCAGGTGGACAAGGTGTCGCTGGACTCGCTTGAGCTGGGCCAACTGGTGCGCCGCGACCTCAGCGTCATCACCCGCGACTATAATGGCCGCATGTCGAAGGAGGCGGCGTTCGACGGCATCATCGGGCGCGACTTCTTTGCCGACGGGCTGCTGGTGATCGACTATCCGAACCGTCGCCTGACCTTCACCCGTTCGGCTGGGCTGACCCAAGGCGCGCCGGGCGTTCTCCCCTATCAGCGCGCATTCCGTGTGCCGGTGACGATCGGGTCGGTCACGACGGAGGGGCAGCTGGATACCGGTGCGAACGTCGCCTTCGTTCTGCCAAAGCCGTTGTTCGACCGGATCGGCGGCGGCGCAGTCACCGCAAGCGGCGAAGGAAATCTGACCAATACGACCATCAAGATCGATCGCGCGACCATGGCCGGGCCGTTCCGCATCGGTGCAGCATCGCTCGCCAATGTCGAGGTGCGCGTGTCCGACCGTTTTCCCGAGCTGCTGGTCGGCGCGCATGCGCTGAGCAACTTCGCGTTGCTGATCGATCAGCGTAGTTCCAGCGTCGCCCTCTGCCCGCCCGGACGGCAGTGACCGCGCCCCATTGCGCTCAACTTACACGCATGTAAGTATCGGGTTCAGGAGAGCGCGATGGCCGAGCATTTCGACGTGGTGGTGGTGGGTGCCGGGATTTCCGGCATCGGCGCGGGCTATTTCCTCCAGCGCGACTGCCCGGATCGATCCTATGTGATCCTGGAGGGGCGCGAACGGCTGGGCGGGACGTGGGATCTGTTCCGCTATCCCGGCATCCGCTCGGACAGCGATATGTATACGCTCGGCTACAGCTTCAAGCCGTGGACGGAGGCGAAGGCGATTGCCGATGGGCCGTCGATCCTGCGCTATCTCGACGAGACCGCGCGCGAACATGGCATCGACCGGCATATCCGCCACCAGCATCGTGTTGTGGCGGCGAGCTGGTCCACGCCCGATGCGCGCTGGACGGTGACGGTCGAGCGCGGGGCGGAGCGGGAGCGGGTGGAGTTCACCTGCAACTTCCTCTTCATGTGCTCGGGCTATTACAACTACGAGGCCGGGTACCTGCCGCAATTCGCGGGGCGGGACGACTTTGCGGGCACGATCGTCCATCCGCAGCATTGGCCCGAGGGGCTGGATTACGCCGGCAAGCGGGTGGTCGTGATCGGTTCCGGCGCGACTGCGGTGACGTTGGTGCCGGAAATGGCGAAGACGGCGGCGCATGTGACGATGCTCCAGCGCTCGCCGACTTATATCGTGTCGCGACCGAGCGAGGATGGCATCGCCAACTGGCTCCGCTCCAAACTGCCCGCCAAGCTCGCCTATCGCCTGACCCGGTTCAAGAATGTCGGGATGCAGCAGCTGTTCTACCGGATCGCGCGCAAGAAGCCGGAGCAGACCAAGGAGCGGATCGTGCAGATGGTCCGCGATGAACTCGGGCCGGACTATGATGTCGCGACGCACTTCACGCCCAGCTATAATCCGTGGGATCAGCGTATCTGCCTTGTCCCGGATGCCGATCTGTTCGCGGCGATCCGCGAGGGGCGGGCGTCGGTGGTCACCGATCATATCGAGCGGTTCGAGGCGGACGGCGTCCGGTTGAAGTCGGGCGAACTGCTGCCCGCCGATGTGATCGTCACCGCGACGGGGCTGGACCTGCAGCTGATGGGCGGGGTGCCGTTCACCGTCGATGGACAGCGGGTCGAGCCGGCGCAGTCATTGGGCTACAAGGCGATGATGTATTCTGACATTCCGAACCTCGCCTCGTCCTTCGGCTATACCAATGCCAGCTGGACGCTGAAGTCGGACCTGACCTGCGCCTATGTCGCGCGGCTGCTGAACACGATGAAGAAACGCGGAATGCGTCAGGCAACGCCGCGCGTCGGGGCCGACGTGACGCGGGAGGATTTCCTCAGCTTCACCTCCGGCTATGTCCAGCGCGCGATCGACCGCTTCCCCAAGCAGGGCGACAAGCGCCCGTGGCGGGTGCATCAGAATTATGCGCTCGACCTGATTGACCTGAAATTTGGCGGGATCGATGAGGGGATGGAGTTTTCCAACCCCGAACCGGCGCGGGTGCGCGAACTGGCGTAAGGCCAGCCTCTGACCGACTTTCCGCCGCATTGCAGCAGAAATTTCGGAACGATTGCGTTCCGGATGCATTGCCCTGTCGATGCCCGAGCTCATGGAACCGAACACGGCGGCGCTGCTGGCACCGCCTCCCGCCCATCTGGCCGATGGCGCCAGCCTGTTTCTCGACTTTGACGGAACGCTGGTCGAGATCGCGCCGCGCCCCGATGCGGTTGCGGTCGATGATCGGCTGCGCGATCTGATCTCGCAATTGTCGAGGCGCTTCGATGGCCGCATTGCGATTGTCAGCGGGCGCGGAGCGGCTGAGATCGATGCGCTGTTCGGCGGGCTCGATTGTCCGATCGTCGGCAGCCATGGCGCAGAATTGCGCGGTGTCGAGCGGGCGGAAATGCCCGAACGCCCGGCCGCGCTCGATACCGTCGCGGAACGCTTCCATGCGCTTGCCGCAACGCTTCCCGGCCTCGTGGTCGAGATCAAGCCGCTCGGCGTGGGCCTCCATTATCGCGGCGTGCCCGCTGCCGAAACCGAGGCCCGCGCGCTGGCCGAGGAACTGGCCGCAACGACTGGCCTGACGCTTCAGCGTGGCAAGATGGTGTTCGAACTGCGCGCGCCGGGCGACAAAGGCCGCGCCATTGCCGCGCTGATGGGCGCAATGCCCTTTGCCGGGTCGCGCCCGGTGTTTCTGGGCGACGATCTGACCGACGAACCCGGCTTTGCCACGGTCGCGCGGCTCGGCGGAGCCGGCGTGCTGGTCGGTCCGGTTCGGGAGACCGAGGCCGCCTATCGCTTGCCCGATGTGGCCTCCGCGCTGCGCTGGCTCGAAACGATTGCGGAGAACCCGGCATGACGCCCAATCTTGACCTGTGGCCGATCGGCAATTGCCAGGTCAGCGCGCTGATCGACCGCGCCGGGCGTTTCGTCTGGGCGTGTGCGCCCAAGGTGGATGGCGATCCGCTCTTCTCGTCCTTGCTCGACGGGCGCGACCCGTGTTCCGACGATGCGGTCGGGCTTTGGGCGATCGACCTGGAGGACTGCGCCAGCGTCGAGCAGCATTATCTGACCAACACCCCGATCCTGGTCACGCGCATGACCGACAGCAACGGCAGCGCGATTGAGATCACCGATTTCTGTCCGCGCTTCGAGCGGTTGGGCCGAATGTATCGCCCCGTCGCCTTCGCGCGGATCGTGCGTCCGGTGGCGGGGTCGCCGCGCATCTGTGTCCGCCTGCGCCCGACGCGCAACTGGGGCGATCCGGCGGTGCTGACCACCGCGGGATCAAACCATATCCGCTATCTGCTCGACGGGATGCAGCTGCGGCTATCGACCGATGCGCCGGTCGGGCTGATGATGGACGAACGCTGCTTCCGCGTCGAAAAGCCGCTGCACTTCTTCCTCGGTCCCGACGAGAGTTTCGCGGGCAACCTCGCGACCACGCTGGAGGAGATGCTCCGCTACACCACCTATCACTGGCAGAATTGGGCGCGCGGCCTCGCCACCCCGTTCGAGTGGCAGGATGTAGTGATCCGCAGCGCGATTACGCTCAAGCTGTGCCAGCATGAGGAAACCGGCGCGATCGTGGCGGCGCTCACCACTTCGATCCCCGAACATGCCGACAGCGGGCGCAATTGGGACTATCGCTACTGCTGGATCCGCGACGCCTATTACACCGTTCAGGCGCTGAACCGCGTCGGCGCGCTCGACGTGCTCGAGGGCTATCTCGCCTATCTGCGCAACATTGTCGATCAGGCCAAGGGTGGGCATATTCAGCCGCTTTATGGCGTACAGGGCGAGAGCGTGCTGATCGAGAGCGAAGCGCCGCGCCTCGCCGGCTATCGCGGCATGGGGCCGGTGCGCGTCGGCAACCTGGCTTACGAGCAGGTTCAGCACGACGCCTACGGCCAGATCGTCTTGTCGAACGTGCAGGCGTTCTTCGATCAGCGCCTGTTCCGCATGGCCGGGCGCGAGGATTTTGAGGCGCTGGCGCGCGTCGGCGAACGCGCGGTCGAGCTGTTCGACAAGCCCGATGCGGGCCTGTGGGAGCTGCGCACGCGGCAAAGCGTCCACACCTATTCCGCGGCGATGTGCTGGGCGGCGTGCGACCGGCTCGCCAATGCTGCCGAGCGGCTGGGGCTCGAAGGCGATCGCGCGCTGTGGCAGGAGCGGGCGGACCGGATGCGCAAGGCGATCGAGGACGCGGCGTGGCGGCCCGAGACCAACCGCATGTCGGCGACGTTCAGCGGCGACGATCTCGACGCCAGCCTGATCCAGCTGCTCGACCTGCGCTTCATGTCGCCGGACGACGACCGCTTCCGCGGGACGCTCGCTGCAGTGGAAGAGGGATTGCGACGCGGCAGCCATATGCTGCGCTACGCGACCGAGGATGATTTCGGGCTGCCCGAAACCGCGTTCAACGTCTGTACCTTCTGGCTGATCGAGGCGCTGCACTTCACCGGCCGAGACGCCGATGCGCGCGCTCTGTTCGCCGAGATGCTGGAGCGGCGCACCGCCGCTGGCCTGTTGTCCGAGGATATCGACCCCGTGAGCGGGGAATTATGGGGCAATTACCCCCAGACCTACTCGCTGGTCGGCATGATCAATTGCGCCGTCCTGCTGAGCAAACCGTGGAGCGCCATACGATGAGCCGCCTGATCATCATCTCCAACCGCGTGTCTGCGCCGAAGGATTCCCACGCCGGCGCGCAGGGCGGCCTTGCCGTCGCATTGCAGGCGGCGATCCGCGAGTTCGGTGGCATCTGGTTCGGCTGGTCGGGAGAGACTGTCGAGGAATTTACCGGCCAGATCAATTTCCAGCGCGCGCAGGGCGTGACCACCGCGACCGTCGACCTCGAAGAGCAGGATATCGAGGAATATTATAACGGCTACGCCAACCGGACGCTGTGGCCGCTTTTTCACTATCGCATCGACCTTGCCGAATATGAGCGCGGCTTTGCCGGGGGCTATCAGCGGGTGAACGACCGGTTCGCCGACACGCTGCGTCCGCTGGTCGAGGCTGAGGATATCCTGTGGGTGCAGGATTATCACATGTTCCCGCTGGGCCAGTGCCTACGCGACCGTGGCGTGAAGAACCGGATTGGATTCTTCCTGCACATCCCGTGGCCGCCGCGCCGCCTGCTTGCGACCATGCCCGAGGCGCAGGAGCTGGTGCGCACGATGTTCGCCTATGACCTGGTCGGGTTTCACACGCAGGAATGGCTCGACTCGTTCCGCGACTATGCGACCTATGAGCTGGGTGCGACGGTCGAGGGCGACACTTTGGTGCTGGGCGAGCGGCGGCTGCGCGCGATCGTCGCGCCAATCGGGATCGACTGCAAGGAGTTCGTCGCGGGCGCATCGACCGCCGCAGCAAAGCTCGCCTATCGCCGGATGCGCGACAGCGCGGTCGGACGCGACATGATCGTCGGGGTTGACCGGCTCGATTACTCGAAGGGGCTGGAGGAGCGTTTCGCGGGCTACGAACGCTTCCTCGCGGAGCATCCCGAGGAGCGCAAGGAAGTGTTCCTGCTCCAGATCGCGCCGCCGTCGCGCGGGGCGGTGGAGAGCTACAAGAAGATCCGCACCGCGCTGGAGGGGCTGTCGGGGCGGATCAACGGCGCCTATGCCGACACCGACTGGGTCCCGATCCGCTACGTCAACCAGGGCTATCCGCGCGACGTGCTGGCGGGGATTTACCGCGCGGCGCGGATCGGGTTGGTGACGCCGCTGCGCGACGGGATGAACCTGGTCGCGAAGGAATATGTCGCGGCGCAGGATCCCGAGGATCCCGGTGTGCTGATCCTGTCGCGTTTTGCAGGGGCAGCGGCGCAGCTGAAAGACGCGGTGCTGGTCAATCCCTACAGCGCCGACGAAGTGTCCGACGCGATCATGCAGGCGTTGCGCATGAGCCGTGAGGAGCGCAAGGCGCGCTGGCGATCGATGATGGACAATGTCGAGGCCGAGGATGTGGTGTGGTGGCGGACGCTGTTCACCGATGCGCTGATGGGCAAGGACACACCTGCGCCGCTTCCGGCGCATAACGACGTTGCGGCGGCTTAAGCGGTAAAGATCGCGCCGTCGCGCACTTCGAGCGGCCACGCGGCGAGTGCAGCGCCCGTACACGGGCCGCCGACGCACATCCCGTCCGCGATGCGAAACAAGGCTCCGTGCCAGCTGCACTGGATCATGCCGCTATCGCCGGTGAGATAGGCGTCGAGCTGTTGCGCGAGCGGCAGCCCCATATGCGGGCAGCGATCGACATAGCCCGCGACGCGGTCGCCGCTGCGCACCGCGAAGCCGTGGAAGCGCCCGGCCTTCATTTCCAGCACGAAGTTGCGCGCGGCGCCGTCGGCGATCAGGTCGAGCGGGCCGAGCCGGACACCCGGCGGGGTGGCGGTGAGGCGCTCGCTCACTCGGGCAGCTGCGCCTTCGGGAAGCCAGCCCAGGCCGCATCATAGTCCTTCTGCGCCGTCGCCAGCGCATGCGTGGTCGGGCGGTAGGGCCAGCAGGTTTCGACCATGAACGCCATCGTACCGTCCATCTTGTGCGGCTTGAGGTCCGCTTTGCTCGCGCCCTCCCAGCTCGCGACATCGGGGCCGTGGCCGGCCATCAGATTGTGCAGCGACAGTCCGCCAGGGACGAAGCCGTCGGCCTTGGCATCATATGCACCGTGGATCAGGCCCATCGCCTCGCTCATCACGTTGCGGTGGAACCAGGGCGGGCGGAACGTGTCTTCGGCGACCATCCAGCGCGGCGGGAAGATCACGAAATCGGCGTTCGCGCGGCCCGGCACGTCGCTCGGCGAGGTGAGGACAGTGAAGATCGACGGATCGGGATGGTCGAAGCTGACCGTGTTCATCGTGTTGAACCGCGACAGGTCATAGCGCCACGGCGCGAGATTGCCGTGCCATGCCACGACGTCGAGCGGGCTGTGGTCGATGGTCGTGGTCCACAGCTGACCGAGCGACTTCTGGATGACCTCGAACGGCTCGTCGCGATCCTCATACCATGCCGCCGGCGTCTCGAAATCGCGCGGGTTGGCGAGGCCGTTGGCGCCGATCGGGCCGAGATCGGGGAGGCGGAACAGCGCGCCGTAATTCTCCGCGACATAGCCGCGCGCGGTGCCGTCGGGCAGCAGCGCACGAAAGCGCACGCCACGCGGGATCAGCGCGATCTGGCCGGGGGCGATGTCGATCCGCCCCAGTTCGGTCAGGAGCGTCAGTCGCCCGGCCTGCGGGATGAACAGCAGCTCACCATCCGCGTCGAAGAAGACGCGGCGGTCCATATCGGCGTTGGCGGCATAGACATGCACTGCAACGCCCTCGATATCCTCAGGGTCCCGGGTGACGAGCATGGTCGTCATGCCATCGATCAGGTCGGTGCCCGGCGCGGGATCGGCGATCGGTCCCCAGCGCAGGCGGTTTGGCGCGAGCGGCGCTGCATCCGGCTGGGCCACGCAGCGCGCGGCGGCGGTGTAAGGCGCGAAGGGCGGATGCTCGGCGCTCGGGCGCATCCGGTAGAGCCAGGAACGGCGATTTTCGTGACGCGGCGCGGTGAAGGCGGTGCCGCTCAATTGCTCGGCGTACAGCCCATAGGCTGGGCGCTGCGGCGAGTTGCGCCCGATCGGGAGCGCGCCCGCGACCGCCTCGCTCGAGACGTGATTGCCGAAACCCGGGAAATAGTCGGTCATGGATCAGACCCTAAAGCGCGCTCTGGCGTGTAGTCGGATGAGGGGGCGGTCTTGGCCGCCTCCCTCATCCTCCTGCGTTCCTTCCCCCTTCGGAAGGTTGAGGCCGGTTGTCCCGGCTCTCCTCTCCAACCCCGTTATGCGTCGACCTTGATCACCCCTCTACGGATTTGATCGAGTTCAATCGACTCAAAAAGTGCCTGGAAGTTGCCGTTGCCGAATCCTTCATTGCCCTTGCGCTGAATGATCTCGAAGAAAATCGGGCCGAACATGTTTTCGGTGAAGATCTGCAGCAGGATGCCCTCCTCGCCGACATTGCCGTCGATCAGGATGCGGTTCTTGCGCAGCCGCTCCAGGTCTTCGCCATGGCCGGGGACGCGCTTGTCGACCAGTTCGTAATAGGTCTCGATCGTATCCTGCAGCTTGACGCCGCGTGCGCGCAGCCGTTCGACCGTGTCGTAGATGTCGTCCGTGGTCAGCGCGAGATGCTGGATGCCCTCGCCCTTATACTCGCGGATGAACTCCTCGATCTGGCTCTTGTCGTCCTGGCTTTCGTTGAGCGGGATGCGAATCGCCTTGTCCGGCGCGATCATTGCCTGGCTGAACAAGCCCGTAGCCTGACCCTTGATGTCGAAATATTTCTGCTCTTCGAAGCCAAACAGCGTCTTGTAGAATTCGCTCCACACCCGCATCTGGCCGCGCCGGACATTGTGGGTGAGGTGGTCGAGCAGGTCGAGCCCGACATTATTGTCCGCCTCCGCCTGCTGCCAGCCGGGGATCGCTTCCCAGTCGGCATAGAGGTCGGTGCCGTCCTGGATGAAGTAAAGATACGAGCCGCCGATGCCGATGATGCAGGTGTCGTCCTCGGCCGTGCGCTCGGCACCGTTGTTCAGCGCCCACTCCATCGCCTTGGCCGGATCGGCGACGCGGAACGCCATCGCGCTGGCCGAGGGGCCGTGCGCCGCGCGGAACTCGGCGACGCGGCCGGTTTCGTCGCGGTTGAGCATCAGGTTGATGCGGCCCTGCTTGTAGCGCGTGATGTTCTTGGTCGGGTGGCGGTGCGAGGGGACGAAGCCGAGCTGTTCGAACTGCCGCGCCATCGCGTCGGGATCGGGTGAGGTGAACTCGACGAATTCGAAGCCGTTGAGGCCCAAGGGATTGGTCGGATCGGTCATACGCGCAGCCTCCGTAAGTTGACACTGGCTTTACACCTGACGGCCATTTGGTGTCAAATGATACTAAATTGCGCGGGGCGGCCTCGCGCTTGTACCTTGCATTGAGCGGCCAGGAGGAGGAGGCTCGTTGCGAGGGGGATATGATGCTCTACCCGCTTGCGCTCGCCGCCACTGTGTTGACCGCCCAGGACGCTGCTCCGGAGGTTGTCGAGGTGCTTCAGGCCAGCCCCGCATTCGAGGCTGCGCGTGATGCGGGCGATGCGCCCAAGGCGCTCGCGCTGATCGAACCTGAGGTGAAGGCGTGCATCACGGCTGCTGGGGGTGCGGGAGCGCCGCCCAAGGCGCAGCAGCCCTGCGTTATCCTTGTCGTCAATTTTGCGAGCGCAGTGAGCGAGGCCGGGCAGTCGATCGAAGCGGTGCCGGTCGCGCGACGGGCGGTGGCCATCGCCGAGAGTTTTTCCGGAGAGGAGCGGCAGGTCTATCTGATGGTCGCCCAGCTGGTGCTGGGGCTGGTGCTTGAGCGGCAGGGCCAACATGTTGCGGCCGAGCCGTCCTTCGTCGTGGCGCTGGAAGGTGCTGAGGCGGTGTTTGCAAGCGATGCGGATCGCGCGGACCTTGCTGCCTATGTGGCGCGGCGCGCGAATAACCTCGTGGCGCTGGCCCGGTTCTCCGAGGCGTTACCGCTTGCGGAGCGCGCGGTGCAACTGGCGGGCGACACTGCGGATGGTGCCTTCTTTCGCCTGATGCACGGCAAGGCGCTGATGGGGTTGGGGCGGCTGCGGGAAGCAGAGGAAAGCCTGCGCATCGGGGCCGATCGGCTGGTCGCACTGGCCGGTGTCGCTCATCCGCAAGCGATCGCCGTGCGCGAAACGCTCGCCTGGTGCCTCGACGAGCAGAACCGGTCGGAAGAGGCGGTCGCCATCGTCCGCGAAACCTTGGCGATCCGGCGCGCGCAGCAGGCAGGGCCGCTGGTGGCGGACAGTCTGACCTTGCTCGGGATGGCGGCGATGCGCGCGGGCGACCTGCGTGAAGCCGAAACGGTGTTGCGCGAGGCGCTGACGATCCGGCTGCGCTATTTCGGCGAGACGAGCAACTTTACCGGACTTGCCTATTCGAATCTGGGTCAGGCGCTGGTCGAGGCAGGCCGCTATGAGGATGGCGCGTGGATGTTCAACCGCGCGATCGCGGTGTGGCAGGCATCCGGCGGCGGCAATGCCGATGAGCTGGTCACGATGCTCAATAACATGGCAAGCGTGCTGACCCGCGTGCGTGCGTTCGAACAGGCCGAACCGATCCAGCGACAGGCGCTCGCGCTGGCCGAAAGCAAATTGGGTCGGGGGCATTTCCGCACAGTCCTGATCCGTAACAATCTTGCCTCAAGTCTCGCGCGGGCGGGCAAGTCGGGCGAGGCGCAGACGCTACTGGAGGCCAGTTATGCCGAAGCAACCGCGCTTGGCCCGCAGGGCGCGCAGCTGCGGACCCTGACTGCGACCAGCATGGCGCAGCTGCGTGCGCAGGCGGGGGACGAGGCAAGCGCGGGGCTCTGGTATGGCCGGGCAGAGTCGGCGGCGCGCGACGCATTTCGCAGCGACCATCCGCAGCGGATTAATCTAAGCTGGAGCCATGGTCGCTTCCTGCTCCGTGACCCGGGTGGCGCGCCGCTCGCCCGCACCCTGCTGCGCGAAGCTGGGCGGCAGGTGCTGGCGCGCGCGGGAAAAGCGTCGAGTTTCGATGCGTCCGCGCTTGAGGAGCTGAATGGCTACACTGTGATCTTCCGCGACCAGGTCCGCGCCGCCTGGAGTCTCGCGCAACCCGCTCGCTGACCCGCATCCGTCTGATCCTGACCGTCGCTTTCACCTGAACGAACTGACAGAAACCGGGTGTCTGAAGTCAGTATCCGGAACTTCCATGAACCCCAATCCATCCGTGAACCTGACCCGCCGCACGCTCGGCTGGTTTCTCGGCGCCGCGCTCTGCCTGGGCTTGGCACTGCCGAGCACCGCGCGGGCTGCGGCGATGCCCGATCAGCCCAAGGTCGCGGCGACCACCCAATCGGAAACCGCAATCGAACGCGCCATGCGGGCGGTGGTCGCGATCAGCCCGCAGGATGCGGCGGCGCGCAAGCAGAATGGCGATACCGAGGCGGCGGGCGGGTCGGGCTTCGTCATCCACGAATCCGGCATCATCCTGACCAACGCGCATGTCGTGGCAAAACTCGATACGGTTGAAGTCACCTTTGCCAATGGCAAGCGCTACACGGGCAAGGTGATCGGACGCGACGGGCGCACCGATCTCGCCGTGGTCAAGATCGACGCAGAACAGCCCCTGCCCATACTCAAATTGGCGAAGTCATCGCGCTTGCCGCTGGGGGCCAAGGTCTTTGCGCTGGGCAATCCGCTGGGCAACCGTTTCTCGGTTACTTCCGGGATCATAAGTGGTTATGACCGCGCCTATGACGTCGCATGGCCGGTGAACTTCATCCAGCATGACGCGGCGCTCAATCCTGGGAATAGCGGGGGGCCGCTGATCACCGAGGAGGGGGAAGTGATCGGGATCAATACGGCGACGCCGCCGGAGACCATCTTCGACATTGGAATCGGCCTTGCGATTCCGTCTGAACTGGTGGCGAAGATCGCGGCCCAGCTGGTGGCGGATGGCAAGGTGGTGCGTGGCCGTCTGGGCGTCACCGCGAGCAGCGCGGACGCCGGCATGGCCGAAGCGCTGGGTGCACCGGGCAAGACCGGTCTGATCATCGACGCGGTATCGACCGACGGCGCGGCGGCGCGCAGCGGCCTCAAGATCGGCGACCTGCTGCTGAGCGTCGAGGGGCGCAAGCTGGAGGTCGTGCGCGACCTGTCGATGGCGCTGATCGACAGCAAGCCGGGCGACAAGGTCAAGGTGGAGATCGTTCGCGACGGCAAGCCGGTGTCGCTGGCCGTCGCGCTGGAGGCCGATGACGATCTGGCGGGCGAGCGCGGCAAGGTCGCGGCGCTGGCGATGGACATGAGCGGCACGGCCGGTGGGAGCTACAATCTTGGCTTCGCGCTGCGTGGTGATGGCGGGCGCGTGCTGGTCGGCAAGGTCGACGAGGCGTCGATCGGCCAGATGTACGGATTGTATGAAGGCGACGAACTGCTCGCGATCGACGGCGTTGCGCCGCGCGATGCAGTGGCGGCGATGGCCGCGATCAAGGCGTCGAAGCGCGATGTCGCCGTGCTGCGCATCCAGCGCGCGGGGCAAGGGACGCTGCATGTCGCGCTGCCACTGACTGCAGAGGCCGCCAAGGCGCGGCGACCCGGCGTTCCGCGCCGCTTCCCGAGGGGGCCGCTATGACGGAGATGATGACGATGAACCTGTTGAAGCTCGATGCCGAGGCGGCGCAGAATATCGCCGATACCTTTGCCGGGTGCCGTGCACTGATCCTGGAGGATGAGATCGGCGCCGAGATGAAGGCGGCGCTGGAAGCGGCGGGGTGCGAGCGCGTCGACCTGTTCGAGACCGGCGATGCTGCGCTCGAGGCGCTGGAGGCCGAGGCCTATGACGTGCTGGTGCTCGACCGGATCAATCCGGGGATTGAGGGGCTGGAGGTGCTCGATCGCGTACGCCGTCGCCCCAATGGCCTGAAGACCGATCCGGATGTGCCGGCGCTCGTCTATTCGCTGCTGGGCGGTGAGGATCAGCGGATCCACGGGCTGATCGCGCGCGGGGCGGACGATTATGTGCCCAAGCCCGCGACGAGCGAGGAACTGGTCGCGCGCGTTGCCGCGCAACTGCGCCGGCGCAAGCCGACGATGCGCAGCAAGGGGTGGACCTGTGCGCCGCTGGAGGTGGATGCCGATACGAAGGATGTGCGCTGCAACGGGCGGCTGCTGCAGCTGACCAGCCGCGAGGCGGGCATATTGGTCGAACTCTACAAGGAGCGCGGCAATCCGCTGAGCCAGTCGATGCTGTGGGACCGCTGCTGGATCGGCAAGGGGTGGAGCCACTTCCCCGAGGAGTTTGCCAACACGGTCGATCAGGCGATCAAGCGGTTGCGCAAGTCGTTGAAGCGGCAATGCCCCGATATTCCCGACGATTTCCACCCGCTGGTGACGAACATCTGGGCGCAGGGGTTCGCGTTGCGCAACCTGGCCGGCATGGAGGGTGGCCGCTGAGCGTTCCGGTGCCTCGAAACCACTTCCGTCACCCCCGCGAAGGCGGGGGCCCATCTCCTGCCGGGGCGGCAACTGCACCGGTGCGGAGGTGGACGGTCCGGGAGATGGGCCCCCGCTTTCGCGGGGGTGACGAGGTATTGCGTTAATGCTCCGCTGGCTCCCCCTCCGCACCACCCTTGTCATCGGCGCACTCGCCGCCGTGGCGCTGGTCGGATTGACGCTCGGCCTGTTGCAGATGGTGTCGATGAACGCGCGTGAGGTCGCGATGGTGCGCGCACAGGCCGATGCGGCGGTGCTGTCGAGCAAGATCGACAGCCTTGCGCCCGATCTGTCCGCCGAAGAGCGCGACGCCGAAGTGCTGACGATGGTGGCAGCGCGGGCGACTGAGGCGACCGATGGCGGGCGGTGCGACAGCGGCGAGCGGGCGCGGGCGCTGTTTCTGTATCGCGGCGCGGACGGGGCACTGACCGGCACGCCGAAGCTCGATTGGCCGGGCGGCAAGGGCGAGGTGCGGTTGCGCGTGCCAGCGGGGACCGCATGCCAGCGTGCCGATGCGACTGCGGTCGGGACGGTGGTCGATCTAGGTGCTGGCCGGGCGTTCCTGAGTGCGCGCATCTTCAGCCCCGATCCGCGGCTGGTGACGCGTGCGTACCTGCTGGCGGCGGGCGTGGGTCTGGCCTTCCTGCTGCTCGCCGGGCTGCTTGCCTGGGCGTTGATGCGCGGATGGCGGTCGCGGCTCGATGCGTTCAACGCGCTGCTCGACCGGGCCGACCGCACCGGCTTTGCTGAGCGCGCGCCGGTCGATGACGGTCAGCCTGAGTTCCGCCTGCTCGCCCAGCATCTCAATGCCCTGCTGGCCCGGTCCGAAGACATGATCGGCGGCCTCAGGCGGCTCCACCGCCACGTCGCGCACGACCTGCGCGGACCGGTGATGGTGGCGCGCAAGCACCTCGAGGCGCTGGCGGTGAAGGTGCCGGATGAGCCGCTGATCGCCGATGCCGATGCCAAGCTGGTGACAATGGACAAACGCTGCCGGATGCTGCTCGGCATTATCGACGCGGAAGTGTCGCGGCGGCACGAGGCGGACAGCGTCGACCCCGGCGCGCGCATCCGCCAGCTGATCGACGACATGTTTGTCTATCTGGGCGACGACAAGGATCTGGAGTTCGCGCTGGAGGCGGTCGATGCGCGGGTGCGGATCGCGGGCGACTTGTTCGACCGGATGGTCGAGAACATCCTGGGCAATGCGGTCAAGTTCGCCACGCCCGAATCGACGATCCGCTGCGCCGTCACGCGCTCCGGCGACACGGTGAGCGTCGCGGTCGACAATGACGGGCCGGGCATCGACCCCGGCAAGGTCGAGCGCATTTTCGAGCCGGGCTATTCGAGTGGCGGGGTGGACAGCCATGGGCTGGGGCTCGCCTTTGTCCGCACTGTCGCGCTGCGCGCGGGCGGCAATGTTCAGGCATTCAACCGCGCGGGCGGATTTCGCATCGAAATCACGCTGCCCGCGCAGGACGACGTAAATCAGAACCAGAGGGAAAGGGGACATGATGAGGTCTAGTTTTCATGGGCGGCTGCTTGCCGGGGTTGCCGCCGTCGCAATGCTGGCGACGCCGCCCGCGATCGTGCCCGCCGCGGCGCAGACCGCGCCTTATGACAATGAGCGCGGCGTCTATAGCTTTGCGCGCGATTTGAAGGCGGTCGCGCCCACCGTGGTCAAGGTGATCGTGCTGGGCCACAAGCAGGCCGAAGGCGATCGCACCGCGTCGCGCGGGGGACAGGGCGACGATCCGTATCGCGGGCAGTCGACCTCGGCCCAGGTCGGCCCGCAGGCGCAGGCGGCACAGGGCGCTCCCCAGCCGATCGGCAGTGGTTCGGGTGTGATCATCGATGCGGCGCGGGGCGAAATCCTGTCGAACAATCACGTTGTCGAGAAGGGTACGGCGTTCAAGGTCCAGCTCTATGACGGCCGCGTCGTCGATGCCGAGGTGGTCGGGCGCGATCCGCAGACCGACATCGCGCTGCTGCGCATCAAGGCGACCGGGCTGCGCGCGATCGAGGTCGGCGACAGCGGGCGGATCGAGGTCGGCGACCTGGCTTTTGCCATCGGCTATCCGTTCGGGTTCGACCAGACGCTGACGATGGGCGTGATCTCCGGGCTGGGGCGGACGGGCATCGGCGACGGATTGCAGGACTTCATCCAGACCGACGCGGCGGTGAACAGCGGCAATTCGGGCGGCGCGCTGATCGACAGTCGCGGGCGGCTGATCGGGATCAACACCGCGATCTGGTCCAAGTCGGGCGACAATAGCGGCATTGCCTTTGCCGTGCCGATCAACATGGCGATGGCGGTCGCTGACCAGCTGCGCCGAAATGGCAGCGTCAAGCGTGGGCGAATCGGCGTGACGGTCGGCCCGGTCACGGCCGAGGCGGCGGGCAGCGGATCGACGCGCGGGGCGCTGGTCGCCGAAGTCTCGCCCGACAGCCCCGCGGCGCGCGCGGGTCTGAAGTCGGGCGACATCATCACCTCCGCCGACGGGCGCGCGATCGAGGGGCCGGGCAATCTGACTGCGATCCTTGGCGTGCTTGAACCGGGCAAGACGGTGGCGCTGGGCTATCGCCGGGGTGGCCAGACGGGGACGGCACAGGTGACGGTCGAAGCGCCGCGGCCGGTGCAGGTGACGCGACCGACGACGGGCGGTGCCGGGCTGGCAGCGCTGGGTGCGACGTTCCGCGACGTCAATGCGGGCGACAAGGTGCCCGAGCAGCTGCGTGGTGCGGTCGTCGCGACCGTTCAGCCGGGTTCGGCGGCGGCGCGGTCGGGGCTGGCGGTCGGCGACATCGTGGTCGGCGTGAATGGCGAGCAAGTGCAAAGCGCGGCGGAACTTGCCCGCGCCTTCCAGAATGTTGCGAGCGGAGCAATATTGTTCGTCGCGCGCGGCAACAGCCTGATTCAGCTCAAGCTCGAACGGTGAAAAGGCAGGGCGTCGGGATAGTCCCGGCGCCTTTCCTCATCTTGGGTAACGCGCGTTACCGAGTCCAGCTTCGTTACGCGGATAATACGTAAGTAGTTGGCGGAGTCGCGTGCAGGATTCGTCAAGAATCAGGGACTTCGCGCCAAGTTTGATATGGAAACGAAGACTGAAACTGTTAGTGTCGCGGGGGCGGGGGCCACATTAAAGACGAACCTGCCTGATCGAGGGATCAGTTCGCGAGGCCGGCTTGGGAGCAGGCCCGGAGAGTGAGGAGACGAAGGTAATGGTTACGCTCAACAAGAAGATGGCGATGGCACTGGTAGCAGCAAGCTTGCTGGCTTCGCCGTCGATCGCGCAGGACAAGAAGGGCACGAACCTGAGCGAGAAGGAAGCTGCGGCGACCGACAGCTCGAAGGCCGTGGACACGCTCGCGCTGGGCTACAAGCTCGCCGACTATGCCCGCACTGCCAAGGATGCGCGCGCGATGATCGTCGCGGCCAAGATGGTCGATTCGGTCACCACCAAGGAAGGCACCGACAAGGGCAAGATCGAAGGCACCGGCAAGGGCACCGGCACCGCCAAGGTGACCACCGCCGCCGATCTGTTCGCCGAAGCCAAGACGCTGGCCGGCGGTGACGCCGACATCGTTGCAGCGGTCGAAGCGGCGCAGGCCGAAACGTCGAAGGGTGTCGTGGGCGGCGCGATCCGCACCGTCCAGTATGTCCCGGGCAGCACCACCTGGACCGTCCGCTTCACGGCGCGCGGCGGTGAGCCGCTGGTCGTTGGCGTGCGTCGCGACTCGTCGACCCCGCTGGGCCTGAAGATCTTCGACGAGAACGGCAACCTGGTGTGCCAGGACATGTCGGGCAATGTGACGCTGTATTGCCGCGTCAATCCGATCTGGACCGGTCCGTTCGCGGTTCAGGCGATCAACTATGGCGGTTACGGCACCGGCGTGGCGATGGTGACCAACTAAGCCGAAAGACTGGCCGCCCCGGAGCGCACAGGCGTTCCGGGGCGACTGGTTTCGGACTGCGGCCAGCCCCGCGCATGGTCGCGTCTTTCCGGGGAGAGTCGCGATGCGGAACACGGTTCCTGCAAGGCTTTTGCTGGCGATTGCCGCAACTGCACTGGGCGTATTACCCGTCGGCGCGACGCAGACCGGACGCGCCAATCTTTCCGAAGCGACGGGCCGGGTGACGCCGGCGGCTGAGGCGGTGGACGCGCTGACGCTGGCGTATCGCTTGGCCGACCATGCCCGAAGCATGCGCGATTCCCGTGCGATGATCGTTGCTGCGCGAATGATCGCGTCGATCCCCGTTGCATCCGGTGTCGCGTCCGGCGAAGCGACGCCGCAACCCGGCTCCGATCCCAGTGCGCAGGACTTGTTTGCCGAAGCAGCGCAATTCGCTGCCGGGGATGCCGCATTGCTCGCCGAGGTCGAAACGGCACGCGCGGAGCAGAGCAAGGGTGTCCTGTGCGGCCCGCGTTGTCCGATCCGCACGATCCATTTCGTTCCCGCCGGAACCAGTTGGCGCGTGAGCTTCAGCGCGCGCGGCGGGGAATCGTTCGTCGTTGGCGTTCGGCGCGATGCAGCGACCGGAATGGACCTGAAGGTCTATGACGAGAACGCCAATCTCATCTGTCACGATCTCTCGCAGAATCCGACGCTGTATTGCCGGGTCACGCCGATCTGGACCGGCCCGGTTTCCGTGGTCGTCACGAACCATGGCGCGCGCGGTGCGGGTGTCGCGATGGTCACCAACTGATGGCCGCGACCGGTCGCCCCGAGGAGAAGCCATGAACGTCCGTCTGTCCAAGCTGGTGACATTCCCGCTTCTGGCGGTGGCTTTGTCCGCCCAGACCACGCCCGACATCAAGATCGAGCCCGTGCCGTCGCCAGATATGCTGCGGTCGGAAGCGTTCGAGGCGGCGCAATATGCGCAGATTTCCGGCGCCGCTGCAGCGCTCGACAAAACCACCGCGCGCTTTGCCGCTGGCGGTGGCCCGCTTGCGGTGCTGGAACAGGAGCGCGACAAGAAACTTGCGGAGATCGAGGCGGTCGATCGCCAGTTCAGCGCGCTGATCGAACGCGGCGCGCAGGTGCCCGAGCAGGAACGCCGCGCGCTGACCGAGCGCCGCGCCGCGCTGCGCGCCGAGGTCGATGTGATCGAGGCGAAGATCGCCAAGGATTTCCCGCAATATTTCGACCTGACGCGCCCCAAGGCGCTCGACATTGCCGCGGTGCAAAAGCTGCTCAATCCCGATGAAGCGATGGTCGTCATCCTCGTGTCCGACGATGCCAGCTATACCTGGGCAGTGACGCGCGAGGGATCGACCTGGGCGCGGTCGGAGGCGATGAAGCAGGATGCGCTCGCCGCCAAGGTCAACACGCTGCGTGCCAGCATGGAAGTGGACGGCGCGCGCGGATCGGGCCGTCAGCCGCCGCCCGCAGCAGGCGGCGCTGCCGCAGTCGCACCGCAAGGCAAGGCGTTCGACCGCAAGCTGGCGCATGAGATTTACAAGGAGCTGATTGCGCCGGTCGAAGGCGTGCTGAAGGGCAAGCAGGTGCTGCTGACCAATGTCAGCGGTCCGCTCACCTCGCTGCCGCTCGCACTGCTCGTCACCGCGCCGCCGCAGGGCTCGGACACCGACCCCGCCGCCGTGGCGACCAGTCCCTGGCTGATCGACAAATATGCCCTGGCGGAATTGCCGTCGGTCTCGGCGCTGCGCTCGCTGCGGTGTCTGCTCATCGAAAAGCCGGCCGATGCGCATCCGGGTTGTGTCGATCGGGCGGGTTCACCCGCCTATGCACAGGTGCGCAGCGGCGGGATTACGTTGGCGGCTTATGGTGCCCCAACGCTTGCCGGTGCCTACACGCCGGAGACCGGGCGCAGCGTGACGCCGGGTCTTGCTGGCCAGATGTATAAGGGCAAGCTCGCAGACCCCGAAAAGCTCCGGGCGCTCGCCTATCTGCCTCAGGCAAAGGCCGAGCTGGAGAGCCTGCAGAAGTCGTTCGGCGCGCAATCGACCGTGGTGATCGGGGATGCCGCGACCGAGGCGGCGGTCAAATCGAGCAAGGCGGTGGCCGGAGCGCGCTTTGTCGTGTTCTCGACCCATGGTTTGCTCGCGACCGAAGTGGGTGACAATGCCGAGCCGGGCCTGGTGTTTACTCCGCCCAAACAGGCGACCGAGCTGGACGACGGACTGCTCACCATGTCCGAAGTGACCGAGCTCAAGATTCCCGCCGATGTCGTCGTCTTGTCGGCGTGCAACACTGCTGCCGGGGATGGAAAAGACGCGGGCGGATTGTCGGGCCTTGCGCGTGCGTTCTTTCAAGCAGGTGCCCGTTCGCTGCTGGTCAGCCATTGGGCGGTCAGCGATGCGGCAACCTCGCTGCTGATGCAGCAAACCTTCGGCAACATCCAGAAGGGCGATGTCGCCGGCCGCGCCCGCGCGCTTCAAGCGGCAATGAAGACGGTGCGCAGCGAGGGCACCGGTCAGTTCGTCAGCCCGAAATATTGGGCGGCGTTCACGCTGGTCGGCGATCCGGGGAAGTGAGGTGGCGGCGCTCGACCAACTGCTTCTGACGCTGGTGCTGGCCTTAGCGCCGTCCGCACAGCAGTCTGGACAGCGTGCCAGCCTTCCGGACGCAGTGATTGCCGCGGGGGATGAGGGGCGGGGGGACGAAGCGATCGCCCTGCTCACCCAGAGCTATCGCAGCTGTGCGGCGACCGCGCATGGAAGCGCGCGCTGTTTCACACAACGGACATACCTCGCCAAGCTGCTGGCCGAGTCCGGAGATCCAAAGGCAGGTGAGGCGCTGGCCCGCGAGTCGATTTCGGAGGCGTCCCGCGCGGGTTCGATGCAGGAGCGGGCGATGGCCTGGTCGATCCTGGGGATTGCACTCGATGAACAGGGGCGATTGCGCGACGCTGAATCGGCCTATCGGAGCAGTCTGGACTTGGCCCGTCAGTCCGGAGATGCGCGCCAGCTCGACGATTCTCGGTTCAATCTGGCGCGAAATCTGGAAACGCAGGATCGTTTCGGTGAGGCCGAGCAATTAAGGCGCGATGCGGCGGTTTATGCAGCCCGCGCCTTCGGGCCGCCGAGCGTAGAACATGGCCGGGCGCTACTCGATCTGGCGGAAAATCTGCACAGCCAAGGGCGCAGCGGTGAGGCGATGGATGTTGCGCAACGCAGCCTCTCCATCATCGACGCGATCCGGCCAGTGGACAACAGTGCACTCGGGTCGGCCCACAATGTGCTGGCGGTTGTTCTGCATGAGCGGGGAGAAACCACGAGGGCGGAGCGCCATTATCGCAGCGCGCTGCGGATCAAGGAGGCGATCACAGGTTCTCAAAGCGAACCTGTCGGAGCAATCTTGGGTAACCTCGCGTCGCTGCTGGCGGACCAGGCGCGCGAGGAGGAGGCGCTGCCTCTCTATATCCAGTCGCTGCACATCAGCGAGCGTGCTTTGGGAAGTGACAATCAACGAGTCGGCGACGCACTCGGAAATCTTGCCTTCAATCTGGATCGGCTGGGACAGCATCGGGAGGCCGAGCCGCTGCACCGACGGAGCGTCGCTATCGCCGAAAAATGGACTGGCGCGGGCAGCCTTAGTACCGCCCACCGACTGCTCAACCTGTCGATGAACCTGCGGTTTCAGCGCCGGGTCGAGGAGGCCCTGCCGATGCTGCGGCGGGTGGTGGCGATCCGCGAAAAGGTGCTGGGCGATCGAACACTCAACACCGCGCGGGCCTATGCCGATCTGGCGGCAACCTTGTTTACATTGGGCAGGCATGTCGAGGCGGAAGCGGCGATCGAGCGCAGCGTACGCGCGTTTCGAGCCGTGCCTTCTACGCATCCCGACCGAATTCGCGCCCAGTCAAATTTCGCGACGCTGATACGGGACGGCGCACGCCGCGAATTTGCCTACGCGCTGGCACGGGACGCGGCCGAGGGCGCGTCGGCGCGAATCGAATCGTACGCCGGCTCCGACCCCGGCCAGCAGCGCGAACTCTTGGCTTTTTCCCGAGTGTTTGAGGCACGAGTGCGCATCGCTTGGAAGCTATCGAAGCGATGACGGCGCGACGCGGTGATCCGATTGTCAGACCCTGTCGGTCGCGTCACACTTGCGGCGGGGCCAATATGCGGCTCGTTCGATCCAGCAGGAATTGCGCCCGTCCGATGCGCTCGATGGTACCCTTTGCCCTGATCCTCGCCGCGCTGCCGGTCGCCGCCGCGCCAATGGCGCATGACGACCATGTCGAGGCCACGCCGCCCGACGCGGTGATCGCGCGCGCCGAGCTGGTGCGCGACCTGATCGCGCGCGCGCGCGGTGACCGCGATGTCGCGATGATGATCGTCGCCGCGCGGATGCTGCAAAGCGGCGACTTCGTGCTTGTACAGGCGGAGAATGCGCCGATGGTGTTCGGCCGTACCCGGGCGGGCGAACGGCTGCCCGTGACTGCGCCGTCGGCGTTGCTGATCGAGGCGCGTGGCTGGGCCGGGGGCGATGCCGACAAGTTGGCAGCGATCGAGACGGCGCTGGCCGAGGCGAGCAAGGGCATCCTGCCCGCCGCGATCGTCTATACCCATGACCTGCCCGCCGACCGCGCGCTGACCATGCGCGCGCGGGCGGAGGGCGGAAGGCTGGCACTGGTGCGGGTGCGCGGCGATGGCGATGCCGCGCTGGAGCTGGCGGTGATCGATTCCAGCGGGCGGGTGGCGTGCAGGGATCGGCCGGCGGTGACGTCGGGCATCGCGCGCCGCGACCTGTTGTGTCGCTGGACCCCCGGACGGACCGAGGACTATCGCATCACGCTGACGAACAAGGGCCGCGTCTGGACGCGCGCGATCCTGGTATCGAACTGAGGGGACGGACGATGTTGAGGCAGATCATGCTCGCGCTGGGCGCTCTGGGGTTGGTCGCCGCATCAATGCCGGCCGCCCCCAGTGCCGCTGCTGCACCCGAGGCGAAGGGCCGCATCCGCGCGCTCGTCATTGGCGTCGTCAATTACAAGGACGGCATTGCCTCCCCCATGATCGGCGCGTTCAACGATTCGGTGCTGATCGCCGAGACGCTGATCCGCGAAGGGGCGAAGGCAGAGGACGTCACGCTGCTGCTCGATCCGCCGACGCCTGAACTGCTGGCGGCGCGCGGCAATCCTCGGATGCGCCAGACCAAGGTCAAGCCCGATGCGGTCGGTACCCGCGCCAACATCCTTGCCGCGATGAAGCGGATCGTCGACACGACCAAGCCGGGGGACGAGGTGCTGCTCGCCTTTTCCGGGCACGGGATGCAGCAGAATGAGGCGGTCGCCGGGTCCGAACCGGACGGGCTGGACGAGGTGTTCCTGCCCTATGACACCGGCCCCGCCAATGGGTCGGAGAAGATCGAGAATGCGGTGACCGATGACGAGATCGGCGCGGTGATCGACGCGATCCGGGCCAAGGGCGGCAATGTTACCTATATCGCCGACTTCTGCCATTCGGGCGATTCGAACCGCGATGCTGCGGGCAAGGACAATGGCGCGCCGACCTCGACCAAATTGGGGCTGAAGGTCAGCCGCAAGTTTGCGTCGGTCAGCGACGGCAATTTCGTGCGCGACCTGGCGGTCGAGACGGCGAAGGGCAAGGCGGGCTGGGGCGCCTATGTCGGGCTGCTCGCGGTGCCATCGGCGCAGCAGGCCAAGCAATATCAGGCACCACGCTATGCCGATCCGCTGGAACAGGCGGCGCATGGCCTGCTGACGGTCTATGCGATGGCCAATTGGAACAATCCGCGCGTCTATTCCTATCGCGATCTGGCCAACCGTATCACGGCTGGCATCGACGGGCATAAATCGCCGCGGCCCGAATTCGACGGCGATCTGGATCGGCCGGTGATGGGTGGCCTGATGAAGACCGCAGTGGCCGCGCAGGGTGGTGGCAGCTGGGCGGTGTACAAGCCCGCGCGCGTGTTCACCGCCGAGACCAAATCGACCGATCCGGTGAAGCTCGAACAGCTCGAAATGAGCGCGGGGCAGTTGCAGGGCGTAGTCGAGGGGACGATTATCGGCCTCGCGCTCACCTCGCCGGCCGGGGACAAGACGATCCTGTATGGCAGGGTCGACAAGGCCGATGCGTACAAGGCGATCCTGGTGCCGACGGCGTTCGGCGACATTCCGGCTGAGGCGTGGAACGATGTGCGTGACATCGACGGCAAGCCGCTGTCGCGCGAGGTGCGGCTGGTCGCGACGATTGAGCAACAGCCGGTGCAGCTCGACTATCGTATCGCGCTGCCGGTTGCGCCGGCCAGCCCCAGCAAGGCGCAGGCAGCGGCGCTGGCGGCGCTCAAGGAGATCAAGCCAGCCGATATCGGCGCGAGCTTCGTCCAGCCGGGCGAGGCGGCGGATCTGGTCCTCAGCTTCAACGGCGACAGGCTCGCATTGACCCAGCCGCCGGGGCAGGTGACCGCCGATTTCGGGTCGATCGACCTCGCCGCCGCGCTGGCGCAGGACGGCAGCAACCCGACGATCCGCGTGCGCTTCGCGATCGGCGGCGCGCTGGTCAAGGCGACCCGATTCAGCCGCCTGCAGCGCGTGCTGGCCAGCCCGGCGCTGGCGAGCGGGCAGCCGAGCGAGGATCCGGCGAAGAACGTCACGGTCGAATTCTACGTCGCGCGGCCCAAGGCGCTGGCGGCGGGGGCAGCGTGCCCGGACACGACGGCGGACTATTATGCGGTCGCCAAGGATGCGCGGAAGGTCGGCGGGGATGGCAGCGAAGCGGGCGGCTTCCGCTTCCAGCGCTGCGACTGGCTGTTCATCAAGGTGACCAACACCGGCAAGACCGATCTGTACGTCAATCCGCTGATCTTCTCCCCCGATGGCGGCATCCTGTTGTTCGACGGGCAGGATGGGCGGTTCCAGATCAAGGCCGACAATCCCACGCGGCTGCGCGCGGGCGAGAGCGGCGTGCTGCAATACAGCCTGACCGACGCCAGCCCGGGCGGCGATCTGCGCGACGATCTGGTGCTGCTGGTCAGCGATGTTACCGATGGCGTGCCGGCAAGCTATGCGCGGCTGGCGCAATGCCCGGTGGTGCCAGGGCCGGAGGATGGCGCCGCCTGTGCCACCGCCGCCGGACCGACGCTGGCGGGCACGCGCCTGCGCAACAATGGCGGCGCGGGCACGGGGATCGAGGAGCTGATCGATTCGGCGCTGGTCGGGTCGACCACGCGCAGCGGCCCGGCGAAGAAGCCGACGGCGGTGTCGGCACTGCGCTTCAGCTGGCAGACCGAGCGCACCGACAGGCAATGATTGCGCATGCGCACTGAATAGGGCAGGTTCATCCCATCACTGAAACGGGGGTATGCAGTGGTGGGGGGAAATTGGATGCTCGTGGCACTGGCGCCCGCTCTTGTGGCGGTGCCTGCAGCTGCCCGGGACGGGGCGCCAACCGGATCGCCAGCACCGGCTGCGGCTGCGACGATTGCGGTCGATGCGCGCGCGATGCTGATGGCGGAAGCGACGGTGCATGATGGCGATACGGAGTTGCCCGCGCGCGGATTGCTAGCGCTGCCCGGTGCAGAACGGCGCACGCTGTCGGTACTCCTGCCCATGGATGGCGTGCCGCTCGGTCAGGCCTATGCACTTCCCAGCATCCCGGCCCCGCCGGCGGTCTGGAACATCCTGCTCGAAACGCCGCGCAAGTCGCGGCTCGACGCGGCCCCGATCGAGCGGATGTCGCTGGAAGGAACGGCGGATTACAGCCGATCGCGCGCAATGGGATTGGATGCGCGGCTGGAATTATGCATCGACGGGCGCGCGGACAGCGCTATGGTGCGACTTGGAGGTCGCCTCGCAGGGATGCTCCGGACCCTGGAGCGCCGCTGACGCATGAATTTGCCGGAACGTGATTCGCCGAACAAGGCGCGCTTTGCTGCTGCGTTGGACGCACTGGTCGTGGCGGCGAAGGATGATGCGCGCACGCTGGCGGGCCTCTCGGCTGCGGCGCAGGAACATGGCCTGAAGATGCGGGCGCTCGAAATCGCGACGATGGCGCGCAACCTGGCGCCTGACGATGCGCAGGTCCGTGCGGTGACCGGACGGGCGATGGCCGCCGGGGTGCCGCGCTGGCATCACAATATCCTGCGCGATCTCGCCCGCAATTCGGCCTATCGCGCGGCATTGGAGCAGGTCGTGCGGCCGGGCGATCATGTGCTCGACATCGGTGCCGGCAGCGGGCTGCTGTCGATGATCGCGGCCCGCGCGGGTGCGGCGCGGGTGACGGCGTGCGAACTGAACCCCGCCGTCGCCGACGCTGCGGTCCGGACCGTCGCGCAGAACGGCTTTGCCGACCGCATCACCATCGTCCCGCTCTATTCAACCGATGTCGAACTGGAGCGCGACTTGGGCGCGCGCGTCGACGTGATCGTTCAGGAAATCATCGCGCATGACATGCTGTGCGAGGGCGTCTTGCCGGCTTTGGCTGATGCGGTGCCGCGCTTCCTGAAGCCCGGCGGACGCGTGGTGCCCGAGCGTGCGCAGGTGCGCGTGGCGCTCGCCCATTGGCCGCATGCCAAGGCGCGCGACCTCGACAATGTCGAAGGGTTCGACCTCTCGCCCTTCTCCACCCTCGCACGCTACCCGCTGGAGGCGGCGTCGAACGACCCCTCGCTGGTCCTGCGCAGCGATCCGGTCGATCTGTTCGGATGGGACTTTGCCGCGGGCGGGCCATATGGTCCGGGCCGGGCCAGCACCGAACTGACCGTGCACGACGGCGACGCGAATGGCGTCGTCCAGTGGATCCATATCGACCTGGTCGAAGGCGTGACCTACGAAAATGCACCGGCAGCCGGGCCCAATTCGTCCTGGGCATGCCTGTTTTACCCCTTTGCCGCCGGAGCGGTACCGGCAGGCACGGTGATGCGGGTCAATGGCACCCACAGCCAGATCGCGCTGCGCATCTGGGCCGAACCGGTCGCAGGGTAACACCGCCGAACAGGGCTATGCGCAAATAGGCGCAGCATGACGCCGCTTACAGGGGACACGCAGGCGACCCGATTGCCTTGCGGTCTGCGTGCCCAATCGAGGACACCGCTGGGCAAACAACCGGAAATGCGCCGGACGCACGGCAACGCCTAAGGCAATTGCGTGGAAATGATGGAGTCCGGGTGTTCCGCCCGAAGATGGTGACCCCTACGGGAGGCGTCGGCGTTGCCTCCGGGCCGCGGTTTCCCGCCATTTTCCTAGCGGCCGATTGGCGTAGGTGTACTCAGCGGGTGTACTCACGGATCGTGAGCACACCTGATCCGTAGGCGTGGGAGTTCACATTTGTAAAGGTGATAGGTGCGGCCTTGACCGCCGCTACCCTAGGGCCAGGATCTGTAATTTGCAGTTGCTCGGCGGTTGTCCCTTGAGGGTCTCAAGGATCTGTCCGCACTCGCCGGCCGATGGGTCGGTGGTGCTGTATCGGGTCTCACAAGGCCGGGCGT